>TBL_comb47_HYPODRAFT_10002264_pt1 | contig 23850 bp, 17 predicted proteins | sample TroBogypolimnion_40_FD_10682 | JGI IMG/M metagenome (IMG submission 10682)
AGCAACCCATCGTTGTTGCCAAAATACATTATACCCCGCTTGTCTTGCGCAATGGCCCAGCTTTGCTGGCTGGCCTTGTATTCGTTGGCCTTGTAATTCCGGATAAAGGGGACACTGGCATCCTGGGCGATGCCCTTTAATACCACAAGAAACAAAATAGCGGTGATCTGAAATTTCATAACGACAGGCATTAGGAAAGCGTTTTTTTCTAAAAAAGTATTCTGGAAATAGTATACCCGAAGATAAAAAATCTGTTTCAATTTAATAGGAAAAATCAATTCAAATTTCAAAATCAAAGGACAATTGTATTTGTTTGTTATTTAACGTGTTATGATGAAATATTAAAAATTAACGCACCAGTAATGAAGGTTTATTAACGGTAAACTGCTCAGATATTGTGACATTGTTTAAGAAATTGAATAATAGAACTTTTAAAGTTTAATTTTTAATTTTGAAACTCACCTGGGATCAGGCTAATCGCTTTTTTATTCCTTCTTACCCCTTGATTTTATGATTTTAGCACAACCCGGTTCAGAGGTTTCTGAATACAGAGTGAATAACCTTCTCTTTCGGTTTAACTTAAATAGTTTGTGGTAGTCAACTCATTTTTAAGGGGATTTAATTGGAAGATAAACATATTTTGACTGGCAAATGGTCACTAATTCCACCGTGGTATACCGGACCCAGGTAGGTTCTGAAAGGTTTCTTCCCAAGATATGTGGGATCAGGTTCTAACAGAAACCAAAAATCACAAATTCCACCCAATTGGGGTACTATCTTCAAAGTGTTGCCCATTAATAAATCAGGTGAACAGATCATCTGATCGAATATTTCCCACTGACCACTGTTCTTAATCGTTCCTTCTGCCTGTTTTGACCAAAGAGTGGCTAAATTAATTAGCGACTTGGAATCTTTGTCACCCGGATAAGGGACGGCCTTGAGTATGGAAACGAAACATTCCTCATTGGGGGTTGCATTAAAATCACCCATGATCAGAATTTTTGCATTCATGTTATCATTTAACAGCGAATCAATGCCTTGCTTGAGAATGGCAGCCGCAATATTTCTTTTCTCCCTGGTTTCGATATATCCTCCACTTCGTGATGGCCAATGGTTGACAAAGAAATCGATTTGATTAGTTCCAAGCTGAGCTGTAAAATGGAGAATATCCCGCGACTGAAAAGGGTTTTTCCCATATCCTGATACCGGTATAAATCGAAAATCAATAGGTTTTATCCTATCCTTGCGGTACAATAAAGCCACATCAATTCCCCTTGGATCCGGAGATTCTTTATGAATAATTCCATAAGGTACTCTGTTTAAAGGGGTATGACTGATCAATTGTTCAACCACCCAACGGTTTTCAACTTCAGCAAGCCCTATGATATCCGGGAATTGACCTTCTCCGGCTGTAATCAGGGCCTTGTAGATCATCCGGATTTTATCTTCGAACCGTTGCATCGTCCAGTGCCTTTCACCGCGGGGAGTAAACTCTTCATCCGAAGTTGTTGGATCGTCCCAGATATCAAAGAGATTTTCAACATTGTAGAAAATAACAGTATATTTTTTTTGTGCTGAAACTGTTACGCCATTTGCAGATATTATAAATGCAAAGATGATTATCCATTTAGGAATCCTAAGCATCGACAGTTCAATTATGAATATTAAAAATAATAGCAGCAATGAAGAGAACTTAGTAGACATTCTGTTGAATCACCCGGTTTTACATATTTTCCACACCGAAAAATAAACAAATGAGTATTTCGAGGCTGGTTACCACCTCGGCAGAGGATGCCCCCTCCTTCATATAATAGGGGTACCATTTGAGCTTCGCCTCTTTCTTTGAAGAAGGATTCCCGGCTTTAGTATCTTCTTCTGAGCCGGCACCTGTAGTTGCAGAAGTATTTATTTTTTTGAGGGACCGGTTACTTTCCGGATTGCAATTATAGAATAGCATGGTTGTCAACGTGTGGCTATCAGAATTAAGTTCTATTAGTCCTGTTATAGCATTGAATTCGGCTGTAAAAGGGATATTATTTAGTATTCCAACAACCCGGTGAATAACCCCAGTACCTGATGAGCTTTCGATAAAAGATCCGCTTGTCAGATTGAACTTCTCATTGGGCCGGTCTGAAGGAAGAGCCTTAGATATTCTTTGATAAGAAAAGCCACCAACACTGGTCGAATCATTGAATAATTGAACTTCCAAAGGGCTTATAATCCGGCTTTGAACTTCATCGGAATTGGTCGCAGACGTTTTTTCCTCTGTCCATTTCATATGAATAAGGAGCCTTTTCCCGCCCGGAAATTGAATCACTCCTCTTTTTCTCCCTTTTTCTTTAACGGTATAATCCATTCCAACACCTGTTGCATCCGTGAACATTTTGGCCAGCATTGGTTTTAAGGATATTTGTTCAGTTGCGACATCCAGCTTATTTTTATAGTCGAACTTCATAACCGTGTCTTTATCACTGACAAGCAGGGATGAAGAATTATCTAAACTGGGCCAGGCTCCATTGGTTTTCAAAACGTAACGTATTGATTTGGGAAACCACAATCGAATTTCCTTCTCCTGCTCCTCTCTGTTGGGGCCAATAGCTATGGTCATTGCTCCGGTATACTCACTTTCCATGCTGATGGTCTCCCTGATCAGCCCAATGAATATTCTTTGGAAATCCCTTGATGAAAACCGCTGCTGGGAAGCTGGAATATCATTAGAATATATAATATTATGTTTGACCTCTTTTTCAAGAATTATTTTTCCTTCTTTTCGGATAAGGGTCTTTATAGACCAAATGAGACCATAACCTGTCGTTTCCCTTGTGAGAAAGGAGAAAATATGTACATTATAACCATTGGGGGATGAAGGTCCTGCCAGATCTTCCTTCGGCTTTCCAAAACCCTTAATATTCCGGTAGTCAATTTTATCCGGAAAATTAATGTTGCTGAACCTAAACTGATGGATAAGATCTGCTTTAATTTGGGTATTAATTGAATCGCGAACCTCAGGATTCAGGAAATAATTGGGGAAATTGGATTCCTCAAGCCATCGGATAGTATGTTTAAAAGTAACTACACTGGCATCCTGACCATATGTCGTATTGAATGAAACCATCACTATTAAAAGGTTTAAAAGCAAATGGAATTTCCTGATTTCTGTTGTCTTGCTCATAGGAATTAAGATTTATGGGCAGAATTAGTAATTGAATTTCTGATAATTAAACCAAATGTATTTTGCAATTCAAATAATAAAGAGAAAAATAAATATACAAAAAATAATTGAATTTTTAGGAAATTGGGTTGTCTTACCAGAATCGGAACAGAAATAAAAGTTGGAGAACTGAAATTATTAAGGCCAGTCGCCAAAAGCAGTAGCTGAATCTGATTCTGTCAGAAGGTTAAAGGTTTTATTTACAGTTTAATTAGCTAAAACACCTACTTTTCAATCCGTTCAAATGCACCAAGGTCGGGACCTGCATCACTTATACGGCTTACATTTTTTACGTCGACTGGATATATTTTTGCATAATCCATTCTTCCATAATCTTTGGCAATGGATAAGGTATCCAATTCAAAATTACCGGTATAAGGACTTATAAACCGTGGATTCACATTTCGGATGATTTCTGTAAAACTGCCTGGATTTGTGAGTTTAAAGGTGTCGGCGATTTGAATAAGACTTCTGTCGAAAAGGTAGTTTGTCTCCCCTTTGGTATCCATTGAGAGCAGTAATTCATTGATACGGTTGCCGGTGATGATGCAATTTCCAAAAAATGCCTGGCTTAAATCCCCCACATACCGGATGCCGCTGTTGGTGTCAACCAGGTAATTGGAGATTACTAAAGTTTCAGTGGTTCTTACACCTGACGATAAATCATTATAATAATTTGCAAAAGTACTATGGTAGAATTGATAATCACCTCCAAGTAAAAGGGCAGTACAATAGTACCTTACATTTGAAATAACACAGTTATATGCTATGATTTTAGATTTCATAGCCCAAATTCCAGACCAGCTCATGTTTTCAATGAGGGTATTTGAAAGTTCCAGAGAGGCAAATCCGCTGTGTTCAATTGTCCCGACCTGTAACCCGGTATTGGCATTTTTGATTTTTGCAAAGTTGATGATATCATTATGACTTCCTGAACAGAGGATGATCCCATTCCATTGGTCAGGTACTTCGCTGTAAGCTGGCTCAAGACGATCCCCCTTGAATTCTACGGGTTCCTCAAAGGTGCCGTCCACGATTAAGGTTCCTTTGACCATCAATCCTGCATTCTTGTGGAAATATACGGATGTCCCGGCCTCAATGGTCAGTGTTCGACCAGAGTCAACTGTAGCTTCATTATAAACCAGATACGGGCGATCATTGGTCCAAACACTATTTTTTGAAATATTGGAGTTTATCATTACAAAATCTTGCCCCCAGGCCATCAACCGCACTTTTTGCTCCACGCTATTTACCCTGAAAATAATTGAATCTTCGGCAATCAGCGGACCACTCTTTCCAGTTTTCCCCAATGTTGCTTCGATGAAAATGAAGATACTATCCTGAGGTGGTATTTGGACATTGTATGTTTCATTCGATGCTTCACCATTTACATTCAAACGAAAACCATTCTGATTTCCTCCGGCCAGAATAACCGATGAAATGACAACAGTTTCATTGGTTTGGTTTGTGACCCGAAGATTCTTTGTCGGGGAGCCAATTGAAGTGAAAAGGGTATCAAATGTAATAAAGGTGGATGAAAAATGGAGTGCTGACTCTGAGGAAGTTCCCATTTTCTCTTTTTGACAGGCGCAAAAGAAAATTAAAACTGTGAAGAAGGTCAATATTTCGGATAAACACTTCATCCCGGAATGTTAGTTGATTACCTTGGTCCTGTTTTAAAAACAAATACTCTTCGGTACATTTCAAAGATACTACATAATTGGCGAAATCCTTAACTTTTTTTAACTATTGTGCTGTTTTTTTTGAATAAATAATAATCCGAGAAAAGTTATCCCGCCATTAATTATAATCAATTCAAAACCAATTTTATAGCCATTAATTAACTGAGCCGAGAATAGATCGATAAACCAGGCAATGAAAGGCGAACAAAGTGCAACAAGGGGTACCCACCGGTCTTTAACCTGTTTTTTTGTGAGCAAACCGAATGAAAACAGTCCAAGTAATGGTCCATAAGTATACCCTGCAGCCTTAAAAACGGCGACAACAACACTTTGATCATTAATAAGCCTGAAGATCATAATTACCACAAACAGCAAAAGCGAAAACCCGATATGGGTACGCCGCAGAAGCGTTTGTTTTCGGGTCTGTTCATGCTTGCTAATATTTAGAAAATCAACGCAAAAGGCGGTAGTTAGCGAGGTTAAGGCTGAGTCTGCGCTCGCGTAATTGGCAGCAGTGATTCCGAGAAGGAAGAAAATTCCGATCATCAGGTTCATATGATTCAGCGCCAGCATCGGAAAGAGAAAGTCCGATTTTTGCGGCAGCGGGATTCCATTGCTTTTTGCAAAAAGATAAAGCAAGACTCCCAGTAACAGGAACATTCCAACAACCAACACAAATATGCTGCTGAAGGTGAGCATATTTTTTTGTGCCTCCTTCAAACTTTTACAGGTGAGGTTTTTCTGCATCATATCCTGATCCAGCCCAACCATTACAATGGTCACGAAGATACCGGCCAAAAATTGTTTGAAAAAGTATTTACTTGATTTTATATCCCATTCGAAAATCCGGGAATAAGGATGGGCATATATTTTTTGCATTGTTTCACCTGCTGACCATCCGAAACTTGAAAAGATATAGTAGATCGTCATAATCACTGCTGCCAGCAGGAATATGGTCTGCAGCGAATCGGTCCAGATAATGGTTTTTACACCCCCTTTATAGGTATAGACCCAAATCAGGAAGATGCTGATCAACACGGTGACGGCGAATGGAATTCCAAGTGCATCAAATAGAGCAAGCTGTAAAACCTCTGCAACCAGATACATCCTAAAAGCAGCTCCTACCGTTCTTGAGAGGAGAAAGAAAAATGAACCTGATTTATAGGCATAAAATCCGAATCGTTGTTCGAGATAAGTGTAAATGGAGACCAGATTAAGTTTGTAGTAGACTGGGAGAAGCACCAGGGCAACTATCCAGAACCCTACCAGATTTCCCATAATGAACTGAAAATAGGTACTGGCCGAATTTCCCACTTCACCTGGAACTGAGATGAAGGTCACCCCTGAGATGGTTGTCCCAATCATCCCAAAGGCGACAACAAACCAGGGGGATTTCCGGTTTGCAGTGAAAAATGTTTCGGTTGTGGCAGATTTGCCCGTTAAGTGGGCAATAAGGATCAGCATCAGGAAATATCCACCGAGAAGGAAAGCGACTAATACCGGATTCATAATTCTATCATTTGTATTTTTATTATCCTCCGGAATCCCGGATTTGCGGTGTTTACTACGTTGGTTTTCATTTGATGGTCCTGAAATCTGGATATAACAAATATTTCTGTCGGATTGCTCCATAAGCAGATAGCTCCTCGGACCAACTCTTCCGAATCTCAGCCTCCTCTTTCCCTTCCAGTATAAGTTTGATAACCAGGTTGTTCCCCATTAGCTTATTAAACCATTGAGTGCGGGTAAGGAACTCCTGCGTGTTTTTAAATTTGTGAAACCAACTGATAAAATAAGAGAGTGTAAAAGGAGGAACCTTAGGCAATTCACGCAAATCCTCGCCAAAACAGTTTTGATCTTTTTGAACCGGATCCATCTCCATTCCCTTTATACCTACCGGGGTAAACCTGAATTTACCAAAGGATGGATCAGGAAAGCCCAAAACCTGAAAAGGGAACTGAGTGCCACGTCCGATACTGACACTTGTGGCTTCAAAGAAGCAGAGTGAAGGATAGAGCCTGACGGATAAATAGTTGGGAAGATTTGGTGAAGGTTTGACTGGTGGCTCATAAGGCATTGAGTGAGTGTAATTTGCAACCTTTATAATCTCAAGACGGGCCTGAATCCCATTGGACAACCACTTTTCGCCATTGATCATTTGCGCCAGTTCACCGATGGTGCATCCATGAACTACAGGAATCGGATCCATTCCGACAAATGAACGGAAAGCAGGTTGCAGAACCGGTCCGTCAAAATAATCCCCGTTTGGATTTGGCCGGTCGAGGATGAGTAAAGTCTTTTGGCTCCCGGCACAAGCCTCCATAAGATAATGAAGGGTGCTGATATAGGTGTAAAATCTGCATCCTACATCCTGAATGTCAAATATTACAAGGTCTATATCTTCAAGTTGTCCGGCGGTGGGTTTGTGATTATTACCGAACAGAGAGACAATTGGAATGCCTGTGGCAGGATCTTTTGAGTTGCCGATCAGTTCGCCGGCGCCAGCCTCACCGCGAAACCCATGTTCCGGAGCGAAGATTCGTTTAATAGAAACATGTTTGCTTAATAAATAATCAACAAGATGTTGATCGCCAACCCGGGAAGTTTGGTTTACTACCAGTGCCAGATTTTTCCCTTTCAGTTTGGGAAGATATAGTTCTGGCTGATCGGCACCTGGAGTGATTTTTTCAGGTCTGCCATTTGTAATCAGACTAAAACCAAGCATCACCAAAACAAATGCCAAATGAATCAACCGATTGCAAAAACTGACTCCAATAACTGATTTCATAGGANATATTCTCATGATCGTGATAACTGAACAGGATTTGTTTTACTGCGAAAGTATTGATATGATTTAATAAATCGGGAACTTTGAACTTCTTTTTTGATAAAAAGCAGAGAAGGGTTTCCATTTGTCAGGTTTTGTCTATTTTTGGGCAAATTCATACGTAAAAAATGATGTGGTTAATTGGTATGGAAACCTGCATTTTCGGGAAAACGATCGTTTCTCCGCACTGCTTTGCGATTCAGATCCAAAAATCATAATCGGATGAATATTTTAAAGATAAAATAACTATGCTTAAACATAATATATTCATATTTTTTACTCTGTTAAGTCTTTTATTATCTGCACAGCCTGAGGTTCGTCCCCCTTTTTTGGCCTACCAAACAGACCAATGGGTTGACTCTGTTTTTAAATCGCTGTCGGTTGATGAGAAGATTGGACAACTAATTATGGTTCCTGCCTATTCTAAAAAAGGGATTAAGCACAGGACGCGTTTAATCAAAATGGTCAGGGAAAATGAAATTGGGGGCATCATTTCGATGCAGGGTGGACCGATGCGACATGTTAATATGGTTAATCAGCTCCAGGGGGTATCAAAAATTCCATTGCTGGTAGCTATTGATGCAGAATATGGGTTGTCCATGCGCCTTGACAGCACCATTAGATATCCTTATGGATTTACACTCGGAGCCATCGATAATGACACATTGATTTTTGATTTGGGAGCCGATCTGGGAAGACAATGCAAAAGGCTTGGAATCCATGTCAATTTCGCACCCGTTGCAGATGTAAACAGCAATCCCCTCAATCCGGTAATTGGCTTCAGATCCTACGGGGATAATCCTGAGAAAGTCTTTCAAAAGGCTCTCCATTTTGGTTTGGGACTTCAGTCTGAACAGGTGCTGGCAACCCTCAAGCACTTCCCCGGACACGGTGATGCGCAAAAAGATTCTCATTACACACTCCCTTTAATAGGACACACCAGGGCTCAGCTTGATTCAATTGAACTTTATCCATTTCGTAAAGCTATTAAATCAGGCATCGGGGGTGTGATGACGGGATTTTTAAATGTACCGGCGCTTGATAGTAGTGGAACGGCAGCAACTCTTTCAAAATCAATTATTAGGGATTTACTGATTCGCGATTTAGGATTTAGGGGACTTGTGGTGACCGATGCCATGAATATGGAAGGGGCTGTTGATCAGGAGAATTCGGCTGACAATAACAGTTCGGAGGTGAAAGCTCTGATTGCCGGAAATGATTTACTCGAATTTGTGGTCAATCCTGCAAAAGTCATCGAGGCAGTCAAAAAAGCAATTTCAGATGGAGAGATCCCGATGGAGGAAATTGACCGGAAATGCCGGAAAATTCTGATGCTAAAAAGGTGGGCAGGGCTCAATCGATATGTACCAATAAAATCTGAGGGACTGTATGCCGATTTGAATCAATCGGCCTATCGCATGACCTTACGAAATGTTGCTCAGCAATCCCTGACAGTTCTTCAGAACGCCAACGCGTTGTTACCAATACGTCGCCTCGATACTTTAAAAATCGCAACGTTGAGTATTGGTCGCGGAAATGTTACCCCATTCCAACATTCCCTGGAGCGTTATACCCGTATGGACCATTTTTCGATTTCAAAGGAGGCTGAACCCGCAGCAGTTAGAAAACTTATGGCTCAGCTAAAGAGTTATAACCTGGTGATTGCTGAGCTGGATAATCTGGGTAATTTTGTGTCGTCGGATTTTCGGATTACTGAAATTCAGCAGAAAGTTACAGAACAGGTAGCGACTTTCAAAAACTCAGTTTTTGTCCTTTTTGGCAATCCCTATGTCCTGAATTACCTCGAGGGTATTGAAAAAGCCAGTGGGTTAGTGGTCGCCTATCAGGAGAGCTCTGATTCTCAGGATCTGGCCGGACAACTCCTTTTTGGAGCTTTCTCTGCAGAAGGGAAACTTCCCGTTACTGTAAGCAACGCTTATCATTCAGGATATGGTCTCCCAACCATTTCGCTTGATCGTTTTAAGTATACCCTTCCCGAAGAGCTTGGAATCGATTCGACCTATCTAAAAAAAAAAATTGACTCACTGGTAAATGTAGGTTTGTCGGCAAAGGCCTTTCCGGGATGTGCGGTATTCATTGCCAAAAATGGGAAGGTGATTCTAAATGAAGCCTACGGCAACCAGACCTACAGTAACGAAAGACCTTTGCACCAGGATGATCTGTTTGATTTTGCCTCCCTGACCAAAATCCTGGCTCCGATACCTGCATTAATGCGGTTAAATGATCAAAAGAAATTCAATGTTAAAAAGAAGATGAGCGAGTACTGGTCTGACTGGAAAGGTTCCAATAAAAAGGATATTCTGGTTGAAGATGTCCTTTCGCACCAGGCACGGCTCAAAACGGGAATTCCTTTCTGGCTGAGGACCGTTGATTCTCAAGGTAATTTTAAACCTGAATATTGTTCTAAAGATTCAACAGCACAATTTGGACTTAGGGTATGTAAAGGTCTGTTTATATTGGATAGTTTTCCGGATTCTGTGTATGCTGCCATTCGTAAGTCACCACTTTTAAAGCGAAAGCGGTTTGTTTATTCTGATCTTGGGTTTATTATTTTTCCAAAAATCATAGCCGCTATAGTTCACCAGGATTATGAGACGTATGTTAAAACTAATTTTTATGATCTGCTGGGTGCTAATTCATTAACTTACAGGCCATATCTGTATCAGCCAATTGATAAAATAGTTCCGACCGAAAACGACGATGTATTCAGGAAAGAGCAACTGCAAGGATTTGTCCATGATGAGAGTGCTGCGGTTTTGGGAGGAATCTCCGGTAATGCCGGTTTGTTCGGTACAATCAATGATGCAGCCAAAATGATGCAGATGTATCTGAATTATGGGTGGTATGGCGGCTATCGCTATTTGTCGGAAGCGACGATGAAAGAGTGGACAACCCGTCATTTTGAAAAACAGCATAACCGGCGGGGTTTTGGTTTCGACAAGCCCGGTCCGGGCAATAATCTGAGTAGCGGTGAACATTCCTACCCTGCCCCTTTATGTAGTGATGTCAGCTTTGGTCATACCGGCTTTACGGGGACCTATGCCTGGGCAGACCCGGGAACAGGAATACTCTTTCTGTTCTTTTCGAACCGGATTTACCCATCACGCAATAATCACCTGCTTAATCAGCTAAACCTTCGGGAGTCGATACAACAAGCAGCATATCAAATCCTGAAAAACTAAAATTCTTTCCATGAGTATCAGAACTGTTGTATAACACATTTTGCCGTTTACACCTTTGGTATTTCTGTAATATCTTTAATAGTTTGAATTACAACTGATTATTTAGGTGGATGAATCCTTCAATTGTTAATAATTCTAAATTTGGGATTTCAGGCTGAAAAGATATTACATTAAGGTTACATTATTGGATATTTAGTATTAATTTTCGGCGTGTACAAATCGAATCAGGTTACTTATATTGACTATTCATTATTAACTTTTTAAAACTTTTCGCTATGACTCAAAAAATTACCTTCAATGAGCTTCGGGATATCAAGGATCATTTGCCTCACGGTTCGATGCAACGGATTGCTCAGGAGCTTGGGATGGAAGTTGAAACCGTGAGGAATTATTTTGGTGGAACGCATTATGATAAAGGTACCAGTGTTGGTATGCATATCGAACAGGGGCCTCAGGGAGGAATTATTCTGCTCGACGACACGACTATCTTAGAAAAGGCTCAGGAAATTCTTGGAGGAAAATAATTTAAATAATTCGATACATCTTTTAACTGCCTCAGATTTGGGGCAGTTTTTGTATCTATATAATTGAATAAATATCAGGTGAAAAGACATATTTTATTTTGTATTATTTTATCCATGGCTGCATGCAGTTACGCACGGGATGGGATGAAATCGCTCTTAAACGGGAAAGATCTTAAAGGTTTTAACGTTTATGTTGGGGCAAAAGAAAAAGGGGAAAAGCCTATTGGACTGAATGCCGATCCTTTAAAGATATTTACTGTTATTCCTCTAGGCGAAGAGAATGTATTACGTATTTCGGGAGAGGTGAATGGCTCAATTACAACCAGAAAAGCTTATAAAAACTATCATGTAAGGATGATCTTTAAGTGGGGTGAAAAGGTATACCGGCAAATGAATTCCGGACTTTTGTATCATAGTTTTGGACCCTTTGGCGAAGGATTGGATGTGTGGATGAGTTCTCATGAATTCCAGTTGTGCACCGGCAAGATGGGCGACTCTTATTGCATGGGGAGGAGCTATTTCGAAATTCCGGTTGTTAAGGGTAGCGATGGAAAATCTTTTACATGGTCTCCAATCGGTAAGATGACACAATTTGGGGATGGCAAGGCAGCTAAAAACGGATCAAAATGTTGTGACTACGAGAAGCCTAAGGGAGAATGGAATGTAATTGATTTATATTGCTTCGGCCGCACAGCTGTTCATGCCGTCAATGGCAAGGTAGTCCTGATAAATTATAACTCCGGAAAAATAGTCAAAGGTAAAGTAGTTCCTCTTACGAGAGGTAAGATTCAGATTCAGTCAGAAGGGGGTGAGCTCTTTGTAAAAAGCCTTGAAATAGAAAAAATTAAGGAAATACCAAAAGGACTTCTCAGGCAATAACTCTACAAGTGAATTATTTGGCCGGGAAAAGCATTTATTTTTACAGTAATATTTGGTGTGAATCAAAAAAGGTATATCTTTGCATCACTTTTAAAGAAGGTATTGCATATCTGACTTAAACGTAAAGGGAGCTTAGCTCAGTTGGTTCAGAGCATCTGCCTTACAAGCAGAGGGTCGATGGTTCGAACCCATCAGTTCCCACGGTGAAATCCAGATAGTTACGAAAGTAATTTATCTGGATTTTTTGCTTTTGTTGCATATAATTTTAAATTGATCCTCCCTTTTGCACCCAAAATGGTAATCCTTAATTGTATCAAATTGAAAAGGACGGAACCGGGCGGCTCCATCCTTTTACTAAAACTAACTAACCAAACTAACTAACTAAACCTAAACTTATGAAAAAAAATGTAGTGCAAATATAGGGGCGTGTTAAGTTCTATCCAAATTATAAAGGTTAACGAATTGTGAAAGATTGAAACAAGTGTATAACCTTTTCTTAATAAACAATTTTTTGAATCCTGGCATTTGCCGCCGGGATTCAATCGCAATCCGTTTATTCTCTTTTCCTGACCTCCATAAGCTCCTCGTTGGCCTTCTTGAGTTCAATTTCCAACGTTTTGGATAATGTGATATTCGTGAAGGTCATCACCAAACCGTCAATGCGGTCATCAAGAGTCCTGTAAGGCATAATCCTGACATTGAACCACCTGTTGTCGTTGGTTGAAATAGCCGTTTCGATTGAGCTAAGTGATTTGAGCACCTGCCGGGCATGGATTGCAATTTCTGGATAATTTAAATCACTCACCAGATCAGTAAATGGCCGTCCTATATCTGTTGTCCGCAGTTTAAATATGGAAGTAACCTGGTCGGTATACCTGCGGATATTTAACTCCTTGTCGATGAAAAGCGTGGCAATTTCAGTACTGTTGAGGAGGTTTTTCATGTCATCGTTAGCCCTGCCATAATCAGCGATCTTGCTTTGCAATTCAATATTTACAGTTTGAAGCTCTTCATTCAGGCTCTGCATCTCCTCTTTGGATGTGGTAAGTTCTTCATTAGTAGATTGCAATTCTTCATTAGTCGACTGTAACTCCTCGTTGGTTGATTTGAGCTCTTCCTGTGAGGTTTGCATCTCCTCCCTGAGGCTTTGGATGTCTTCCTGACTATGTTGCAGTTCATTCTCCAATTCCTTTTGCCTTGCAGACGCAATTCTTTTCCCGGATTTGGGGTGTCCACTATCAGGGTCAACGACAACCGGAATATCTGAAAATACGATGAGAACCATTCCTCTCAGAGTTTCAGGACCCTCCATACATTGTACAGTTATGTCTGCAAATTGCGTTGCCCCATTTGTTCCAATCTTTACATTATGGAGCTGCAATGGTTCATAACTGAGCAAAGCCTTTCGAAAGATCCCGGGAAGAAGGTCACTCAAACCCTCACGGGCCATTGCAAAAATGTTCCAGTTTGCTTTTCCGGCAGCCGGCTCCAGGTATTTCCCAATTCGTCCTGTAATGTAGAGGATGTCTCCTTTGCTGCTAGTAAGCACGCTGGAGGGAGCAAAGCGTTGAAGCAGAATTTGTTCTGTAAGCGATTGAAGATTCTCATTAACTTTTAAAATTCTCTTGTGTTCAACATTTGTCTTTTTGAGGCTGTAAAATGAACTTGGAAAATCCACCAAATCAGGAATAACAGATGACATTGTCCTTTTATAAATTTTAAGCTTGTTGTCTGCCTCGACAAACACATTTTTATCGTTGCCAATTGACTCTGCCGTTCCCAATACCATAACTCCTCCGGGGTTAAGACTGTAGTGAAAGAGGGATATTAGTTTTTTCTGGAGGTCAGATTCCATGTAAATCAGTACATTGCGGCATGTCAGAATGTCGAGCTTGGTAAATGGCGGGTCTTTGATCATATTCTGGGGAGCAAAGATGACCATCTCGCGNATAAGTGTATTGATCTGGTATCCACTTGGGATAACATTAAAAAAGCGACTTAACCGATCGTGAGATATATCAGCCACAATATTGGGAGGGAAAATACCTTTTCGGGCGATTTCAACAGCATCACTATCCAGATCGGTAGCGAAAATCTGTATTGAAAGCGATTTGTGCTGTTTGCCCTTCTCCATAGCCTCTTTGAAGGCGATCGCCAGGGTATAGGCTTCTTCGCCTGTTGAACAACCGGTTACCCAAGCCCGGAACACATAACCGTTTGGAGCTTCTTCGATCAAAGCTGGAAAAACGTTTTCTATGAGTTTTTCCCAAACTTCAGGATCACGGAAAAAACTCGTCACCCCGATTAATATCTCTTTAAAAAGGATTTCGGTCTCTTTTGGATTCTCCTGTAAAAAGCGGACATAGTTGGATATCTTTTCTATTTGGTGAATCCCCTTTCGTCGTTCAATGCGCCGGAATAGGGTGCTTTTTTTATAGGAAGAGAAATCATGACCAACATGTTCCCGAAGCAGAATAATAATCTTATCGATATTGCTTTTGTTTTTATTATCTAATGGGGGTTCAGTTTTGGCTGTATCAAAATATTTTAATAATGCCATCAATCTTTCGGGCAACTGATCTGCGGGTGCCACAACATCTGCAATTACAGCCTGTGAGGCACTACATGGCATTCCATCGAATTTTGCTGAGCCAGGTTCCTGAACCAATACAAGCCCGTTGTATTCTTTAATGGCTTTTACTCCAAGGGTGCCATCCGAACCCATACCTGAGAGGATAATGCCAATACTTTTCTCCTGCTGGTCTATGGCCAATGACCGCAAGAAAATATCAATAGGCAGACGCAGACCACGAGGTTCAACAGGATCAAATAAATAGAGCTCACCTTTGAGTATTGACATGCTTTTATTAGGAGGAATCACATAAACACAGTCAGGTTTAACTTTCATCTTATCAGTGGCCTGATTTACTTTCATGGATGTAATTCGCGACAATAGCTCGGGCATAATGCCGATGTGGTTTGGATCAAGATGCTGAATAACCACGAAAGACATCCCATTTTTAACGGGCATATTTTGAAAGAATTGTTCCAATGCTTCGAGTCCTCCGGCAGAGGCACCGATACCAACGATATAGAATTGTGATTTTGATTTTGGGCTGACTTTTCCCTCATTTTCAGAATCGTCGGATAAGGTTTTTAAAATATTCATGAGAATAAGTATGAATTAACTGGTTTTGAGCCTTAATTTCGATTAACTAGTTTTAAATTTGAACGATTATCTTCCGAAAGATACGTAAAAATCAATCTTTTTTGCAATGTAGTCAATGATTTTCAAATAACCTCTGAGAGGAAGTACCAGGAAGGGAAAAAAAGGGATCTATGATATTCCCAGGGATGGTAGGGTGAAACTGAAAGTGCTCCCTTTCCCTTCTTCGCTTTCCACTTTTAATTTGCCACCATGTTTCCCGATTAAATCTTTGCAAATGATCAAACCTAGCCCGGTACTTAACTCACCGTCGGTTCCCTTGCGACCGGTTTTGGCATCGAGCGAGAAAAGATGATCGATTATTGTGTCGTTCATACCTATTCCGGTATCTTTTACAGAAAATTCAAGGTTATTGTCGGGCAATGATATTGCGGAAACAGTAATACGACCACCTCGCAAAGTAAATTTTACAGCATTGAATACCAGATTGCGAAAAACAGACTCCAACATATTTTTGTCTGCATAGACGACCAAATTTTCAGGAATCTCAAAATCGATTACTATATTTTTTAATTTGGCGGCTTCCAATACTAAAACCAGGCTTTCCTTAAGTCCGGGATTTAAAAAGTAAGACTTAGGATTAAAAGAAATTAAGCCCCTTTCCAATTGAGACCATTCCAACAGATTTCCTAATAAATGATTGAGGTTTGTAGCGGAGTTTCGCATCATTAAGGCAATTTTCTGGATCTCCTCAAGGGTCATTCCAAATAATCCCTCAGCCAGCAACTCAGACAATCCCAAGAATCCGTTTAAAGGGCTACGCAGATCGTGGGCTATGATCGAAAAGAACTTGTTTTTCTCGGCATTAACCCGTTGAAGTTCAATGTTTGTATTGTTTATCTCCTCTTCAATCTGTTTGCGAATGGTAATGTCAGTCGCCGTTATCAGGCATTGATCACAATTTTCGGTTACGATACCTGTAAGAAATAAGTTTATTGGCAAATTAGAACCGTTTGAACCTAACAAGATTTCACACGAGGCTTTGCATTTTGTTGAAAACAGTGTTTCGATAAAGAAATTAAATTCTGGTTTGGAATCATCAACTACAAAAAATCCAAATCGGCTGTTTATTAAATTAATTCGTTCCTTTCCAAGTAGTTGTGATCCAACTAGATTAAGGTCTAGAATATTGCCTTCGCGGGAAAGTGTGAAATATCCTGATGGCGAAAAATCGTACAGCTCGATATATTTTTCGGCAGATCTTTGTGATTGCTCTTTGGCCCTCTCAAGTTCTTTATTTTGCATCTCCAGTTCTATCTGATGCACTTCCAGCTCATAAATGAGCTTTTGCGAGTCAACATCAGCCAGATTGGTTGGCTGATGCATGTTAGGCAACTTATGGGATAAAGCAATAGCCTCATTCTCTTCCAGAATCTCTTCAGCTTTTTGTCGAAGTGAAGTCTTGTTTGAAGAGGGAACAGAATTGATGTCAGTTATTTCCTTTTCATCCGGCGGCTCTTTTGATTTGTATTTTGAATTATGCATCAGTAAAGGTATTTGGGCAATGAGATGCTTTAAAGGTAATTATGCCTAAAATACAAAAAAAAAGGATCATTTGCAAACAATTTATTCCTTTTCGAAAAGCATTTTTCCTGCACCGCAAATCGGACAAGTCCAGTCCTCCGGCAAATCGAGAAATGAAGTTCCGGGGGCTATTCCGGAAATTGGATCCCCTTTTTCCTCTTCATATTCGTAATGACATAATTGGCATTGCCAAACATCCAGTTGTTTCTTCTGGTCTGAGATGATCGCTTCCAGATTTGTCTTTTCGATATAGGTTGGGGCATTTTTCGGAGAGTATCCCTTTAAAACTTCCCGATAATAATTATAGGTTAACGACTTAATCTTCTCTTCAATCGATCCGTTATCAATGACTTCGCCAATGAAGATCACATGTGTGCCAACTTCATACGACTGGGTGACTTTGCATTCAAACCAGGCTACAGATGAATCTGTAACGATTGGACTTCCTGTTTTCCCGGTGAAATAATTAACGCCATCGAATTTATCGAAATCACGGCCACTTTTATATCCAAAGTTGCCAATCAAAGCCGGACTAGCTTTCTCACTTAAAACTGAAAATCCGAAAACGCCACTTTCCTTGATTAAGTTNGTTGTGTAATTATCTTTATTACAGCTGATTGCAAATTGGGGAGGGGTGGCGGTTACCTGGAAAAGGGTATTGGCAATATATCCCCCTTTTTTATTGCCCGATTGGGTTGTTACTATATATAACCCATAACTGATCTTAAAGTAAGTTTCAAAGTTCATTTTTTGGAATATTGGTAAGTATCATGATGTAAAAATATTCAATTTTTTGAACAAAATATTATTTGTAAACGTTCTAAATAAATAATATAAGAAGAAACATTTTTATTAGTTTCTAAACCTTTAAACTGACTGATTTTAGTCCATGTCAACCAAACGAAAGAAAGGAGGGGAAATGAGAACAATTGCGTGGTTAAAAGAAGGAGTACAGTTCTGTCCTATAAGTCAGATGCCATAGGGTCTATGTTGGTGGAGTAATGTTATTTCCTTTAATAAATATCGGATTATATGCAATTCTTTAGTCACGGATACTCCCTGACCCTATCGGCTGTTTTATTAAAGTTTCATTTTTCAGGTTTGTTATATACATATATTATCCCCTCATTATGAAAACATTATTTACTTTGGTTTTAGTTGCGTTGATTAGTTTAGGTGTTCAGGCGCAGGAAAAAGCATCTTCATTGTATTTATTATTTGAGTTTATGCATGTTGAAGGTCAGCATGGCAACGATTATTGGCAGGTTGAAGATTTTTGGTCCGGAATTCACAAACAACGTGTTGCCGATAAAACTATTTTGGGCTGGGATCTGTGGTCGTTATCCCCATCTGGCACTCAGCAGGGTTCGCAATATTTAACGGTAACACTTTTCTCAAGTCTTCAAAATATGTTGCAGGCGATGAATTCGATGGATGTAATGGCCTATGCCAAAAAAGCTTATCCTAAAATGAGCGATAAAGAGCTCAATGCCATGCTGGACAAAACGGTGAAATCGAGAGATATGGCCAATCAGGTACTTTTAAAGCAGGTGGATCGGACAAAAGGTGATTTTACCATGAAAGTTGGCACCATGATCACCATTGACATCATGAAACAAACGGACGACAGCTATGAGAAAGTTGAATCTGAGATATTCAAACCATGGCACCAGGATATGGTTGCCAAAGGTAAAAAGGGGAGCTGGGAATTGCTTCGGGCTATTCTGCCTGCAGGCGAGGATGCTAAAGGAACACACCTCACAATCAGTATGTACAATGATATTGCACAGCTCTCTTCATTCATGGAAGGTGGAGTGGGGGAGATGGACCTGATGACCAGTCTTGCCGTGAAGGAGGGTCTGAAAACCAGGCAATGGAAAGAAGTAAAGATTGGTAAACTGCAAATGATGGTCCGGTAAATTCTAAATCTCTTCTATGAAAACAGGTATACCAAATCTTCTTTTGATTGTTTTCTTTTGTTTGGTAAGCAGCAGCTGCTTCAGCCAAAATAAAGAGACAAAAGCTGATCAAATCATTAATTATAAAACTGGCAATCCGGCAGACTGGCCCAAAAATCAGGATGCAGTTGTCGCTGCGCCAAAGAATCACAAGATTTTACTGGAAAATGAAAATGTCAGAGTTCTTCAGGTTACCCTTAAGCCGGGAGAGGTGGAGCCTCTCCATCATCACCAATGGCATAGTGTACTTTACATTCAGAATGCGGGTGATTTTGTAGACCGGGATGGTGCCGGCAACGTTATTTTTGATTCACGTACACTTAAAACACCGCTGAAATTTCCCATGACCATGTGGAAAGATCCGGAGGCGCCACATTCAGTTGAAAATCTGAGCAAAACAATTACACTGCGCCTGATACGCGTTGAGATGAAGAAATAATTGTTTTAAAAATAATGAATAGCCCTGACAGGATTTGGAATCCTGTCAGGGCTATTCAATGTCATATTCCCCTGATTACAAGGGATAATTCCCATATTCACGGACCAGTTTCTCAATAAAATCAGAGCTTTGAAACGAAACACAGCTTGAGATATTTTGATTTTAATCCAGATGAAAGACCTCTTCCATATCTGCCCACCATTCTCCGGCAGCTCTGGTGGCGAGTGGCTTCTGCAATGGCATCATCACGCTCCACCACTCCTGAGTTTTTGGATCCCCAGACATTTTTGCCATATCCGATTCAAAATCTTCACCTGAATATTCCAAATAGGCAAAAAGTAATCCATCCTTATGAAAAATCGAATAATTGCGGATATTGCAGGTGGTAATCATTTTCAATATCTCAGGCCAGACTGCAGCGTGGTATGCTTTGTATTTTTCAAATTGCTCAGGATCGACCCCTATTATTTGCCCGAAACGTTTCATAATTGTCAATTTATTTGATATCCAATGGCTTCATATCCATGACATTCTTTGTAGTCTCAATCTCGACAATGGTGTCGAATGGTTGCAGGGATTCATTTTTAAATTCAATAGTGTAAAATCCCCTTTGTTTGATCAGCTTCACCTCACCACCGTCAACCAACCGGCACCATTTGATATCGATCCCTTTAGCCGGAAAATCAATTTTGGGAGCGCCCCCTTTCCAGCTGAGCAGATGCAGGTAAATAGTATTTTCATTTCGGGTGGTCACTCCCCAGTCTGTAGGTTTGAAGGGACCGCCTCTTGTCCCGTAGATAGAATAGCCATATTTTTGAAGCCATTGTCCCATCTCTTGCAGGCGGGTCGCCTGCAAGGGTTCAATCCGTCCGTCCGGCATAGGTCCTACATTGAATAAAAGATTTCCATCACCTCCTGCAGAACGGATTAAACTGTGAAGGCATTTTTCGAGTGTCTTCACTTCATCATTGGGTTTCCACGCCCATTGAGTGGCAATGGTCATGCAGGTTTCCCAGGGTCGATTGTTTTGAAAACCGCCAATCCGCTGTTCGGGTGTATCAAAATCACCTGACGCTCCTGTGCGGTTATTGACGATAATATTGGGTTGAACTTTTCGGATAACATCAATGACACCCTGACCGCGAATCGAATCAAATTCCATTGGAACATCATACCACATGACGAGCAGGGGACCATAATTCTTAATGATTTCGACAGATTCATTCTTAAGGTATTCGGTATATCTGTCCAGATTCGACGTTGCCCTTCGGACGCTTCCTCCGGGACTTGTAACGGGGAAATCAGGATGATGCCAGTCGCAGGTGGAATGGTAGAATCCAAGCGCCATTCCCTGTTTCCTGCAGGCATCAGCCAGTTCCTTCATCACATCCCGTTTAAACGGTGAATTCATGATGTTGAAATCGGTATACTTGGTATCCCACATGCAAAAGCCATCATGATGTTTCGAAGTAAAAACGATATACTTCATCCCGGCATCTTTAGCCAGTTTAACCCATTCATCGGCATTGAATTGGACAGGATTGAACTGTTTATAAAGGGTATCATATTCTGCTACAGGAATTTCCTTGCCTCGTGACCAGCCAATTTCTGTCCCTTTCAGGCTTACGGGTCCCCAATGAATAAACATTCCGAAGCGGGCATCCTGCCACCATTTCAATTTCTCCTGATGTGAAGTATTGACCTGACAAAAGGCCGAAGTGATAGCCAGCAAGGCAGTAATTAACAAGATCGGTTTTTTCACACTATAAATTTTTAATTAACTTACTAATATTTAGATTCTTAATCCGTTTGGAACCCTCATTGATTTATACATTGCCTTTTGTGATTGTAAGTTCATGAGGGTTTCACCTGTTTATAATTTGATTTTTATTTGCCGGATGGAACTCGTTATGAGATAATCATGGTTCTGTTTGTGATTCTCGCTCATGGATCGTTTCATTTTTCTTAAATTATTAGGTCCTATTCCGGATTGAAATGAGTTAAATCGTTCTGCAAAATTATGAATCTAAATTAACCTGAGTTGAACAATTCAGATAATTTAATAATTGTTTAAATTCTTATATTTACATAATCATTTACGCTTTAAATGTTTACCTCTAAATCATAAAATCATGCTGATAATTTTAGTTGGAATTGCCCTCGTCGCAATTAGTTTTGTTTTGGCCAAGTCTGATTCTCCTGCAAATGAATACATTGGAACCATAAGGGTTATTGGACTTTTAATTGCAATAGTTGGTATCGGCCTGTCATCGGTCAAACAGATCGAACCAGGGAATGTTGGGGTTCAGAAACTTTTTGGGAAAGTGAACCCCTATATTCTTGAAAGTGGCCTGAATGTGATCAATCCGTTGGTTGAAGTGGTAACTTTTGATGTGCGTACCCAGAATTATACCATGTCAGGGGTGCACGACGAAGGGGATAAAGCGGGTGATGATGCCATCCGGGTTTTGTCGGCCGACGGACTTGAGGTGATTATCGATCTGACTGTTCTCTATAAAGTGGTTCCATTTGAAGCTCCGCGAATTTTAAAGGAGATAGGGACAGATTACCGCAATACGATTGTTCGCCCGATATGCCGGACCAAAATCAGGGATAATGCCGTTTATTATGATGCTGTTGCACTTTACTCAACCAAGCGGGACGAATTTCAATCCAGGATTTTTAAAACCATAGAGGGGGATTTTAAAAGCCGGGGATTGATGCTTGAGCAATTGCTGGTCCGGAACATAACCCTTCCTGCCTCGGTCAAAACAACAATTGAGTCGAAGATCAATGCAGAGCAGGATGCCCAAAAGATGACTTTTGTACTCCAGAAGGAAAAACAGGAGGCCGAACGTAAACGTGTTGAAGCTCAGGGGATCGCCGATTATCAGAAAATATTGAGTACCGGTCTTAGCGACAAGCAGTTGCAATATGAGATGATAAAGGCCATCGCAACCTCACCCAATGCCAAGCTGATTATTATGGACAGTAAAAAAAGTCCGTCGGTTATTGTGGATGGGAAATAGCCGGGGAGAATTCAAAATGTAAAGTGCAGAGTTCAAAATGGAAAGTTTTAAACTTTGCACTAATTTTAAAAGTCTTCAGGATCTGCTAATTCTCTGCACTTGTATTTTTAATGTAATTTACTGCACCCGGTCGGCCCAAACTCTGCCTGTTTCATTGATATGCCAGGTTAGGAAAGATTGGTCCAGTTTTGCCGTTATTTCATATCCTTTCGGAGTGATACGGATTAACGGGTGAAACTTCACTTTGAGAAGGTTTTGATCAACGTTTGCCAATTGATTCAACGATTCTGCAAATTGTTGATAGTTAGATTTATATTTTCCCTGGGCATAATACAAATTACGGAGTTCTTCTTTGACCACCTCTTCCGGATTGGGGAGGAAGGTTGTTATTCCGGTTCCAGCCACTTGATCCGAAAATTGAAGATATCCCCACTTTTCGGGACAATGCATGTTAACTGTTCCCTGAGGAGACCAAACCCAGTTATCTTCGGGGAGAGGTCTGCCGGTACGGGTATTGGTTTTTTTCATGTAATGGCCGTTCTCAATAAGAATTTGCCATTCAACCCTTGAAAAGTTGATCCTCCACTGATCGCCCGGTTTAACCGGGATTACACCCGTTGAATCCCGGAAGGATTTCATTGGGAATGCGATTTCCACCGACCAGCTCCGGTCGATATCCGAAGGATTATTTATTGTTCCTTCAAGATTGACGGCCGACAACATCCCTTCGAAATTCCAGGAAGTAATCGCAATTCCTCCATCCCGATATGGCCTGGTTAGCCGCAGGTCCCACTGGGTATTGAGGGCATTCATTTCATATTCGTAATAATTATGGGTATCGCCATCAGGATCAATAAATACCTCAAAGTCGTTATCCTGAAAAATCACATCATCACGTCGGGTTACATTTGCCCAGATATGAGGCTCCTGAATTAATGCAAAAATATACAGAAAGTTATTGTCCCATAGTATTTTGGCCCGTGTCCGGAAGCGGGTAACCGGTCCCTGATCGCCAAGTATATCGCTAAAATCATCTGTCCAGGGAGCCTTTTGCCAGCACGATTCATTAGCTCTGCCGTCAATTATGAGGGGGACATCTGCGCGATAACAAACATAATGTTTAGGCAATACTGTTTGATTACCTCTCACCAGAAAAGGGGAGAGCGCGCAAAATAATAAAAAAGTAATCCTGAATCTTTTCATTTGGAGAAACCTGAATGTATTTTTTGGCCAGGTGCGAAAATACGGTTCCTGCCGTAATTAAACAAGTATTCATTCAATAGGATCTGGCAGTTTTAATCATGGTCCTCAAATTCACTTCCGGTGTCATGGAGGGCATTGCGCATCC
>TBL_comb47_HYPODRAFT_10002265_pt1 | contig 23845 bp, 20 predicted proteins | sample TroBogypolimnion_40_FD_10682 | JGI IMG/M metagenome (IMG submission 10682)
GTTCGGTGCGGGTATCGACGCTGCTGGTTGCTTCGTCGAGTATCAAGATATCCGGGTTTGCAAGAATAACTCTGGTTATGGCAAGCAACTGACGCTGCCCCTGGCTCAAATTACCTGCCCGTTCTGAAAGGATGGTCTTATACCCATCTGGAAGCTGGCGGATAAACTCATCTGCTTCAGCAAGTTTTGCCGCCTGATGACACTCACTATCGGTGGCATCCAGTCGGCCAAAACGGATATTTTCAAGCACTGTTCCGGAAAATAAAAAAGTATCCTGCAATACCAGTCCAATCTTCCGACGCAAGTCAGCTTTGCTGTAATCACGGATATCCTTTCCGGCTATAGTGATAACCCCACTGCTTACCTCATAAAAACGGGTCAGAAGATTGATGATGGTGGTTTTTCCGGCCCCTGTCGGGCCAACCAAAGCAATGGTTTTGCCAGGTGCAGCATCGAATGTCATATCTTTCACTACAGAAACACCTTTCTGATAGCCAAACCTTACATGATCGAAACGAATGGCCCCAGCGATAGTTATTGGCCCATTTATACCTGTTATGTCAACTTCTGATGGAATATCAAGAATTTCAAATATTCTTTCCGATCCAGCCAAGGCGGACTGGATGGTGTTATACATGGTGGCCAGCTGGCGAAGCGGCTGGATAAAATTCTGTCCGTAGATGATAAAACTGGCAATCACACCGACAGTGACAAGTCCTTTCAAGGCAAGCCATCCGCCAAAAGCCGCTATCACAATAATGAAAAGGTTGCCAAGAACGTTGGTCAGCGGCATGAGCAGCATTGAGTAGCTGTTCGCATAGACTGATGCTTTGAAAACCTTGTTGTTCTCGACCCGAAAGGTATCGATCACTTCATCATTTCTGCGGAATGCCTTAATGACTTTCAATCCACTGAGAGACTCTTCCATAACGCTGTTCATTTCTCCCAGCTGTTTCTGCAGTTCCCTGAACCCCTTTCGGGTATATCGGGCAACAAACTGAGTGAACCAGAACAGGAGCGGAATGACGAACAAAGAGGTGATGGCCAGCCATGCATCAAGCATAAACATGGCGATAATAATACCGACCAGAGAAATAATACTGGCAAGCATTGTTGTGACGTTTTGAGAGACCGCCTGATTAATAGCATCAACATCGATGGTAAGCCTGCTCATCAGGCCGCCAGCCGGATTACGGTCAAAATAGCTGACAGGAAGGGTTTGGATATGACCGAAAAGATCTCCACTCAATTGTTTCAGGGCTGTTTGCGATACCCTGGCTATAATCCAACCCGACATCAGTTGAAACAAGTTATAGAACACATAAACCAGGAACAGAGAGAGTGAAATTATTTCAAGTCCGATAACATTTTTTTTCACCATGTAACGATCTATGGCGACACCCATAAGGTAGGGCCCGGCAAGTCCAAGCAATGAATAGATCACTACGAGGAGAAACACAATCCATAGCCTAAGGCGGAAGGGTGAGAGGTATGCAAGCAATCGATTGACTGCCAATGCTGAGTTCTGCGGTTTTTCGATTTTGCCTGGTTGAGAGGGGTTTTGATGCAGACGGTTCATTGTCCCTCCCCTGCTGCCTGGAGTATACCGTTAACTCGTTGACGGGAAGGTTCAGCGCCAAGCTGAGAAGCATATATTTCCTGATAGACAGTGCATGTTTGTATAAGTGAAGAGTGATTGCCTTGCCCTGCGATGCGCCCTTTTTCAAGGACAATGATGTTATCGGCTTTCAGTACAGAGCTGACCCGCTGAGCAACGACGAAAAGCGTGCTTTTTTTACTGCTGTTATGCAGAGCTTCCTGAATTCTTGTTTCCGTATCGATATCAACAGCACTGGTGCTATCATCAAGAATTATAATTTCCGGAGCTGCAAGCAGGGCTCTTGCAATAGCAATACGCTGTTTCTGGCCTCCGGAAAGGTTGACACCGCGTTCTTCAACCCGAGTATCATATCCGAGAGGAAGATTGAGAATAAAATCGTGTGAGCCTGAGCTGCTTTTGCCGCCTGGATTACTTTTTCGTCAGCAGCACTTGGGAGACCGTATCGAATGTTATCACAAATGGTGCCTGTGAACAAAATGGTTTCCTGAGGTACTATGGAAATTTTCTGAAGAAGGGAGTCCTGGGTTACCTCCCTGATATCAATGCCATCAATCAGGATTCTACCTGATGAAACATCATAAAACCTTGGAATAAGGTTCACGAGTGTCGATTTACCCGCGCCAGTGGAGCCGAGAACAGCAAAGATTTTACCCGGCTCAGCGGTAAAACTTATATTTTCAAGAACATGAGTATCGCTCAGGTTTTTGTACCTAAAGGTGACATTTTCAAATACAATCTTTCCCTTAATATTTTCAGATATCCCCTTTGAGCCAACTTGATCATGAATGTCAGGAATAACGTCGAGCACTTCGACAACACGCTTCGATGATGCGATTCCTCCAGCCAGAATATTCGCAAAATTGGCCATAAAGATCAACGGAGCCATGGTTGTGAGCAGGTAATTTGTGAATGCCACGACTTGACCGGTCGTCATGTTACCATGAATAACATCAAGCCCCCCTACCCAGATAACCAAAACCATCCCTGCATTGATACATAGTGTCAGAACCGGCGGGATACTGGCCATAAACTTCATGACTCTGATAGAATCGCTCGTAAAATCCTGATTCGCACTGTTAAAACGATTGAATTCAAAATTGGCTCTCACAAATACCTTTATCAAGCGTATACCTGCAATATTTTCCTGAAGAACAGTATTAAGCCGGTCGAGCTGCTGCTGCACTGAACTCCACAGAGGCTCCATTTTTACAACAAAAAATGCAATCAGTAGAGGTGAGAAGAAGCAGGGGAAGAATAGTCAATGCCAGCGAGCTACTGGTTTTGAACATCAGGATAAAACTGCCGGCCATCAAAATAAAGGATCGTGAACCTATTCGTAATGAAACCAATACGACACGCTGAACAGCTGCAGTATCGCTTGAAAGGCGTACCATAAGCTGCCCTGTTTTAAGGCGGTCTATGTTGCCGAAAGAAAACGACTGGATTTTCAAAAAAAGCGCTTCACGAAGATCACGAGCAATACTCTCGCAGACATTGACAGACAAAAGATGTGCCCATACTGCAAAAAGAACACTCACCACCGTAATGCCAAACATAAGCAAGCCAGTATGAATAACCACCTGCTGGTTATGCTGATGAATGCCCTGGTCAATGATCTGTTGGATCAACCGTGGAATACTCAGATCCATTATTACAACAGCTGTCTGCAAAAAAAGCGAACCAACCCCTTTTACCCGATAAGGTTTAAAAAAAGAACTGAGCCGGTAGAGGTTATGCATATCGGAGAGTCTCTTTGAAGAATGTATTGAGCTGAATCAACGGATTTTCGCCAATCATGCTTTGCAGGGCCTTCCGTTTAATAAAAACTAAACCGACATTAGAAAAGGTTTCCCTCGTCCAAAAGCACGGCTTGCTCTCTTGAATTCTTCACTTTTTCTTGTAAAGAGGGTTGAATTCATTTGTATAAATATCATAAGGCTTGAGCTGACCTGGCTTCAGCAACCCGTCCTCAATAAATCGATCTAACCACCACTGGACATCCTTGTCAGCAATAAAAGGATAATCAGGAGTCCAAAGGGTAGCTCGGAAATACTTTGCCAGTAGAGGATTGCTGCCTTTTTTGAGACTGATGTCGGCAAAAGCTTTTCTTACCCGTTCGGGATCTTTCTGAAACTCATTGTAAATTATGCGGCGGGATGTATCATAAGCTTTAAGGTACTTTCTTACTGCATCAGGATGTTTCTCGATGAAGTCAGTTCTGAAACCGAGAGCACTCATTACTGATTCTCCCTTTGTCTCAAAGTTTGTCGTTCCCGGGATTTGACGGACGCCACCGTTTGCCACTGTCAGATCATAATATACTCTGAGAATATACGCTGCATCAACCTGCCTGCTTCGGAGCAACTGCTCATGTTTTTCGGTTGGTGCTGCAACTAACTCGACCTGAGAAATTGACAACCCGTTCTTTTTAAGAAAAAGGCGTATAACGTAATCCGCTTCAGCGCCGAGTACATTAACCGCTATCCTTTTACCGACAAGATCCTTTATCGTATGAATACTGCTGTCATCAAGAACCAACACTCCCTGGGTACCGCCTTCATTGTCTTTTGTTGATACGGCAATACCAAGAAGTGCCTTGATCTTACCTCCACGTGCTATAATATTGATATATGGAGGCCAGGCAGATTCAGTGCAAACATCAATATTATCAGCCAACAACGCCTGAAGCGTTGTGGTACCACCGCTGCTCTGGATACTGTTAACTGTTTCCAGTTTCACACCCTCTTCAACGAGAACATCCCTGCCTGTCAGTTTATTTGCAAGCTCCCACTGCGTCGGGGTGGTAGACTGAAGCTCACGGATAACGACGTTTTCACTCTTTGATGAGAACTTGCCAAAGGTCAACCATCCAGCTCCTGCAATCACCAAACCAATGACTACAACGAGGAGTATTTTTATTTTATTATTCATTTATTTCTTAAACACCGGGTAGAATTCATTTGAGTAAATATCCGATGGTTTTATCTGACCAGGTTTCAACAAGCCGTCCTCAATAAATCGATCTAACCACCACTGGATATCTTTATCGGCGATCAGCTGATGTTCAGGCGTCCACAGAGTGGTCCGGAAAAACTTTGCCAGACGAGGATTGCTGCCTTTTTTTACGCAAATCTCTGCAAAAGCCTTTCTCACCCGCTCGGGATCTTTCTGAAATGCATCCCAAATAATACGCCGGGACGATACATAAGCATGAACGAATCTTCTGACAGTATCCGGATGTTTTTCGATAAAATCACTCCTGAAACCGATTCCAGACAACATTGTTTCTCCCTTGGTCTCAAAATTTGATGTCCCTGGTATTTTACGGACACCACCATTGGCCGCAGTGAGGTCGAAGAAAATCCCTCCTGTTGTTGAAAATGCTATGGCATCCACCTGCCGAGTGCGCAGCATCTGTTCTTCTTTTTCTTCCGGCACAACTACCAGCTCGACCTGTGAAATTGAGAGTCCGTTCTTTTTGAGATATAACCTTATAACATAATCAGCTTCGGCACCGAGAACATTAACGGCTATTCTTTTACCGACAAGATCTTTTATCGTATGTACACTGCTATCTTCAAGAACGAGCAAGGGGCTCTGACCACACTCATTGTCCTGTCTGGAGACAGCAGTACCAATCAATGCCTTGATTTTGCCTCCACGAGCAACAATGTTTAGGAATGGAGGCCAGGCTGAACTTGAGCTTACATCAATATTATTGGCCAAAAGTGCTTGTAGGGCTGTGGTTCCTCCTGTACTCTGAATAGTTGTGACCGGTTCACGTTTTACACCCTCTTCAGCGAGAATGTCCCTGCCAGTCAGTTTTTCTGCAAGCTCCCACTGAGTCGGTATAGTGGTTTCAAGCTCTCGTACGGCCACGTTTTCAGTTTTTGGTGCAGCGGGCTTAAGAGCAAACCACCCGCCCACGGCAATAACGATGGCTATGAAACCTATTGAGAGTACCTTTACCTTGTTATTCATTTTTTTCTGTTAAAATGAGCGTTATCACTTAATGGCACTGCTAACATCGCGCTTCCAGGAGGTCATTTTCTTTTCGGCCCATACCAACAGATAATTAACTGTCAGACCAACAATAGCCAGCGTCAAAACTCCAGCATACATTTCAGGCACTAAAAAATTGAACTCAGCATTCTGGATAAAAAATCCAAGTCCGGATTTTGCCCCTATCATCTCTGCAGCTATAACAACCATCAGTGAAACATTCGCCCCCAACCTGGCACCGATAACTATTGAAGGAATACTTGCAGGAAGAATAACTTTTGTAAACAGTTCAAAATCCGAAACTCCCATCGACCTTGCAGCCTTTATATAAATGGGATCAACACTCTTAACTCCATTTATAGTGTTCATAAGAATCTGCCAGCTGGCAGCATAGAATATGATTGCTATCTTCGACGACTCACCAAGACCCAATAACAGGAGAAAGATCGGCAGGAGAGCAAAGAGAGAAACGTTCCTTAAACTCTGTACCAACAGATCGGTATATTTTTCAAACTGGACGAAATGACCCATTAAAAAACCAAAAGGCACAGCGATCAAAAGAGCCAGAGAAAATCCTGCCGCTGATCGTTGCAGACTGACCAAGGAGTGCGACAATAATTCCCCTGACAGGGTCAAGTCAATCAACGTTTTGAGAGTTGTTGAAAAGGGTGGCAGAAACAGTGGATTGATAATTCCCAGACGAGGAAGAGCCTCCCATACTGCAAAAAAAACAAGAACCAATGGAATACCAAACGACCAATGGTACAGCACTGCAAACAAAGGTTTTAACTGTTTTGTATACGAACTGATATCAATCGATCGGGATTTTAATCCGACCTCTGAAGGGACAAATAGTTCTTCGGACATAAGAATTCTCCTCTATTATTTGAATTTTGTGAACCCAGTTATTTTGAATTTACTGGCGCGTGCTTCCAGTCCTGTTGAGCTTTGTTGACTTCAGCCTTGAGTGCACCCCACACCTTATGCCGGTTAGCTGCAAATGCACTGCATGATCTTATATCTCCATGTCTTGGTCTTGGAAGATCAATCTCAATTATTTCTTTGATCTTGCCTGGACGGGCTGTAACCACAGCAACCCTGTCTGCAAGAAATACCGCCTCATCAATACTATGGGTGACAAAAATCACTGTGGTATCCGTACCCTCCCATATCCTGATCAGTTCGTTCTGAAGAATTTCTCGGGTCTGTGCATCAAGAGCAGCAAAGGGCTCATCCATCAGCAATACTTCCGGTTTAGTAGCAAGCGCACGCGCTATAGCGACCCGTTGCTGCATTCCGCCGGAAAGCTGGTAAGGGTAGCGGTCTTCAAAATCAGAGAGTCCAAAAAGGGATAACAGCTCACGGGCAATTTTAACCCGCTCTTCTTTGACCACCCCTCGCGACTCAAGACCAAATTCAATATTCGACAGAGCAGTTCTCCAAGGGAACAATGCATATTGCTGAAAGACGTAGCCTGTCTTTTCACTTGGGGCATCTACCGGTTTATCGTCGAGATAGACAACCCCGCTCGTTGGAGTACTTAATCCGCCAACAATATCAAGAAATACAGATTTTCCACTGCCACTTGGACCTACCAATACCAGAAACTCACCTTTCTTTATATTCAGATCAAAACCTCCCAGGGCGTCAATCTCATTGGAGACGATTCCATTGTTCTTCACCTGCTGACCATGCTTGAGTTTGAATTTTTTTCGCACGTCTTTTGCAACTATTATGTCCATAACCTTACTTTTTCAATATTGATATATTCAAGACTCTCATCAGGTATTGGCATCAACCTGGACGTAAACCAACAGATTGTTTACTTTTTCTTATACAATGGATTGAACTCATTCGTATAAATATCAGAAGGCTTGATCTGGCCTGGTTTCAGCAATCCATCTTCAATAAATCGATCTATCCACCACTGAAGATCCTTATCTGTGATAAAGGGATGTTCAGGAGTCCAAATGTTTACCCGGAAATATTTAGACAAACGAGGGTTTCCGCCTTTTTGGATGCTGATGTCGGCATAAGCCTTTTTGACCCGTTCAGGATCTTGCTGGAACGCATCATAAATTATGCGACGTGAAACATCATAGGCGCGAATATACCTTCTGACTGCTTCAGGGTGCTGCTCGATGAAATCACTCCTGAAACCTATAGCAGCGGCTACGGCTTCGCCCTTCGTATCGAAATTTGTCGTGCCAGGTATTTGACGCACCCCGCCATTTTCAACTGCCATGTCAAAATATATCCCGCCACCTGTTGCAAATGCTATTGCATCTACCTGATGGCTGCGCAGCATCTGTTCCTGTTTTTCCATTGGCACGACTACCAACTCTACCTGCGAAATTGAAAGTCCATTCTTTTTCAAGTAGAGCCGAGTAACATAATCGGCTTCTGCGCCCAGTACATTAACAGCAATTCTTTTTCCTGGAAGATCCTTGATTGAATGAATAGTGCTTTCATTAAGAACCAACAGACCCCCACCATTGGTCTGGTTCTCTCTGGTAGATACAGCAGTACCAAGCAGTGCCTTGATTTTGCCGCCACGGGCAATGATGTTTATAAAAGGAGGCCATGCTGAAGAGCTGCTAACATCGATGTTACCGGCAAGAAGTGCCTGAAGCACAACAGTACCGCCACTACTCGGAATACTATGAACAGGTTCGAGTTTTACACCCTCTTCTGCAAGAATATCCCTTCCTGTTAACTTTTTAGCGAGTTCCCACTGTGATGGAGCAGTTGTATCTATCTCCCGAATAACAACACTCTCACTCTTTGAGATACTCTTTCTAAAAGAATACACTCCAGTTACAGCAATAGCTATAGCGATGAGAACAATAGAGAGTACCTTTGCCTTGTTATTCATTTTATTTTGAATCTTTTACGAGGTTGTTTATCAGTGAATTATATAATGCACTGCTCTTAATGAACAGGCAGCCGAATTACAACAAAATCAGATGGCGTAGGCAAATGGATATTCTGAGCCAAGATGGAACTCATTCAAGATCTCTGCCTTTATCTGCATAAATTCAGAACTTGCCCGATCGCGAGGTCTTGAAGAGGGTATGTTGATTATTTTATTGATAATACCTGGACGAGAGGACATGATGATGATTTTATCACTCAGATATATGGCTTCATCAACATCATGAGTAACCATGATCATGGTAATTTTTTCAAACTCCCATAATCTCTCAAGTTCTTTTTGCATATACATTCTGGTGAGAGCATCCAAAGCTCCAAGAGGTTCATCCAGAAGAAGGATTTCAGGCTTATTGGCCAATGCTCTTGCAATAGCAACCCGCTGAGCCATTCCTCCTGAAAGCTGAGCAGGGTAAGCGCCCTCAAATCCGCTCAGACCAACCAGCTTCAAATGTTCGTCAACAAGAAGTTTCTTTGTCTTCCGGTTGAGCTTGTCGAGACCGAAAGCAACATTCTCCCCAACCGTAAGCCATGGAAGAAGACGGTGATCCTGAAAAACTATTCCTCTGTTCGATCCCGGGCCTTCTATCTTCTCCCCATCAATCAATGCATCACCCTCATAACTGGTCTCAAGACCGAGCATAATCCGCAACAGTGTTGTTTTACCGCAACCACTGGAACCGAGAATTGATACAAAGGCCCCTGCAGGGAAGGTTATATTAATATTTTTCAGGATCTGCAATGGATTGTTGTCGACTACATAACTTTTGCTGAGATTCCTGATTTCAAGAGTACCTTTTGCGACTGACATGTTCTTATCCTTGAATTTTAAGTTTCTTTACGAATGATTTTTCCTCGATCGAGAGCTTTTGCTAATTGCTCAACTATCGTCGTCATAAAAAATCCAAGCGCCCCAACTGTTATTATCCCAACGATAACCAAGGCCATATTAAATTTATCGCGGCCCAACTGAATCCGGGTACCGATACCAAAATATGTCTGTATGAAAAGTTCTGCGGCCATTAACATAGCCCACGACATTCCAAGGGCGAGGGTAATCCCTGTTGTAATTGAAGGCAATGCTGCGGGTATGACAATTCGTCTAATAAGCTTTAATCCTTTATATCCATAGACTGAAGAGAGCTCAAAGTACTCTTTAGGCACATTTCGTATTCCGGCAAACGTATTCAGCGTGACCGGATAAAAGGCTGCCACAGTAATAATAATGATGCGAGGCAGCTCTGTAACTCCGAACCACATAATAATCAGAGGGATAAATCCTATGATGGGCACTTGCCGAATGACATTAAAAAATGGACCGAAAATTTTTTCCGCCGTTCTCGACAATCCCATGAGTAACCCAAACGAAAATCCACTCACTGTACCAATAAGAAATCCAATCAATACCCGTTTTAAACTTGCAGCTATATGGAGGGCATACTCTTTTTCTACAAAATTGGTCACAAATGTTTTAATAATCTGGTTGGGAGAGGGAAGAATAAATGACGCTACATAACCAGATGAGGCTACATATTGCCATACAATGACCAGAAGAAGGGGAACAATACTACTCCCAAGAAATGCTTTTGTTTTGTTGCTGATAGTCATCAGGCTGCTCCTCCATCAAAAGAGACTCGGCCTCGCAATACAAACTGTTCGAATTTTTTCAGAAGAGTATTTATTATTAACCCCAACGTTCCAATGACTACCAGTCCAGCCATGACAACATCGATCTGAAACATCTGACGACCCATAATCATCAAGAAACCTACACCTGATTCTGTTCCAAAAAGCTCGGCTCCGACCAAAAACATCCAGGACAACCCTATACTGAGACGAATGCCGGTAATGATCGAAGGTAAAGCGCTGGGTATAATAACTTTTGACAGGTAACGAATACTTTTGTAATCAAAAACCCGGGCAAGCTCATGATATTTTTCCGGAACACCGCTCACCCCTTGATAGGTATTAAAAATCATGGGGTAAAATGCTCCTATGGCAATGAAAAATATTCTCGCAAACTCATCTATACCAAAGAGCAGTATTATCATAGGCATCCATGCTAATTCAGGCACCTGCTGGAGTACCTTTACCAATGGACCTAACGCTCTGTTTATAACTGGTGACAGCCCCATACCAACTCCAAGAATAAATCCGGCTGATCCACCAAGAAGAAATCCTAAAAAAACCCGATTCAGACTTACCTGAATATTAGAAATGAGATCGCCGGATCGGAAAAGTTCTATTATGGTATTCCACAAAGTTAATGGCGGCACTAAAAGAAGTTCTGAAAACAGGTGTTGCGATACAGCTCCCTGCCATAATGCAAGAACAAAAAGAGGCACTATCAATCCAAGAAGTCTATCTTTAACGTTGAATCGTTGTAAAAATTTTAAGCTCATAACTTTATACCTTGAAATAACGCGATTTCCAGTTCCAGATTATGGTTGCTATCGCGAATATAGAAAGAGAATTATGCTGATTTGTCCGGTAACTACTACCGCTGAAAAGAGGCTTATATCAAAAAGATATTAACCTCTCTTTCAGCGCCGATAGTCTAATACCTGGATTACATTTTATTTGGCCCAATAATTTTCAAGACCAAGTTCTTTCAAAGCTGCCTGTTCGTAACTTTTGTCAATCCATTGATCAACATCAAATTTTTTTCTGATCAATTTATTGTGTTCAGAAAAATCAACTAAATCCTTGTAATGAACAGTATTGCCTTGAGTTAGCAGTGGATTGTGCCTAACTTTCAAGGGAAGCAATGCGTATTCAGATTTCAGATATTTGTATTTAGCACCGGTGTTTACAAGTATCTTGAGCAACACTTCTCTATTCTTTTCATCAGAAGCGAAGCGGTTAGCCTGGAGATAGACCTTTACAACCCTCTTTACGATATCTGGATACTTCTTTGCAAAGTCCTCCTGAACCACAAGACCGGTAGTTGCACGAGTTGATAGCGGCAGTTGGTTTGTATCGCCAATTACTTCTCCAACACCGAGATCAACAACGGGCCTATCAGCACCAATTCCTATTGCATCAATACTCTTTGCAATAAGGGCCGCCTGGGCATCTGTAGTATTCAGATTTACAGTTCTAACATCTTTTTCCGTCAAACCATTAGCCAGAAGCAATTTAATAAAGGGCGGCTGAAGATTGGTTCCTTTAAAAATTCCAAACGATCTTCCTTTAAGATCTTTTACACCCTTGATATGCAAATCCGTACGACCAATGATATATGTATTTGCCCCTACATCGGTAGCTAGTATAAATTTTGTTTTCAATCCACCAGCTTTTCCTGTTACTATTGGAAAATCACCATAATTAGCAAAGTCGGCTAGTCCAGCAGCTAAAGCTTCATTTACTCCAGGTCCTGCTGTTACAAAATTGCTTACTTCTATCTTTATACCATCTTTTGCAAACTCTTTTTCCAATAACTGCTGATCGACAATTATGTTATTAACTAATGCAGATGGTTTACCCAATACAATAGTGCTGCCTGGAAAGGCAAACCTGATCACTTTTGGCTTTTCCGCCGCCTGCGCAGTGAACCCCATAAAAAGCACTGCAACAAGTGGTAAAGCTTTTATCCAATTTTTCATGTTATTATCTCCTTTCAATTATTAATTTCTATTAAAATCCAAACTGGAACTGCGCAATAAACTGACTCTGTTTTACATTTGTGTTTTTTAAATTACTCACATTATAATTCAGCTGAAGTTTAGTTGTTTGCGCAAAGAAAAAGTTAAATCCATAGGTCAATACACTGGATTCATTGTTTGCGACTGAGGTGTCAGGATCGAAGTAGTCATAGCGAATAAAGGGCTGATAGGTCTTAGGCCACCAATCATCAAGACGGGACTGGTTACGCACCTGGTTCAGAAACTGCTCACCCCACTCATAAAAAAGAGTTGCCGTATATGCCTTACTCTTAATTGTAGACTTCACTGCATTGGCAATCGTTGTTCCGGAGATAACACGATCATCATCACCTACGGCATATTCAGCTGTAAACCCAAATGGAGATGCTACATAGGCAATATCTGCGCCATAGCGATTTCTTGTTCCCTTGCCACTTCCTCCCGTAATGAGAGTACCGTTGCTCTGAGCAAGATCTTTTTCACCACTGTAAAATGAACTACCAATAGACAATCCTCTAAAATCCGAGTTATAGTCTACGGGTGCATTCAGAACAATCCTGCCTACAACATCCTTTGATTTATTGGTTTCAGCCGTATTCCAGTTTGAGCCGTTAAAAATCCCGAGTTGATATTGAATCAGTGGAACGCGATAGGTGTAAGCGAGATCTACAAAAGGAAAGAGATCCCCTTTCAACTGCACTCCCAAATCCCTTTGCGCCAGATTCCAACCATTAGCACCGGCAAATATGGCATAGACTGCAGCCGGCTTTTTATCTTCACCTACCTGAGGTTCAAGGCCAAATGGTATAGCTTGTTGACCAAATGTTATGTTGAAGTTCGGTTTTTCTATATCAAGGGACGGAAAAATAGCGTACTGCAAATAGGCATCATAGGGCTGAAAGGTATTAGTCGCCGCAGTACTTATAAGCGAGAGAGCATAGGTTAAATTTCGACCCTCTTCATAATCTTTCTTGAGGGCTCCGCTGAAAGAAAGAATTGCTGCATTTACCGTAAAACCATTTGGAGATGTCGGTTGGTTCGTTGACGTCACAGCAGTATAACGATTCTGCAGGGTACCACCGATCGTGAGTGATCGTGCTGTATTTGCAATATTGCTGTCAAGCTGACGGGTCAACTGGTCCCGGAGAACTGCCACATCAGAAGTAAGCCCCTGAAGGTCTCTTTTTGTTGCAGCCTGGCTATCTTCATCGACTTCGGCTGTGCCTGCATTTTCCTGTACGACACTTTCAGTTTTTTCTGGCTTTACCGAGGGCTCAGGAATTTGCTTCCTGGCAGCCTGAAGATCGGCATTACTTATCAAAAGGCCTCCAAGAAGAAGCAGCGTCAACTTTGCTTTACTTATTCTATTTGTCATTAGATCTTTTTTTATTGTGAATTTGATTTCGGTATTCTTATACAAGAGTTCCGTATTTAACAAATACTATTTTATAGCTATATTTTCTTTTGTAATTCCAAGCAGGGCTACATCGAACAATATGATGTGATTTTACAAGCATACTTATATTTTTTTAGTGATATGATTTAAATATTCAGTAAAAAGAAAAAGCCAATTCTCTACGTGCAAGAATCGGCTTCCCTATCAACTTGAATAATACATCAAGCTCTATATCGGGATAAAACCTTTCTTATCGTAATATTCCAAACAACAACAACAAAAGATCTTTGACATAGCTCTTTTTTTATAATTTTATATTGAATTACTTAAACGTGATTAACTCAATATTCTTTAAAATCATTACCCAGCCCAAGAAGAGATTTACTCTGTTTTATATCTTTTAAGATGAGCAATCAGGAGTGATTTTGAAATCCCGTTTAAACGGCATATTGCATACCATAAATGAGTTATTACTAAATAAAATTTACTTGTCGACATTATTCAGGCTCGCACCTATTAATAAAGCTTTTCCAAGAAGCGCACCCACGCTATGGTAGCCCTTTTGAGATGTATCATAAACAAGTGGCTTGATTTTCATAATATCGAGGTGCCCATCTTTTGTAAAAAAGATGGGCATCGGCCTTAACATCAATAATTTCACCAATAAACTGAGTATGCACCCCAATCTCATGAATCTGAAACAGACGGCACTCGAGTACAACTGGAAACTCAGCAGCATAAGGAGCATCGACCAGTTCACTTTTGACATGAGTCAGTCCGCTATCAGAAAACTTATCCACATCACGACCCGAGACAATCCCAACATAATCTGCTGTTTCAATGATCTTTTCACTGGCTATTCCTACCGTACAACCCTGGCGTGCAATGATTCTGGCATAGGAGTACCTGGACTTCCGCAGTGATATTGTAACACATGGAGGTTGTGAAGAGCAGATGCCTCCCAAGGCAGCATTCATCACATTAGGCTTGCCAAAGGAGTCGTAGGAGCCAACCATCAGAACCGGTGCCGGAAAGAGAATCATCTGAAATCAACTGCCCATCCGTTATGAAAGCATTTCAACGAACGCTCGAACTCTGGTCAGCAACTGTCCTGACGGCGGCCCAACCTGAAAACTACCTTCCAGACTGATTGAAGGTATCCCCAGTTTGTGGAAATGATCCCGCTGGATTTCCTGATGAACTCCGGCAAAGGAGCAGCCGACATAGGAGTAAAAGAGGATTCCCTTTGCACCATATTCTTCAATCAGCTCCTCAATGGGTTTGAGACGGTGAACCGGCGAGCCTCCATACCCTTCCGGTCCGCCAAGCATGTTCAAAGCAATTGATTCCAGGGGGGTTCGGGCATTGACCCAGTCATGCCGCCATACGTTAGGAGTGCTCCAGGCAAGGATGGCACCACCGCAGTCATCTACGGTCTTGTATACGCCAAATTCCTGACCGCGCCCTCCAACCCAGGCAAGGGGAATAACCTTTCCACGCGCTGCCTGGATATAGTCTGCCACCCTTAGTTCGCTTAGCAGCAGATCGACGACTGCCTCATATTCCTCCGGCTTTCCGAAATAGTGGCCACTGCCCATCAGCAGGAACATAGTGGCTAAGCTCCTGATATAAAGGGGGTTATTCTTTCGCAGATCGAGGATTTTCCGTACCTTTCCAAGAATTCGGTTTATGCGCTCGATCTCGTAAGCTACGCGTGCCTGATCTACCGGTTTGCCGGTAAGCCGGATTGCAAGATCTTCAAACTCCTCGGCCAAAAAACGAACATGCTCAGCAAGTCGTTCAGGATCGTTGTTGCGAGGTCGATTGACAGTTTCAATGCGATGTACCGTAAAGCCTTCGTCAGCAATCAGCTCCCAACCAAGATTAAGTGGTTCGCAAGACCTGTTGAACACTATAATCTCTTTTACAGGGTGATTACGACGCAGATACCATTCACCCAGCACCGATGCAACCATTGAGCAGGTTTCTTTGGGCAGTTGAAAATAGTCCTCGGCTATCATCATAGCATCGTTTGAACCAAGCCGACCGAGCTCTGTCAAAGAGATCGGCACAATATCCAGCGCATACATCAGCGGCGAATCCCATATTCCCATTACCCATGCNGANCGTCCACCATTTATTGCATGCTTTTCGGCATCCTCGACATAGCTCAGTGCCAAATCATAGAGTTTGCCAACAGCTGGTGAGTAACTGTGCTCCTGTTTGCTTGCATTGATATACTCAAGCTGGTTCTGAAGCTCCTGTCGAGTCGCAATTTTCGGTGCAGAGAAGATGGATTGACCTAACGCAATGGGCTTAATTTCTGTAGTCAGCAACATTTAAAATCTCCTTTTTTTCGTTCAAAACTTCTATAAACGCTTCAAGTCGGGTTGTGATCTGGCCTATATCGCCCTGGGAATAATCTGTAGCCAACTCCAGCACCGGAATATCCAAATCCTGAAAGCGTCGGATAAATCTGTTTTTGGTCATGCCAAAGCATGGGCAAAACTTTAGATAGGTGTAGATCACCCCATGAACGCGATATTCAGTGGCCAGCTCAACTGAGAAATCGAGCAGTTTGTCCAGTGGTGTCTGTCGAGCGCAAGGAGCCTGGTCGAGATAGGCATTTGCAAGTGCCTGCCATGGATCAATTTTTTCATCAGTGTCGTGGTAGAAGGGGCGGAGTCCGGAGCAGTGATCTTCAACAACAATTCGCGCACCGATTTTGTCTTCAATCAGATCCAGAATACGCCTGTCGCCCTCAGCCACAATGCCACCTGACATCATGAGACGCAATGGCGCCGATCCTGTTTTCGGTGTACTCGCAAGCCTCAGGTAGACATCTTCAAGCAATATCAGCTGTTCTTCCGGCTGCAGATAGTAAAAGGCTTTGGTGATTTCGAGAAAATCGCGTCCAGTCAGCGGCGGATTGTCGCGCTTTCGGAGTGCAGAGATTTCACGGATCAGACTGCGGATCCGGTTGAAGAGCTGAATCTGCTCGGATAACTCGTCGTCTCCTACCAGTTTGCCGGTGAGCTTTGCAAGATCCTTACGGAAATTGAGGATTTCCTGACGGAAGAATTTACGGCCCGCTTCACGGCCGCCATCACGCGGAACAACATAGCCTATTGAAGGTTGAAAAAAGTTATCGATAGCCTCTGCTGTTGCTTTCATCGAGTCACAGGTATAGAAGGTCACGACCTGGTCGAGGCCTGTATAGAGAGGGTCCTTTTCGGCAAAGTGACCCAATAGACTTTTTGTAAAATCGCAGAAGACGCTTTTGGTAATCAGTTCACCTCGGGATACGACTTCCGGTTCTCCGCATTTCAAGAGGCGTGTATGCGCAGCTCCTGAAGCTGCAATCAGTTCAATAGGCGTGTATGTACAGAGATATCCGACTTTCTTAACATCTGAGCGTTCTATGAATGCGTTTTCGGCTTCTTTGGTGCGCTCGATAATGTCGTGTATGTCTGCTTTGAGAGTAGCGACATTTTCATCGGAAACAGTGCGCTGTTCGGCATAGAAACGCTGGGCATAGACAGCAGCACCAAGCGCGCCAGCATAGACAGGATCAAGCTTGAAGGCTTTGATAGGCAGACCTATCAGGTCTTCAAGAGCTTTTTTCATGCCGATGTTATTCGAGACACCACCGGTAAAAACAAGATCGCCTTCAAGGGGAATCTTGCTGACAAGATTTTTGACCCGCCTCGCCGAGGCATAGTGCAGGCCTGCTGCAATCGCTTCACGGGTTTCACCGCGTGCACGATGAGAGATGATTTCGGATTCGGCAAACACCACACACTGGCTGCTGATCTGAGGTTGTGACTCGGCACGTAGTGACGCTGGACCAAGTTCAGCAATCGTGTATTCGAGCAGGCTTGCAGCTTTTTCAAGAAAGCGTCCGGTACCCGCAGCGCACTTGTCGTTCATGATGAACTTGGTAACCTTGCCGGTTTTGGGATCAACCTGGATCGCTTTCGAATCCTGCCCGCCGATATCGATGATTGTTCGGGTGTCTTTATTCAGGTAATGCGCACCCATGGCATGGCAGGAAATTTCGGTAACAATTTCTCGTGGAATCTGCACAAACTCCAGCGCAATCCGCCCATAACCTGTACCAACGATAAAACGAATTTGTTCACGGGTGATACCGGCGACCTCAACGAGTTCGTCGAGCAATTCATCAGCAGTTACCTGCATGTTGACACCGGTCGGCACCTGCGCAACAAAAAGTTCGTCTCCATGCAACAGCACAGCCTTGGCTCCGCGTGAGCCGATGTCTACACCAAGCACGCTGTTTTTACTTATTTTACTGACCAGTCGTGAATCAATGACTTCGGAGAGTTTCATGCAACCTCCCTTTCGGTTGAGGCTCGCACACCTTCGTAATAACGCTGGGCAAACACTGCCGCACCCAGGGCACCAGCGTAAACCATATCAAGTTTGGTCGTCTTGAAAGGATGGCCGATCAATTCTTCCAGGGCACGCTTCATCCCCTGATTGTTGGAAACTCCGCCGGAGAAGACAAGCTCGGGTTCCAGTCCCAGACGGTTGACAAGATTTCGTACTCGACGGGCGGAAGCAAAATGAATGGCAGCTGCGATATCTTCGCGTCGTTCACCCTTCACTTTGAGCGAAATTATTTCGGACTCAGCAAATACAACACACTGACTGCTGACTTCGAGAGTTTTCTCTGCGAGCAATGCTTTTTCGCCAAGTTCTTCGAGCTTGTAATCCAGTAACTCTGCAACCTTTTCAAGGAAGCGCCCTGTACCGGCGGCACATTTGTCGTTCATTACAAATTCAACGACCCGACCGTTGTCCGGATCAACTTTGATGGCCTTTGAATCCTGCCCACCTATATCAATAATAGTTCTGGTACCTGCATTAAGAAAATGGGCGCCCATCGCATGGCAGGAGATTTCTGTAACCACGTCTGAAGGAAAAGCCTCAAAATCAAGAGCAATCCGACCATACCCTGTGCCCACGACATAGGCAATATCCTTGTGCAGGATTCCGGTTTGCCTGCCAATTTTTTTGATCAGTCGCTCGGCGGTTTCCTGAGAATCGACTCCGCTTGCTGTAATTGTTGTATGTATTTCATCGCCATGAACCAATACCGCCTTCGCTTGACGTGAGCCTATATCGATACCGATTACCGTCGTTGGCCGTAAATCGGAAACCTTTTCATCGGCCAGGATTGCATTTATTTTCATATATCTCTTCCATTTGATTTTTTTTGGAATTCGCATTACTACTCAAACCCATCGATTTTCTTTTATTTTATCGTACTGTAGATTTTCCGCCGATACTGTCGGTTTAATCTCATCCGGGTAACCAATAGCAAGTATTGATGAGACCTTAATATGTTCAGGAAGCCCAAGCAGCTCCTGGACGTAGGCTTCCGCTGTTGTATTGTCATTATGCTGACGATTTCGAATTTGAATCCAGCAACTGCCGAGACCCAATGAGGCCGCTGTAAGCTGAATGATGGTGGCTGTGATAGAACAGTCTTCTATCCAAAAATCTGCTTTGCTGCTATCGCCACAAACAACAATTGCAAAAGGAGCGTTTATCAGAAATGCTGAACCAAACTGTTTCGCCTGTGAAAGCTGTATGATCAGTTCCTCATCATCAACAAGAATAAATTCCCAGGGATTTATACCGCGAGCTGATGGGGCTCTAAGTGCTGCCTCGATGAGTATTTTCCGGGATTCAACATCTATTTTTTCGTTGGTAAATTTGCGTATGCTTCGACGTTTTCGTAATAATTCGATCATGGGATAACTCTGATTAATGTTCGGGGTTTCAACCCTTTGCGTTTACTTATGAGGGGTTTTCGCCAAGCGGTCAAGATGACGAAAGTATGGCCGGTTAACGTCTTCTTCTTTCCTCCGAAAACTTATATTTTCATCAATCACTTCAAGCGGCTCTATAACCCAGACGCCGGAAAGTTCGACATCACCAAGGGATTGGCGAACCTCAACATAGTGCTTCTCGAACAGCGGGCCGGTAATGTGTACTTCCACAGGACGACCTTTGATTTGAAAACGCTGCTTATCGGGTCCGGTAACAGCTATTGATACTGTGCCATCAAACCAGATTGCCCTGACAAGATTATGATTGGTTCTTGATGATTCGAGAAGTTCCAGATAATGAATATTACCGTCTTCGGCTGTAAAAATACTGTGTTTCAAAACCACATCAGGAATACCGGCTTCATCTACAGTCGCTAATGCTTTATATACTTTTCTGTCATTAAGAAGCACCTGCAGCTCTGATGACAATTGGATCGCCATTGTTGATCTCCTTGATTATATTATTCTTAAGTAGTTCTATTTATTGGAATAAGATCGCTGTAAGACGATCATATAAGTCTTGCTAAATCAGAATCAGGATGATTGCCGCAGCGTCTATAGTCATCAAAATCAACAGTCAATCCATACTTGACCCTTAATTGGTGAAGTCCACTGGCCAACCTCACGTAATAATCAAGCGAAGCATTTTGCTGCTCATGAAAATCAGAACCTGGACGTGGCGACCAAACAACAAAAATGGTTGTCACACCATTTTCAGCCAGAGACTCAGCTTCATCAAGCGTTGAGCGAAGTGCTTCATCTTCAGATATAAATCCATACGGTTTTGCGAGTTCAACACCTCCGACAATGCCAGTTGCAACATGCCCTTTGCCAAAAATATCAACCGATCGAATCAACCGTTGTTTCCACTCCTGGTAGCCAACATTATCTGCCTTTCCCGGGCAAATCCAGTTGAATTTGTCTTCATTAAGCACCTCAAGGTCACTGGTATAACTCATAAGACCAGTCTCATCATAAAGGCGCTTTAACTGCTTTTCATTAAAAGCTGAGGAAATAAGCTGACTGGGAAATTTTTTCGTTGCGAAGTTCTCACCAATCGCCTGAAGTGTTTCTATATATAAATCAACCTCTTTATCGAAAAGTCCATTACCAGCAAGCACAGAACCGCCGGTGAGGCATATACCGGTAAAGCGACCTGGTTCTTTTAATGCCTCCCGAATTGTTTCAGATATGTCTTGTGGCTTAATGCGAGGGCGAGCCTTTGCATCTTCATTGCGTTTTTTGTTGTTGTTATTTATATCGCAGAACCGGCAGCCTTTGTGATCAGTCCAAAAATGGCAATAACTCGACTGGACGATACTTAGACGCTGTGGCCGGGCACTGAAAATCTGCCTCATAGGAACACCGGAGGAGGTTTTGAGGTCGTAGAACCTCGGTTTTCGCCAGAATTCCACATGCTCGATAAATTCACCATTGTCGACAAGAGCCAAACGACCATCCACAAGATCAACCAGGTAGGGGTTCTCCTCCAGAGGGGTTGAACTGACGAGAATTGAGGTGCCATCTCTCAACAGAAGCGATGCCGGAAGAGGCTTTTCAACTCCATCGCGAGAACCGAAGAGTTCGCTGATAGCAGGATCATTTACAAGGTGAATTTCGGGATCAACAACACTTAAGGCTCTTTCGGTATAGTGAATCCCACGACGTTGAACATCGGTCTTGATGATAACCAAGCGAGGAATATCAGGATATTGAGTAACAACTTCGTTGAGGGTCAACTCATTCTGAAAAGTCCTTTTTAATGCTACTGACATATTCGGTTCTCCTGTAATCTGTTTAATTGGATTCTTTTCAAATAGAAAAGCAAAAAGCCGACCTTATAACAGTAAGAATCGGCTCTTGTGTGACATGTATTGCGTGAAATGATTATGTCAATAAGCCGATAAGTCCGCTACATGAAAGCACATGACGATGACAACAACAGTTGACCGCGCTCAATAGAAGAGGTTTCGTCGCGACAGAACAGACTCCAAGTACTCTTTTCATAATCGTGTGTTCATGTTATTGAGGCTGACCAATCGGTCGGATAAGGATTTCGTTGACATCAACATGCTGAGGCTGCCTCACTGCATAGATTACAGCCCTGGCAACATCGTCCGACTCCAAGGCTTTTGGAAGCACCGGTTTCTGCAGATTGTCCCAAAAGGGTGTATCAACAATACCCGGATGCCAATTCCGGTTGATGCTCCGGTAATAAGAAATACCTTGCTGCTCATGCTACCTGCCCCTTGAAAACCGGCAGCGTTTGATCCTCTATTCTGTAAATATCATGGATCACGGTTATTGGCGCTGCATTACAGTCGTAGAGTTCCTCATAGGTAAAACCGTACTTTCTATGTATGGCAGCTATTTTCTTGTAGAGATCAAAATGCCAGGCTGGTTCCGGTGTACGATGGCCTTCCAAAGCAGAGCCAGGGTTAGGATTCCAGCTTGTCGCAAAACAGATGACACCTTTTGATGCGAGATATTCAATTCCCTCAAGTGTTGAATCTTTCGGTTCAATACCTGCGACAATGTTTGAGCGCACCTTTCCTTTGCCAAACACCTCGACTTCGTACTCCAATGCTTTCACCCAATGCTCCCAACCACCGCACTGCAACTCTTTACCAGGGCAAATTGCCTTGAATATATTTCTATCCCAGATTTCAATATTGCTTGCAATGGTTCGATAACCAGCCTCTTTATACTTATCGATAATATTGAGATCGTGAGGAGCACCAATAACAGCGGTACCATTAAAATCGTCAAGACCGGTATGTTCTTTTATTGAATCGGCAACATCCAGATAATATTCCACTTCACGCCTTTCAGCCACAAATCCGCCTGTTATGGTAACGTGACGTGCTCCATTCCGGTATGCTGCGGCAACTGTTTCGCCAATTTGATTGGGGTACTTCCACCCTATACCTTCAATTTCTCCATAGGTATCTTTGGTTGCATTGATATTGCAGAATTTACAGTCGTGATCCTGGTCTTTAAGCGCGCACTCATTACTATATGCTACCAGCAGTGCTCCATCCTGAGTATAGAGCGCAAGATTGGACATGCTTGTACCATCAGAAGTTTTTTGTCCGTAATAAGCAGGGCGTTCAATGAATTCAATGGGGAATATTACTTTTCCCTGATGAGCAAGATAGTATGTGCCACTTTCATAGATGAACGAATAGGGAGACCTGCGATCCCACTTAAGGACATAGGTTAATCCATGGGGAGAATAAAAACCGGCGGGAAACTGGATTCCTACATGAGTTTCATGGTCACCCTCAAACAGACAGTGAACTTCTTCCTGAAATCGTCCACCAAGATCGAGATGTTTGAAAATATGGGGGTCAAAGCTGATACCATCAACACCTGTTATAATTTTCAGCTCCAGCTCTTTGTACAATGTTTCTTTAAGATTGCTCATGTTTATCTCCTCCCGGAATTAGAAATTATTGAGTATGAAATAATGCCCTGTTGTTTCACTTCTATTATGTTTTACACGTTATCATGAGCCATATAATGCCGATTCAGAAGCTGTATGAACTTGAGATTCCTGAGAAATATGACTGTTATAGCCTTTTGACAGGATCGCACTGCCGAAATCTTCCAGCAGTGTTGCTGCGCCTCTATAACCCGCATAGCCACGGCTCAAGACTACCTGCTTAGATAACGGAAATGAAAGCTGTAAAAACGGGACTCCCAACTCAACTGCTACAGGTTCTTCAAGAGCACTTCCTAATACGAGCTCAACAGCTGCGGAACGAACTATATCAGTGATTTCAGCAAGATCTTCGCTGAAAAAGACTTCTGTACCGCTGTTTTCCACCAAACCGGTAAGTGTGGTTAATAAAGCTTCTCTGACATTCTCAGGTGGATTATCGGTTATGATCAACGTCCGTGGAATCAATCCAAGGGTTCCAGCCAGAAACTCACTTATCCCGACAACCTGAGCACTCTCGCCAATGAGAGCAAATTCACGCTGAAAACCTGCCCGGTAATAGGTGTCGGCTATAGAGGCCAGATAGGTGCTCAAACGCTTTTCTTCGCTTTTTATAAAGTTTTCTGTACGCGTAACATCAAGGTTGAGACGGTCACCGACCGTTTGCAGGAAACGTCCTGCCGCACTTCCTACCGGCAGGCCTTCAAGCCTAAGCACCTGTGCTCCATAGCGTTCCTCAAGCAGCAAGGCAGGAGCATCACCCCAGACAGAAACAACAACATTAAGAGCAGCTTTTGGAACCCGATTCCAGGCAGTAAGACCCTGACCATACCCGAAAAGCAGATTAGGTTTCAGACCGATTCCCTCCAGCAAGCGTCCAATCTCTTCAAGATTTCCTGCCCAGAATGGGTCTTGATGCGGAACAATTCCCCATATATTGACCAGTCCTTC
>TBL_comb47_HYPODRAFT_10002266_pt1 | contig 23837 bp, 20 predicted proteins | sample TroBogypolimnion_40_FD_10682 | JGI IMG/M metagenome (IMG submission 10682)
GCTGATCAGCCTTCTTCTTCTCTCCGCCGGCCGTAACCGATTCCGCGCGCAGCCGTTCCAATGTCTCGAGGGTCGCATTGTATTGAGTATCCATGATCGTTACCTTGTGGCGGAACCGGCCCGAGACGCAGCATAAGCCCTGAACGGTTCACAGTTTTTCATCTCTCAGCTTTTTCACGATGTGCATTGCTCAGACACGCCTCACCCAACTGCCTGAAGACCTATACTTTTTCGGGCGAGACAATTAAGCAGTTTTTCCAGGCCAAGTCACTCTTTTTATGCTGGTCGTGTCTTGAAACGAGTCAAACAGAATCCGAGAGAAGGCAGATAATCGTCGGAACAGTAAACAGGCGGCGAGAAAAAATCGTACACGCCACCTGCTGTTATTCTCGGATATATTTTGCACTTTTAAATGGTTACCTGCTCACTACCAAGAAATTATCGGTCTGACAACCGGAAATCAAAGGAAGAAAGCAGGTATGAGGGGAAGATCTTCCCTGGTCGCGTTCAGCTCCTGCAGAGATACGCTCTCGCCGGATCGAATCGGGCTGACCGACGACCAAACGGTCGTTATCGAGGAAATTTTCCCCGATAGGCCATGGCCTGGTCACCAATTTCATCCCGTGACTTGCCAATAATGGCAAAGGTCCCCATCTCCTCGATCATCCTGAGCGAGGCCTCAATGATGCTAAACACCAGGGAGCAGCCCGTACCCTCGCCCAGCCGCATGTTCATATCCAGCATGGGCTCAAGCCCGGTGATCTCCTTCAACAGTTTCGCCCCTGGTTCAAAAGAAATGTGCGAAGGGATCATGTATTCGATGGCTTCGGGCTTGAGGCGGATAGCCACCAGAGCAGCGACGTTGGAAATCAGGCCGTCGGTTACCACCGGCACCCTGCGGGCGGCGCAGGCCAGATAGGTGCCGGCCATGCCGGCGATATCGAGACTGCCCACTTTCGAGAGCACATCCAGGGCATCGTCGGCATCCGGCCGGTGCAACTGCACCGCCTTCTTCACCACCTCTTTTTTGCGCTCAAAGGCCTCATCGGTCAAGCCAGCGCCCCGGCCGACCACCCGGTCGATGTGCGCCCCGGTAAAGGCGTAGAGCACGGCGCTGCTGGCGGTGGTATTGCCAATGCCGATCTCACCGGTGCCGATCAGGTCGTAGCCCTGGTCAATAGCAGTATTGGTAACTTCGATACCGACCTCTATGGCCCGGATTGCTTCCTCCCTGGTCATGGCCGGTTCTTGAAGGAAATTAGCCGTGCCGTAACGAATCTTACGGTTGATCACCTTGGGCAGATCAACATCAACCTGGATGCCGATATCAACGGCGACAATATCGGCTCCGGCATAGTTGGCGAGAAAATTGCCCCCCATGCGCCCGGAGGTAACAAAATCGGCACCGATGCGGGTGATGTCCTGGGGATACATGGCGATCCCCTCGGAGTAGACACCGTTATCGGCCATCATGATAATAATGGCTTTTTTGTTGATGGTGTTGTGGATACGGCCGGTAATTCCAGCAATCTGACGGGCGATATCCTCAAGCTTGCCGAGACTGCCTGGTGGTTTGAGGCAATAATCGATTTCTTTTTGGGCCGCGGCCATAACCACCTGATCAGTCGGCCCGATAGCGTTCAGAGTACGCTGCAGTAGTTCCATTTCGCTCCCCTATCTATAGTTAAAACGAATGAGAATCGGCAAAGTGCCCATGAACTCAATTTCGGTCAAGGTGGCGTTATCGACCTTGAACTTCCAATAGCCGGTGGAGACCGACTCGCAGAAAAAATGAGCCAGCAGCGAACGGATGCAACCGCCGTGGGAAATCACCGCCACCCGTTTGCCGGGATTATAGCTGACGACCTCCGAAACAAAATTGATCACCCGATGTTTAAAGGCGGCAAAGGCCTCGGCGCCTGGGATCTGAGTCAGCTCCCAGTCCTTGAGCCAGAGTTGCCAGACATCCGGATACTGCTTGGCAATTTCGGAAAAATGCATGCCTTCCCACTCACCAAAATGGAACTCCTGCAGGCTGCTGTCGGTTATGATGGAGGCATCCGCCCCGAAAACCAGCGTTGCAGTATCCACTGCCCGCTGCAGGGGGCTGCAAAAAATTGAATCAACCTCAAGGGTGTTAAGTCGCTCCCCAAGCGAGACGGCCTGTTGCCTGCCAAGGTCGTTGAGGGGGGTATCGGTACTGCCCATGAGGATGCCATTTTTATTCTGCTCGGTTTCACCGTGGCGAATGAGATAGAGTTTGGTCGTATTCATAATAGATATTTCCACACAATGAGAAAAACAACAAAGGTAGTGATTTCAGCTAATTCTACAGTCGCCCCGAGGGTGTCGCCGGTGATGCCGCCAAGCCGCTTCTTCAGGTAGAAGGCAAACAGCATTGCCAGCAGGATCGCCGGCACGTGGAGAATAAACACCACCAAGGGCACAAGGCCCGGGGCCACGCCCCAAAGAAACAAAATGCCGGAGACGAGGAACAAGGAGATGAGGGTTGCTGCCGCAGCCTGGGTCAACCCGGTTTGATTGACATAATCGCCGATACCCCGTTCCTCGCGGGCATAACGGGCGACCGCAGAGTGCCAGACCAAGGCCATCCGGCCGAGCACCGGGGTAACCAGTACAGCCAGGGCCGCGCCACCCGCTGGTATATTGTGGAGGAAGAGATATTTCAAAAAAACGGTGAGGACAATCGCGATCACCCCGTTGGTTCCCAGGGTCGAATCCCGCATGATCTCCAGCATTCGCTCGCGAGAGCGATAACTGAAAAGCCCGTCGGCGGTATCGGCGATGCCGTCCAGATGGAGACCGCCGGTAATCAGAATCAAGGCGATCACGGCGACGATTGCCCCGATCTCCCCGCCCAGCAGACGGTTCGCCAGCATAAAACCAGCGGCAGCAGGAAGGGCCGCCAGCAGGCCGACCAGCGGCATCCATTTCATGCCCTGGACAAAACGCTCTGCCGTGAACTCTATAGTCATCGGGATCGGATACCGGGTCATAAACTGGATCATGAGAATGAGCGCTTTCATCCGGTTTTCCTCACTGGCCCTTGATCCGCATCGGAATACCGGAGACCACGAGAAAGACCTCTGCTGCTGCGGCCGCCATCCGTTGGTTGACGCGACCTGCGCAGTCGCGGAAAAAACGGGCGAGCGGTGACAGCGGTACAATACCAAAGCCCACCTCGTTGGTAACGACGACTACCTCGGCTTGATTCACGCTAGCGGCCTTGATGATGGCCTCGATCTCATCCATGACGTCCGCCTCGATCGTATTCAACTGTGCCACTGCGGGATTATCCCAATCAATCGCGTGCGTCAGGATTCTGTTGGTGATCATCACCGTCAGGCAATCCAGGAGGATACCTTCATAAGGCAACCCCTGGTCGGCAATAATCACCGAAGGGTTGCTGGGCGTCTCAAAGGTCCGCCAGGAGGCAGGCCGCTGTCGCCGGTGCTTGGCGATGCGGTCCTCCATCTCAAGGTCGAAGGCTCTGCCCGTAGCGATATAGGCGATGCGTTCGCCGGTGTTTGCGACCAGCTGCTCGGCATAGCTGCTTTTACCGCTTCTGGCTCCGCCGGTGACGAGGATAATGCGACCCATGTAGTTCACAAATGAATGCTGAGTAGTTGCAAAACCAGAATGTTTGGTCGAGGAAAAGGCATCGTGTGCCGTCGCAGCGGCAGCGGTGTCTCATGCCTCGAAGACCCACGTCCTGGGGGAGTGTCTGGCTCTTCCGTTTGTTGCGGAATCACAGTTGCGGGACAGCACGGGATTTACACCCGTTTCCTCCAGATGAAAAAATAAGCACACCTGTATTCGGCGCGCACAGGTGGTATATATCGAATTCAGGGGGAAAAAGATAGGGGCAAAATAGAGCAGGTCAAACAAGGTGAAAAAGGAAAACCACTCGCCCAACTCCAGAGCCAGCCAAGGCCGCTTTCCGGTCAACGGACCGCTGGCACAGGTTTCACTTCCCGGTACCGCCTCTTACTGGCAGGCAAAAAAAGTGACATAGTTGCCAACCTCAGCGATACCAGCCTTCTGGATACCCTCGGCCAGCATGTTCTTATTATGCCCTGGCGAGTTCCGCCAGCCATCGAATTGTTTCAGCGGGTTGGTGTAATTCCAGCCAACATTTTCTACGCAGAGATGGCTCCCGGAACGTTCAAACCGCTCGTTGAAGTTACGATGACTGAGAATATTCTGCTGAAACATCTCAAAGCTGTGCTTCTGCGCCAGTTGAACGAGACCCGTTTCGAAGCGCAAGGTATTGAGCCCGTTGTCCTGGCGATACCGATTGATCTGTGCCAAAAGCGTCTCTCCATAGACGGTAACTCCGGCAGGCCGCATTTCTTTAGCTTGTATCGAAACCGCCGCCAGAGACACCAGCAGCACTATAAACAGCAACACTTTCGTTTTCATTCTTCTCTCTATAAACTACTTTTGCAATAGCATCTGCACCCCAGCTCTGTCAGGCTGGAGCACTGGCCAGCTGCGTTGTTACGCTTTTCGGCATGAATTCGATACAGTCGTTAGTAGTTTTTAAAATTTCCATGAATGTTCTTTTCCCAAAACAATTAGCTAAAGAATATTTTCTTTTTTATCCATCATGATTTCGTATTGTTCCGGATAATGTTTTTTCAAACAGTCGGGACAAATACCGTGACTGAACTCAGCCTCAGAATGTTCGGCGATAAATTTTTCAAGTTGGTTCCAATAGCCCTTATCGTCCCGAATCCCTTTACAGTGCATGCAAATGGGAATTATACCACTCAATAACTTTACCTTATCAATGGATGCTTGAAGCTTACTTATTAAATTTTCTTTTTCATGTTCGAGTTTTTTTATCTCTGTAATATCTCTGAATGCAGTAACAGATGAAATAATATTCCCATTTTCTTTAATTGGGCTGGCAATAACAGAGGCTGGGAAAAAAGTTCCATCTTTTCGTATTAACATTTCCTCTCTAGAATTAAAAAGTACACCTGATCGTATCACCTGCCACATATTGCATTCTTCAACGGGGAAAATCGTTCCATCTGGCTTATGATGGTGAATAAGATCATGAATATTCTTGCCTTTTACATCATCAATTGACCACCCTAGAATACGTTCAGCCTCTGGATTCATGAAGCTCACATGACCTTTTTCATCAAAAACATAAATACCTTCAGCCAAACTCGAGGTAATATCACGCAATTTTTTTTCACTTACTTGCAAAATATTTTTTGCTTGTTCAAGATCAACTATATTTTCAGCCATCGATTTAAAAAGAGGCGATATAAATACTATCCCAGAGAGCATTAAACCTGAGGTGATAAGACCCACAATTTCATAGAGTAAATCAGGTTCCTGAAGGGGATCGCCTAGAAAAAACCAGTAGAGGGAAAAACAACGACGGATGGCCATGAAGAAAATGGACAAGGAGATGCAGAGCCACGAAATACGGCTACCGGTAACCCGCATCAACTTTGCTGCTAAATAAACGGTTACAAATTGAATAATGACAGAAGATAGTACTATGATCCCGGTGAACATATCTTTCCCCCTGGTTCCTCGCTATTTCTGGCTAATTAGCCAACGTTACATGTTCCGTCGATGAGAAACATCACAGCAAACGGTTCCTCTCGTCCCTGAGAACAAGGGGTCCGCTTCCCCAGACCCGGGTTCAGTAATTTTCAAAAAGCTTTCTTTGCCTCATCACCGGCGAGCTCTCTGTCTTTGGAGTGATCCTTGGCCACCAGCATATAGATGGAGGGGATGATGAACAGCGTGAACAGGGTGCCGATCGCCATGCCGCCGACCAGGACTAGACCGATGGAGTTCCGGGCCGCGGCACCAGCCCCCGTGACCAGAGTCAGGGGGAAATGGCCGGCAATGGTCGCCCCGGTGGTCATCAGGATCGGCCGCAGACGGGTCATGGCCGCTTCCAGCACCGCCTCCCGCTTGCCCAGGCCACTCTCCTGCAGTTTGTTGGCAAACTCGACGATAAGGATGCCGTTCTTTGACACTAGGCCGACCAGGGTCACCAGCCCGACCTGGGAATAGATATTCAGCGTGGTGGTCCAACCCTTGGTCCAGAAGGGCACATTGGGGTCGGGCATCTTGAGGAAAGTGAAGATCAGCGCCCCAAACATGGCCAGCGGTACGGAACCGGCCAGGATAACGAAGGGATCGCGAAAGCTGTTGAATTGCGCCGCCAGCACCAGGAAAATGAGGAGAATCGCGAGCCCAAAGGCCTGGACAAACTTGTTACCTTCAACCCGGAGCTGCCTGGACTCCCCGGTGTAATCAAGCACATAGCCCTGCGGCAAAATCTTGGCCGCCTCATCCTCCAAAAAGCGCAGGGCCTCGTCCAAGGGGCGGACAGCGACACCGCTGATAATGACCGCGTTCAACTGTTGAAACCGGTTGAGCGAACGCGGCACCGTGCTGTTCTTCAGGGTGGCAATGGTGGAGAGCGGCACCAGTTGCCCGGTGGGACCGGTGACATACACATCTTTGAGCTGATCGGGGTTGAGGCGGTCCACCCGCATGACCTGGGGCACAACCTTGTAACTGCGGCCAGCAATATTGAAGCGGTTGACAAAATTGCCACCCACCATGGTCGACAGATCGGCCCCGACCTGTTGCAGATTCAAGCCGAGGGTGGCCACCTTGTCGCGATCAATGACGATCTCCGCTTGAGGTTGGTCGATCTTGACATCAATCAGGGGCGGAAAAGCGAACATGTGGCTCTGCATGGCTGCCAGCTGGATTTTTTGGGCAAACTGGAGAATCTGATCCGGCTCCGCCGTTGAGGCCAGGACAAATTCCACCGGAAACTGGCCGCCGCCGGGAAGGGCCGGAGGGGTCACCGGAAAGACGCGAATACCGGGGATGCCGTGCAACTTCTGTCCCACCTCCGGCATGATCTCAAAGATCGTCCGTTTGCGTTCCTGCCAGGGTTTGACCACCATGCCGCTGAAACCAGAGTCAGGCAGGGTCAATTGGAAGACAAAGTTGGTTTCGGGCACACTGAGGAAAGCCTTGTTCACCGCCGCGGTAAAATGTTTGTTCTGATCGAGGGTGGAGTTTGCGGCTGAATCGACGATGCCGAAAATAACACCCTGGTCTTCGGTGGGCGCCAGTTCCCTGGCCGACATCTTAAACATGGGCACGGCCAGCAAACCGAGGACGATCCACACCAGGTAGACCGCTGGTCGATAGTTAAGGGTGGCAGAAAGCCAGCGTCCGTAAGCGGCTCGCAGCCGTTTAAAATCGCGCTCGATTCTTCCGGCCAAGCCGTGTTCGGTCATTCCCGCCTTGAGCATCCGCGACGACATCATCGGCGACAGGGTCAGGGCCACCACACCGGAAATGGTGACCGCGCCGGCCAGGGTAAAGGCAAATTCACGGAACAGCGATCCGGTCAGGCCACCCTGCAGCCCGATAGGCGCATAGACCGCCGCCAGGGTGATAGTCATAGAGATGATCGGGCTGACCAGTTCGCGCCCGCTAAGCAGGGCGGCATCGAGGGGCGACTTGCCCTCGCTGAGATGGCGTTCGACGTTTTCCACCACGACAATGGCATCATCGACCACCAGTCCCACGGAAAGGACGATCGCCAGCAGAGTCAGCAGATTGATCGTGAAGCCGAACACCTGCATGAGAAACATCGCCCCGATGAGCGATAAGGGGATGGTGACGACCGGAATGAGGGCGGAACGCAGCGATCCGAGAAAGAGGAAGATGATGATGACTACGATCAACAACGTCTCGCTCAGGGTTTTGACGACTTCGTGGATAGCATTTTCAATGTAGGCGGTACCGTCATAGGCGATGCGGCCGGTCAGGCCGTTGGGCAGCTGTTTGCTGATCGCCTCCAGTTCGACCCGGACCCGCTTGATCACATCCAGGGAGTTGGCGTTGGGCAGAGGCCAGATGCCCATGAACACCGCCGTCTGCCCGGAAAACCGCACCTCGGCTTCGTAATCCTCGGCACCCAAAACCACCTCGCCAATATCCTGAATACGGACAATGGCACCGTTCTGTTCTCGTATCACCAGCCGCTTGAAATCATCGATCGAGCGCATATCGGTGTTGGCCGTCAGGTTGACCTGGATCATCGAACCTTTGGTCTTGCCCACTGCTGCCAGAAAATTGTTGGCGGCAAGGGCCTGACGCACCTGCACCGGGCTGACGTTAAAGGCGGCCATGCGTGCCGGGTCGAGCCAGATGCGCATGGCAAAGGTCCGCGCTCCCAGGATTTCAGCCCGCTGGACGCCCTGGAGTGCTGAGAGTCGCGGCTGCACTATGCGCACTAGGTAATCGGTAATTTCGTTCTGCTGCAGGACCTCCGAGGTGAAGCTGAGATAGGCCGAGGCAAACTTGCTATCCGCTGATTCAACGTTGATAATCGGGATTTCAGCCTCGGGCGGCAGATCGCCGCGCACCTGATCAACCTTGGAACTGATCTCAGAGAGCGCTTTGATCGGATCGTAGTTGAGCCGCAGACGGGCGGTGATTATTGATCGGCCCTGGGTGCTCTGTGACTGGATATAATCAATCCCATCAGCAGCGGCGATAACCCGCTCCAGCGGGGTGGTAATGAAGCCGCGTACCAGATCGGCATTGGCCCCGACATAGGTGGTGGTGACGGTCACCGCCGCATTGTCACTGCGCGGATACTGCCGGACATTGAGCGAACCGATGGCCTGTAAACCGGAAATGATGATCAACAGACTGAGCACCAAGGCCAGCACAGGCCGCTGGATAAAAATATCAGTGAATTTCATGGCTCAACTGTCCTTGGGCGTGGGCGCCAGCTTGAATTCAGGCGCCAGCGAATTATCGACCACAACGCTCTGGCCGTTGCGCAGCTTGAAGACCCCGGTGCTCACCACGGTCTCTTCGGCCTTGACTCCGGAGAGCACCGCCACAAAATCGCCGCGTTTCTCGCCAAGCCGTACGAACTGCTGCCGCACCACTTTGCCGGCTTTACCACCCTCTTCCGCCTTGGCATCTTCGACAATGAATACCGAATCGCTGTACGGCGCGTAGAGAACGGAAGTGGCGGGGATGGCCAGCACCGGATTTTGTATGGGCTGGACGATAGCCACATTGGCAAACATGCCAGGCCGTAGCAGCTCATCGGGGTTGGCAACCGTGGCCTGCACCTTGATATTGCGGCTAGCGGCATCGACATTAGGGTTCAAGGCGGTGATCTTGCCAGTGACCACCTGCCCGGACGGCAGGGCATCCGAGGTGATTCTGACCTCAAGTCCTGGACGGATCAGAGGCAGCTGCTGTTGGGGTACACTGAAATTGACAAAAATCGGCTCCAGAGCCTGCAGCGAGACAATGGTCTCAGCTTCCTTGATGATCTGGCCGATATTGACCAGCCTGATCCCCAATCGGCCGCTGAAAGGGGCCCGAATGGTTTTTTTGGCAATAGCCGCCCGGAAGGTGTCGGCCTGGGCCTGCGCCTGTTTAAGTTGGGCCTCGGCGTTGTCATAGCTGGATTCGGCGACCACCTTGGTGGCGAGCATCTTTTTCGATCGTTCAAAATTGATCTTCGCCAGGGCGACTGCGGCTTCGGCCGCTCGCAGCTGGGCGGTTTCCGCGGAAACATCCTGTTGCACCAGCAGATCGCCCGCCTTAACCCGTGTTCCGGGTTCAAAGGCGATGACGGTCACTTTGCCGGTCATCTCGGCGGTGACCACCACGCCCTGCACCGCCTCGAGGGAACCAACGGCGGTAATCAGGGACTCCCACGAATCGGGCTGCGCCTTTGCTGCGGTCACAATCTCAGGCGGCATTTTCATCTGCTTGCCCTTGTTAATCATCGCTCGAATCTGCAAGGTCTTGACGCCCGCCAAAACGCCGAACACCAGCACCACTCCGGCGCCACACAAAAGAATAGATTTAATTTTCATCCTGATCCCCCAACAAAAGAAAAGCGGCTCGGCGAGTCCGCCGAAACCGCCAAATTCGCGATATTGCCAAGATAACACCGCCGTCATGGAAGTCAACAGGATGCGCCGACTCAAAAAACTTCCTCGCCCATGTTCTTTCAATATAGAACAGAAGGTTGTGAGATAACCACCGGAGCCAGGACCGCATCTTCTACCATCAGCCTCGCAAAACTTTGCTGTTTCTTTACAATTCTTCACTGCATGCAGGTCACCTGCCGCTCTATACTAGAGGAAGGAAGACACTGGCAAGGAGGCCGATCAATTTCAGGAAGGAGAAAACAATCCCTGCCGGAGAGGTAAAGCCGTGAAGATCGTACACCAAATCAACAATGAACAGCAGTTAATCGAAATCCAGTTTTATGGACATGCCCGTGAAGAGAGCGCCCACAAGATCATCCAGCGGGCCATGGTCAAGGTGTATGGCGGTGACTTCCAGGAGGTGGTCCTGGATTTACGCAAAGTCACTTTTGAAAAGTCGTCCTCGACGTTCCGACTCCACTCCCTGGTAGAAGTCTTCAAATCTGTCCTCCTGCAGAAAGAATTGCAGGTGACCATCATGTTCGACAATGAGAATGGCGCCCGATGGATGTTTTTTGAAAAGGTGGCAGAATTTGAGGGCATTACTATGCGCTATTTCACCAACCGGAAGGCCGCATTGCTCGGAGCCAGGTTGTTTGCCGTTCAGCCGAAGACCAGTCCTGCCCTGAATACAGAGGGGGGCGCCTAGAAACAATCTGCCCTAATCAACGACCTCAAAGCCCTTGGCGGCAATGGCCTGCCGCACCGCCTCCTCATCAATCGACCCCTCAAAGCGGGCCTCGCCCTTAGCTACATCTATCTGCACGTCAAGAGCACCTAAGGCTTCCAGGGCTTTTTGGGTAGCGGCTGCGCAGTGCTGACACTTCATGCCGCGAATATGGACGATTGTCATGGTTTTTCCTCCCCATAGTCAAGATTTGTGAGAGCAGCCCCGTCCGCCGGACAGGCTTGCACAGTTGCCCTGATCTTGTCAATCAGGGCAGTGGTGGAGCGATCATGCTCAAAGGTTATGCGCGCTACCCGGCCCCCAGCAGCCTTGACCTCGGCAGCACCGACGATCTGCTCTTCGGGCCAGTCCGCACCTTTGACCAGCACATCCGGCATAAGAGCGGTGATGAGGCGGATCGGCGTTTCTTCCTCGAACAGGACGATAAAATCAACGCAGCCCAAGGCAGCCAGCACTCGAGCCCGGTCGTCTTGATTATTGACGGGTCGGCTCGGCCCTTTAAGTGCCCGGATCGAACAATCGGCATTCAACCCCACCACCAGGCAATCGGCGGCACGGCGGGCATGTTCCAGATAGCTGACATGCCCGGCATGAAGGATATCGAAGCAGCCGTTGGTAAAGGCGACCCGGCTTCCCTGCCGGCGGATCAAAGCCAGTTCGGGGCGTAAATTTTCAAGAGATTGAATTTTCTGGTTATCCGCGGTCAACCAGGCCCTCTCCCCGGCGGGATAGAATTGACGGCGCTGTTCTTCGAGCAACGTGTTATCAAGCGGACAACCGATGACCGTCGGCTCTGTCCCGGCTGCCTGCAAAACCGTCCCGTCCGGGCCAATAATCATGGAATGGCCGCCCATCTCCATCGAGCCGGTGCGGCCGCAACTGTTCGCTGCCACCACATACACCTGATTTTCCATGGCGCGGGCCCGTAACAGCGTCTGCCAGTGATCGAGGCGAGCAAGAGGCCACTGTGCGGCAACAGCGAGGAGACGGCTACCGGCGAACACCTGACGGCGTGCCACCTCCGGAAAACGCAGATCGTAACAGACCAGCCCCCCGAAAGGACCGCAGGGCGTCTGCATTAGCGGAGCCGATTGCCCACCCTGGTAAAAGCGATCCTCCTGCCAACAGGAAAAAAGATGTTGTTTCGGCAGGCGGCCAACCACCCCGTGGGGGCCGACGAGGTAGAACATATTGAACGGCAAAGAACCATCCTCAGGTAATGCCGTCAATGTTCCTGCCAGGTAGACCTGATGCCGCGCCGCGATGTGCTGCATGGAGCCAAGAATCTCCGGCGTCCTCCGCCCCAGAAGGGCGGTGCGTTCATAGTCAAAGCCGGTTGCCCACATCTCCGGCAACAGCAGCAGGGTGTCCGGATTGGGTTGGTACTGATCGATCAGTTGCGCAACCTGTTCGACATTCCGCTCCGGCTCACCCAAGCTGATGGTGAACTGCACACAGGCGGCAGCGGGAAAGAGCTGTGGTTCCATCATCCGTTCATAGCCTCCAGGGCGGATAGCGAAAGTCGCCCCACCGTCGTCTCCAGAAAGACGCCTTCCTGGTACACAGTCAACGGGGTGCAGTCCGTTATCATTTTTCGTAAGCTCGACCGCGCATCCAGCAATTGCAGTGCGCCGGCTGCCAAGGCCGCCAAGCCACGGGTTTCCGCATCCGATGCGGCAAAATACGGCAGGATATCGGGACCCACGCTTTTTTGCAGCAGTAATTCCGGATTGCACCGGCTCAGACGGGCAATGCCCCAAAGAATTCCCCTTTGCAACAGCGGATGCTCGATATAATTACCATCCTGACAGATCTCCTCGCCGTCTTCCCGCATGTAAGAAATCAGCATATGCACATACTCCTCTGCCAGGCCGGCATGGCCGCACATGATTTCCGCCAGACATTCGGACGCCCCCCAGCCTATGCCACCCGATTCGTCGTTGAGACTCCAGAGCAGACGCCGCATGATAATCCGCGCCTCCTCCATGTCCTCATCGGCCAGCCGGGCGACCGTAACGCCCATGCAGCTGATCGCGTGCCAACGAACAGACGAATCCTCACGGCAGATTGCCGAAAACAACACATTCACCACGTCCTTGGTCGGCCATTGCCGCAAGTCCTCAAAGATAGATACAAGGTCCCGGCCGCTGAGCAGGGCCAGGACCTGTTGTTTGATCTTTCGACTGCTCAAATTACTCTCGGACTGTTACGCAGCGGTAGTCGGCGGCATAACGAAAACACGTTTTGCCAATTCCGCATCCACCATGAACAGGCCGGAAGGATTATCCTGGATCAGTTTGAGTTTGTCGACCACCTCAGTGGCGCTGGCCTCTTCCTCTACCTGTTCAGAAATAAACCACTGGAGAAAATTATTGGTGGCGTGATCCTTTTCACTGATTGCCAGATCCACCAGGTCGTTGATCAGACTGGTCACATGCTGCTCATGCTTCAAGATAGCTTCAAAAGCGGCAAGCGGCGTGGCCCAGGTGGATTCCGGTTTGGCGATGGCCTCTAAGGTGACCTTACCGCCGCGTTCATTGACAAAATCATAAAACTTCATGCCATGCATCAGTTCTTCCTGCACCTGCACCCGCATCCACGAGGCAAAACCTTTCAGGCTGATCGACTGGAAATAAGCCTCCATCGACAGGTAGAGGTAGGAAGAAAACATTTCTGCATTGATCTGGTCGTTCAGCGCTTTCTGCATCTTTTTCTTTAACATGGCGTTCTCCTTTCAAACAAAGCTATTTAGGTTGTTGTTGATTGTCCCGATGAAACGATAAATTTTATTATAACCATAACCCCAATGAATTCCAGACACTCCTGGAAAAATGTTGTTTTTTAAAGACAAACCTGTTTCCTTGGTTGCCTCAGAATAAGAAACCGGGGAGGACTTTATGCAAAAAACCATACTGATCACCGGAGCGACCTCCGGTTTCGGCAAGGCCTGCGCCGAACGTTTCGCCCGCGAGGGATGGCGCTTGATCGTTACCGGCCGTCGGCAAGAACGTCTGGTGCAGTTGGCGGACCAGTTAAAGGGAACCCCGCTCCACATTGTCGCACTTGATGTCCGTGACCTGAAGGGCGTCGAGACGATGATCGCCCATCTGCCGGATGCTTTCCGGGATATCGATGTCCTGCTCAACAACGCCGGCCTGGCGCTTGGCCTGCAAGGCGCCGACAAGGCCGATCTCCTTGACTGGGACACCATGATCGATACCAACATCAAGGGGCTCTGCACCCTGACCCGCTGTCTCCTGCCCTCCATGGTGGCACGTAACCAGGGACATATCATTAACATGGGGTCCATTGCCGGCAACTATCCCTATCCGGGCGGCAATGTCTATGGGGCAACCAAGGCCTTTGTCAAACAATTTTCAAAAAACCTGCTCACCGATCTGGTCCATACCCGTATCCGGGTCACCAATATCGAGCCGGGACTGGCAGAGAGCGAATTCTCGACCGTCCGCTTCCACGGGGACCAAGAGAAAGCCGATGCGGTCTACCGGGGCACCCAACCGTTGACACCGGCCGACATCGCCGACATCGTTTATTGGGTGACCAGCGTTCCGGCGCATGTTAACATCAGCACGGTTGAGGTCATGCCGGTCTGTCAGAGCTGCGGACCACTATCCATCTACAGACAGGAAGGGTGACAAGGAATCGTATGCGAAGAGTGGTCATTACAGGAATGGGCATTGTATCACCCTTGGGCGATACTTTGGCAGCGGTTCTTTCTTCTCTTCAGGAGAGCCGGTCCGGTATTCGTTACCATGAGCCCTATCGTGAGATAGGCCTGCGGGCTCATCTCGGCGGCTTCACCCAGGTGAACCTAAAGGAGCAGATTGACAAAAAAAATCTGCGTTTCATGGGCAATGCCGCAGCCTATGCCTCGATCGCGATGCAGCAGGCCATCGAAGATGCCGGCCTTACCGAGGAGGAAGTTTCTCATCCCCGAACCGGGTTGATCATCGGCTCGGGCGGTACTTCGGCCGAAAACGTGGTCGCTGCCGCCGACACTATGCGCACAAAAGGGATAAAACGCCTGAGCCCGTTCATGGTGCCGCGCACCATGAGCAGTACGGTATCCGCCTGCCTGACCAGCGCCTTCCACATCAAAGGAGTCTGTTATTCGATTTCCTCTGCCTGCGCCACAGGATCGCACTGTATCGGCGCGGCCCTGGAACAAATCCAGATGGGCAAGCAGGACCTTGTCTTTGCCGGCGGCTCCGACGAGGAGCACTGGAGCCAGACCGCCATGTTCGACGCCATGGGCGCGCTCTCCACCCGTTTTAATGACACCCCGGAACGAGCATCCCGCCCCTACGACCGCAACCGGGATGGTTTTGTCGTTGCCAACGGTGCGGGCATCGTTGTCCTTGAAGAATTGGAACACGCCAAAAAACGTGGCGCCAAGATATACGGGGAAATCATCGGATACGGAGCAACTGCCGATGGTTATGAAATGGTCGCTCCCTCCGGAGAAGGCGCAGCCCGCTGCATCCAGCTGGCGTTGGCGACCACAGAGATGCCCATCGACTACATCAATGCCCACGGCACCTCCACCCCCATCGGCGACCTGGTGGAATTACGGGTCATTCGAGAGATCTTTGGAGCCAACCATCCCCCAATCAGCTCGACCAAATCGTTGTCCGGCCACAGCCTGGGGGCAGCTGGGGTGCATGAGGCCATCTATTGCCTGCTCATGCTGAACAACAACTTCATAGCCGGATCGGCCAACATCGAGGAAATGGATCCGGAAGCAGTCGGCATGAACATTGTCGAAGAAAACCGCGCGGTGCCGCTTGCCACGGTCATGAGCAACAGCTATGGCTTCGGCGGCACCAACGCCTGTCTTATTTTTCAAAAAAGTGACTGGTGAGCCCTTCTCGCCGTGGAAGCGGCAGCAGTATGGCCCACCCCCTATTATTCTGACCTGTACCTGTTCAGGTTGCTAACGATGCAATCTCGTCGGCAAAAAAACAGTCTGCTTTTTTCACCAAACCCAGCTCGCAGGCTGGGTGCAGTGCAACAGATCAATACCCTACAAACTATCGTATAGAGCTCTGCCGGCTCAAGAGTCTTTCTCGGTACGCTGGGCATTGTCATAGAGCGCGATAAAATTAATCGGCTCCATCAAAAACGGCATAAAACCGCCATCCACCGCAACCTGACAAACAATCTGCCGGGTAAAAGGAAACAGCATCAACGGGCAATCAACCGCCAGGACACGATCATGATGCTCCTGCGGGATATTTTTCATGAAAAATACCGCGGCGTGCTCGATCTCGACGATAAACATCACGGAATCATCGTTGTTCTTATCAAGCACCTTGGCAGTGATATGGATCGACACCTCCGCATGATCCTCATCGAGCTTATTGTTCTTCAATTGCAGATTGAAATCAACCTTCGGATCCTGATTTTTCACTAAAAAAACCTTGGGCGCATTGGGGCTTTCAAAGGAATAATCCTTGATGTACATTTTCTGCATACGAAAAATCGGCAGATCCGTCTGGTTGGCTGTTTGATCAGTCATCTTTTCTTCCTTTCTCTATATGAGTCAATAAAAGCCGAAAACCGCAAACAGCTATCCGGCATGATTTGGTAAACAAGGCGTACCATAACAAGGAAATCCTTGCAGGAAAATCAAAAACGACTCAGTCGTCACTGAGGAACTGCTTCAAGAACATACCGGTGTAGGAATCAGCGTGGAGGGCGATTTCTTCTGGTGTACCGGTAGCGATGATCCGGCCACCACCGCTCCCTCCTTCAGGACCGATGTCAATCACATAATCCGCGGTCTTGATGACATCCAGGTTATGCTCAATCACCACCACGGTGTTCCCCCCATCAACCAACCGGCCCAATACACGCAACAGATGCTGAATATCAGCCGGATGGAGTCCGGTGGTTGGTTCGTCGAGGATGTAGAGGGTCTTGCCGGTCGAACGCCGGCTCAACTCCTTGGCCAGCTTGACCCGCTGGGCCTCACCGCCTGAGAGGGTCACTGAGGATTGCCCCAGCGAGAGATAGCCCAGGCCGACATCGGCAATGGTCTGCAGCCTGTTTTGTATTGGCGGCACATTCTGGAAAAACTCCAGTGCCTCCTCGACGGTCATACTGAGAATTTCGGCGATATTTTTGCCTTTATACCGGACATCAAGGGTTTCCTCATTATACCGTTTGCCCAGACATCGTTCGCAGGTCACATAGATATCAGGCAAAAAGTGCATGGCGATCCTGATAAGACCATCCCCCTCGCAGGTTTCGCAGCGCCCCCCTTTGATATTGAAACTGAAACGACCGGGCTTGTAGCCGCGCGCCCGGGATTCGGGTAACCGCGCCAGCAATTCCCGCACCGGCGTCATCACCCCGGTATAGGTTGCCGGGTTGGAGCGGGGCGTCCTGCCGATCGGACTCTGATCGATATCAATCACCTTGTCCAGGTTCTCCAAACCGGAGAGAAGTTTCGGCCCTTGCTGGTAGCCGGTGCTATCAAAAAAATACCGCTGCGCCTCATGGAAGAGTGTTTCGATGACCAAAGAACTTTTGCCGGACCCGGAGACTCCGGTAACACAGGTCATCACCCCCAAGGGAAAACGGACCGAGACCTGTTGCAGGTTGTTGGCGCAGGCGCCATGGACCTGCACGCCATAGGCAGGACCGGACCGGAGGGGGCGGCGACTCGAAGGCACAACAATCTTGAGGCGGCCCGAGAGATAGCCGCCCGTCAACGATCGTTCACAGTCCAGCAAGCCGGGAACCGGACCGGAATAAAGGATTTCACCGCCATGGACCCCCGCGCCTGGACCGATATCGAGCACATGGTCGGCATTGGCGATGGTGTCGGAATCATGTTCAACCACAATCACCGTGTTGCCCAAATCGCGCAGGTTCACCAGGGTTTTAATTAATTTGTTATTGTCACGTTGATGCAGGCCGATACTCGGTTCGTCGAGAATATACAGCACCCCGGCCAGGCCGGAGCCGATCTGTGAGGCCAGCCGGATGCGCTGCGCCTCGCCACCGGAAAGCGTACCAGCTTTCCGGTCGAGCGAGAGATAACCAAGCCCGACGCCTAGCAGGAAAAATAGCCGTTCACGGATCTCTTTGAGGATGGGATGGGCGATGATCGCTTGCCGTTCGCCAAAATCCAGAGTTTCGAGTTCTTGCACCAGTTGTTCGATGGCCAACCGGGTGAGGTCAATGATCGACCATTTGCCGATCCGGACAGCCAGAGCCTCGGGCTTCAAGCGCGCCCCCGAGCAAATCGGGCAGGATTGCTCATTCATGAAGGCTTCCACATCTTCACGCAGACGGGCGGAAGAGGTCTCGCGAAAGAGCCGGTTCAAGCGCGGGACGATTCCTTCGAATGCAATCTGCGAAGCCAGTTTACGCCGGCCTCTGCTGTGCACAAACTCCATTTTTTCCCTGCCCGTGCCATGTAACAGCGCTTTTTTCACCTTACCGGGCAATTCCGCAAACGGCGTGTTCAGGTCAAAACCATAGTGGCGGGAAAAGGCCTCAAACCACTGGCCGGCCAGCATTGACAACCGCCTTCGACTCCAGGGGGCAATGGCCCCTTCAAGCAGGCTGAGCGACTCGTCGGGGACGATCAGTTTCTCGTCGATGAACTGGTTAACGCCCAGGCCGCTGCAGGAAGGACAGGCCCCCTGCGGATTATTGAAGGAAAACAACTGGGTGGAGAGTTCCGGCACAGAGATGCCGCACTGATGACAGGCCGCCGATTCGCTGAAGAGGAGCTCCTCCCCGCTGTCGGGAAAGACGGCGAGCATCGTTCCGGCACCGAGCCCCACGGCCGTGCTGATTGATTCGTCAAGCCGGCGTCGTACGGAAGGTTTGATCACCAACCGGTCCACCACCGCCTCGACATAGTGATGCTTATTTTTATCGAGGACGATGTCCTCGCTGAGCTGCCGAATATCCCCGTCAACCCGAACCCGGACAAACCCCTCCTTGCGCAGACGCTGGAAGATCTGCTCATGCTGTCCCTTTTTCTGTTTGATCAGAGGCGCCAGCAGCAGGACCTTTTCCCCTTCCTGCCGCGCCAGCAGGGAATCGAGCATGTCATGCACCGACTGCGAACGGATCGGTTGGTTGCACTGCGGGCAGTACGGTTGCCCGGCTCTGGCAAACAGCAACCTGAGATGATCGTAGATTTCCGTTACCGTGCCGACGGTGGACCGCGGGTTCCTGCTGGTAGTTTTCTGCTCGATGGAGACCGCCGGCGAGAGGCCTTCCAGCAAATCAACATCCGGCTTATCCATCTGCCCCAGAAACTGCCGGGCATAGGTGGACAGAGATTCCACATACCTCCGTTGCCCTTCCGCATACAAGGTGTCAAAGGCTAGGGTTGATTTCCCCGAACCGGAAAGCCCGGTAAACACGATCAATTTGTTGCGGGGCAAATCAACGGAGATATTTTTCAGGTTGTGCATGCGCGCACCACGGATGCGCAAGTATTGGGGTTCCATAACTTTTTTCTCTGAACAGAACTTAAATTTCTTCCCAGGCATCAGCCTGCTGATCCAGACAATCCGGGACCGTATGCGGTACATCCGGCGAAGGCAGGAGCATCGAGTTCTGGTTTGACATAGTATTGAAAAGACAGTGAGAAAATTTCATTTACCATCACATACGCCTATGGTAGATTGAGTCCCTATTGTAGCCATGAATTGTCAACAATCAATACAGCAAATATTCCACTATGTATTTTCAAGATATCATCGCCACCCTGAACAGCTATTGGGCATCCGCAGGCTGCGTCGTCTTGCAGCCGTACGATATGGAAGTCGGGGCCGGCACCTTTCACCCCGCCACCCTACTCCGCGCATTGGGGCCTGAACCCTGGAAAGCGGCCTATGTGCAGCCTTCCCGCCGCCCCACCGATGGCCGGTACGGCGAGAACCCCAACCGCCTGCAGCACTATTATCAGTATCAGGTGGTGATCAAACCGTCGCCGCAGGATGTACAGGCATTGTACCTTGAAAGCCTTGAAAAATTCGGACTTAACCTGCTGGAACACGACATTCGCTTTGTCGAGGACGATTGGGAGTCGCCCACCCTCGGTGCCTGGGGCCTGGGTTGGGAAGTCTGGCTCGATGGTATGGAAATAACCCAGTTCACCTATTTTCAACAGGCTGGCTCCATTGATCTTAAACCGATAACCGCGGAAATAACCTACGGACTGGAACGGATCGCCATGTATCTACAAAAGGTCGATTCCGTCTACGACATTGCCTGGAATAAAGACGTGTCCTATGGGCAGATATTCCATCAGGCAGAAAAGGAATTTTCCGCGTTCAATTTCGAAGAAGCCAATGTCAGCGACCTGACTGTTGCCTTCGATAATTATGAGCGGGAAGCGCTGAAACTCGTTGCCAAAGATCTCATCCTTCCTGCCTATGACTATTGCCTGAAATGTTCCCACACTTTTAATCTTCTGGATGCGAGGAAGGCCATCAGTGTCGCGGAACGGACCCGATATATTGGCAGAATTCGCAACATTGCCCGACAGGTTGCCCAGCGGTATGTCGAGCAGAGAGCAGCAATGGGCCACCCTCTCCTACAGGGAGCAGTTTAAGCCCTCAAACAAAACCTCCAGAAAAACATTCACCGGATTCAAGAGAAAGCCGAGATGATTAAAAAAATCTCTGGCATTCCAAGATGTTTTAAAGTACAAAATTGTTTAGTTCACTGTTAACGTCATTCTCCATCTTTGTTCAGGCGGAATAGTTCGAATACCTGTGCTACACATTCATTCTCCGTTACTTTCTTGCATTCCCCTGCCGAACGTCCTTCATTCGCAGCCTCTCCCCCAATTTCACAAGGCATTCCCGCTGAGTGAAAAATTCCAGCGGCTCATAGTTGTTCCAATTGCGATTAGAACGAACGTTGCCAGTTCTTTTTTGGGAAATCTCACACTGGCCACACCTACAGTGTTTCATGCCGATACTGTTACCACCTCCGGATGCACATGAAGGGCCAATATTCTATAACCACCCGCTCTCGTTATTATTAGCGACATGACACCAAACGATGTTCGTCATTATCATCCCCTTTCGTGTATTCCCACCGCATCCTCGCGGCGGTCTTTTCGCCTCAATTCTTTCCGCCACCCTGCATCTTGCACCGAACAACAATTTGCCCAAATTGGTTTGGCGAAAGCAATACCGTTATATTCAAAAATAAATTTAGTTAGCCGCGCAAACGATACTGATACGCGTTTAATTTTGTTTTTTCGGGTTTTACAAAACGATTACATTCCAGTTCTCCGCACAAACGGTCACTGAAAAGGTATCAGAAGTTTAACCCCATTTAAAAAAGACCCCACAGGGGGTCAGTTTGTCAGATCACATGACACAAGGAGGAACGGAAATGGCAGAAGGAACGGTAAAATGGTTTAATGATTCCAAGGGATTCGGCTTTATTCAGCAAGATGGCGGCAAAGATGTTTTTGTCCACCATTCCGCTATCCAAGGCCAAGGCTTCAAATCTCTAAAAGAAGGCGAACGTGTTAAATTTGATGTCGTAAGCGGGGCCAAAGGTCCAGCTGCTGAAAATGTCGTCAAACTTTAAGACGCAGAGACGCTCCACGCACGGCAATGCCCTGGTTGACAGCCGAGCAAGGTCGTGCGTGGTTCTTCCACATTTTCTCGAAAATTTTCGCTCGTTCGGGACGAACTTATGGAAAAGCGGAAAAACTGGGACGCTATCCCTTCGATAGAAGAGTTGGGGTTGGATTGGGAATACCAACCAAATATTTTTTTTGAGAAAAGAGCTTTCGTTCGCATAAAAGGTGAAGTTCTCTCCGAGATGCTAAAAGTAAGAGAGATTTTCGTCAAAATTATCACCGCCAAACAAACCTATATTGGCCATCTGCTTGATATCAGCGCAGGCGGATTATTACTGGATTTGCCGGTATTATTAGAGGAAGACCTTCCAGTCAAGGTCGGCTTTTTTCTCGGTACGGTGAAAATCACCTCCAAAGCTGAAATACGGCATCCCCATAAAATTGGGGAACTGTACACGACAGGAATCAAGTTCGTTGATCTCAAAAAAGAATCAGCTGAATATATTGGCAGACTCAATGTGTCCAAAATTCTCCGCCAGACCCGCTAACCTTGCCCTAAACGCTTAATGCCTCCTAACTTTCCTTTTACCGCATTAACCTATTAAAGCAGCAACCACCTAGCTTCCATCAGCAGCGGAGCTGCTTGAACCTGTCGCTGCTTTCCCATGCCCGTTTGTCATATTTCCCCAACACAGAATCGCAACATCCGCTGTCCGTGGTCATTGATCAAGAAGCCGTACCGCACCTTTATCGGCGGAAGCAGCAAACCGTGCATAGACCTGCAGGGCTTTTGAAACAGTACGATCTCTCTTAGGAGTAAAGGCCCGATCGCCCTTCGCCTCTTCCCGGCCGCGGCGCGACGACAATGCCTCTTCGCTGATCAGAAGAGAAATGGTCCGCTGCGGAATATTGATATCGATGCGATCACCATCCTCGACCAGGGCAATGGCTCCGCCACTGGCCGCTTCCGGGGAAACATGCCCGATGGAAAGTCCAGAGGTTCCGCCGGAAAAACGCCCGTCGGTCACCAGGGCACAAGCGGCGCCCAGATGCTGGGACTTGAGATAGGAGGTGGGATAGAGCATTTCCTGCATACCCGGCCCGCCCTTAGGCCCCTCATAGAGAATAAAGACCACATCTCCCGCCTGAACAACCCCGGCGAGAATTCCCTCGCAGGCCGCTTCCTGGGAATGATAGACCCGGGCTGTGCCGGTGAAATGGAGGATGGCGGCATCCACTCCAGCAGTTTTGACGATGCAGCCTTTTTCGGCAATATTACCGTAGAGGACCGCTAAACCACCATCGCGGGAATAGGCGTGTTCAAGATCACGGATACACCCGGCCTTACGGTCAACATCCAGTTCCGCATACAAGGTGTCCTGCGACCCCATGACCAGATTACGCACCCCGGCCGGGGAACTGCGGTACAGATTTTTGGCCACATCATTAGCGCCCGGCCGCATGATATCGTACTGCACCAACGCCTGCCCTAGGGTGAGCCCATCCGCTCGGGCCACCGTGGGGTCAATCAGGCCAGCCCGATCCAGCTCGGCAAGGATACCGAGAATCCCACCTGCCCGATGGACATCCTCGACATGATGGTGTGAACTGGGAGCGACTTTACAGAGGTTGGGAATCTTGCGGGACAGGGCATCAATATCCTCCATGGTGAAATCGACCCCGGCCTCATGGGCAATGGCCAGGATATGGAGGACCGTATTGGTTGAACCGCCCATTGCAATATCCAGCGCCATGGCATTGTGAAAAGCGGCCTTGGTGGCGATCGACCGGGGCAGGACCGCCCCGTCGCCTCGATCATACCAGGCCTCGCACATGGCAACAATCCGCTCGGCCGCCTGGTCAAAAAGGGCCAGCCGGGCACTGTGGGTAGCGACCACGGTGCCGTTGCCGGGCAGGGCAAGGCCGAGGGCTTCGTTCAGGCAATTCATCGAGTTGGCTGTAAACATACCGGAGCAGGAACCGCAGGTCGGACAGGCAGCGCGTTCAACGGCGGCAATCTCGTCGTCACTGACCGATGTATCCCCGGCCATAACCATCGCATCGACCAGATCTAGCGCTTTTTCTCCGATCCGGCCAGCCTCCATCGGTCCGCCGGAAACAAAAATAGCCGGGATGTTGAGCCGCATCGCCGCCATCAGCATGCCAGGGGTAATTTTGTCGCAGTTGGAGATACAGACCATGGCGTCTGCCTTGTGGGCATTGCACATGTATTCGACCGAGTCGGCTATCAGTTCGCGGGAGGGGAGGGAGTAGAGCATGCCGTCATGCCCCATGGCAATGCCGTCATCAATGGCGATGGTATTGAACTCGGCAGCAAAGCAACCCAGGCTTTCAATTTTCCTCTTCACTCTCTGACCGATCTCGTGCAGGTGGACATGGCCGGGAACAAACTGGGTGAACGAATTGACCACAGCGATCACCGGCCTACCAATTTGTTCTTCCCGCATACCGTTGGCCCGCCACAGAGCTCGGGCTC
>TBL_comb47_HYPODRAFT_10002267_pt1 | contig 23834 bp, 17 predicted proteins | sample TroBogypolimnion_40_FD_10682 | JGI IMG/M metagenome (IMG submission 10682)
AATCAGAGCGTTCTGCAAGAGGATGGCGTGGGCATTGGTCTGGAGCTGAACGAGGGAACGCGGGGTGTTCGCCAGCCGGTAGGCGAGCGGGTTGGTGGTGTTCAGGACGGAAAAAGATTTGCCAGCCACCGGGGCGACCGGGTTGGCCACGGCGGCGGTGACGGGGGCGGGGGCGACGGCGGTGGGTTTCGGCGGTGCCGAGACCAAGGGGTTGCGGTCGTGCGACCACAACAGCCACGCGCCAGCTAGGGCCAGCGCGCCCGATAAGATCCAAAATCTGCGTTTCATAACGTTGCTTCAGTAAAATGTTTCCACTGTCAGCCGGGAAATCCATCCCGACCGCCCCGGCACTGCGCCGGCGGCTCCGGCCAACCGATCCGCCGGTCCGACGGCCATCCTGACCGTCCGCAAAACCCGTTCGCCTCGCCCGAACGCCATTTCGGGCTTCCCAATCGGGGTCTCGAAGCGTTCGAGCGCCTTTTTAGGCTCCCCAAAAACCGTCTCGACCACTTCGACCGCACTTTTTTGCTCCCCAAAACTCGTCTCGAACACTTCGAGCGCACTTTTTGGCTGCCCAAAACGGCTCTCGACCGCTTCGAGACCACTTTTTTGCTTCCGTAAAACCCGTTCGACCGCTTCGAGCGCTGTTTTTGGCTCCCCAAAACTGGTCTCGTTCGCTTCGACCGCCCTTTGCGGCGGCCCAAAAACCCGCTCGTTCACGCCGACTGCCCTTTTGACCCGCTTTTTTCCGGGTTCGGGCACCCCGGCCCCCCGCTTTTGCCCGCCGCGAACCCCTTCGTTCACGCCGACGGCATTATTTTAGTCCGCCGGCAGGACATTAAAGGTTTTGACCGAGGTGGAATAGTTCGTGCCGTTGCCGGCAATGTGTTTGTCCACCTTGATGACGGCGCGGACGGCGGTTTCGGCCACGACTTGGTAATTGGTGTACATGCCAAAGTAGTTGCCGGCGGTGACCATGGCATTCGGCGCGGGGCGAAGCGCCTGCCCGTAGCAATATAACACATAGCGCGGGTCGCCGTAGCGGACGAGGCCCATCATTTGCTGGGGAATCCACTCGTATAATTCGTCGCTGATGCCGCTGGCGCGCTGGTTGCCGCTCAAATTAAGGAAGGGGGAGTATTCGGTCAGAGCCGGCGCGGCCAAAATGCTGCCGGCGTGCGCAAAGCCGGCATTCGGAAACTGGCTGCGGGTCTGGTTGATGCTGGAGACGAGGGTGCCGAGGGCGGAATTGGCGCCAAAGATGCCGGCGGGGTTAATCGGGAAATAGGTGGTGGCGGGCCGGCCCAGCACGCTGGGATGCGGATTGGGGTTGATGTTGGACAGGACGTTCATGCCGCTGAACACGGCGGACCACGCGGGCAGATGGGTCTGGTTGACGGACAACGTGCCGCGCACGGCATTGTCATTGAAGCGCGTGGTGAAGATGTCGAACAACAGCCGATCCCAGACGGGCGCGGAGTTGACGGCGTCGAAGTAGTATTGATTGAACCCGGTCTGAACATCACCGGTCCACTGCGCCCAGGTATTGACGCCGACGTTTTGGAGGACGTTGCCGATGACCTGATTGTTGGTCAACAAGTCGTTGCTCTTAAGATAAACCGTCTGCCACGGGGTGCCGCGATGAACGCGACCAATCCAGCCGATGGCGGGATAGACGTTGGTCGGGAAATCCCAGTTGTCCGGCCCCCAAACAATCGGGTCTTTGTACGAGAGGTTGTAGCCGTTCGTATCCACCCCGGCCAAGCGCGCCATCTGGGCACTTTGTCCCCACGGCTGATAGCGGCCTTTGATGGGGGTGGGCGGAACCAGCGGCAGCGGCTGGCTGACGGGATCATCGCTCTGATACCACCAGCCATTTTTCCACGAGCCATTATACCAGACCGCCGTGTTGCCCGTCGGCGCTCCCAGATCCGCTGCGAGATAGTGGACAAAGGGGTCGTTGGCCTGCAACAAATAGGAAGTGAAGATGGTGCGGGCCGGCGTGTAAGGCACTTGCACGGTTAGATCCAAATTTTTGTAGGTCACGCCGGCGTACTGAAAGGTCGGATTGAAAAAGCCACCGAAGAAAGCCGACTCGGCCGCAGGCGTGGTCAAGCCCGCCGCTTGCGCGGACGGGGACGGAGACACCCAGGAATTGCCTTTCAAGGCATTGGCAAAGCCCGGATTCATTGAGACGATAATTTGATTGAAAATGCCGTAATTCGGCGCCGTGATGGGCGCTCCGGGCGGGAGATTGGTGCTCCACTGATAGTATTTGTTCTGGTCGTCCGGGTAATTGGGATCGGCCAACGCCTGATTGACGTTGCCGGCGTTGATAGGATCGCGCAACTGAACGTAATCAATCACCTGCGTGCCGTCCAAAATGGCCGCCTGCAAGTAGTTCGTGGTGAGCAGGCCAAACTGCGGGAGCTGCGCGATGTTGTCCCATTGCTGAGCGGTGGGCGAACCAATCGGGTCCAACTGGGCATTGAATAAATGATAAACCGACGGCGGCTCAAACGTGAACGCCCAGTTCACATTGTAAAACGAATTCGCCTTCGGCGTCGCCGCCGGCGGCAGCGTGCTGGCAGTCCACTGCGCGCCCGGCCAGGAATTGATCGTCACGGAAGGAATCGTGAAATTCGTCCAGCCGAACCAGGTATTGGCGCCGTTGGTCAACTTCACATAGAGTGTGTCGGAAGCATAAACCGTGAGCGGACGCGGATAGGTGTTGTTGTAAGAGTTCCAGAAGGACAACCCGAGGTTGTTGCCGATGCTCATCGCATACATCTGGTTCGTCGTGTAGTTGGCCGGGAACGTCGTCACGCTATCGCGCGTGATTTGAAGTTTGCGGGCGAACTGCACGCCGCTAAACAGGGATAATTGATTGAAGCTGGGGAAACCTTTCTTGGCACCGAGAATCCACGGCACGCCATAGACGTTGACCAATTCGCCGGAAGGCTGGCCCACGCGCGAATCGGTCACGTCCACGGTCGCCTCGGTAATCGGCGTTTCGCTCCGGATGGCCTGTCCCCCCAATTGCGTCCGCGTGGAATCCGCCACGCGCTGATAGCCAATGACATAAACATTATCAAAGCCAAACTGGTTGGTGCGGAGAAACAGCGGCCGGAAGACGGAAGGGTACGGCGAGTTCGTGGCGGAGTCGTAAATGTTAGCCGCGAGTTGGAGTAGGCGATTGACCGCCGGCGAATAGACAAACTGGCCGTTGACATACACGGGAATGTTCATCACGCCGAACGAGGGAATCTCGTTGGTCTGGCCGAGATACTGAACATTGGTCACGCCCACGCCGTTGGCATCCAAATAGCCCGGCGGAATCAAACCGTAATAGGTCGCCAGAAAGTTGGACGGGCTGGCCTGATACCAGTTCGTCGTGTAAGTGCGCAGCAGCTTATCAGCGGCGGCATGGAAAAAGTCCAGCGGCTGCCACGGCAGGAGATTCGTCTCCGCGCCGGAAACAATGCTGATGTTCGTCACCGCGCCGGAGCTGCTGTACAACACGAGGGCGTTGGAATAATTGATATTCAACTTACCGCCATCCATCGTGGAGTCGGTGCCCAGTTCGTCGAGCAACCGGAAATAGGTGTAGCGGTCGTAGGAGGAAACGCCGTTGCCCACGCTGCGCAGGCGGTTGGTAAAGCCGACGGAACTTTTGGTGAAATCAAACAGGTCATTGATGGTGTAGAAATGATTGGGATTGTCCGCGCCGGGCCACGACAAAGTTAGGTCGTCTGGAAATAGCGATAAGTTGGTATTCCAAGTAATCTGCAAAGGCCCGTCGCTGTAACCATCATTGTAAAAAGGATAATTGGCGGTATTGGCCAAGCAGGCCTTGGCGCTGAGTAGGGAAAGATAGCCTGAACCGTAACGATAATTTAACAAGGACAATGCATCATCAAAGGCTCTCCCCTGCGAAATCGGTCCCGAAACATAGAACGGTTCGTAGTCATAATACGATTGGCCGGTAATGGGGTCGGCATACCACTGATTTGTGTTCAAGTCCGCCAAAAATGCAGCAAGATTCAACTCCCAAGAGCCAACCCCTTGATTACGGAGGAACATATCATCACCACCCGAATTGTTTATACGCCGAGCGTGGTTGTGGATGTAATTCAAATCCAACGTGTTGCCGACCGGCACTGCCGCGAACGCATAGCGCGCGATGAATTTGTTGTTCGGTCCGTGCGGCTGGTCGGGATGCTCCAGCACGCCAATCCATTCCGGATCGCCGGTGAAAAAATTGCTCAGCGTGTTGCCCGGATCAATTGTTTTAATGAAATTGCCGTTCAGGTCAATAAACGGAGAGCTGGGATCAGAACTGATAACCGGCAGAAAACCATTCGGGTCGTAACGTCCGTTGCGGTTCAGGTCGAGATAAAACCGGAAATCATTACTGCCATTATTCAACCGCACAAACACCGGCGCGCGCGGCAGCAGATAAAGGTTCGCGAGGTTCTGGTATAAGTTATCTCCCGTTAAAACCCCTCCACTTGTGTCTAAGTAATTAACATTCGTCGGATTGCTGATGCCGGTGACAAACCCGAACGGGTTGATGAAATTCGTCGAAACGAAGAAATGATAATCGTACGCGTTCGTGGTGCTCGCAATGATATTCGCCGCAATCTGCGCTTGCGCGGCCGCCAGCGCCGCCTCGGCCGCCAGCCGCGCGTTGGTGGTGTCCGTGGAGGTCGTCACCGCGCTGCGTTCCCGCTTGGCAATCGCCAGCAGCGCGATGGCCATGACCAGCGTGACGGACAGCAAAATCAGCGTGATGATCAACGCCATGCCGCGCCGGGATGGCGCCGGGCGAAATCGTAATTGGGTCATGAAAATTTTCATTGGTACACGGAAGCGTCCACGTTTGGAATGGTCACGCGCTGGCGAAACAAATGCACGTCGCCCGACAACCCCTGCAAATACAGCGTGCGCCGGTCATTCGGCGGCGGCGCCGGCAGCGTGTTCGGCAGCGACTCCGCCCGCTGCAAGGCGCGATCCTCGATCACGCCCAGTTCAAATTCCACCGCCGCCGGCAGCGTGTTGCTGTAAAAAGTGAAGCCGACCTGGCCATATTGCGGCAACGTGAACGCGACGTTTTTATTCGTCACCCACCGGCCACCGGCGTACTGGCTGCTGTTCGTCAGGTAATAGCCATTGGGATTGTAACCGCGCACCGACAAATGCACCACGCCGTCCAGCAAGTGGCTCATGTTGGTCCACTGACCGAAATTGACCGCGTTCAAAAAATTCCAGTAAAGCCCAATCGGATTGGCGCTGATATTTGTTTCCGCATAAAACCGGTACAGCGGATAAAGCGAAGCGGTGTTCGTGGCGCCCACGACGTAGCCGGCGCCGGTCCATTTGGTGTTCTGCCGGCCAAGAACGAAGAAATAATTCAGCACATTCGTCCGCTGCGCGCCGCTGCCGGGCGGCAAACTCTGCACCAGTGGCCAATAGCCGCAAGCCGCGTAAGTCGCGGGATAATAGTTGTTATCGAACGCGGCAAAATTGATTCCGCCGTACACAACATTGTTCAGTCCCAGCGTGATGGAATTGCTGACGCCAGCGGCCGGGGCCATCCCGCGTAAATCGGACGAAATTAATTCCACCGCCGCGCGACTGCTTTCCAGCACATCCATCTGCGTCACGCCGGCGCGGAAGGCGCGCTGCGTGCTGTTGAACACTTCCATCAACGAAAGCACGATGATCGCCAGCAGCGTAATGACCACCAGCACTTCGATGAGAGAAAAGCCGGCGGCGCGACGCCCGGACGCGGGCGGTTGGGAAGGGAAAAAGCTCATGGTGCGTTGGTGAACGACTGCGGCTGGTAGAAATAGAAACCGTTGGTGTCCAACACCAATTGACCGGCAATGGTGGTGCGAAACGTCTGCGGGCTGCTGCCATTGTCAACGACTTTGCCGTTGGGCAGCACCGGCCAGCGGAACGTCAGGCGCAATTCCCGTTGGTTGGCCGCCAGTTGCCGGGCAAACGGCGTGAAGGCATTGTTGGTGTCCACCGCGACCGGCGCATTGACGCTCAGCAGGCGGTAGGTAAGCGTGTCGCCGAGCATGATGGAATTATTCTGCGGCGGCTTTTCCGCAGCCAGCCCGCTCAGCGATCGGATGTAGGCGTAAACATGGTTGCTGGTGAAATTAATATTGAAGGGATCGCTGATCGCCCGGCCATTGTCATCCGTAAATTCCGGCGTGCTTAAAATGCCGACAATGTGTGCGCCGTTGGTAAGCGCATAAAACGGAGCCGCAGTGCCATTCAAAACGGCGTTGAAATAAGTGTAGCCGTTGGTGTGCAGAGAGCCAGGCGCTCCATGAAAGTCGTAATCCCTCCAAATGTTGGTGATGGCGTAGACGTAATTCGTCAGGTCATCCGCCCCATGCGACCCGCTGCGGATGGTTTCGAGCAAGATCGAGGCATCCTCGCTGATGATGGTTTCCTCGCGATTGTCGCGCTGGGCGCTCATGCCGTACGGCAGCACGAGAATCACCGCCACCAGCGCAAAGCCGATGATGGCCAAGCAGATCGCGATTTCGATCATCGTGAAACCGGCGGAGTTTTTGGCGGCAGGAAATTTCATGGCAGCTTTTGGTGCAGCAGCACGGCGCGACCGGTGAACCGGTCTATGTGAACCACATTGTACATGGAATTGGTGCTGTTGCCGGGCGGCGTTTCCGTGACGGACGGCGGCAGGAATTGCAGCGCTTTGTTGTTGTCCACGGCATAGCCAGGACTGCCCTGCGACAGGGGGATGTATTCATCGTTCGCCGCCACATTCACGCCATCTACCGTGAGTTGGCCGAGATAGTTGAACGCGATGAACGGCAAAAACGGCACGCCGGTAAAATTCGTCTCCAGCGGCAGCGGGAAAATATTGGTGAAGTTGAAAGAGTTGACCGGATAAGTCGCGCCGGCCGCGTAATCGTAAATGTTATAGGCTGGATAGCCGGGATAATACGTCAGGTTAAATTTATTCGTGGCGATGAACGCGCCGTCGGGCAACGCTTTCCAAGCGCCCAAATATTTGGGAACGCCCTGCCCCGGCTGATCGCCCACCGAACGGAGCGAAAGAAAATTGTAGCCGCAGAACTGCTTATCCAGCAGGTTGGTGGCGACGGCCAATTGCGCCGGCGTGAGGCTGTTCCACCACGTCGTGTTCCAACTGCCAGTTGGCAGCGTCGGGGTGTTCCAAAAACATTGCGGCACAAACACCATGTACACCGTCGTGTGCTGGCTGATGGCGAGTTGCCGCGCGCGGCCCACGTCGTCGAGCAACTGCCGCGTGGCGCTGACTTGCGTATTCGACTTGCCGAGATTTTTCAGGGCCGGGACCGTCAACGCCGCCAGAATACCGAGGATGGAAATGACCACGAGCAGTTCAATGAGCGTGAACGCGCCGTTTCGGCGAATCGCAAAATACTGTTCGCGCCAGTCAGTCGCACCGGCACGGCGAGTTCGAAAATTTGAAAATGAAAATTTCATTTTACTGCCAGCTCAGGACGTTGTCCTTATTGACGCCCTGATTAGCTGGAGTGTTTGGGTCAATTTTTCCATCGGGGCCGGCCGACCACACCATGACTTTGCCGTGAAAACCATAGATCACATTACCAAGAGCATCTTTCTGCGAAATTAATCCTTGCCCTGCGGTACCTGAAACCATTGACGATCCATAAAATGAATCCCAACAATTTTCATCATAATTCAAATCCAGAGAAATGACATAAGGGTTGCCCCAGGGATCCCTATAAACCAAATCCGTTCCAACACCAGGAGAAGTTGTGTCTCCAGACATTTTGGCATTCAAAAACGCTATCTGTTTTGGATTGCTCATGTAATTTGTGTTGATGGTGTTCACGGAGGTGCCTGGAAAAGTGATATAGTCCATTAATATTGAAACTACTTCGGAGTTGGTGCGCACCACCCCACCAACCGACGTACCAACGGTCAAATTGCCCGTCGGAGTTTGAAATACACCGCCAAACGTAAAGTCAGTGTTCCCGCCATTGGCAGCGGCTGCGTTTTGCGCCGCGTGTGAAACGGGAAAACGACTGTAAGTAGAATCATAGCCTTCGATGGCAGTGATAATGCCACTGATTTCAGTTTTCGCCTTAGCTTTTTGGGCGGCAATTTTCGCCTTTGTCAGCACCGGCAGCAACATTGCGGCGAGGATGCCGATGATGGCGATGACGACGAGTAATTCGACCAAGGTGAAGCCGGCGCGCGGACGGCGCGGCGAAGAGTTTTTTGAGTTCATAGGTTTCACAAGATTTTTTCGGCGGAGAGCATACGGTTTCAAGACCGGCAGGGAAAAGTTTTTTGCGCGTACGCCTGATTGTTTTTCCAACCCGCGCCGCAGGCGAATGGCCGGACACCACGAACAATCATGCCACTCCACCTGGAGCGAGCATTTCCAGCAATCGGGTCCGTTGGCATCGGCGGAAAACATGACGGAAATTATTTGATGATTTGCACCTGCCCGCTCCAATTGCTCAAGCGGTTGGTCTGGCCTTTGATGGACAGGTCAATCCACAGGTCATAGGTGCTCGGATTATTCGTGCCGGGATAGCGGTAGCGAAAGGGGTTCACTTCCTGCGCTCCCACCGGTTGATAACCCGCATCCGGCCCGCGCACCGAGGTGATAAGCAGCGTCACCGGCACGCCATAGGCATTGGCCACGCCGATGCGATTCGCCCGCAGGCTGGGAATAAAATTTTTCGCCTTAGTGGCATCTTCGTCATTTTTCCCGGCACTGTTGAAATTCACGACGCCGCCCGCACCGAAGGCGGTTTTGAAATCCGTCGCGCTAATTGTGGCGGCGCTGTCGAGCGTTTGATAGCTGGTGGCACCGAGGTTGGTCACGCCGGACAGTTCGTAGTAAAGTGGATTCAAGGCGGGGTTGTTGTTCGGATTGGCCGGCGGATACGCGCCGTACTTGGCTTTGTAGTTATCCAGCGCGCTCGCAATCTGCTCCAGTTCGGCCCGGGCCGTTTTCAAATACTGCTGTTTCTTTACGGCGCCAAGCACGGGAATAGTCAATCCCGCCAAGAGCGCCATGATGGAGATCACGACGAGCAATTCGATGAGCGTGAATCCGGTGCGGGAATGAGCGCCGGCCGGCTGAGTTTGTTTGCTGATGTTCATGTTAGCGTTCTTTCAATTCCTGTTCCATGCGCTCGCTCAACCATTGCTTGACCATGCTTTGGTAATTGAGATAGCGGCTCCGCGCCAGCCGCTTGATGCGAGCCAGCATGCGGGGATCAAAGCGCAGCGTAACGGTGACGGATTCCGCGGCCTCGGCGTTGCCGGCAATGGCCGCTTCCATCAACCGCAACGCCGGACGGTTCTCCGTCCAGAACGCCGCTTCGGCGTCCTCGCTATCGAAGATCGGTACGTCCTCCCAATTGGCGAAAGTTTGCACGTAAAAAGTGGTTGGAACCAGTCACAGTTCACCCCAGCGTCTGGTCCATTTTTTTCTGATAGAAAAACCGCTCCTCGGGCGCAAACGGCCGGGCCAGCAGCACGCGCAACTGGCGTCCGTTCGCGCGATAGACACTGAAAATTCCGATGCCGCCGGCCGACATGCCGAGGTTGAAAAACCGTGCCTGCACGCCAAACCGGGGTGAATCCGGCAGCAATCGCAAGGCGAACGGATCTTCGAACGATTCCTCTATTTCCCGTTGATTCAAAGAGCCAAGCTCAAATGGCGGATTATTCCAATCGAACTCCATATTGGGTTAGTTGTAAATAATCCGCGCATGCAATGTGTATACAATGTATTTACACATGAAGGCGATTTATGTCAAGTTTTGTCTTTGATCATTTGACGCGGGCGGGAACTAATCGCCACCTTTTTTGCCACCACCTTCATCACCGCTCAGGTTGGTGATCATGGCAATGAGAGGCAAAAACATCGCGATCACGATACTGCCGACGATGACGGCGAGGAACACGATCATGATTGGTTCCAGCAATGAAGTCATGGCCTCCACGGCATTGTCAACTTCTTCGTCGTAGTTGTCGGCGATTTTGAGCAACATTTCCGGCAACGCACCGGTTTGCTCACCGACGTCCACCATGCTAACAACCATCGGCGGAAACACCCGCGAAGCCTCCAGCGGCGCGGTGATGGTTTCCCCTTCTTTTACGCTTGCGTGAATTTGATTAACCGCGTTGGCGATGATGACATTGCCGGCTGTTTCCCGAACGATGGTCAGCGCCTGCAAAATCGGCACACCGCTGCTCACCAAGGTGCCCAAGGTACGGGTGAAACGGGAAATGGAAACTTTCGTAACCACGGGACCAGTCGGCGGCATTTTCAGTTTTACTTTATCCCATACATGCCGGCCGAATTTCGTCTTGATAAACAACAGGAATAAAACCACCACCACCGCCATCGCGCCCATGGTGCCGAGGATGTTGTTCTTGATTGTGTCGCTGCACCAGAGAACGAACACGGTAAAGCCCGGCAACGTAATCCCCATGCCACCGAACACTTCCTTGAATTTCGGCACCACCATCGTCATTAGCAACACCATGATGCCGACCGCCACGATCAACACGGCCACGGGATAAAACATCGCCGCCTTGACCTTGCCCTTGATCTTCTGCGCCTTTTCGGAAAATTCCGCCAAGCGCTTCAGCACGACTTCCAACACACCGCCCAGTTCGCCGGCTTTCACCATGTTGACAAACAACTTATTGAAAACTTTGGGATGTTGCGCCAGCGCCTCAGAAAACGTGCTACCGCCTTCAATCGAAGTGGCCAACTCGGCGAGAATACGCTTGAGATTGGGATTGCGCTCCTGTTTTTCCAACACGCGCAACCCCCGCAGCAGCGGCAAACCGGCGTCCACCAGCGTGGCCAACTGACGCGTGAAAGTGGTCAACACTTTCGGCTTCACGCCGCCGCCCAGACCGGGGATTTTCAGATTGATGTTAATCGCACCTTTTTTACCGCCCGCTTTGGGCTTGGCAGCGGCCTTAGTCTTGGTTTTTTTGCCGCCCGCCTTGTCTTCCTTGTCCGCCTCGGTGATTTTGGTGGGGAACAGTCCCATTTCCTTCACGCGGCTGATGGCCTCGTTCTGGCTGGCGGTTTCAATGTTGCCCTTGGTTTCGTTGCCCCGGGCATCAAGAGCCACATAATTATACTTTGGCATGGCGGATTAGGTGTATTTGACGACTTCCTCAATGGTTGTGTCACCGTCGAAAATACTGCGCAAGCCGTCTTCGCGCAGCGTGACCATCCCTAGCTCGACCGCTTTCTGCCGCACCACCACGGTCGGCGCCCGCTCATTAATCAGCGTGCGAATTGCGTCATTGATAACGAGCAATTCATAAATTCCTTTGCGGCCCTTGTAACCAGTGTCGTTGCAGATTGAGCAACCGCGCCCGTAATGAAATACTTTGTCACCCAAATCATGCGGCGACAAACCGAGCAAGGACAATTGCTGCTCCGTCGGCTCGAACGGCGTCCGGCAATTTTTGCAAATCGTGCGGACCAGCCGTTGACCGAGCACGGCCATCAGCGTCGAGGAAATCAAAAACGGTTCCACGCCCATGTCCACCAAACGCGTCACCGCGCCGGGTGAATCGTTCGTGTGCAGCGTGCTCAAAACCAAGTGACCGGTGAGCGAGGCTTGAATGGAAATCTGCGCGGTTTCCAAATCGCGCATTTCCCCGACCATGATGATATCCGGGTCTTGCCGCAAGAAGGATTTCAGCGCCTTGGCGAAGGTCATGCCGACGCCTTCATTCACGGCCACCTGCATGATGCCTTCGATGTCAAATTCCACCGGGTCTTCCGCCGTCAGCAATTTGGAATCAATCGTGTTCACGCGCCGCAAGCAGGAATACAGCGTGGTCGTCTTGCCGCAGCCGGTCGGCCCGGTCACGACGAAAATGCCGTTCGGCCGCAAAATCACTTCGGTGACGAAATCGTAAACGTATTTGGGAAATCCCAGCGATTCGACTTCAAGGTTCACCGACGAACGATCCAGCACGCGCAACACGATGGATTCGCCGAACGCCGTCGGCAGCGTGCTCACGCGCAAGTCAATCTGCTTGCCGGCCACCGTCAAATTGATGCGCCCGTCCTGCGGCATGCGCTTCTCGGAAATGTTCAAGTTGGACATGACCTTGATACGCGAGGTCACCGGCAACGCGAGATGCTTCGGCGGCGGCGCCATTTCGTACAACGCGCCGTCCACGCGGTAGCGGATGCGGAACTCGTCTTCGAACGGCTCAAAGTGAATATCGCTCGCGCGGTCCTGCACTGCCTGCTGCAAGACTAGATTCACGAACTTGACGATCGGCACCTCGTTGGCCATCGCCGCCACGGTCTTTTCATCGTCGGCAGTTTCGGCTTTCTCCCGCGTAATGTTTTTGTTCGCGTCAATTTCCTTGAGAATTTCCGAAAAACTTTCGCTCTCCTCCTGACCGTACGAACGCTCGACGCCGCGCCGGATATCCGCCGGGTCAGCCACGACAATCTGGACATCGCGTTTCGCCGCAAAATGAATTTCATCCGCCTTCGCCGGATCCAACGGCTCCGCCAAAGCCACCTGCAACACGCCGTCGTTGAGCGCCACCGGCAAACAGCCGTACATTTGCGCAACTTTGGCGGGAATAAGCTTCAACACTTCCGCCGGAATTTCCCGGTCCTTCAGCGACACGACTTCCGTGCCCAGCGCCGAGGCCATCACATGCAGGATGGCGTCGAGCTTCATGATGCCGAAGTCCTGCAACAACTGGATCACGGGCGTGGCGCTGCGTTTGAATTCGCCGGCCACCTCCTCGTATTGCAGATCGTCCACCAGCCCCTGCTCGCGCACGAGCGTCAACAATGGATTTGAAATCTCGTCGGACATGAAAACTTATTTTTTACCGTCGCCTTGGTTCACCGCTTGGGCCAAATCCAGTTCCTGCAATTTGGCCATGATGGTCGTCGGGTCCTGCGACTTGTTGATGACTTCCTCACGGGCAATCATGCCTGCCAGATATTTGTCAATCAGCCAGGAATCCAGCGTCACCATGCCGTATTTGGAACCAGTCTGAATATCCGATTGAATCCGGAACGTCTTGTTGTCGCGAATGAGCGCGGCGATGGACGGCGTGTTGACCATGATCTCGAAGGCCGCCACGCGGCCGGGCTTGTCCACGCGCGGAATCAGCAACTGCGAAATCACCGCCTGCAACACCGTGGAGAGCTGGATGCGCACCATTTCCTGCTGGTTCGTCGGGAACGCGTTCGTCAAACGGTCAATCGTCTTCGCCGCCCCCGTCGTGTGCAGCGTGCCGAAGACCAAGTGACCGGTTTCCGCCGCCGTGATGGCCGCTTCGATCGTTTCCAAATCGCGCATTTCACCGACCAGAATCATGTCCGGGTCCTGACGCAGCGCGCGGCGGATTGCTTCGGCAAAATTCGGCACGTCCACGTGGACTTCGCGCTGGGTCACCAACGCTTTTTTGTGTTTGTGATAATATTCAATCGGATCCTCAATCGTGATGAGATGCACTTCCTCGCGCGTCTCGTTGACGATGTTGAGCATGGACGCCAGCGTGGTGGATTTGCCGGAACCCGTCGGACCCGTCACCAGAATCAAACCGCGCGGCTTGAACAACAGCTCTTTCACCGACTCCGGCAGACCGATCTGCTCGTAGGTGAGCATCTTGCTCGGAATTTGCCGCAGCACCATGGCGAAATTGCCCTTTTCCTTGAACACGCTCACGCGGAAACGCGCCGCCTCGCCGAACGCGAATGCGAAGTCCGCGCCGCCGCGCTCGCGCACTTGCTGAATATGTTCTTCGGACGTGATGCTGCGCATCAGTTCCTCCGAATCTTCTGGTCGCAGCGACGGGCCTTCCACGCGGTGCAGAATGCCGTGGACACGGATGGTCGGCGAAACACCAACACGAATGTGCAAATCGGAGGCGCCTTCGGACACCACCAATTGCAACAAATCTGACATCGAATATGACATGACAAAATGTATCTGCTATTGATTATTGACCAACTTAGAGTGGTTTCCTCACGCGTCATCGCCCACCGTCGCGCGGATGACCTCTTCCGGCGTGGTCATGCCGGCGAGGACTTTGCGAATACCGTCTTCGCGCAACGTGCGCATGCCCATTTCGCGGGCGCGGGCGCGCAAAACGTTCGTCGGCACGCGGTCGTAAATCAACTTCCGCGCGTCGTCGTCCACCACAAAAATTTCAAAAATGCCGAACCGCCCGCGGTTGCCGGAGTTGTTGCAATTCTGGCAGCCCCGGCCTTTCATGACGTTGGCGTTCTTCAATTCCTCCGGCTTGAGGCCGAGCGCGCGCATCTCCGCATCCGTGGGTGTGTACGGCGCGGCGCATTTTTTGCAAATCTTGCGCACGAGGCGCTGCGCCATCAGGCAGCGCGTGGAGGAGGCGACCAAGAACGGTTTCACGCCGATGTCCACGAGACGCGTGACGGCGCCGGGCGCGTCGTTGGTGTGCAGCGTGGAGAACACCAGATGGCCGGTGAGCGAGGCGTTGATGGCGATGGAGGCCGTGGTGATGTCGCGAATTTCCCCGATCATCACGATGTTCGGCGCCTGCCGCAGAATGGAGCGCAGCGCGGCGGCGAAGGTGAAGCCGATGACGTCGTTGACCTGCACCTGATTGATGCCGGCCAGCACATATTCCACCGGGTCTTCCACGGTGATGATTTTGCGGTCGGGCCGGTTGATGAAATTGAGACAGGAATACAGCGTCGTCGTCTTGCCGGAACCGGTCGGGCCGGTCACCAGCAGAATGCCGTCGGGCAGCGCGATGAGCCGCTCAAACGTCGCGCGGTCATCGCTCAGGAAACCCAGCTCGGTCAAACCGAGCTTCAGGCCTTCCTTGTCGAGAATACGCATGACGATACTCTCGCCGTGATTCGTGGGCAGGCACGAGACGCGCAAGTCAATCAGCTTGGTTCCGATCTTCGTCTGGATGCGCCCGTCCTGCGGAACGCGGTGTTCGGAAATCACCATGCCCGCCTGAATTTTCAACCGCGCGATCACCGGCGCCTGTAGGCGCTTCGGCGGCGACTTCATTTCCTGCATCACGCCGTCAATGCGGTAGCGCAGGCGAAAACGTTTCTCCAGCGGCTCCAGATGAATATCCGAGGCGCGCAGTTTGAAAGCGTCCACGATGATCTGGTTCACCAAGCGAATCAGCGGCGCGTCCGATTCCACTTCCACCCCGGCATCGGCTTCTGCCGTCCAGACATTTTCCTCCGCCAGCTCCTTGATGACATCTTTGAAGGCGCCTTCCGCCATCGTCTTCTTCTCGCTCGCGTAATACTTGCCCAGCGCGGCCTCAATATCCGGCTCGGACGCCACGCGCAACTCGATTTCCGAGCGCAGCAGATGGGTGAGCGAATCAATGGTGTTCAGGTCCGAAGGATCGGCAATGGCCACCGCCACTTTGCCCTCGGTTTTGTAGACCGGAATGACGCGATATTTTTTGGCCACGTCGCGCGGCACCATCGCGATGACATCGTCCTCGATTTTCATGGTGGCGAGGTGGACCACTTCCGCACCGAAATGCGCGGCCTTGGCCTGGGTCACATCGCCGGGGCGGATGACCTTGTTGGCCACCAGCAAATCCACCACGCCCACGCCGGCGGCATTGGCCTCCTCACGGGACTTGGCGACCTGAGCGGCATCGGTAAAACCGAGGTCCACCAGCAGGTCTAACAGATAATCGTCTTTTTCAGCCACGAGTATAAAGTGCGAGCCGCCCTACTATTGAATTCCGGCGGCAGGCACGAAAAGGTTTCATCTAGCGTCCGAAAAGTCAATGCCGACCGACAACTTTCCACGAAATAATTGCGCCGCCGGTCTCCCGAATGATCTGCCGCCTACTTTCACCCTCCAGCAACACGCGTTCGCGTATCTCACTCCATTGCTTCATATCGCTTTGCATCCTTCATTGTTTATGAAGGGGCCACAGTTTTCGGCCGCCGTTTACATGTATCTTAGCCAGATGGCTAGCATACCGGTAGAAAGGTGCTATGGGCACGCTCGATGCGTTTCCGCATCCGTACTTTGTTAATTGCCTCACAGAAGCTGTCATTCGCTTGATGAATCATGCGTCGTAGATGATCCACAATATTTATCAACGAGAGCGAGTCAAAGACGTAATGCAATGGTGCACTGAAGTGAAGCTTCTGCAGATTGTGACATTTGCGCTTAAATAGAGATTTTTAACTAATACTGTAGCCGCAGGAGGCAAACCAACCCTGCGCATCCTTGGCGGTCACAGCCGCCGAAGCCCGCGCTGACACCACCAGCCAGCAGAGAAAAATGACTCCACGGCAGAAGTTCGTTGGGACGAAATGCTGAGGATAAGTTTGAGCAAGAATTTTCATGCTTGTGTAAAATTTATTTTGGGTTGTTTTACAATTCTACTTCCGATTCCAAGCGCAGGCGTACCGGACCGACCAAGCCAGCCGGATTCAAGGCGCTGTTCTTGTTGTAGTAGTTCCAAGTAGCGAATGTCTTGCGCGCGGAGGGCCGTGGCTGGCCTTTGAGAAACCAATCCGGAAAACGCGGCATCTGGAAACCCATCGGATGTTTGGCGAGATACTCGGCATTGGGCGTCTCAAAATCGGCAGGAATCTGCTCGTCCCCGATCAGGGCATTGGCCCAGTTGTCAGTAACCGCAATTTCTAGTTGGTTGTCCCCGACCCGTAGCAAGCCAGTGACATCCAACTCATACGGCGCATACCACACCACTTTTGCTGCACTGCCGTTAATCTTCACGGTGGCGATGTCGTTCATCGTGCCCAAGTCCAAAAGGATGCGGCGATGCGCCTTCAGCACATCGGCGTCCAGCCGGATGGTTTTCCGGTAAGTGGCTGTGCCAACGAAATATTTTACGCGCGGATCCGAATGCTGGCTGAAGTCAATCAGCGTGGGAAATTGCATTTGAAATTGGTCGCCCATTTTGTGCGCGAAGGAAACATCCCAAGCCCCGTCAATTGGCACTGGCGGAATGGATTCGGTCGTAAGGGTCTTTTCCTTGCCGGACGCGTAAACGACCTTCGCCAAAACATTGGCGGCGGAACAGAAAACTGGTTTGCCATTTCCATCGCGGCTAACGCTCCATGTCGCTGCTCCACCATTCACGGTGACCGCATTGGCATGGTCGGCCTTTTCCACTGGTTTGCAGAAAACCACGAACACGCTTTGATGGCAACCGAGGCTAAGCGAAACCGAAGTGCGCCCTCCTTTTTCATTCCAGACCGGCGCGTCGGCGATGGACAAATCTTCCGCTTGCCACAGCTCTGGCTGTTTCCCTTGCACCCGGAAATCCACAGTAACGTTCTGCGGCTGGTCGAGCCGGTTGGCCACGAAATAAATGTCGGCTTCGGAGGAATGGCGGTGGAGCACCTTCACGCTCTCTGCACCAGCCGCGGAATGGATTTCACAATCCGGAGCTAGTCCTAACTGTTTCACCGCCGCATCGATACTGCCGAACAAATGGCCCTGATATTTTCCCGAGTCCCAGATGCCCGCGCTGATCTTCGCGATGGTCTCGTCGCAAGCCGGAAAATCTTTCAAGCTGGGTGATTTTTTGAACCGCGTGGTGACGACGGTTGCGCCCGCGTCCAGCAGCCATTGCAGTTTCGCCGCCACTTCCGGCAACACCAAGCCGTTGGTCGGATAAGCGAGGTAAAAATATTTCCGGCCCGAGGCAAGTTGCACCTTGCCGTCCACCACCCGCGTATCGTCGTTTACGAAATCATACGATGAAATCAAATCGCAATGATATTCGGCATTCAATGGCGCATCAATGGCGAGGCTGTCCACGACCTGCTCGCCTTGTTGCAACATGGCTTGGCAGCGGATGAGGTAATTGAAATACGCCTTGCCCGGCTCGAACCACGTCTGGAAACGGCCCCAATGCACGCCCCAATAATTGAACATCAGCCCCGGCTGGTATTTGTCGTCGAACGGTTGCAGCGTCCATTGATGGAGGGTCATCTGGTTGACGCCAGAGGCGAACGCGCCGTCGGCGATATACTTCAGCGGAGCCGGTTTCTCAGTCCACCGGCTGACCTCCGGCATGGATGTGTAGGATTCGCAGTTGATTACCGTTCGTCCGGCGGCCCGCCCGCTGGCGACCGTTTGGTTTTCCATGGTTCCATCGCCATCGCCCACAGAACCGTTGCCGCAAATATTAGTCTGACTGTGATCACACTTACTGGTGGTCCAAAACGTGGCCATGGGAATATCCGCAATGGCCGCGCCCTCGATGGTGCTAAATGGGCCGGCGTAAGGCTCGAATGAAAACTGGATCTGATCTGGCGTCATCAGCGATTTCGCCAGAACCCAGTTTTCGGTGAACAACCGGTTGATGACGTCAATGAAGTCCCATTCAAAGCGGGCTGTCTGGTTCGCGTCGTTGACCAGCCGAAGGTCATTGCCACTCCGCAGCGGGCCATTGAATTGGCCCGGCCTATATCCCTGCACGGGCGCACCGAAGGTCACCAACCAGGGCACCGGATCATAGCCTTTACGCCGGATAAATTCTTCGCGGAAATCCTTGTTCCAGTTCTGCACGCCGCATTCGTAGCTGTCAATGTGGAGTCGGTTGAAGGATTTGCCGTAAAGCGGGCCGAGATTTTTTTTGAGCGGCTCAATGACATTTTTCCAATGCCGGAGATTCGCCTCGCGATCCATTTTGTCCACTTCCAACGAGCCGGACACTCCGTCCGGGACGGGATGAGGGCCGACCTTGGTGGGAGTATATCCGATTCGATAAATGATCCACTTTCCGGCGGGCACATCCCAGGTGAGATGACCATCCGGCTGCATCCGCGCGCTGAGGTCAACCACTTGCTTGAGCGAAACGATTTTTTCAGCGGGAACGGCCAAGACTGCAATGTCATAATAAATTTTGGAAGCCTCGTTCACCTTGCCGAAAGAGGAACCAGTTTTTGGCAGATTCGGACGCGGCAGCGTGGCATCAAGGTTTTTCGGCCCCTCGACCGGCTGTTCCGTCCAAACCAGCCGCCGCATGCTTTGATCTTCCGGCACCCACGGACCGCCGGTGCCGTCGTAGCCCGGCGCGTTGGCCAGCCCGATGGTCAGGCCAAGGCGATCAGCTTCCGCTGCCGCATATTTGATGGCGTCAAAATACTTTTGGCTGTGGTAAGTCTGGTCCGGCCACGGCGAATTTTGGGGACCGACGCCGACGTTCAAAATCAAAGCCGCGCCAAAGCCGGCGGATTTCATCGCCTCCAAATCTTTGGTGATGCCGTTCGTTGAAAAATTGGAGTCCACCCAAAACCAGTAGGCTTGCAGCCGCGCCGCGTGGGGCGGCGTTTTGAAATCTTTTTCCAACTGGCTCTCGGCGCGAAGGGAAAACGGCGGGCAGATGCACATCGCCGCCAGTGCGATGGAAAAAGAAGTTACAGTTGTGTCTTTCATGCTGCAATTCTTGGTGATTTTGAAAGTAAGGATTGGAAGCACTAATTGCCGCTGAGCGATTTCAAAAACGCGCGTTCGTATACCGACTCAAAATGATTCCGACCGGCTGTGCAGCGTTGGGTTTTTCCCGGCAATATCACCTCGGCTTCGGTGCCGGCGGGAACTGTGACGTCCAATGAAATTTTTTTGTCCGCCCATTTCCAAGAAACTTCCACGTCGCCGTCCGGCGTCGGCACTTTTCCTTTCGCCCACGCCAGATCGCAGACGTGCGGGCGGATGACCATCGTCTTGAAACCGGGCGACGCCGGCGCTACGCCGAGGATGCGCTGCGACATTTGCACCAACGGCGTCGAACACCAGCCGTGGCTCAAATCGCCGCCGTGCCACATTTCACGGAAAGACTGCGTCTCGGGCACGATTTGCCAGCGGCGCATTTGCTCGGTGCCATATTTGTCAAACAGCCCGGCATGGTCCATCGCCTGAAACACCCAGTGCATAAACCACGGCTGCGTGTTTAGCGGTTTTTCGGCAAGCACTTTTTCGACGATGCCGGCCTGCTTTTCATTTGGCGCAAGGCCGTAAAGCACCGCGAGCAAATTGACATGCGGGCTGAAGGTCTCGATGTCCTTGTCCGCCGGTAGCCATTGGCCCGGCTTGACGGAAGTTTGAAACGGCTTGCCGTCGCGATAAAGTCCCTTGTCTGCGTTCCACAGTTCGCGGTTGAACGCCTCGGCGATTTCACCGCGCAGCTTTTTGTATTTTTCCACGCGCGCCGTATCGCCGGTCATTGCCGCCACCCGCGAAGCCATTTCCAAGCCGTGATAATAAAACGCTGTGAGATAGCCCTGACCGATGACCGCCGGCGGATGATGACAGCCGAAGCCAGAAATGTTGACCCAGTCCATGAACATGTAGTTCGGCGCTTCCGAAATGATTCCATTCGTGCCGCGCCAAGAGCTGTAAGTGTCGAGCAGTTCGTGGACAATGGGTGCCATTTCTTTCACCAAGGATTCATCGCCGGTGTAATCGTAGTAATCCATCAGCATTTGCAACCAGCCGATGGAATAGCTCGTGTGGAAGTTGTGATAATTTTCGTCTTTGAGCAACCACGCGAATTTGCGCACGTCCTGCCGCGCGAGCCACGGCTGCGCGAAGGCGTAGTGATTCACCATGGACTCAATCAGGTAATCGCCCGGATCGCTGATGGGCTCCTGATGGTTCGGCGAATCAAGGTGGTGCGTCTGCAAATTAATCTGCACCGCCCAGCGCGCCACTTTCCAAAGCTCGTTCAGCCTTTCATCGCTGCACGCAAACTCGCCGCGATACTCCACCGGCTGCGATGTGAAAATGGCGTCAGCGCTTTCAATCTTCACCGGCGCAGAGACGTTCTTCAGTTCGACCGTGTAAGCGGGCGCGATTTCGGTCATAAACGGAAATCCCAGCGTTTCAAGGCCGCCGCGCAACTTGAAAGTGTAATCATGATGAGCCTGAATTTTCACCGTCGCGCCGGCGCCACCCGAAATCGTCAACGCCGGATAGGCACTCAACGCGCGGTCGAAGACGACTTTGAAACTGCCGTTGTTGGTGAATGTTTTGCTTTCCGGCAAACCTTCGATGCGCAGCACCGGATAATGCGCTTCCATCAGCGGCGGAATTTCACTGGCGACGAGCGGTTGCCAAACGTCTTTCACTTCCTGCGCCGACGACCAGGCCGCATCGTCGAAGCCGACCAATTTCCAGTCCGCCGATTCCCGGTTGAGATCGCAGCCCGTGTTTTTGAGAAATTGCGTTGCCGGTTGCGAACGCCAAGTTAGGTCGGATGCCACCGTGGATTTTTTTCCATCAGCTTCGGAAATTTCCGCCTCAAACAAAAATCCCGGCTGGCCGCGCGAGACGGTGAAACCGATCGGCCAATGACTGAACACTTCCGCCGCGATGACATTTGTGCCGGTGACAAAATAAGGCGTTAAATCGCGGTTATCGTAAAACCAACGATGCGTGCTGCCGCCCGCGTAATCGCGACCCTGATCCACCGGCCCGCGCGACACGGGCTGGCCGTTGACATACAAAAGATATTTTGTGTCCGCAGTCAGCCAGGCTTTTACGGACTGCGGTTTTCCGCGCAGCGCCACGGTTTTGCGAAACATCGCGGCGAGCGGCGACGGCTGTGCGCCGGTCCAAATCCAACGCGCCTGCCACGGGGTTGGTTTGGCGCATTGGTTCACGAAGTGATAACCGACCGTTTGCACGCCGTTGCTGTCCACGCGCACGAACATACCGGGATTTTCGACGAGTACAAAATTTTGTTGGCTAGCCGAGACCGGCTGGGCCAAGGCCAAAAACGGCGCGAACATTGAGGTCAGGAGAATATGTTTCATGGAGTTACTAATGATGTCGGAAATTTCATTTCATGCCCGTCTTAATTTCCGGCTTGGCGGAGCGGTCGGCAATTTCCGACACACGACCGAGGCGATTTTGTCGGGCGCAGCAGACGGCAGTGAAATGGTCACGCGGCGTGTCCCACCAGATGATTTCTGGAAATTCCCCGTAGTTTGAGCAGATTTCCTTCACCTGCGGCACGGCGATTATATCGGTGTAAACATCCATGTTAGTCTTCATAAGGGCATCCCAGCGGGGCGGAGCATTCGTGCCCATGCTACCGAGACCGACAGCGCCGCCGGTGCCCCAATCCTGCGCCTGCGAGTAGTAGAAACCGAGTTTGATCCCGTGTTTACGGCAGGCCTCGGCAAGCTCTTTAATCGGGTCTTTGCCGTAAGGGGTAGCCTGCCCGATGTTCCAGTCGCTCGCCTTGGTGTCGAACATCGCAAAGCCGTCGTGATGCTTCGTGGTGATCACGATGTATTTCATCCCCGCGTCACTGGCCGCCTTGACCCAGTCTTCCTCGTTGTATTTGACAGGATTGAACTGTGGCGCAAAGTTCCGATACTCCTGAACGGGAATACGGCAGCTCCACATCAGCCATTCGGAAAACTGAATGGAGTCTTTAGGTGCCTGTTTTCCTTGGTAGACACCCGCCGGCACGGAGAAAACTCCCCAGTGAATGAACAAGCCGAATTTCGCCTCAAGCCACCACGCCATGCGCGCGTCGCGCTGGGCAGGAGTTTCCTTTGTCGCGTCTAATATTCTGTCGCCAGACTCTGCAGTCACGCCGACGGCTGATGTTGGATTCGTATTGATAGCAGCGTGCGCTGGCACAAGCAGCACCAGCAGCAAAGTTGCTATTATTGAGTTCTTCATAATTGGTTCATTACATTTTTGAATGTTTCGTGAATTTATCTTAGCGGCACCAATTCCAAACTTTGAAGGCGGAACAATTCTTCGCCGGAAATTTCGTTCGCCTTGACGCAAAATTCATAGCTGCCCGGTTCCAATATCACCGGGCCAAGGGACTCACGCACGGCGTTGCCAGTCTGAACCGTCGCCGTAAACGACCTGGAACCGAGCGCCACGGTGAAAACCCCGCCGGCCCCAGCGTGGCGCTGAACGGCCTCGTTGCCCGCGTCGCCCTCGACCAAACCCTGGATTTTTTGCCCGGCGGGTGCGTCATAAACCAGCGTCGCGGTGAATGTCGCCTTTGCCTTGATGCGCACAGGCCAGACCACGGCTTCCGTTTTATTCGTCCAATTATTCACCCACGCTTGAGTTTTTTTGCCTGACCCGAACCCCAGCGGGCCAATCAACTTGGCATCAAAAGCGCGCAACGAATTCGTGCCGACATTGGTTGCCAGCAAGCGTGTCTTGTCCGCCTGTGGCTCGCCCGCGCATTCAACCGCGATGACTGTATCCACCGTATCCGGCGCGGTGGGGGGAACCGTGAGGGTCAAATCCATTCCGTTGCGCGTAAATTTGAGCGGCGGTTTCGGATCGGCCAGCAACCAGGCTTTGGAAATATCTGTTTGCAAACCGCCAACCACCAGCCGGCCGTCATGCGGCCAGTCAAAAACGTGCAAGTAAAGCGTGTTGCCCTTGCGCGTGGATTCGCCCCACGCCTGCACCGCCAGCGGCGTGCGCGTGGTGCCCCGAATGGATTCGCCGTTGATTTGCCACCAGGCACCGATGCCTTGCAAAATCGCGAGATCCGCCGGATCCATGGTGCCATCGCCGCGCGGTCCGATGTTCATCAGAATGTTGCCACCGCGGGCGGCGGCTTTCGCCAGCAGACGGATGAAATGGGCCACGGTCTTATGGCTGTGGTCGTTTTGGTTGTAACCGTAGGACTCGTTCGTCGTCGGGATGCCTTCCCAATCGCTGTCGTGCGGCGGAAACTCCGCCGGCCGATCGGTAGTGCTATCGTAATCGCCCGCGCCATACACCAGCCGGCCGTTCACGAGG
>TBL_comb47_HYPODRAFT_10002268_pt1 | contig 23832 bp, 25 predicted proteins | sample TroBogypolimnion_40_FD_10682 | JGI IMG/M metagenome (IMG submission 10682)
ACCGCAAAATTAGCTTCTAAATCCGCCGAAGTATCCGGATTAGTATTAGTGTTAGTTAAAAAAGTATAAAGCTTAGCATTTTGAGTCAGCACATAAACCTGGCGGCTATCGCGCGGCGACAGAACCAATTTAGCAATCGGCTGATCAAGCCGCTTCATCACGTGCCAGGAATTACCGCCATCAATACTCTTTAACACATCTCCTTCAGAAGTCCCTAAATAAATATTGGCCGGATTATAGAAATCGATAACTAAAGCCGTGAAAACAACACTTTGATTAGAATCCAAATAAATTTGCTTCCAAGTCCGAGCACAATCATTAGAATTATATAAACGATTAGCAAAAGTCGCGTAAAGATCGCATTTACTGTTAGGGTTAATAACTAAGTTAGTGATCGTTACCTTAGGAAAGGTGCTTGCCTCATTCCAGCCAGCGGTAATATTATAAGAGTAATATAAACCCTGATTATAACTGGCTAAATAAATAGCTGTGTTGTCCGAAGGGTCTAAAACCAAAGAACGCACGTTTAAACTGCCGATACTGCCTGGCATTCCCGAAACCGAAGGAATGGCTACTTGCTGCTTAAAAGTAACCCCGCCATCTAGTGACAGAAAAACGCCACCTAAATCCGGCCCAGCCGAAGTGGCGCTAGAATTTGAAGATAGCGAAAAAGAACAAGCGGATAAAGAAAGAGCTAATAGGGGCAACATAATCAAAAAGCTAATTTTTTGGCTTTTCATAAATTTTAACTAAAGATTATAAACGACTTGTTCAAGAACTAAATTTGGAGCCACATTGGCCGCCAAATAATTCTTCAACATACTTAATAAGTCTAATATTTTACAAAGATGGCGTAAAGCTTCCTCGCTATTTAAAGACGACAAACAGGCGCCAGCTATATCTAATTCTTTATTTAAGGCAGTGTGCTGAATAAGTTCCGGACAATTGACCGCATTTAAAGCTAAGTCACGAGCAGCTCGTTGCCAGATTTCTAAAATTCCCGCGGCCTTATCCGCACTTAAAGCCCCTTCCCCTTTTAAAAATTCAGCCAAAACTGACAAACGGTCAGGAATATTTAAATTAAAAAAGGCTAGAAAAGTTCGAGCCGCCTCTAATTGTCTGGTGTATAAAACTTCATCTTCAGCAAATTTTGCTGCCAGCAGCGGCCGGCCCGCCGCCAGCGCCGCCAGATCCTTGGCGTCACCGCGTTTTAGATTAAGTTCTTTAACTAAATAATCATAAATAATATCAAAAGAAACTGGATAAAAATACAAAACCTGGGAACGAGACACAATGGTCGGCAGTAATAAATCAACTGATGAGGTAAGGAGTATGATAATTACCTTATCTCGAGGCTCTTCTAAAGTCTTAAGTAAAGCCGAGGCGGCCTCAGAACTCAAAGTCTCAGCGCCTTTGATAATCCCAATTTTATAGGAATTTAAGAAAGAGCTCAGGGATAACATTTTAATGAAATCCCGAACCGCTTCAATGGAAATATTTTTCTTACCTGGTTCCCGGTTCAAAATATGCAAATCACTGTTAACACTCGAAAAATCTCGAACCTCCTGACGATCCGATAAGATTAAATTGCGCGCAAAAGCTAGAGCCATGGTACTCTTACCTAAATCCTCGGGGCCGGCAAAAATATAAGTTTGGGCTAATTTCTTCTGAAATAAGCTTCTATCCAAAAATTCAATTAAATTATCATTGCCAATTTCCGGCCACTCAAATCGCTTTTGGTATTGTTTAACAGTTTGAGACATGCTTTTATTATATCATAGAGCCCCCAGAAGCCAAAGGGTCAGGAATTGATTTTTAAGGCTTAAATTGTTATAGTTACCCTATAATCATATGCATAAAAGATTCAAACAGATAATCTTATTCGGGGGTGATATCATTATTTTATATCTTACCTTAATCATCTCCCTAGTCTTACGCTATCTAAATACTCCACTAGGGGGCGTGTGGCAAAGTAACCTGCCTTATTTTTTGCCAGTTTTCGTTATTTGGCTCTTAGTGCTTTCAATTGGCGGTGCTTACAACTTAAACCTGGCCTATAATCCGCGCCAATTTAAATTAACCGCTTTAAATTCAATTATCTTCTCGGCCCTATTATCCATAATTTATTTTTATGTTAATAAATCAGAGGTCGCCCCTAAAACAATCCTCCTAATTTTTGTAATTGTCTTCGGTTTACTCTTCTTGGCTTGGCGCTCTGCTTTTAACTTCTTCGTCAAGTCGTATCTGCCTAAAAATAATTTGGCTTTTATCGGCTGGAATGAAGCGGTTATTCATTTAATCGAAGATATTAAAAATCAACCCCATCACGGTTTTGAAACGGCCTTAGTTTTTAAAACTAAGGAAGAAATTATCAACTTACCGGAAATTATCAAAGAAAAGAATATCCGCACCATCGTACTCAGCGCCGAACTCGCCGGCGATTCCCAACTAACGCAAACTCTCTTTGACTGCTTATCCTTAAACGTCTCTTTTTACAGCCTCAGCGACTTCTACGAAAACATCAACGGCAAGGTACCGATTGAAGCCATTGACCAGAACTGGTTTATTGATAATCTAGATGAAAGTAACAAACATTACTTTAATTTATTTAAAAGAGTTTTTGATTTAGTTTTTAGCTTAAGTTTTTTACTAATCAGTTTAATCTTCTGGCCACTAATTGCGTTAGCGATTAAATTAGAAAGTCGTGGTCCAATATTTTTTAAACAAAAACGAGTGGGTCAGAACGAAGAAGTGTTTAACATGCTAAAATTTAGGACCATGAAGACCTTAGGCAATGACGGTTCAATGACTAAAGAAAAAGATGATAGGATAACGGTGGTAGGAAATTTTTTACGCAAAACTAGACTCGACGAAATCCCTCAGATGATTAACATTATAAGAGGTGATATGAGTTTTATTGGCCCCCGCCCGGAGCGTCCGGAATATGTCAGCGAGCTCGCGGCCAAAATTCCTTTCTATAAGACTAGGCTCTTAATTAAACCGGGAGTCAGTGGCTGGGACCAGGTTTCGGGCGTTTATCACTCCCCCTCGCTTGAAGACACCATGGAAAAATTACAATACGATTTATATTATTTAAAAAACCGCTCTATTTATTTTGATGTAGCCATTATTTTTAAAACAGTAGCAACCGTTTTAGGACGCAGCGGCCGGTAAATTAAATTAAAAAATTATGAAAAAAGTTTTTGTATCTGGTTGCTATGATATTTTACATGGTGGCCATGTTGAATTTTTTAATCAAGCTAAAGCCTTAGGAGACTATCTGATTGTCTGCTTTGCTAACGATGCCGTTCTCGAGTTACACAAACACAAGAAGTCTTCTCTGCCCGAAGATCATAAAAAAAGATTACTGGAATCACTCTCCATGATTGATGAAGTTGTTGTTGGCGATTATGTAGGTGAGCTCGGTCTAGACTTTAAAGAACACTTCTTAAGAATTAGACCAGATATTTTAGCAGTCACTGAAGACGATAAATACACTAAAGAAAAAATGGCATTATGTGATGAGGTGGGGGCTAAGTATGTCGTTTTACCAAAGACTTTAAATTTTGAAAAAATCTCCACCACTGAAATAATCAACTACATTAAAGCCCCAAAAGATATTGCCTTAAGAGTTGATTTTGCCGGTGGCTGGCTTGATGTACCTAAATTCTCACGAAATAGTGCCTACGTCGTCAATTGTAGTATTACACCCACAGTCAGCTTAAAAGAGTGGCCCTACGAAATGGGTGGCGGCCTAGGCGGCTCAGCGGCTTACGCCATTTTAACTGGTAAAAACAGCGTCCAGTCAGAACTAGATTTAGGCGTCGGCTGGCAAGACCCGGCCGTTATTTTAGAAACTGGTTTGTGTATTTGGAAAAGCGGTTTAAAACCAAAACTTGATTTTAAAACTGATCCTAGTTTCCTAAAAGGTAGAATGGCCTTGCTTTGGACTGGTAAAAGCCACATTACCTATAACAACGTCGATATTAAAAGAGATTTTGATTTAATCGCCAAGGCATCACTGCTGGCCCGAGAGGCCGCTGACCCTCTAAAACCTGACTATCACAAACTATGTGAAGCGGTTAATTTAAGTTATCGGGTTCAGCTAGACGAAGGCATGAAACCGCTACCAGAGGCCAACGAAATGGCTAAAAAATATAGCGGTGGCGGACACGGCGGTTATGCTCTCTATCTGTTTAAAGATGAAGCCGCGCGGGCCGAATTCTTAAAACAAGAAAATACTTTAGAGATTGAGCCTTACATTCAGGAATATTAAAACAAACTAAGAAATTTTTTATTTTGCAATTTGTTTTCCTTTTTTCTTCTAGCTTCAACTCTTTTTAAATCCTCTTCTGGCTTTAGATTTTCCGGACAAATACTGCGAGACAAGAGCGTCTGTCTAGTAGCTTTGCTATTTTTAATTACTTCATATTCATAGCCTCTCTGCCTTGAATATTTTTATCTTTAATATTGTAATCGGTCATAGCTAGAGAAAAGTCTTTGGCTTTTAGTTCTACCTGGCTATCAAAATCGGCCAGAGGTCGCTCTTTGGGGATGCGTCTTATCATTTTTAATTTAACAGCTGAAATACCACCATACAAAGCTTCAATATGTTTATTTTTGAAGGTTGCAAACTCTATTTTATGCTTTATGCCACGAGTATAAACCGTCGACTCTATTTTGCGTTCAGTATTTTTTAATTTTTCCCTAGCCTCCAATCTCTTATCCTCGGAATCCCTTTGTTCTAACAGTTCTTGTTTTCTTGTTTGAGTAGCAAAATAAGTTTGAGCTAGAGCAATTTGCGGTTTACGAGAATCGCCATTTTGAGCAACAAGATAACAGGCGTATCTAGTTAGATAAAAATCTTCTCTTGGGCGACCTCCGGAAGTTTTCGTTGACATTAATAAATAATCACTTTTATCATTAATATTAGACGTTTTATTAGTTTTTACCGGCTCCGGTAAAAAGTGACTACTGACTGATTGAAGACTTATTTTGCAAGCTTCTTTGGATTTTTCTATTACTTCTGTAAATTTCTGCCATTTTACATATCCCAAGATCGGCATTAAATCTCTGGCCGACCAAAATTCCATTTCTTCTTGATCATTAGAGATTCTTTTAATAGCTTCCAAGTTTTCTTGGATTTGATTTAAAATTTGACTCATAAATTTAAATATTTAAAAATTATGAATCAAGCATAACAAAATAATCCTGAAGCTAGCCTCAATAAAACATCAAAAACTTATGGATGGAATCATTTAAATTTATTTTATTATAAAGCAACTTTTGACAGCCTAAGAAAAATGAACCACGTGGTTCATTTTCTTAAAATCTTATTTTATAACTAATTGCGAAATTTTAGACAACACCCGCCGCAGAATAAAAAATGGTGGCACTTTAAGGTTATTAACTTGCCAAGCGAGTTTCAATTCGGCCCAGCCTTTTTTTCTCTGCTCCAGGCTGCTACCAGAAACACCCCCATCATACATTCTAACTAAAACAGTCGAAATGTATTTAAGGTTAAGATGGTAAATTTTTAAAAGCCTTAAAATAAATTCATAATCACCAGCAATCTTAAAATCGGTTCTAAAAAAACCGCATTTATCATAAACCGAGCGCAATAAGAATAAGGCGGGGTGTGGAATTATCCAACCGCTATTTAATTTAGCTTCTTGGTAATAACCAGAAAACCAATAGCGGGTTACTTTATTTATATCATCAGCGAAATATTTGATATCGCCATAGATACCTTCGACTTCCAGACCGGTAAATGATTCGGCGACTTTGGACAAGATTTTAGCATTATCAAAAACATCATCGGAATTCAAGATGCCGACAATCTCGCCGGTAGCCAATTTCACCCCCTTATTCATGGCATCATAAATCCCTTGATCCGGTTCCGAAATAAATTTAATATCAATTTTATCCTGATAACTTAGAATAATCTCTTGGGTCTTATCAGTAGAGGCGCCGTCAACAATAATATATTCGAGGTCGGTATAGTCTTGTTCTAAAACACTATCAATCGTCCGAGCGATCGTGGCTGCCGAATTATAAGTGGGGGTGATTAAGGATATTTTCATAAAATTATTTTTTACACTCAACGTACATTGAATGATCAGGATAAACATCTAAATAATCAATCCCGGGACACTCACCGTGCTGATAACTCAGCTTAACGACACTAATAAAACCAAGGTTTTCTAAAATACTTTTTAGATAAGTAAAATTATAGTTGTGTTTATGAGCGGTAAAACTATAATCATCGGAGGTATAGAAAAATAGACCAAGCATCGCCTCGACTTCACCGCGCTCATACATGGCAAAAGCGAAATCTAAATCAGGAACGGCAATTCTTAATAAGCCGCCTTTTTTAAGGGCCCTAAAACATTCTTCCAGAAAAAACCGGCCATCATTTCGATTCAAATGTTCTAAAAAATGACTACAATAAATAACATCAGCACTATCGCTTTTTACCGGCACGCCTTTAATTAAATTATAAAACTTAAGACCATCCTTCTGAATTACTTTATTATAAGTCTCAAAAGAATAATATTCAGACGATCCAGCTAATTTATACAGTAATTTATTGATAAAAGAAAATTTCTTAGAACCAAATAAAGCCGTTAAGCTGCCATCAATATTAATCCAACCAGGTAAACACTGCAGCCCACAGCCCAAATTAACTTTGACGGGATTTTCGTTAGTTTTGTATTTGGTATTTTTATAAAAGAAGCTTCCCAAATCAACCGCTTCTTTAACGATAAAGTTTTTTATTTTTTTCATAAGATTGTATTTACTATATGACCATTAATTTTATACTTATTCCGACAATTACCACAAATTAGACCATCTTCTTCTTTTAAAAGCTTTTCGTGACCACAAGCCTTGCATTTCATAAGACTAGGTAAATTAATTTTTTCATTACGACGATTTTGTGATAAAAACTTTCTGATGGCTAACAAAATTATTTTTTTTATATTTTGTTTGAGGCTAGGTTTTAAAACTACGCCCTCCAGCGGCCGCAAATCCCAATCAAACTTATATTCAGGATTAACAATGCGATATTTAATCCCGCCTTTATCTTTGTTCCAATAATAGCGAACGTGAAAATGGAAGGGCTTTTTTGAAAAAAATCCATTAAAGACTTCCCAGGCCTTGTGTCGGAATAACTCCGAAACTTCGACGTCTTCAATAATTCCCTTTTTCTTTCTAATTAACAATCCATTATCACGGTCAGTAATTTCTAAGCGATGTACCGAATAAGTCGTTAGTCTTTCAACGAAAGCGTCCGGAACTTCAATATATCCGGCCTTAGCGACTCTTTGAATTTCTGATAAAAATTTAGCCGGATCTTCTGAGTGTTCTAAAACATGGCAAGCGATTACAAAATCAAAAGAATCATCCTTAAACGGTAAATCTTCAGCAAAAGCCAAGACTGTCGGGCGATCATGAATTAATTTTTCAAAATGGCGATGAGGCGTGTCTTCAGCAAAAGCATCACATAGGACATTCGATCTGAAAAATGGATTACTTCCACTACCTAATTCTAAAACCAAATCGCTTTTCTTAACCGGGCAATAAATCCGGCGTAGTGACCAAGCAATCGGATCCATATTAAGCTTACGGAAAAAACTCATTAGTGAACTTTCTGTTTTCATAAAATTATAATTTCGGCGTTTTACCGATAATATTCTTTAAAATCCGAATAGTATTATCGCAGATATTTTTACCAAAGATTAAAAGCGCTCCGATATAAATATAATAATACAACGAAACATTAAAACCTAGTCTATTAAGTTCCTTTACATATTTCAAGAAAGAGGAAATCCCTTTATTTCTTTGAATAGCTAAACTCGGATAGAAATATTTAGACATATCCTTGGCAATTAAAACCGTCGAGTTAAGCTTATGTTTTTCATCAATATATCTTGTTATCTTAAAATAACCAGATAAAAATTTAATTGAATTATCAACCGTAATCGATCCGGGGGTATATAAGGCTTTTTCGCTAGCCGCGTTACCGAATTCCGGAGTTCCTTCGTCATATTGTTGAGTCAGAGGAACATCAAAATAAGCCGCCGGATATTTCAAGCAAACTTCAGCTAAAAGATATAATTGAAAAAGCAGGGTGCCATCAAAATCATCTTTCAGTAGTGATTCTGTTAATTCTTTTCTGATAGTAAAACCGGAGATAAAAACACTTTTGCGAAACATTTGAATATAAGTATCCAATCCGGGTTCAAAATATTTAATTCCATCATAATAGCGAAAACGTTCTTTTTTGCCATTTTTATGAATAAAATAATGCGACTTCAAGATATAACCCAGGTTTTCATGTTCGGTTAAAAAATTAATCAGTTGATCTAAAGCCCCAGGAACAAACTCATCGTCATTGCCCATATATATAACCCACTTACCATGAGCATTTAGAATACAGGCTCTAAGATTCTTATCAAAGCCCAAATTAACTTCATTTTCTACATAATTTACCTGATATAAAGTATTTTCACAAAAGCTCTTAACTTTCCCCCTGACTTCCAACATCTTAGGGCTCTTATCTTCACAGATTACAATTTCAATCTTATCGGTCTGGATAGAATCGACGGTCTTTAAAAGCCTCAGGAGTTCATCGGGGCGGTTGTAATTAGGAATGCAAATTGAGATAAAAATATTATCCATAAAATTACAATTTAAATATACTTAAATATGCGATACAAAATACTAACCAATAAATTTGGTTTAGGCATTTGATTATCAGCCAACTCTTTATAATAAAGATTACTATTGCTATTTCCTAAGGAATCATCGCGATTACTAAAGACCGTGGATAAGGCTCGAATATATTTAAAACGACACTTTTTTAATTTGGCCATTCTTAAGAATAAATCCAAATCACCAATAATTTTAAACTTATCATATCTCAATCCACCAATCTCCAGATATAAATTTTTAGTATAAATACTGCTTGGTTGCATAGTTGGCATGCAGCCGTGTTTCAAGAAAAATTTTCCAAATCTTCTTCCTTTACCAAACTTCTGAATATTTTCTTTAACATAATAATAATAACCATCAGAATAAATAAAATCGCAAATACCTTTAGAAATTTCCAGGTACATAGCCTCAAAACCGGCAGTTATAATACGATCATCGGCATTAACCCAGGTTATATATTCCCCCTTAGCTTCAGAAAAGCCTTGGTGGATTGCTCCATACATACCAGTCTTCTCGGTTTGATGAAGTAATTTAATCTGTGGATATTTTAAAATAATATCCAAAGAACCATCAGTGGAACCGCCATCAATAATAATGTGTTCAAAAGGAATATTTAGCTTGCTAATAGATAAAATATTATCTTCAAGATATTTAGCATTATTTAAATTGGGCGTAATTATAGAAATCATAAAGATATTTTAATAGTGAATAATTTTGATAAGAGACCTTTTAATATCTTTAAAATTTTTGATTAATTTATTTTCAGTTATCGAAACCGGTTTTCGGCCGACACGCTTTATAAATTCTTCCGCCAATTCTTTAACATGCCAAATCTCTAGTGGTTCAAAAAATTCTATACCATACTTATCAAATAACTTATAAATCTCCGTCCGATGCCAAGTTGGTTGAAATTTTTCAATTAATTCTAAAGAATTAAAACCGCAAGTCCATTTGCCAGGAACTTCGTTTAGTTTAAGATTCTGGACATCCAAAGAAACTGAGTAGGCAGAATTAATAAAAATATAATTTTTAGGTTTTTTAATAAAGTCCGTGCAACGATATAATACCTGCTTAAACTGAGTTCTCTCCCAATAAAGCCACTGGAGATGAATAATTGGTATATCTTTTATTCTTTTGCAGTTTTTTAAAAAGCCGAGCGGCACCCTAGATATGTGATCATTAATTACTATGTTATCATCGTAATCGGTTTTACCATCATCAACCCAGGCGGCACGTTGATAATTTCTATACCAAGCACCTGTATTATTGAAATATTTTACAGACTTCCAAAGCTGTATCCATGGAAAACGGAAACTATCACCAATTTTGAATTCATGATTATCTACAAACTTATTAAATAATAAAGGTGGAATATATTCATCAGCATCCAGACATAATATCAAATTAAGACCATCATATTCTCTGGCAGCATTTAATAAATCCCAACGAACTTGATTTGAGTGCCCTTCTCTTGTGTTATCTATAACTTTAACCTTAGGAAAATTCTTATACACTTCCCTTGACCCATCATCGGACATTTGGTCAGCTATAATAATAACATCGCAATATGTAGAAATAATAGGTAAGGTAATTGGCAATAAATCGACCTCGTTTTTAACTGGCATCAAACAAATGACTCGGGGTTTTTTCATATATTTCTATTTTTTAAAAATTTTCCTAAAAAATCTATAACCAATAAAAAAATATTTATTATAAACTAATATTTTAATATGATTTCTAAAAGATATTCTATTAGCTCGATTTTTTTCTAAATTATTATTCGCGATTATTTTTGTAGCCGGTGCATCTTCCATAACTTTCTCGTAAACGGAGCAGAGCTTTTTGACTGAGTTATCTATAGTATAAAACTCCTCGGCATATTTTTTTCCGAAGTTTCCCAGTCTTTCTCTAAGTTCTCTGTTTTCAAAAAATTCTTTGAGCTTATTTTTATAATCTTCCAAATTAGCCGCAAACAGACCACCCTTATTCATGGTTTCTTCCTGAGCGTCGGCAATACCTGTCCAGTGAGACAAGCACGGCAGGCCATGAATCATGGCCTCAGCAAAGACGGTTCCGAAAGTTTCACCGTCTTTTCGCCCGTGAGCAAAGATATCAAGTGTATTTAAAAAAGAAGAGACTCTATTATAATCAGCGCTAGCCTCTAAAAAATGGACATTTTGCAATCCCAGGTCCTTAGCTTGTTTACGATAGAACTCTCCGCCGCCCATGATTACAAAATGCCAATTTGGCTGCTGAATTTGGGCAAAAGCTTTAAGCGGTATTTCGCTGGCAATGTTATTATCGGGGCGCTGATGAAAGCCGGCAATAATTGCTTCAATCGGAATATTTAGTTTTAGTCTTAAATTATCAAAAACACACGGAAATTCTACTGGTATAGGAATAACGGAACTCTTGTCATATCCGCCACCCAAGATGAGCCATCTATCGCGTTGCCATTTAGATAAATGAATACTGTAAGCAATATTAGAGGAAAAGTCGACACCACCGGATAAAGTAATATATTCAACAATTGGTAAGTCCATTAGATAATAGGGATATTCTTTATCGCCTGCTTTAGCTGTCTGTACAAAATCATATTTAGAAGAATCAAAAATATCCCAAAAATTAGTTTTAACCCAATTATGCGTTGGGGTTGTAATATCTTTAAAGCCAACCTGAAATTTAATCAAATTAATCCCACTATCAAACATGTATTTTAATCTATAAGAATCAGTATCTGCGTGTTTATAATCGCTACCAATATAAGGAGCCGCATCGCAATAATAATAGTCTACCTTAAATTTATCTTTAGGCAGATTAGCGGCCATCATTTGTAGCCAGCGCTCAGTGCCGCCAGCCGAAAGTCCGCCAAATTTTATAAATGCGATACTGATTTTTGACATATCATTCAATATGACTAATAGCTCTTAGCAATAAAATTATAATTATTAAGCATTAATTCTTCGGTATTATAAATATCCAGTTTTTTTCCAGACTCCGTATAGACCGAATAATTTATTGATTCAAAAAAAGATAAGACATCCCTCCAGGTATAATTATACACTCTGTAATTAACTTCCTGCATTTCAAAAAATATGCAAGGATGACATTCGGTTATTAATTCTTTAGCCCCCTTAAAGACAAATAGTTCGGCGCCCTCCGTATCAACCTTAATTAAATCAATTTTAACTTTTCCATTATTCTGCCACCAAAGATCTAGAGGAGTCGCAATTACATTTATCACTCTACCGTCACCACCCCTGCCAGTATCATAGAATCCATCGCCGGAACAGTTTGCTTCGTTATGCATAAAAAATGGCACCGTACCACTAGTATCACTTAAGGCTAGGTCAAACAACTTAACGGAGCCAGCAATATTATTTTCTTCAATAGTTTTTTTAAATAACATGTGCTGATGAGGAGATGGCTCAAAGGCGTATATGGAAATGTCTTTAACATTTTTTAGTAAAAACAAACTAATTAAACCGATATTAGCCCCAACATCCACAAAAGAAGGTTTATTGAGGCCTCTTAAAGATTCTTTCAAAAAAACACAGGTATCTTTTTCGTATATATTATCAAACATTATATGATTAACTATTCCGGTACCGTTTTTAGAGCAGCTGTAAAACAATTTAAACCCCAGATAATATCTATATCTAATAAATTTACCCAGGTTAGTCATTCTCTCCGAAAAATCTAGAAAAATATTTCTTCTTTTTGAACCAGAAACAAAGGGGAGTTTAAATAATCTAAAAAATGGTAAGATCAAAATATAAATTTTTTTAAATAATTTAAAAAAGTATATAACTTTTTCTTCTTTAGTGGCTAATACAAATTTCCTGATTTTATTATTAAGACTCATAATTTTTTAATAAATTATTTAACTTTAAAAAAACTTTTTAAATAGCTCTTGAAAGTTTTTTTAATATCGTTAATGCTATCGGAGATATCGCTAAGATCCAAAGAAAATCTTAAATTATTATCAAGCAACTCATAACTGTAAAAAACCGGAGTTACCATCTCATCTTTTAACTTAACAAGGTATTTTTGATCATTCCAAAAAAATTCAATATCATGGCCAAAATCAACATCGCCAAGATGATTGAAAAACCATTTTTTTCTCATGAATTCACCATTTACGCTAGAATATTTATCATTCATCATTGAGGTAGAAATTTCTTTGAATCCGGGATCATAGTTTTTGGCAATAAAATTTACAATATCGCGGCAAGTAACGCTAACCAAATCAACGCCTCCTTGAGCTAATCTAATTAAATAATCGCCATCCTCATACCCCACCCCCAAAAATCGTTCATCAAACCAGCCTATTTTTTTGACTACTTTTTTATTAAGTAAAAAATGGGAAAAAGAATTATTGATAGCAAAAAAATCTAAATTATCTACTAGATGGCTTTCAAAATCTTGTCTAAATTTTTGTTTTACAGAAATATCATCATTCAAGAATAGGTTATTTTCCGTAGATGACATTAGTAATATCCAATTCCAGCACTTAGCCAGAGATTGGTGATCTTCAAAGGTGACATATTTAACATTGTCAAAAGTCGATAACCAACTAGTGATTTCTTTTAAGTAGGCGATATTTCTTACTTTGTCTGGGTGACCATTGATTATACAAATAATTTGTTTATCAGGAAAATACTTGGCCAGACTTTCAATGTTTTTCTTGAAATAAGTATGATATCTATTAATATAAGTCACGACACCAATTGAATAATTATGATTATTTTTTTCCATACAAATTTTAAGCCCAAGATGGCGGTAAATTTTTTAAAATTTCAATATTTTCAAATTTTTTACTTTGCTTTGCACCTTCTTCTTTGGCCCAAGAAGCCATCTTCTCTACCCCATCCTCCAAAGAGGTTAAATCTTGATAGCCTAAGATTCTTTGGACTTTACTGTGGTCAGAATAAGCACTAACTACTTCGTTTCTGGCCGGTAGATAATTTGTTTTTGCCTCCGCACCCATAGCTTCAGAGACGACATTTACCAATTTGTTTACAGTTGCAAAAGTATTAGCTCCAATGTTAAAAATATCATTATAGGCCGATTCGTTAAAAATAGAGTTAGCAATTATTGGCGCCACATCGCCGATATAGGTAAAGGCGCGCTGTTGATTGCCGTCACCAAAAATAGTTAAAGGCTTATCCTGCATTATTTGATTCATAAAGATACCAACTACGTTGCGATATTTATCGCCGATATTTTGACGTTCTCCGTAAACGTTATGAGGCCTGAAAATTATATAATTAAGGCCAAACATTTTATGACTTGCTTCCAGCTCAAGCTCAATGGCATATTTAGAGATACCATAGGAATCTTCCGGTTGAGGTTTAGTGCTTTCAATCATCGGTAATTGTCCAGCACCATAAACGGCAATTGAAGAAGTAAAAACAAAACACTTGATATCATTATTTATTGAAGCGTTAATAAGATTAACGCTTCCAATTAGATTGTTCTGGTAATTAAAGTGCTTAATAAAATGGCTCAGACCCTCGGCAGCGTAGGCTGCTAAATGAAAGACGTAATCAAATCGCTCTTCTTTAAAAATATCATTGATAAACTCAACATCTCCGATATCGCCTTGGATGAACTTAACATCCCTGTTTACATTTTCAACAAATCCGCCACTTAAATCATCAATAACAACAACATCTAGATTCAATTTTAATAATTCATCAACCAGATGAGAACCAATGAAACCAGCGCCGCCAGTAACTAAAGCTTTTTTATTTGGCATATATTATAAATTATTTTTTAATTTTAATTTCACTAAAATATTTTTAAAGGAAAGAAGAAAATCGCGCCAGTCTTCTGTCTCCACAAAACCTAAGACTTTATACAACAGCAAGAACAACAAAACACAGGTCGGACCAACTAAGGCGAGCGTTATAAAACTGGTAATTAGGGGGTAAAGTAAAAATCTAGTAATTATAAAAAATGGAATAGTGGTTAATATTATTTTAATCAGTAGCTTCAGATGAATATTCTCTTTGATGCTAAAATATTTTTTCTCGGCAAAATGGAACATATAAAAAACAAATAATACCGAGATCAAATAAGACAGGGCTGCGCCGTTAATGCCATACTTCGGCAAGAAGATAAAAAGTGTAATAATATTAATTAAAGCCATAATAACTGAACCGGTAGTTAAAAATCGCATCTTATTCATGGCCATTAAAAGATTAGACAGGGGGCTAAATAAAGCTAGAACAAAATTAGTCAAAACTAAGAGGACTAAAACAATGGCTGATTGTTTTACAAAACTATCATTCAACCAATAAAGTAAAATTTTATCAGCTGTAAAAATAATTGATAAAGCAATGGCTGAAGACAGGATTGTAATCAAACGAACTGATCTAATATACACCCGCTTAATTTTTTCCGTGTCATTTAGGGCTTGAAGATTAACCGTGATGGGAAACAATAAGGAAGAAAAAGTTCCAGAAATAGTGGAAATCTTAGTGGCTACGCTACCCGGCACACTGTAATAAGTTAATGCCGCGCTACCGTAAAACATAGGCACCAGCAGCTTATCAAAGTGAACCAGTGAAGAACTGGCTAAGTTGTTAAAAGCCACCGGCAAAGCAAATTTATAATTTTTAATTAGTTCAATTTTGTCCCAGGCGTATTTTAATTTTAGAGAACTGAGAACTTTTTTGGCAATGAAAAAAAATGATAAACCACTAAACAGAGATAAAAAGAACTGGACAGCTAAAATTGGCACCAACTTATAACCCAAAGAAGCTAAAACCAGCATGCTAATATTGGACAACAGCAAAAATATGCTACTAATCTTTAGGTAAAGATCATATCTTTGCATGGCAATTATTGAATTATTAAAATTTGCAAAGAAAGCGCCAACAAAACCAGTTAAACCTAAGATTAAAAAGAGAATGAAATAGTCAGCCTCCATACCTGGCTTAACAAAAAATTTCTGCATCACGAGGCCAATCGTTATACAAACAAATAGATAAACAAAGGCCATTATCAAATAAACCGAGTTCATTGAATATAATAACTTCTTAAGTCTGTCAGTTTGATTAGTTGAGTAATATTCAATGACGTGCTTATTAGTGGCCGTGCCAATACCTAGATCCAGCAGACCTAAAAAGGTTAGGACCGTATTTAAGAAAATAAAAATACCATAATCTCTAACGCCCAATTTAGAAATAATAATCGGCGTAAAAATGACCAGGATTAAAATCGGCAGCAAAAAACCGATGAAGTTATAAATTGAATTCTTGATTGTGTTTTGAGCGGTGGTATTAATCACAAAGTTACTTTAAAGACTTATTATATAAATTTAGGTAGCTAGTATAAAAAATTTTCTTAGAATAATTATTTTCAATTAATTGGCGCCCGGCTTGGCCCAGATTTCTTAGTTCATCTTCATTATGCAATAAATGAGTCATTGATTTGGCTAAATTTTCACTATTATTCTCGGTTAATAAGCCAACAGCCGGAATAACCAATTCTCTAACCACCGGTAAATCAAAACCGATAACCGGCACACCACAAGCGAGTGCCTCGGCGGCGGATAACAAAAAAGTTTCGGCGGCGGAGGCAAAGCAATACAAATCACTTAAGGCATAAAGCTCGGCGAGTTTTTGTTTATCATAAATATAGCCTAGAGTTTTAATGTTATGAATATTATTTATTTCACCAGCACCTAGACCCACAAATAAATAATTTTTATCTCTTAGGTTATGAGCTGCTTCAATTATATAATTAATACCTTTACTACTATCATTTAAATTGGAAGCGGAAAAAGTGATGATTTTTTTATCGAGCGGCAAAGTATATTTTGTTCTTAAACTATCCTTATCTGGTGCTGGCTGAAAAATATCAGTATCAACGCCATTATAAATGATATCAATCTTAAATTTGTTTAAGTATGACTTAGCTATTTGCTCTTTTAACCAAATCGAAGGACAAACAATCGACATTTTTTCTAAACTAGAAAAAACCGCTTGCTTTTTAAGTAGCATGTATTTTGAAAATAACGGTAAATAGTTTTTGGGGTATGAATAAGTATTAGAACACTGACCTTTCCCGGTTTTGCAGTGAGAACAACCCAGGCTGTGCGCCGGTAACCAAGTAATTGGCCACTCATCGTGCAAGGAATAAATAATAGGAACATCCAACTTCTCAAGAAAATTAAGCAACTTGAAAAAATTTAGATAATAACCATGTAAATTATGGAGGTTGATTAAATCAAAGTTCCCTTTTTTAATAAATTTAATTAATTTTCTGGTGGAAAAATAAGTGCCATAACCTTCTAAGCCTAAAAATCTGACTAAAAAGATATGGATTAACATTTCCAGTTTATTGCCAAAATAAAAAGTTTTAGAATCAGCGTTTTTAGCGCCGCGACCGTAAGCAAAAAAAATCTCAAAATCAGAATTTAGATTTTCAAAAATATCATAAGCGACTCTAGCCGCTCCGCCCTTATTTAGAGTTGTATTTATTATCAGGATTTTCTTCATACTAAATATCCTTACCACCCTTTAGTTTTTTCAATAACTTTATTTTTCAAATCTAAATAAGCCGTAACCGCTTTTTTCTCGACCGTCGGCGAAACTAATTTTAAAATCTCGAGGCCCAAAATACGGTATTGTTTCCCCACTTTATTAGCCTTAAGCAGACCCTGTTTTAGCAGGCGCTTTAAAGTGCTATTACTAATCTTTAAGATTTTTTCCGTTTCACTGGTGGTGTAAACGGCATTAGGTTTAATTTCTTCAGTCATAAGATAATTATACCTTTTTATGGGTTTATAGGTCAATAAGGGTCATTAGAGGTCATTATGCCAAAAAAAAAGAGGCTCAGCGTTTAATAGCTGAGCCTAAAATTTTAATTAGTCCAAAATTAAATTTTGGAAGACCTTAGTCGGAATACTCCCATCAATCCAGGAATACTGCGACCCTGAGAGTTTATTTTGAGGCACATATTCGTGACCACCGGTTTCTGGGTCATAAATAATTATCCCCTCTTTTTGATTATCCCAAGAGAAAAAATTAGTTTTGGTAACATCTATGATCCAAAAAACACGGCCGTTATCATCTTCCTGAAAAGAATTAACTGGCAAAAAGCGGTTAAAATATTCAAAGTAAAGCTTACGACCTAAATTATTATCTAAGAAAGCGCCGGGGGTGTATTTGATCTTAAGACCGTAAACTAAAACTGGATTAGCCAGCGGATCACTGGCTAAAATCTTATAATAACCAGGGATTTCTAATTTTTCTTGCCAACTCCTGTCATCTTTAAAATCTAAAGGAACTAGGTACCAATAAACGCCTTTATTTATCTGAAGAGTAACGTGAGCCTTATCAATCACAAAATATTTTTCCATATCTGTATTGCTTAAAGCTCTTCCGGCGTAAGTAATCGCTAGGTCTTGAGGAATAATTTTCTTAAGCTCAGGGTTACAGGCCCAATATTTTTTGACCTCATTTTCCAGGTTCGTGTTAATTATAATTTTATTTTCAATGCCAACCCCATAAATATCAGCAAAGAAAATAATTATCATAACAGCGACGTAAATAATTGGCGGCCACTGTTGATAATTCTTTAATTTATGAGGACCAGCTTCTTTAGGTAAAACTGATGACACAAACCAGGTTAAAAGCCAGAAAATAAAAACGCGAAGCCAAATGAACCAAGCAGCGGACGACTTAGTACCGGTAAGGCATAATAAAAGAAAATTGAAGCAAAAACAATATAAAAAACCCCCAAGACACCGAAAGTAATTATTTTATACCGAGCGGCGCTTAAAAAAATAGTGGCGGCCCCTAGCTCGCCAATAACAACAGCCATCCAATAATACCAATGATTTTCCATAATACTACCCTCCTATTTTTTGATTGTTAAAGAATTTGCCTAATTTTTTAGGACTTTACATTTTGTCACCTAGCTACTGGCTTGTCAAATGACTATTGACAGAAACCTGTTTTTGTAATATAGTTATTTGAAGTACTTAAGTATCATTAAAAACCAAAAAAAATCTAAAATGAAGCAAAGAATGCGTTTACTGCTGGTGATTCTCCTAATTACTAGCTACGTTCAAGCTAAGGAAACAGCCCCAAAAATAATTGAGGGGATAGTCTCCCAAGTTGAACCCCAGATTATTGGAGACAGTAGAGTCTATTTTACGCTTGAAGGTCGAAAGGAAATTTTTTTTATCGATCAAAGATTGTGTTCCGAGGCTAATTTTATTAGCCCCTGGAATAAGGTCAGGATTTCCTTCATGCAACCCCAGCGCGGCCAAAAGGCAATATGTTGTAAAACCTTCGAGATTTTGGAGATGGTCCATCTCGAAAAATAAAAATAACAGAGAGTCAAAATGACTCTCTTTTTTTATCTAATTAATTTTTGAAGCAGCTATGTTATAGTGCTATAATGTCTTTATGAATTTAGACTTATTTATGGCCCATTTTGGCTGGCTAGGACCCTGGCTGTTCTTTATTGGCGCCACTATTGAAGCCCTGCCTTTTATCGGTACTTTCCTACCTGGAGCCACGATTGTGACTCTGGGTGGTTTTGCGGCCGCTCAAGGTTATTTTCCTTTAAGTTCGGTGATTATATTTTCTATTGCCGGAGCGATTGTGGGCGACGCTATCAGCTATTATATCGGCACTCATGGTGGTAACTATCTCCGCCGAAAAAGATTAGTGAAAGAGAGTTTACTACAAAAAGGCGAAGATTTTTTTAATAAATACGGCAATCAAAGCTTATTATGGGGGCGCTTTATCGGACCAATCCGGTCGGTGATGCCATTTTTAGCCGGCCTAGCCAAATTAAAACAAAAAGCCTTCTGGACTTGGAATGTTTTTGGCGGCATTGCTTGGGGAATTTTTTACGTGATGCTGGGGCACTTTTCTGGTAACTTATTTTTGGTAATCATCAAACGTTGGAGTTACCGCCTAGCGTGGTTAGTATTACTGCTAACGATTGTGCCGCTAATGAGCTGGCTCAACAAACATCACAAAGAATCAGTTAAGCAATATTTTAGGAATCGCAGTGACAATTTTGCCAAAAGAGTCGAAAATTATCGGCTGACTAAATATATCGAAAAACGTTATCCGGCCTTTAGTGAGTTCTTTATCTGGAAATCTTCTAAGTTAAAATTATATCTGGCTTTCTTCGGTTTTCTATTCTTAATTATAATTTCAACTATTGCTCTGATTTTTGACTGGATCTAATTTCCAGCCACTCATTTAAATTAATCCCGGCAATTAAAGCTAAGAGACCGACTAAATAGCCGGCCAAGACGTCGCTAATATAATGAACGCCTAGATATAAACGACTGAAACCGATAAGTAAAATCAAAAATAAAGTAATACCAGAAACAACCAGCGGTTGTTTTTTATTTTTGGCTGACTTGCAAAGAATATAAGCCAAATAGCCATAAAAAGCCACGGCAATGGTGGCGTGTCCACTGGGAAAAGAAAAATCAGTTTCATAGATAGCCGCGCCTATCGGCCGCGAGCGGCCAACTAATAATTTACCAATAAAAGTGACTATCTCAGCGCTGGCGATTGTAAAAATAAAAGGCGTAATAAAAGTCTGTTGCTTTTTCTTAAGTAAGAAATAAATAACCAATATAATCAGTAGAATTACTAGCTGCCAATTGCCCAGCCAGGTTAAGATTGAAAAAATCGAAACGCCTAAATTTGAACGCCAACTTAAAAAAATTAGCGACCAATATTTATCAAAGGATACTACCCGTTCAGAATTAACAACTTCTTCAGTCAGTCCAATGAGAGTGGCGGCCGCCAAAAACCATAAAACTAGCGACGAATATAAAAATAATTTTTTATTGACGAATTTCATAATGATATCTTAAATACAAGAATAAATTAAGTAAAACTATTGGCAACATAATTGCTAAGCCAATAATAGCAATTACACCAAGCTGTAATTTTACCGCTAAAATCAAAAATATCAAACACAGGCCGCCATAACCGATAACCGGAATCAGCCAAATCGAAGCTGCTAAAGTAATTTTTTTTAGGGGCAAAAAATATTCCCTAATTCTAAAGATACCGCTAGAAATTATGGCAATTAAAAACCAACCGAAGAAATTGCCCAGCGGAATCCCAAAATAAAAGCCTCGGCTCGTCCAAGTCCAATAATTGCTAGCTACCATCACTGGATCCATAAAAAGATCAATGGCCACCACAATCAAGCCGTCGATAATTATTAGCAGGAACAGCAGCCCCAATTTTTTATTTTGAACCGATGGCTTATCAATTTTTAGCCAAACTAAAAAAGATGAGGTTATAAGATAACCGGTATAGACAAAAAATGACCAAAAAAATGGAATTAGGGGCGGCACGCCACAGATGCTAGGACCGAGTAAACTGCAATTATAAAAATAATTACCGCCAAAAATAACGCCAAAATTAACACCGATAATTTCAAAAATAAAACCAATCACAAAAGGCGGAATAAGCAACCAAGCGGATCTAGAAGGACCAAATAGCAAGAAAGAGTGACCAAGCAAAATTGCCAGCGGCAAGACGAATTTTAAAATAGCAATAAAAGGAATAAAAATATTAAAGGAGTCTAAAATAAAATCAATAATAGGAATGATGATCGTTAAAGTAAACAAAAACCACAAAATTTTAACTTTCCGGTCATCACTAATCATAAACATTAATACTTTTTAAGACTAAAAAAGCTAAGGTTCCGCCTAATAAGGCGGTTAAAAGTTGAGGCAGACCAAGTACCGTCAGGGCCACTCCGGCTAGTGCACCATGGAATAATAAATTAACCGCTAAAGAAGAAATTATATAGAGAAAAATAAACTTAAGTGCGGCCGCCAAAGAAATCCGCCACCAAAAATTAGTTTTTTTAAGAGCGGTAAAAGACAAGACTAAGACTAGATTACTTAGCATAATAAACGGTAGTAGCGGCGCTAAGGCTAAAGGCAAGGTGCCGGTTAGTAGAGCAAATAAACTTGGCAAAAAGCTAATTAAAACCGCACCCCCAAGACCTAAGGTGGCGGCGGCGATAAATAAAGTGGCATTAACCAAGGAACCAGTCAGAAATTGGTTGTGAATAAAGGGGGCTAAAACTGCGACCGACAGCAGAGTTATAAATTTAACTAAACTAATTGTATCAGTCTTAGCAAGAGCTAAAGTTTTTTCAAAGGTCATATGATTAGCAAATAAAATAAATAGCCAGATAATAATAAAATACCGCCAAAATGGCTCGAAGTCAACAAAAAAGGAGCCCTCTATTTTAGAGGACTCCGATTAACATTATTACTTAGGACGATAGGGACAATTTCCAGAAAATAATTCCGGATCGTGGCACGGAAATTCTTTGAGAATTTTTTCGTGCAGACTTTTAACAGAATTAATTCGGACGTTGCCGATTATTTTTTCGTTTCCCGGGCAAGACGATACCCGGCCATCACCATAAATTTGCAATCTTTCCACGCAAGGAGTGGTGGCAAAGTTATTCCAAATTTGGTGATCAAAGCCGAATTCTTCCTTATCAATCTGATAAATCAGTTGGCGCATTTTACGCAGCTGTTCGGCTGACGGCGTGAGTTTTTTATCAAAACTTCCCTGGCCGCTACGTCCGGCTGGCAAATAGGAAGCAAAAACTACCCAAATATTGTGCTGCCGGCAAAAACGTAAGGTTTCTGGGACCTCAGCAATATTACGAGTCGAAACTACCATATCAAAACCAAGACGGGTCGTGCCATCGTAAGTTTTCTCATTAAAGCCTTCCTTCATCAGAAGTCTTAGAGAATCGTTGCGCTGACAAAAATATTTATCGTGGCGATCTCTGACCACCCAATTTTGATAACCTTCATCGAAAATACTGTCACATTTTAGGCAGATACTAGCTCCATACGACTTTAAGCGTTTAACAAATTCAGGGTTTCTCAACCTGGTAGCGCCGTCAGTAAAAACAATCGGTGTTACTCCCAAAAGAGAAGCAAAAATAATAATCTCAAAAAAATTAGGATCAAGAGTTGGTTCGCCTTCACCTGAAAAATTAATTGAGCGACCCTTCATTTCGACTATTTCACTGATAACTCTTTTGATTTCGGAAATTTTAAGACTCTTAGCAGACTTATCGGTAAAACAATCGAAACAATTATGATAACAGATCGGAGCCATGGCTCTAAAATCAACGACTGATAAACGATTTTTATCTTTTAATTCTTCGGAAGTAAAATCCCACCCCTTAAGTACGGCGCCGATTCCTACTGGAACCGAGCCGAGACCAAAATACTCTTTGACTGATTTTTCCATTTCTCTGTTTTTTAAATTTTTCAAAGGACTATAAATAAGCAACCAAACAATACAACCATTTTTAATTTGAGTCAATAATATAATTTTAAATAACAAAAAATAAGGCTTTTAACCTTATTTTTTAAGAGTGCCCCTAAGTTCAAATTAGACTAAGTTGTGATAAGATTCTAAAACTTTAGAGATATCCACATTATTGGCCAAGTCAATCTTTCCCGGCTGTGACAAGAAACGACCAGCACTCACTTTATATTCTAAATAGCCAACTGGAGACAGTTCTTTACGATTAGCTTCAATCTGCTCAGAGATAGCCTTATTCTTTAAGCTTTTACTGCGTAAGCTAATTTCTTGACCGGGTTTTAATAAGTAGGAAGGAATATCAACTTTTTCGTTATCAACTAAGACGTGTCCGTGATTAACTAGTTGTCGCGCCTGTTCCCTGGTTTTACCAAAGCCCAAACGATAAACAACATTATCTAATCTAGTTTCTAATTTCTGCAATAAATCAATTTGGGGATCATTTTTACTATTAAAAGCTTCTTTAGCATAACGCTTCATCTGCCGTTCAGCTACCCCATAAATAAATTTAAGTTTTTGTTTTTGCTCTAATCTTTCGCCATAAGCGGACTTTCTGGGTTTTATTTGATTGCGGCGGCGAATACTTTCGCTTTCAGCGGCTAAGCCGAATCGCTGCCGATTCCTCAAGGTTGTTTTAGGATATCTAGCCATATAATTAAATAATTTTAATAATTTTTAAGAAAGGTTATTATAGCAAGCCTTTTAAGTTAATTCAAGAGCAAACAAAAAGCCGCCAGTTTAAAACTAG
>TBL_comb47_HYPODRAFT_10002269_pt1 | contig 23823 bp, 24 predicted proteins | sample TroBogypolimnion_40_FD_10682 | JGI IMG/M metagenome (IMG submission 10682)
TGGATCTCCGAAGCGAGCATTGAATTCAATGACGCGCATGCCGCGGGATGTCAGCGCAAGGCCGGCATAGAGCAACCCCACAAATGGGGTATCGCGCGCCTTCATCTCTGCAATGGTGGGTTTTAGAACTTGAGTCAACGTCTGCTCGACAATATCGGCCGGTGCCCAAGGCAGCGGCGAATATGCGCCCATGCCACCTGTGTTTGGTCCTAAATCGCCATCAAGAGCTCGTTTGAAATCTTGAGCGGGCTGCATCGCAAGGACCGTGGTTCCATCCGAAATTCCAAAGAGTGAAACTTCGGGGCCATCCAAGAACTCTTCAATAACAACCCGCGGGGAAAGGTAGGCGTGATCTAGAGCAATCTGTCGATCGTTGGTTACAACGACGCCCTTACCCGCAGCTAAGCCATCGTGCTTAACAACATAAGGGGCACCGAAGGCGTCGAGAGCAGATTCCATCTCGGCCTTGGTCGTGCATGTGAAACTGCGCGCGGTAGGAACGCCGGCATCGTGCATTACCTGCTTTGCAAAATCTTTGGAACCTTCGAGGGTGGCAGCTATCGCGCTGGGTCCAAAGGTGGCGATACCAGCTTTACGCAGCGCATCGGCGAGACCATTGACGAGGGGTTTTTCTGGTCCGATGACAACGAGATCAATGGCTAACTCTTTAGCAAGTGCAACGACGAGTTGATTATTATCAAGATCAATCTGGTGCAACGTTGCAATCTGTGCAATGCCTGGATTGCCCGGGGCAACATGGAGCTCTTCTACAATGGGATCACGGTTAAGCGCTTGTGCGAGTGCATGCTCGCGGCCACCGGATCCAATCAGAAGAACTTTCAAATGAAATCCTTCACGACGATCGTCTCATCGCGACCAGGGCCGACGCCGATAGCGCTCATCGGAGCTCCGGAAATATCTTCNANGAATTTNATGTAAGCACGCGCATTTGCTGGAAGATCTTCAATCTTGCGCGCCTTGGAGATATCTTCTTTCCAACCCGGAAGATATTCGTAGATAGGTTTTGCGTGATGGAAATCTGATTGCGATGATGGAAGTTCTTCAACGCGCTTGCCATCAATTTCGTAGGCAACACATACAGGGATCTGATCCCACCCAGTGAGCACATCGAGTTTGGTTAAGAAGAAATCGGTCAATCCATTTACCCGCACTGCATAACGTGCGATGGGAGCGTCATACCAACCACAACGGCGCGGGCGGCCAGTTGTAACTCCGACCTCTCCGCCAATGGTCCGTAACTTTTCGCCATCTTCATCGAAGAGTTCGGTTGGGAAAGGACCTGAGCCAACTCTTGTCGTGTAAGCCTTAACGATCCCGATAACGCGCGTGATCTTTGTTGGACCAATTCCAGATCCAGTACAAGCACCGCCCGCAGTTGGATTCGAAGATGTGACAAAGGGATATGTACCATGATCGACATCGAGCAAGGTTCCTTGTGAACCTTCAAGGAGTACGGTCTTGCCAGCTTTGAGCGCTTGATCGAGAAGTAAAACGGTATCTGTGACATAGGGACGCAAGATTTCGGCGTAACCAAGGTATTCGTTAAGAACTTCTTCAACTTCGATTCCTTTGCGATTAAAAACCTTAATTAGTACTTGGTTCTTATCGCGCAGCGCACCTTCGATCTTCTGGCGCAAGATGGATGGGTCAAAGAGATCTTGGACGCGAATACCGATTCGGTTGATTTTGTCGGCATAAGCAGGGCCGATGCCGCGACCAGTTGTACCTATCTTGGAATTGCCTAAAAATCGTTCGGAAACCTTGTCGATGGTGCGGTGATACGGCGTGATTAGATGCGCATTGGTGCTGATCTTCAATTTTGATGTATCGATACCGCGATCGTTTAAGCCCTTAATCTCTTCCAAAAGCACAGATGGATCGATCACAACGCCGTTGCCGATTACCGGAACGACGTTAGGACTCAAAATTCCAGATGGGAGTAGGTGAAGTGCATATTTCTGATCCCCAATAACAACGGTATGACCAGCATTGTTTCCGCCTTGATAGCGAACGACATAGTCGACGCGATCTCCCAAGATGTCAGTTGCCTTGCCCTTACCTTCATCGCCCCATTGTGCGCCGAGTAGTACTAGAGCAGGCATTTGCTTACCTAACTTTCTTGGGAGTTAATACACGACAGATGGAACTACTTGTTGATCGATGTTCCGGTAGAACGTAGATCTGCACAAGCTTCGAGAACGCGCTTTGCAAGTCCAGCCTCGCCGGCCTTACCCCATGCACGTGGATCATAAGCCTTCTTATTGCCCACTTCGCCATCTACCTTCAAGACTCCATCGTAATTCTTCAAGATGTGATCAGCGACGGGACGGGTAAATGCATATTGAGTGTCGGTATCGATATTCATCTTTACAACACCGTAATCGAGCGATTCACGAATTTCGGAGAGCAACGAACCAGAACCACCATGGAAGACGAGATCCATTGGCTTTGATCCCGCTGGAAGACCGAGCTTGGCAGCAACTGCATCTTGCAGCGTCTGCAAAATCTTTGGTTGCAGAACCACGTTCCCTGGCTTGTACACACCGTGCACATTTCCNAATGTTGCNGCCACCATGTAGCGAGCATGTGCATCATTACCAAGCGTCTCTATAGTCAAGAGCGCATCTTCTGGGGTCGAGTACAACTTTGCATCGTGCTTTGCCTCGATGCCATCTTCTTCGCCACCGACAACACCAATTTCAATTTCAAGAATGGTGCGAGCAGCTTTAGATTTTTCTAGCAACTCTTTTGCAATGCTCATGTTTTCGGGCATTGATACCGCTGATCCATCCCACATATGTGAGTTGAAGAGTGGAGCCTTGCCGGATTTCACTCGATCGGCGCCGAAGGCGAGGAGTGGACGCATAAAGCCATCTAACTTCTCTGCTGGACAGTGATCGGTATGAATTCCAATGTTGACGTTGTAGTTCTTAGCAACGATGTGTGCGAACTCGGCGAGCGCAACTGCGCCATCGACCATGTTCTTTACGGTGGAACCTGAAAGGTATTCCGCTCCGCCCCAAGAGATCTGCACGATTCCATCAGATTCTGCTTCTGCAAAACCACGGATAGCACCGATCAGGGTCTGAGATGAAGAGACGTTGATCGCTGGGTATGCAAAGGCGCCTGCCTTGGCGCGGTCCAACATTTGTGCATAAATTTCCGGGGTTGCGATTGGCATCTGAAATGTTCTCCCTGTTGAGGTTAAAAAGGCTGTAAGTGGACGCCATGGGCTCAACGCTGGGTCAGGCTGTCTTGCTTACGGCTAATCCCACCACATTTCGGGGCGGATTGGAAAACCCGCAGGCCTTTTGGAGCTAATTGATCCCAAAATGGCTCAATAATCGATCGATTCCCAGAAGACCGAAGTTCGAATGCATCACGGCCTGGCCGCCTTTGACCAGCCAGCGTCCTGCAACCTCGAGAGTATGTAGATGTGCGACGACCCTAAAGACGGTATTGAATATTGCAAACACTCTGCCCCCTTAATTCTTTCCGCCCCACCAGGGGTGGGCCGGAGTTGTGTTAGGTGAGCAAAGTACGAAATATCCAGGCATGGCAGAGGGGGTCAACCCCTCATCTGTGGAGTCGACCCCCTCTGTGGATAGGTGCAGAGTTTGATGATCTATTAAGGGAGAAGAACTCTTCCGTACTCCTCATTGATGAGAGCCTTGGCTGCCATATATAGGGCGACCAGTGCGGTCAGAATTCCAATCCACCCACCAGTCTTAAGTGCACCAGAATGGCCACCACCCCAATTTCCATAAGCTTCGAGGATCAGGGTCAGAGTTAATAGGAAGCCAAAGAGGTTGTGGTGCATGCTCCGCTTCATAACCGCCATCCAGAATACAAAAGCTGCGATGGCAAAAACCATGCAGAACACCCCGGCAGCTCCTGGGGCTTGCAGGTGCTCGGAGTTGTAATACCAACTCGAGAGCCAAAAGGCTCCAAAGGTGCCGAAAAATGTTAAGCCGATGGCATCCCCACGAAGGAATTCCATGACACTTACCAAAATGCTGATAACCCCGCCCAAGAAGAGTGCGGTTCCCAAGACCTCGGCACCTGCGACACCGTGCCACAGGTTTGCATCAGCGCTACTTTGCAAGAAAGCCGTGATTCCGAATGCCGCTAGACCTAACGGTGCTGGGTTAGCAACCATGCGATCATTTGCCATATTTGCTTCTCCTTCGTGAATGAACTGCAGCCGTCTCCTTTGACGGCCATCAATAATTATCCGCGCCAGATTCTCAGAAATGTGGGATGCGTCACTATCTCTTCGCTACTTTTTTTAACTCTTCTTTTCCTTTCTTTTCCTCTCTTTTCCTTTCTTTTCCTTGTGACTGGGCACGGCGAAAGGTAGCCTCACCGCCATGAGTTCACTCGAAAATCTCTCCCACGAGAATCGGACATTTCCCCCCAGCCCAGAGTTTGTAGCCCAAGCCAACGCACAAGCGGGCCTGTACCAAGAGGCGGCAGATGATCGCCTCGCCTTCTGGAGTAGGCAGGCTGACTACTTACATTGGGATAAGAAGTGGGATGAAGTCCTCAAGTGGGAAGTTCCCTCCGCGCAATGGTTTCTCGGCGGAAAGATCAATGCAACCTATAACTGCCTAGATGTACATGTTCTTGCAGGACGTGGAGATCGCGTTGCCTTTCACTTCGAAGGTGAACCTGGCGACACCCGCACCATCACTTATGCGCAGATGCTGCACGATGTTAAGAAAGCCACCAACGCTCTCATTGAATTAGGAATAGGCGCCGGCGATCGCGTTGCAATTTATATGCCGATGATCCCGGAAGCTGCTGTGGCCATGCTGGCCTGCGCACGAATCGGCGCAGCGCATTCGGTGATCTTCGGTGGGTTTAGTGCCGATGCCCTTAAGAGTCGTATTCAAGATGCCGATGCAACTTTAGTTATAACCTCTGATGGAGGATTCCGCAAAGGTTCAGCATTCCCTCTAAAGCCTGTTGTCGATGAAGCGCTCGCAGGTGCGGACCACAATGTAAGAAATGTGCTCGTTGTTAAACGCACTGGCCAAGGGACAGAGTGGAACGCAGGTCGAGATATCTGGTGGCACGAAATTGTTGACCGTCAAAACCCTGAACATGTTGCCCAAGGTTTTGATTCAGAGCAAGTGCTATTTATTCTCTACACCTCTGGAACTACCGCCAAGCCAAAGGGAATATTTCATACAACCGGCGGCTACCTGACCCAAACCTCGTATACGCATCGTGCTGTTTTTGATCTCAAGCCCGAGACCGATGTCTATTGGTGCACAGCGGATATTGGCTGGATCACCGGCCACTCATATGTTGTCTATGGACCAATGATCAATGGCGCTACGCAAGTAATGTATGAAGGAACGCCCGATTCGCCAACCAAGCATCGCCTCTTTCAAATTATCGAAAAATACAAAGTTTCAATTCTTTACACCGCGCCGACCCTGATCCGCACCTGGATGAAATGGGGCGAAGAGTTCCCTGCCGATAGTGATTTAACATCTCTGCGCCTGCTCGGCTCTGTTGGTGAACCTATTAATCCCGAAGCATGGATGTGGTACCGCGAAGTTATCGGTGGAGATCGTTGTCCTATCGTCGATACCTGGTGGCAGACCGAGACCGGTGGTCTCATGATCTCGCCTCTGCCTGGCGTAACAGCAACGAAACCGGGATCTGCGATGGCAGCTCTTCCTGGTATCAGTGCCAAGATTGTTGACGATGAAGGCCGAGAAGTTGAAAATGGAAAAGGTGGCTACTTGGTTCTTACAGAACCTTGGCCGGCCATGTTGCGTGGCGTTTGGGGCGAACCAGAGAGATATCAAGAGACATACTGGTCGCGCTTTCCGGGTAAATATTTTGCTGGTGATGGCGCGAAGATCGATGACGATGGAGCCATCTGGTTGCTCGGTCGCGTCGATGACGTTATGAATGTATCGGGTCACCGTATTTCCACCACCGAAGTCGAATCATCGCTCGTCTCTCACCACAATGTTGCAGAAGCTGCTGTTGTAGGTGCAAACGATGCCATGACGGGGCAGGCGATCGTTGCCTTCGTAATTTTGCGTGGTGGAATACCGAGCGTGGGTGGAGAAGAGTTAATTAAAGATTTGAAAGCTCATGTCACTAAAGAGATTGGCGCGATTGCACGCCCGAAGCAGATATTGGTTGTCGCCGAACTTCCCAAGACACGTAGTGGAAAGATCATGCGTCGTTTGCTGCGCGATGTTGCAGAGAATAGAACGGTCGGAGATTCAACAACGCTAGCCGATCCCAATATTATGAAACTTATTGGAGAAGGACTCAAGAGCGGAAAATCTGAAGATTAATTAATTGTCGCCGCCGCCACTCGCGCGAACGCGAGCTTTTGGTGCGAGCGTTAGGCAAGCAGTAACGGCTACCTTCTGGGCTGCCTTCTGGACCGCACTTTGAGTTGGTTTCGCTGGAGGCGTCTTTAGCTTTGCGCCATCATCGCCTTGCTTTACGCCGACGGTATCTAGAATTGCAATTCCACCATGGGCTACTAGGCAGGTGTTGTATTTCTTAAGGATTGCTTGACGAGCAGCGTTGCCCCCACCTTGATTCTCGCCTGATCCACCTTCGCCTTCACCACCGGCCCCACCGCTGACCTGTGGCTTTGCGGCAGTCGTGGTTGAAGTCAAAGCCCAGACCAATTTTCCGCTTAGGACTTTGATGCAGGTATAAGACTTTCCAGCGATAGATGTCACGGCACCAGCCTTAACGCATATTCCACCGACTGTAGCAGTGGGAGAGGTTGTCGCCGCTTCTGCTCCGGTTACAGAGATCGCAGAGATAACTATTAGGGAGAGCAGGCTAGCCAGTGTTTTCTTAATCATGGGAGGAATGTTAAGCGCAGAAACTTAGTTTGTGTTGAGTGGTTGCTGGGAGAAGTGGGTGAATCTGGACTCTTTTCAATGGAGAGAAGCTTCAGCGCGCTTGGTGAGGTTAGAAATGATCGATGGAGAGTTGGTATTTATTGAGGTGTAAATCGTGCTCTTCGGAATATTCTGTGAAGCCCAACCCCAAGGAGTGATCAAAAGGAGATGGCCCAAGATGACAAGAGCGATAAGAGTCCCTAGCGTCGAAAAGGCAGCTCCCAAGAGAGAGTCAACCCATTTAAATGGCCCAAACAAGATCTTGGAATGAAATAGCGCCCCGATCTTCTTGAGCAAAGCTTCGCCAATTGAGGAAGCGATAGTCACTGCGAGAAAGAGTAGAAAGAATTTTGTGACGCCGCGAGAATGGAAATAGTGCAATCCAAGTGTCAGCCCAAGCAAACCACCGCCGATATAACCGATGAAACTAAATATCGAGGTGATGAACCCGGCTCTGTAACCGCGAATAAATGAGACCAGGCTCGCCAGAACGAAGATTACATCAACCCAATTCTTCATAATTTGATCTTCAAATAGTTAGTGACTTCTGCCTTCAGCTCCGCTGTTGAGGTGATCAAACCAATCTGCTTATAGACCACTTTTCCGTGAGCATCGATAAACCAAGTGACTGGCACTCCGAGCCCAAATATCCCCCGTGTAATACTCGTGACATCAAAGAGAATAGGCCAAGTCATCTTCTTCTTCATGACAAAGTTGCGACCAGCTTGCATATTGGTCTCTTCAACATCAATTCCCACGATAGAAACTTTGTGCATTGCTTGCAGATCAAGAAAGTGCGGGATCTCTTGATTGCACGGTTCACACCACGAGCCAAAGACATTCACAACGACGGGACCACGGATTGCCTGATAAATAACCCGAGTTTTGTTATCAAGGCAGGGCAGAGAAATACCTTTGGTGACCGTTTTAGAAACTAAAATCGAGGAGCAACCCACCACGGATCCTGTGGCTGCATGTGAAGTGGCTGCATGTGAAGTGGTTGGAATGAACAAGGTGACCAGAAGAGTCATGAGAGCTATCAAAGTCCTCTTCACCTAAAGTCCTCATCTCTTTTCACAAGTTGCAAGGCCTTGATCTTATCGACCTCACCGATGCCAAATGATGGACAGAGCGCGGCAAGTGGGCAGGCACCACAAGCGGGTTTACGGGAATGGCAGATGCGACGACCATGCCAGATCATTCGCTGTGAAAGATTGGTCCACTCCTTCTGCGCAATAAGCGCTCCCACTTCTTGTTCAACTTTTACTGGGTCAAGTGAATCGCTCCACCCAAAGCGTCTGCTTAATCGACCAAAATGCGTATCAACCGTAATTCCAGGAATTCCAAAGGCATGACCCAGGACGACATTTGCCGTCTTACGCCCAACGCCAGACAGGGTCACCAATTCATCGAGATCATTAGGAACTTTTGAGTTGTACTGCGTTACCAGGCGCTCACTCAGGGACTTAATGTTCTGCGCCTTGGAATGAAAAAAACCGAGAGAATGAATGATCTCCTCTAAGTCCAGAACGTTGGCGCCGGCCATCCGGCGTGGGGTGCCATATTTCTTGAAGAGCGCCGGCGTCACCTGGTTGACCCGCTTGTCAGTGCATTGTGCCGATAGGACGGTGGCGACGAGGAGTTGAAATGGGGTCTGGAAATCTAGCTCGCAATGCACATCGGGGTAACGCTTGGTGAGGATCCGGTAGATAGCGCGGGCCTCTTTGGGGCTCGCAGCGGCACTTTCATTCACATTGCAAGCCTAGAGGATCGGTCAGGGCGTAAGGGTTGGAGCGGGGTGAAGACTGGATGTAGGGTCAACCCGTGAACCAAAAAGAAGACGATCTTATTATCCGGAAAGCTCCCCTATTTAGTGCACTTGATGATGATGCCTCTCATGCGCTTCGTGCGTCGATGGTGGCTCTCAAACTGAACAAGGGCCAGATTCTCTTTAAAGAGGGCGAAGAGGGCGATCGCCTATATGTAGTCGTCCACGGCAAGATCAAGTTGGGTACGACGAGCGCAGATGGACGCGAAAATCTCCTTTCAATTCTTGGACCTGGCGAGATGTTCGGTGAGCTCTCACTCTTTGATCCAGAACCTCGCACTTCAACAGCGACCGCTGTTACTGATGTGCGTTTAGTATCTCTCGCACACGATGCGGTAATAGGTCTGGTAACTTCAAGTCCTCAAACATCTCTTGAACTTTTGCGCCGCTTGGCGCAACGTCTGCGTAAATCTAATGAAGTCTTGGCTGACTTAGTCTTCGCCGATGTTCCGGGCCGTGTTGCTAAGGCGATCATGGATCTTGGAGAACGCTTTGGCGTTCAAAAGGAAGATGGTCTACATGTCAACCACGACCTAACACAAGAAGAGTTGGCTCAACTCGTGGGAGCATCTCGCGAAACCGTGAACAAAGCTCTTGCTGATTTCGCATCACGCGGTTGGGTAAAGCTAGAGCCCCGCGCAGTGCTCGTTACTGATGTAGAACGCGTTACTAAGCGCGGCCGTTAAACTCTACTCAGCCAGTTATCGAACAAGCCGCACCGGTTGATAGACCGGTAGCTGTTACCAAATTGTTTGCTAGCCAATTCTGCTGAATCAAGTACTTGAGTGAGCCAAGAGTCACGTTGTAATACGAACTTCCTGTGCTCGAAAGTGTTCCGAAGGTCCATGCGCATTTATCTGCATTTTCGGCACCAACACCGTCGAACCAAGCATTAAGGAATGGATCAGTGATCGTCTCGTCAATTTCGTGAGTGAGCACACTTGCCATTGCATCAAGTGAAACACTGCCGTTCGGTGAGGTGAGCTGTGCGGAACAATTTCCGAAGTAGGTCGAGGTGAAATCTTGAATCGCAAGATATTGAACATTCTTCAGGGTTGAAGTAGTTCCATATGAATGCCATCCGCAGTAAGCCGTTCCAAATCCGCTTGTTAGTAGTGTGGTCTTAGCGCCGATGTACATATAGATAGGAGTCGTTCCGGCAGGAACAATCTTGGAATTCGCCGAGATAAATGTATTGATATCAGTGGCCACATTCGCATCGCTGACCTTCGTTGCCGTTGGAGCTGTTATCGAAGTGTTGGTCACCCATTGCAGCGATGGTGCAACTTTGGTCTTGCTGGTGAAGTAAAGAGTGTTGGTATTAAAGACGTGACCTGCTTTTGCAATCGAGTTCGCAGGCGCTGCGCCCAGCGAAGTCACGATATTCCCAAGAACTGTATTCCACTTTGTGAGATCGGCAGATGCCCAAGCGCCTACCCACACTGGGATCAAAGCGATGGTTCCAGTCAATGTGGCGCAAGTGTTATGACATGAGATCGGATTAGAAGCTGGACCGCCTACGACATAACCTCCGCCGCCGCCTCCGCCGCCGCCCTTTTGTTTGGCTTGTTTCAAAGATGCAGATAATCCACTGAGCCAGTTAAGGTCCCCGTTTTGTTGATCTCCAACCGTGCTAGGGGTCGACTCTGAACTTCCTTGTTTCGCTCCTTGTGCAAGGTCTTGCCAATTGCGAACTGGAAAACCGTGTGAACGGAGCCCTGAATTTTGAAAATTTTCACCGCTGTTCTCAGAAGAGTGAGTGCCAGGTTGATCTGCAGAAACCGCGACTAGTGAATTAAATGAGATAGCCAGGCAAGAGAGAACGATTAAGGCAGGGCGGAATTTCATAGCGGGATACTACAGGGCAAAGTCCACTCGAAAATGTGAATTCCGTGAGAATTCTCAGGCGACCTCGACGGTTAACTCAATCTCTACAGGCGCATCGAGTGGCAATTCTGCAACACCAATAGCACTACGAGCGTGCTTTCCGTTGGCATCCCCAAAGAGGTGAATCAAAAGTTCTGAAGCACCGTTAACCACACCAGGGGCTCCAATAAATCCGGATACTCCGTTGACATATCCAACAACGCGAACCACTTTGACGATGGAGTCGACTGGTGCAACAAGTTCAACTGCAGCAAGAGCATTAAGAATGCAGACCTGCGCCATCTCCTTTGCTTGCTCGGGAGTGACGGCTCCATCAACTTTGCCAATGAATGGAATCTTTCCATCCACAAGCGGCAGCTGGCCGGCGGTAAATACCAAGTTGCCGGTGCGGACCGCAGGAACGTACGCCGCTACTGGTAGCGCCGCGACAGGCAGGGTGAGATTAAGTTCAGCGAGTTTTGCACGAACATCCATTTATGCAACCGTCCTTTTCATGTAAGCAACTAAATTATCTCCGCCACCTGGCGCTGGAATAACTTGTACAAGTTCCCAACCTTCAGAACCCCAATTATCCAAAATCTGTTTTGTAGCATGTGTCAGTAATGGAACGGTGACATATTCGAACTTCGTCATTAGTTTCCTCCAGTGAGTGCGGCTTTAACGAGCCCCGAGACGGTGCCGCCATCTGCCTTGCCTGCGATTTTCGATGAAATGATTTTCATAACTAATCCCATGCCTGCAGGTCCGCTGGCGCCCGATTGCGCAATTGCATCTGCAATCATCTTCTTGATTTCATCTTCAGAAAGTTGAGCTGGCAGGTAGGTGATGATGAATTCGCCTTCAAGCCTTTCGCGCTCGGCGCGATCGGGGTGGCCACCATCGGTAAATGCTTCAGCAGCTTCGCGGCGCTTCTTCGCTTCGCGAGAGAGAACGGTAATGATTTCGGGTTCAGTCAAAGTGCGAGCTTCTTTTCCCGCCACCTCTTCGGTGGTGATGGCTGTCAGAACCATGCGGATAGTGCCCGATTTGAGTTCGTCGCGGGAGCGAATCGCCTCGGTGAGATCGCTCTTAAGTATCTCTTTGAGTCCCATGGGGGTATCTTCTCATGTCTATGAGTTATCGACTACGCGAGGCAACGCTGCCAGTTCTGCCAGCGGGGCATCAACCCATTCGGGTTCTTCATTTTTCCGACCTACACCTGACTCCCAAGCGTGCTGTCGAGATCGCAGATATCAAGAGTTTTGCAGCGCTCAAACCTGACCTTGTTATAAGCACCGGTGACTTCTTGGCAGATCGAGCTGCCGTCCCTGTTGCTCTCGATGCCTTGGCGCAGTTGCTTGAGATTCCTGGCGTCTTCGTCTTTGGCTCCAACGATTATTACTCTCCAAAATTAAAGAATCCTTTTAGTTACTTGTTGCCCGATCACGGCAAGAGGGTCTTAGGGGATTTATTGCCGATTGAAGAACTACGTAGCGGACTTACAGATCGTGGTTGGAAAGATCTCAATCACCAGCGAACGACCTTAAAGATAAAAGGTGTCACCATTGAATTTCGTGGCACCGATGACGCGCACCTTGAACTCGATGAGTATTCAAAGGTCGCTGGGGCCGCTCTCAACTGTGATTTAGCCATTGGAGTAACTCACGCTCCCTATGCCCGAATTTTGGAAGCGATGTCGCGCGATGAATTAGATGTGATATTTGCCGGTCATACCCATGGTGGTCAGGTGAGGCTTCCTTGGCCAGGTGGCTCTAAGGCGCTAACAACAAATTGCGACCTGCCAACATGGCGTGCGCGGGGAGTATCGCGAATCAAAGGTGAACCATGGCTCAATGTTTCGGCCGGCATGGGAACTTCGCCATTCGCCCGGATCAGGGTCGCTTCACCACCCGAGGTTTCTCTGATTACTCTCGAGAGTAGTGTGTGAAATCTGCTAGTTTCTTAAAGCCAGACTTTTCATAAACGCGTTGGGCTGCAAAATTATTTTCGCGAACCCCCAGTCCAATTTTGGAGATTCCCAGAGAGTGAGCACGAGTAATCATTCCTCGGCTCAATTGAGTAGCAAAGCCTTTGCCACGATCTTGCTCTCTAGTAACGACAGAGGCCATCACGTGAAAGCCTGACTGCCATTTAACCAAGACCGCCAACGCAGCCAACTCACTAGAGGCGTTTCGAATACCTCCCCAAAAAATTACCTCGTCATCACCGGGAAAGACAGATGAGTCGGGGGCATGCTTTTCTATCATTGTCCGGATTTCATCTGGGTTAGTGAGGAGCTCAATGCCAGATCCTGTATCTGAAGTAATTGCTTCCCAAAATTGAAATCCTCCACGCGGCAGGAAATTCCCGATTAATTCCGGCTTAAATCCAGCAACAGCAATATCGCTGCACCGTTCATCTTGAAAGGCACCCTCGCCATACATCTGCCCATAAAAGGGTTCGCCTTGGACTATGAAAGAGAAGGAGTTTTCGTTTTTATATGCCGCAACAAAGTTTGTTTCTGACATGTAGTACTTAGCTGAATTATTCTCCCGTAAAAGATCAATCGCCCATTGCTGAGCGGTTGATAATTCAGAGGTAGTTTCTAACATCAATTACTGAATTCAGCTGCGACTAACTCTGCGATTTGAGCAGTATTGAGTGCGGCGCCTTTGCGCAGGTTATCTCCGCACATGAAGAGATCAAGAGCGTGATCATCATCAAATGAACGACGCACGCGACCAACCCAAGTTGGATCGGTGTTAACGACATCTGCCGGTGTTGGCCAGATGCCATTCTCTGGATCATCAAGAAGTTCGATTCCTGCAGAACTCTTAAGCAAGTCCTGTGCGCCGGCGCGGGTTACTTCGGTATCAAAGACGGCGTGGACAGAAAGTGAGTGGGTTGTGATCACAGGAACGCGGACGCAGGTAACTGCGACCTTAAGATTGGGCAGACCCAAAATCTTCCGTGATTCAAAGCGAACTTTAGTCTCTTCAGAGGAGTATCCGTCGGCCTTGAGCGAACCGGCCCATGGGATGACGTTCAGAGCGAGTGGCGCCGGAAAATCACCAAAGTCTTTGATCACGGTACGAAGGTCGCCAGGTTGCTCACCAAGATGAGTTCCAGCAACCGCAGAGATTTGTGAACGCAAAGTTGCGGGACCCGTGATGCCCATACCTGAAACAGCTTGGTATGACGATACAAATATCTCTTTAAGGCCGTAAGCCTTATGGAGCGCACCCATGGCGACGATCATTGTCATCGTTGTGCAATTTGGGTTAGAGATAATGCCCTTAGGGCGCTCTTTGATCGCCTCTGGGTTGATCTCAACCACCACAAGTGGAACTTGATCATCCATGCGGAAGAAGGTGGAGTTATCAACGACAACGGCGCCACGTGATACAGCTATCGGAGCCCATTCACCAGCGATCTCATCGGGAGTATCAAACATGGCTATATCGATGCCATCAAAGGCTTCGGGAGAGATAGCAACCACGGTGAGCTCTTCGCCACGGCACATCAACTTCTTGCCTGCACTGCGCGCAGATGCGATCAATCGAATTTCGCCGTAGACATTGGGGCGTTTGCTCAAAATATCAAGCATCACAGTTCCAACTGCTCCGGTTGCTCCTACTACTGCAAGTGATGGTTTCTTACTCATCGTCCACTTCCTCCATATACAACTGCTTCGTCATCGGAATCTAATTCAAAGGCGGTATGTGCAGCTTTAACGCCGCTTTCCAGATCGGTATCGCGCACAATTACAGAGATGCGGATTTCCGAGGTCGAGATCATCTCAATATTAATTCCCGCATCAGCAAGACAGGCAAAGAAGGTTGCGGTCACGCCAGGGTGAGAGCGCATTCCGGCACCGACGAGCGAAAGCTTGCCGACTTGATCGTCATACAGCAACGATACAAAACCGATTTCACCTTGAATATCTTTAAGTAAGGCGGTCGCTTCGGCACCATCGCTCTTGGGCAGCGTGAAAGAGATATCTGTCAGACCTGTTGCGGCAGCAGATACATTCTGGACGATCATGTCGATATTGATATCAGAGTCGGCGATCGCTTGAAAGATTCGCGCGGCGATACCTTTACGGTCCGGAACACCAACGATGGTGATCTTCGCTTCGCTCTTGTCGTGGGCGATACCACTAATAATTGCCTGTTCCATATCTTCTGCTCCTTCGGGGTGATCCTGCACAATCCAGGTGCCTTCTAAGTTTGAAAATGATGAGCGAACATGAATCGGAAGGTTGTAACGACGGGCGTATTCCACACAGCGCAGGTGCAAAACCTTGGCACCGCTGGCGGCCAATTCGAGCATCTCTTCGTAGGTAACTGTCGTAAGTTTGCGCGCAGTTGGTACCACGCGGGGATCGGCGGAGTAAACGCCATCAACATCTGTATAAATTTCGCAGACATCGGCGTCAAGCGCCGCAGCGAGCGCAACAGCTGTTGTATCTGAACCACCGCGACCAAGAGTTGTTATGTCATTAGTATCTTGCGAAACGCCTTGGAATCCTGCCACGATAGCAATGTGACCACCGTTGATCGCCTCGCGGATTCGACCTGGCGTCACATCAATAATGCGCGCTTTTCCATGGGTGGAATCTGTAATTACCCCTGCTTGTGATCCCGTAAAGGACATTGCTTCATGGCCCAAATTTCCAATTGCCATTGCAAGTAGCGCCATCGAAATTCGCTCACCTGCAGTTAAGAGCATGTCCAGTTCGCGACCACTTGGCATTGGCGAGACCTGATTGGCGAGATCGATTAACTCATCGGTGGTATCACCCATCGCCGAGACCACGACAACAACTTGATGGCCCGCTTTTTTAGTTGCCACGATCCGTCCGGCAACGCGTTTAAGCCCTTCGGCATCGGCGACAGAGGAGCCGCCATATTTTTGGACAATTAAACCCATGGCAGAACTTTGACATAGATAAAGGTGAAATTGCGGATTGTCTCAATATATAAGACGCCTGACTGTCTTAAATAATGAGATAAATACTATTCGACGGTACGGCGACCCTCAAAGGCGCGTCCCAGCGTTACCTCGTCGGCATATTCCAAGTCTCCGCCCACGGGCAGACCAGAGGCTAAGCGGCTGACCTTGATCCCCAGCGGCTTGATCTGGCGGATGAGGTAGGAAGCGGTCGCTTCTCCCTCGAGGTTCGGATCGGTAGCGATGATCAACTCTTGGATATTGGTGTCAGCTAAGCGCGCCATTAATTCACGGATTCTTAAATTCTCAGGCCCAATCCCGTCGATCGGCGAGATGGCTCCCCCGAGGACGTGATACTTACCGCGAAATTCCCGCGTCTTCTCAATGGCCATCACATCTTTACTCTCTTCAACCACGCAGATGAGTGAGTTATCACGCCTGGGATCGCGACAGATCCGGCAGAGATCTTCTTCAGAGATATTGCCGCACTCGATGCAGAATTTAACGCGCTCTTTTACGGTACGCAGCACATCGGCCAAGCGAGTCACATCGACGCGTTCGGATTGGATGATGTGGAAAGCGATGCGCTGCGCCGACTTTGGACCGATACCGGGCAGGCGACCTAGCTCATCGATTAAATCTTGAATGGCTCCCTCGTACATCAACGTTCGAATTCTCGAATGACTTGCGCCCCGAGTTCTCGGGCAAGTAGAGCAGTACCAGAAAGTTGATCGGCATCTGTGGACTCTTCAGTTGTCCGCTCGTACTGGGGAGCGCTAATCGAAGGATCTACGACGACATCTATCTTGCGAACCAAACCGGTGACATCCAAAAATGCGCCAGCCAAAATCTCTTCGCTGCCGCTGCGTACAAATGAATCTCGAGCACCCGCATTGACAATGCCGATTGTGATCGCCTTGTCATCGACAGCCAATACTTGTGCGCTCGCCGAAAGAAGTGACCAGGTAAGGCGGCGGCGCTTCTTTACATTTTCGATTACGTCAGGCCAGAGGCGGCGTAGAGCAGCGATATCTACTGGGCCAGTTGGTTGAGCAGCTGCTGGTTCTGGTGGAACAACAATTGTCGGCTTCTTCTCTTCTGCGACCGCTGCGACTTCAACTCGCTCTTCATCTTTCGGGGCCTTAACAGGCGCTGGAGTTGCAACGGCAACTGGTTCGACAATCGGGGTTGAATGCGTAACAAGATTGACTCCACGCTCTAAACGTTCGATGCGAGCCATCAAAGCAGCATCATCACCAGTGGGGAGCAATATGCGTCCGCATATAAGCTCAAGGATCAAGCGGGGCGCTGTTGCGCCGCGCATCTCGGTCAAGCCCAATGAGGTGATATCAGCCGCGCGAATCAGCGTGGCTGCGCCTATCAGATTGGCTTGGGTACGCATGCGATCGAGTTGATCTTCGGGGAAATCTCGAAGTACGTGCGAAACATTATCTTTAACGGCGCCTACGATAATTAAATCGCGCAGGCGTTCCAAGAAATCTTGAGTGAAGCGACGTGGGTCCAAACCGGATTCAATGACGCGATCAATGGTGTTGAAAATCGTTGTGCTATCTCGCGCAGCGAGCGCATCGATGGCTTCATCAAGCAGCGCACCATCGGTAAATCCCAAAAGTTGTACTGCGATGTCGTAGGTGACTCCATCGGGTCCAGCGCCAGCTAGTAGCTGCCCTAGAACGGATAGTGCGTCGCGGACTGATCCTCCACTGGATCGGACAACGAGTGGGATGACTCCCTTTGCAACTTTGACACCTTCGAGATCGCAGATTTTCTCCAAATGGGTAGAGAGAATTCCAGGTGGTACTAAACGAAATGGGTAGTGATGGGTACGCGAACGAATAGTAGAAATCAACTTATCTGGTTCGGTGGTTGCAAAGATAAAGATGACGTGGGGAGGTGGCTCTTCAACAACTTTGAGCAGGGCGTTGGCAGCGCCGGGCCCAAGTTGGTGCGCCTCATCGATAATGTAAATCTTGTAACGCGCTTGTACTGGAGCGAAGAATGCCTTGTCGCGTAAGTCGCGCGCATCATCTACCAACCCATGGGTTGCGGCATCGAGTTCCATAACATCAATCGATCCTGGTCCATTGGCAACAAGGTCGGTACACGATTGACAAGTGCCGCATGGATTTGGGGTAGGTCCATCTACACAGTTGAGCGAGCGCGCCATGATGCGAGCGCTAGAAGTCTTGCCGCAACCGCGGGGGCCACTAAATAAATAGGCGTGGTGAATATTGCCCGATGCAAGGGCGTTGGAAAGCGGCACCGTGACATGCTCTTGCCCAATTACCTCCGCGAAGGTCGAGGGGCGATACTTTCTATATAGAGCGAGTGACACCGTTCTCCTTTTATTAGGGATCCTCCGTGCACCCGCCAGAGCGCACCTACCCTTGCTACCTTCCGGTCCTGGGGGAGTTCAGTACGGTAGCGCCGCACGGAGGATCTGTGGGCAATCATAGTTTCCAGAGCCGATAGGCTACGACTCGCTGGCCGAGAGGCCCGTACTGGAGAATTCGCATAGCGGCCGAGTGCGCACGCTTGGAAAGCGTGTAAAGGGCAACCTTTCGAGGGTTCAAATCCCTCATTCTCCGCCAATCATTTCGGGGGTTTAACCCTAAAATAATCATCTGCACCTGATGCATTTATTGGGCCATGACTCAAGAAGAAGGTAATCGTGCCAAAAGCTTGGATAGATGACGCTCCGCAGCCCAAGGTTCTCAAGGAGCACGCCCACCTGAAAGACCCGCTTTCTTACAAACTTAAGAAGGCCGTTTTAGGAAAGCCACTCAATAGGCACTCGCTTTCACATCAACGTTTGAGCAAAACATTCGCGCTAGGAATTCTGGCTTCCGATTGCATCTCGTCATCTGCATACGGTTCTGAGCAGATTCTTTTAGCCTTACTCCCAGCTTTTGGCATAGCTGCATTTAGCATCTTGATGCCGATGACAGTGGTCGTACTCATCGTGCTTGTCATTGTTACCTTCTCTTACCGAGAAGTGGTGCAGGTTTACACACGCTCCGGCGGGGCGTACGTGGTCTCGCGAGATAATTTAGGACCGCTCTTCTCTCAAATTGCAGCCGTTGCTTTGATGCTCGATTACACCGTGACCGTCGCGATTCAATCATCCGCGGGCATTGATGCAATCCTGTCGACGTTCACCGCCTTGCAACCTTACAAAGTGATTATGACCTTGGTTGTGATTGGAATTTTGACTTTTGGAAATCTTCGCGGAGTTAAAGAGGCCGGAGCCGCCTTCGCTCTGCCAACGTATTTCTTCGTAATTTCACTCACGGTTATGTTCATAACAGGTATCTACCGCATCATGCGCGGCACCCTGCCAAAATATGATCCATCGACCTTGCACGGTGCCGTAGCCATCGGACATGCTCAAGGTCTTTTAAGTTTTGCTGCAATCTTTATCTTGCTCCGCGCATTTGCAAACGGCGGATCCTCACTAACTGGCCTTGAAGCAATCTCTGACGGTGTTTCACTCTTCCGCACTCCAGAAGGAGTCAACGCTCGCAAAACCTTGGTTGCTATGTCAGTGATTCTAGGCTCGATGGTATTTGGTGTTTCTTACTTTGCACATAGAACATTTTCCACGCCGTATACATCTGGTTCACCTACCGTAATTTCACAAGTCGTAAAAGCAACCATGGGATCGGCGACTTTTGGCACCGTCTGGTTCTATGTTGTGCAGGCAGCAACCATGTTGATCCTGATTACTGGTGCAAATACTGCATTCTCTGGCTTCCCTTATCTTGTTAACTTTGTTGCCAATGATGGATTCCTGCCCCGTCAATTGAGTAAGCGCGGACACCGCCTAGCATTTTCAAATGGAATTATTGTCTTGGCAGCTGGTGCAACAACGCTGGTGCTGGTAACCGGCGGCTCAGTTAATCGCCTGGTCGCGTTTTATGCGTTGGGAGTATTTACCGGATTTTCTCTCGTCGGCTTTGGGATGGCATCGAAAGCACGTAGAGAACGAACAAAAGGCTGGGCATATAGAAACATTGTTAACTTACTTTCTGGAATTGTCTCTGCGTGCATCATCGTAATTTTCGCAGTGGTTAAATTTACCGAAGGTGCCTGGGTCGTCTTAGCGATTACACCAATATTGGTTTATGCGCTCAATCGCCTCAACCGCAGATATCGCTTGGAACAAACGGCACTTAAAGTTGATGCTATTAATACTCGTGCAGTAACTATTGCTCGCCACGAGGTAACAGTTCTCGTGGACATTGTGGATCTAGCAACAATTGGAGCGGTCCGCTATGCGCGCAGTGTTAATCCACGCAGCGTTTCAGCCGTGCACTTCGTGCTCGATGATCAACATGCAGAAGAAATAAAGAAAGCGTGGATGCTCAATCCCGCTCTTGCAGATGTAGCAATTGAATTTATTGACTGCCCAGATCGCAGACTTCCTAATGCCGCGCTTGATTACGCGATTAGGGCAACGACATCACCCGATGTAGAACTCACACTTCTACTTCCTCGCCGTTCGTATTCCAGCTTTGTTGGGCGCCTTATGCATGATCGCACCGCTGAAGCAATTGCCGATCCTATATCGCAGTTACCACGCGTTGTTGCGACGATTATTCCATTTGACGTCGAGCGAATCATTACCGGTGGACAAATAACCGTTCATGAAGAGCATGGAACTGATCTCACAGAAGAGATCCCTGCCAAATCTCAAACTCGTCGTTTAGATGATGAACCAATAACACTCGAAGAGACCAGCCATTACGCTGAAAATATCCACCCCATCGCTGCAGCACAATGGCGCCATCGGGCCCATGTCACTGGACATGTAACTAACATCCGAAATGCTCCTGCAAATTCAACACCTCATGTCGATATCGAGATTTGGGATGAAACGGGCGGAATCACCTTGCAATTTATCGGACGACGCGAGATCACAGGGCTCGAAGTCGGCTCCATATTGTGCGCTGAAGGTATGGTCGGCGAAACTGATGGCAACCTTGTAATTCTCAACCCATCGTACGAAATCATTATTAATCACCAGTAGCTGAAACTTTATGGCGGTGGCGGTGGGATTTGAACCCACGGTTGGTTACCCAACACACGCTTTCGAGACGTGCTCTTTAGGCCACTCAGACACGCCACCAGGGGTGAGGATACGCCCTAACGCTTCTCTTTAAAGAATTCCCGCAAGAGTGCAGCGCATTCTTCTTCCAAAATGCCAGCAACTACTTCAACCTGATGTGGACTTCGCGGATCTCGCAAGATATCCCAGACCGAACCGACGGCTCCGGCTTTCTCATCCCACGCTCCAAAGACCACTGTCTTCATCCGCGATTGCGCAATCGCTCCCGCGCACATGGCGCACGGCTCTAAGGTCACAATCAAAGTGTGATTATCAAGGCGCCAATTATTGTGCACTAAAGCGGCCTCACGTAGCGCCACCATTTCTGCATGAGCAGTTGGATCCTTATTTATCTCTCGAAGATTCTTCCCACGCCCAACTATCGCCCCAGCAGGATTGATTACTAAAGCTCCAACGGGCACATCATCTGTTACCAGAGCAAGCTTTGCGATTTCGATCGCTTCGCGCATAAGGGGAATGTAATCCACCATTAATTGCGATCGTGCAGTTGATCAAACTGGTCGCTGAAACCCAAACGTCCAGCGAGCACCGTGATCTGCTCTTCTGGGTACATCTCTAAGTCATCACTCATAACTTCAAGATCCATTGCGCTTATTCCAAAATCGGTCAGAAGATCGACATCACCGCCAGGTTGTGGATCATCTTCATCTTCTGGGTATGGAAGATCTAAAGCGTCGATCAAATCAGCGGCGATTTCATATTCAATCGCATAGGTAACATCGCTCAACATCATTTGCATCGTAGAGCCGCTGCACCGAGCAATAAGGAAGAATTCTTCATCAATCGCGATGAGAGCAATAGATCCGCCTTCGCCTTGTTGAGCTTTCAACTGATCCATAATTGAACCAAGATCACGAGTATTGACGAGCCGTGAGGCGCGCCACACTCCATCTTCACGCCAAGCAATCACGCCGAAGTCATCTGTGTTGAACTCAGCCTGGTTCGTCATAGCATTATCGTCTCACCGATTGGGATACGCGACAAGGTTGGATTCCGCGGGTAAAGTCGGGCTCGTGAAAGTCCATGTAGCACAGCACCCGCTCATCACCCATAAAGTGACCGTTCTCCGCGACGAGAGAACCCCTTCATCGATCTTCCGGGAACTAGTTGGCGAAATCGTCACCTTGCTCGCCTATGAAGCCACCCGTGATGTGAAGACCGTGCCAGTCACGGTTAAAACTCCAGTCGCAATGGCTCAGGGCGCACTAATGGCAAAGCCTGACGCGGTCGTTATTCCGATCTTGCGCGCTGGCCTTGGCATGCTCGAAGGAATGCTCCGGTTGATGCCATCAGTTCAGGTCGGCTTCTTAGGAATGGTTCGCGACGAACACACCCTGCAAGCAAAGACCTACGCCAATCGACTTCCTCAAGATTTACACAACCACGAGTGCTTTGTGCTCGATCCTATGCTCGCTACCGGTGGAACTTTGATCTCTGCAATTCATTACTTAATTGATTTAGGTGCAACGGACATCACGATGATCTGCATCCTCTCTTCACCCGAAGGTGTCGCCGCGCTGGAGAAAGAGTTCGCAGGGACGAAAGCCAATCTAACTCTCGTTACCGCAGCTTTAGATGAAAAATTGAACGAGAAGGGCTACATCATCCCCGGCCTAGGCGATGCCGGCGACCGACTATACGGAGTTGTGTAATGGCATCAACCAGTCCTGGATATGCAATAACAATTCGTGTTGAAGGTCCGCCTTCGGCACAGCCTGTTGCCGAGATTACTGCTGCGATCACCGCGGCGGGCGCTTCAATCACCGCCCTTGATGTTGTCGAATCATTCATCGATCGAGTAACTGTAGATGTCTCTTGTGATGCACTGGACAGCGAACATGCCGAACGGATCAGCGCTGCAATCTCAGAAAATCCCTTGCTTACAGTTCGTAAAGTGAGTGATCGGACATTTTTATTACACCTCGGCGGCAAGATCGAAGTCAATTCAAAAGTCCCTTTGAAAACTCGTGATGATTTGTCGCGCGCTTACACTCCCGGGGTAGCACGTATCTCCCAAGCGATTGCTGCCGACCCAGAAGATGCTCGCCGGTTAACCATCAAGCGAAATACCGTCGCGGTAGTTACAGATGGTTCCGCAGTTCTTGGCCTGGGTAACATCGGCCCGGAAGCTGCACTTCCGGTTATGGAAGGCAAGGCAGCGCTCTTCAAACGCTTTGCTGATGTCGACGCCTGGCCGGTATGCCTGGATACCCAGGATGTCGATGAGATCGTCCGCACAGTACAGATCATCGCTCCGGTCTATGGAGGAATTAATCTCGAAGATATATCTGCTCCACGCTGTTTTGAAGTTGAACGCCGATTGCGCGAGCTACTGGACATTCCAGTTTTTCACGACGACCAGCATGGAACAGCAATCGTTGTGCTCGCCGCGATGACAAATGCACTTAAATTTGTAAAAAAGAACCTTGCAGATAGCAAAATCGTCATGAGTGGTGCGGGAGCTGCAGGCACTGCAGTTGCTCGTCTTCTCGTTGCTAGTGGGGCAAAGAATATTATTGGCTTCGATAAAGACGGTCTGGTCTTCGAGAACAAACCTGGTGATGATGTTATGCGTACCTGGTTCGTTGATAATTGCAATCCCGGTGATTTCCGCGGTTCGCTCAGCGATGCCATGGTTGGAGCTGACATCTTTATCGGGGTGAGTGCACCAAATGTATTAACGGAATCCGATGTCGCAGCTATGGCGCCAGGTTCGATTGTCTTCGCTTTGGCCAACCCCGAGCCAGAGATTGATCCCGTAATCGCACGCAAGTACGCCGCAGTTGTTGCAACAGGTCGCAGCGATCATCCGAACCAAATTAACAATGTGTTGGCCTTCCCTGGAATCTTCAGGGGTCTTCTAGATGGTCGGATTCATAAGATCACAGACAAGATGCTGGTAGCTGCTGCATACGCAATATCTGACTGCGTTAGTTCAGATCAGCTCAATGCAAATTTCATAGTCCCTAGCGTCTTCGATCCTCGGGTTGTAACATCCGTCGCAGCGGCGGTTCGGGCATCTGCCCATTAAACTTCCGCTCAAGTAAGTAGCCGATGTAACAAAGGGGTTCACGTGAGAAATTTTCCATCCACTTTTCTATGGGGTGCGGCCA
>TBL_comb47_HYPODRAFT_10002273_pt1 | contig 23802 bp, 17 predicted proteins | sample TroBogypolimnion_40_FD_10682 | JGI IMG/M metagenome (IMG submission 10682)
ATTTCGATTGATGGCCACTCCCAAATCAGTCTTAGTAATTTTCTTTTCGGCAATCACTTTTTCCAAAAGCTTGCCAGTATTGATGTTGTAGTTACTTTTATTCATCGTAGTTGTTTTATAAAATTCAAAATTACAAAATCTAAATTCAAATTTCACCCTTTTAGGATAAAATTCCACCCTTTTAGCATCGAATGCAACACTAAAAGGGTCAAAAAAGATGCTTTATATATCTATTTTCATACTTTTAGCATTAAAAACAACCCTAAAAGTATGGTTTAAGATACTAAAAGCATCAAAAACCACCCTTTTAGTATCTAATTTGATGCTTTTAGTATTAAAATGCTATTCTAAACTACATTGAAAAGTATAAAATGTTATGGCAAATTTCTAAATGTACCCCTTCTTCAAAAGAACTCTATTTTTAAAATAGAATTTGTATTTTTACCGCAAATATTAATCGTTACATGAAACATTTTCAACTCCTTTTTCTTTTTATAACTTTAGGGTTTAGCACGACTTCTTTGGGTCAAACTATTAAGATGAAAACAAGCAGCGTAAGCTATATTGAAAAGAACAACAAAAACGAATGGGGTCAATGGTCTGATTTTGTCAAGGCAGAATTGCTGGTGACTATTGATGGTAAAAAAAATAGAATTGTAGTCAACTCGCCCGAAACTCAAGTTTTTTCTATAAAATCGTATGGTGACAAAATTGAAACCGATACGAGTAAAATAGTCCCTTTTGATTGCGTGGACAACAATGGTTCAAAATGCAAGATACTAGTAATTACAAGAAAAGACGAAGGCAATAGAATGCAGATGTACATCAATTATTCTGAAGTAAAGTTTGTTTACAACATCTATAATTAAGACTTGATTATGGATTTTACTTATCCAAAAAACGAGAAACTAAAAAGTAGCAAGACCATTGACTTGATGTTCTCTGAAGGGAAATCCGTTTCTAAATATCCTTTGCGGTTGGTTTATGTTCCTCTTTCAGATTCAGAAGAAAAATTAAAGTTTGGTGTTTCTGTTTCTAAAAAACATTTTAAAAGAGCGGTCGATAGAAATTATTTTAAACGCATTTTAAGAGAGTGCTATCGTTTGAATAAGAAATTACTTCACGATCATTTAGATCAGCCTTATGCCTTCATGTTTTTTTACCAAACCAAAGAACGATTGACCTACCAAGAGATTAACGAAAAAACAATTCAGTTGTTTGAAAAATGGATTGTTGCTAAAAACGATGAAGTCAAGCCTAGTATTTAAAATGTATTACTAAGATATAGAAATCAATTTTTTAACGTTTATGTAGTATATTAAATTTTGTTTGTTAAATTCGTCGATTAAAATTCAAGAAAAGATAAAACCATGATTCAATTCATTAAAAAAAGATATGTAATAGCCGTTCTGGCTTCTGGTTTGCTATTTGTTACGGCAAGTTTCAAAGATGATTTTTTTGAAATTGCAAAACAAATAGAAATCTTTACTACATTGTTCAAAACCGTTAATCAAAATTATGTTGATGAGATTAACCCCGCCGAATTGATGGATAAAGCCATTAAAAGCATGCTGGCTGATTTAGATCCCTACACCAACTATTTTAACGAGCAGGATGTTGTGAAATTTAAAATCAACAACACCGGAGAATATACAGGAATTGGGGCATTAGTGACCCGCAGAGATGATCAACTTATCATTAAAGAACCGTATAAAGGCTTCCCAGCGGATAAAGCGGGACTAAAAGCGGGAGATGCCATCATTCAAATTGGAGACGTCTCGCTAGCTGATTTTAAAGACGATGCTTCACAACTTTTAAAAGGAGCCAAAAACACCAAAGTAGATATTAAATATATCCGTCAAGGAAAAACTGTATCGACACAACTTATTTTAGATGAAGTAGAAATTAAAGCCGTTCCTTTCTTTTCTAAAATTGATGATAAAACAGGATATATAGTGCTCTCTGCGTTTAACAGAAAAACTACGCAAGAAACGAAAGCTGCTTTGGAAAAACTAAAAGCAGATGGTGCTGAACGTATAATTTTAGATTTAAGAGGAAATCCTGGAGGTTTATTAAATGAAGCGGTGAATATTTGTAATCTTTTTGTGCCCAAAGGAGAAACAATTGTTACCACAAAATCTAAAAATGCAAAATATAATGCTACCTATAAAACAGCAAATGAGCCTGTAGATTTAGCTATTCCTTTGGCAATTATTGTTGATGGGAAAAGTGCTTCGGCTTCCGAAATTGTTTCAGGTGCTTTACAAGATTTAGACAGAGCAGTGATTGTTGGCTGTAGAAGTTTTGGAAAAGGATTAGTGCAACGTCCAATTGATATGACGTATGGAACACAAGTAAAAGTAACTATTTCTCGCTATTATACTCCTGCTGGAAGATGTATTCAAGCTTTAGATTATTGGCACAAAGACAAAGATGGAAAAGCGGTTAGAACCGATGCCTCAAAATACAATGCTTTCAAAACCAAAAAAGGAAGAACTGTATATGACGGTGGTGGAATTCAACCTGATATTGAATTGGCAGATTCTAAATTGAGCACCATTGCAGAAGTGCTTCAAAAAAATGACGGTATTTTTAATTATGCTACTTATTATTACTATAAAAATCCGAATCTTGGTGCTCAAATTCCAACGATTACCGATGCTGATTATGCTGATTTTAAAGCTTTCTTAAAAAGAGAAAAAATCAGTTTTGATACCGAAACAGAATTGGCATTGAAAAGCACCCTTGAAAAAGCTAAAAAAGAAAAAATTGATGAAACAATTTCAGCTCAATACCAACAATTAATGGCGGCAGTTCAAAAAAGTGAAGAAACGCTATTAGACAAAAATCAAAAAGAAATTAAAAAACTGTTGCTAGACGAAATCATCAAACGATATCAATATAAAGAAGGATTGTATCAATATTATATTAAGAATAATCCAGAAATAGCAAAAGCCAATGCACTATTGTCTAACCCTTCAGAATACAAAAAAATATTACAATAATGTTTCGATTTTTAAAATTTCTACCGCTTCTTCTCTTTGGCTTTGTACATGCACAAGAAGAATCTGTAAAATCAGTTTACTTTGAATTTGACAAATTTTCATTAGACGAAAAACAATCCAAAGAAGTAATAGATTTTATTAAAAACATTGATTCTACTCGAATAGAATCGATTCAAATTTTTGGCTATACGGATGATATCGGAAAGGATGCTTATAACTTTAAATTATCAACCAATAGAGCCAACACTATTCAAACAAAGCTGACTCAAAGTGGCATTAAAAGTAAAATCATCGTCACTATAGAAGGAAAAGGGAGAGTGTTGATTGATGATGATATTGTGGCAAATCTTCCTGAAAAACGCTCCAAAAATCGCCGTGTTGATGTTGTTTTAAATTTAAAAGAACTGCCTAAATTAGTTTTGCCCGGATTTTATAATATGATTCAAAAAGATCATGTTATTGGTGATCATATTTATTTAGAAAATATACTGTTTGAAAAGGGAAGTAGTCGTCTGACGACTAAATCCAAAACAGAATTAGATAAAGTAGCGCTATTGTGTTTGCGGTATAAGAATTTAGAATTTGAAATTCAAGGACATGTGTGTTGCACCCCACAAAATCAGAGAGAAGCAATTGATAAGGATACTAAAAAGCGTCAATTGTCTGTCAATAGAGCACAATCCGTTTACAAATATTTAGTTTTTAGACGGGTTCCAAAAAATAGAATGACTTTTAAAGGCTATGGAAATACGGTGCCACTTGGAAAAGAGCCTGAATATGATCGCCGTGTTGAGTTAGTAATTACAAAAATTTAATACCCTCGTTTCATTTCAATATGTGGAATATCATCTTCAAGATACATTTCACTGGTTGGAACGAAATCATGAGTTTCATAGAATTTCTTTAAGTACAATTGCGCTGAAATTGTAATCTGCTTGGTTTCAAAAATACTTTCAATTCCCTCAATAGCTTGTTGCATCAATTCGTGTCCCCATTTTTTATCGCGATATTCCGGATGAATTACAACTCTTCCGATAGAAGCATTTTCGAAATAATCTCCTGCGTTAAATAATCTGGCATAGGCAACAATTTGTTCCTCACATTTGCCCAAAACATGCATAGCCTTTTCATCTTTGTTGTCAATGTCTTGATAAACGCAATTTTGCTCAACCACAAAGACATGTGACCGCAGATGCAACAAAGAATATAGCTCATGAAGAGATAGTTCGTTAAATCGCTTTATTTGCCATTTTATGATTTTTGCCATTTTGTTTCTTTTTTAAAAATTGAACCGATTTAATAATGGATTCTAATTCAAACATTAATTCTCTTTTTTGTTTGGAAGGGGCATAACAAAACCCTTCTATAACTAGAATCCTATTGTTTGATCTATCGAAAATGGTGTAATTAATAAATGGCCCTCCCATAAAATCACCTAACATCTCCCAATTTCCTTTGGTTTCGAATGCTTCTCTAGTAAAAATAGTTGTTTTTGATAAATAGGGAGCAAAGGCAGGTTCTGTTATCATTCTAGTCCTTGGGAGACTCCCGTGAATATATATTCTTCCAATGGAATCTCTAATATGAGTGATTCTTTTTACAGGGTTGCTGTTATCTTTTACACTTTTCAAAGGAATTTGATAAAAAACTAAACTTAAACTTCCGCTGGTTATTTCTTTTTTAAGCCAAATAAATTTTTTGCCATGCATTACCCTTTTGTACTTGACTGGAATATTTAATTTAATATTGAATTTACTGGTTAGATCTTTTGTGTCGTATAGAGAATCATGTTTAATTTTTTCTTGAAAAACTTTAATTTCTGATTCTTTAATTTTATTTATTATTTGTACATCATTCTTTTGAATTGTATCTAATATTTGTTGTACGGTTTCTCCAGAAATATGAACTACAATTTGTGGATTAGCATATTCATTTTTTTCAATTCTAAATTGACTGTTGGATTCTTTTTTTATAACAATAATATTTCTACTGTTGGACATGTACCCTTCCAGTAATTTAACTGGGTATTGATTTAATGAAAAGATGGGTTCTTCTTGAGGCAATCCTAACACTGGGGAGGCAAATTTATTTCGAATGCTATCGCCTACTTCCCCATTCCAAAGTTGATCATCAATTATAACCGATACCTCATTGGTTTTGCCATAGGTTTCAATAATAGTTTTCTCTTTCTTAGAGTTACAAGAAACTAGTATACTGAGTATAAGAAATAAAAAAAGGGCTTTATTCATAATAAGAAATAAAGCCCAAATTTATATAAGATTTTTATATTATCCGTTTATTTTTAATTTCATTCCGGGTTTTATACTTTCTCCCTTAATATTGTTCCATTTTTGAATATCAGCAATGGATACACCAGGGAATTTTTTAGCTATTTTTAATAACGTATCTCCTTTTCTAACTTGATAAAGATTCCCTTTTGAATTTTTATCATTAGAAGCATACTCTTTTTTTCTGGTTTGTTTCTCTTTTGAATCAGTGATGCTATCCTCTTTTCCAACGATTAATTTGTCTCCAAGTTTAATATTTGAATCTGAAAGTGCATTCCACTCTAAAAGATTAGCAACTGTAACATTATATTTTTTTGCTATAGTGGCTAAATACTCTCCTTTTAAAACAATGTGCTCAATGGTTTTGGCTTTTTGTTTTGCTTCATCCTCTTTTGCCACAACATTATTTTCATTAGAAACAATTAATTGAGTTCCAACTTTTACGTTGTTATCTATCATGTTGTTCCATTCTTTAATGTTTTCTATACTAACATTATTCTTTTTGGCAATGGTGAACAAATTGTCGCCTTTAGCCACCACATAATAGTTTTCTGATGTAGAAGAAGTATCTGTGTTTTCCTCTTTTTTAGACTTTTCAAACTTAGAGTTTTTATGATCAACTACAGCAACCTCTTCTTTTTTATCATTCAAGGGTTGTTTTACTTCCTTCTTAACAATGGTTGTAACTTTTTCGTTTTTAATGATTTTGAGATTCATACCAAGGGCAATGTTGTCTTTTTTTAGTTTGTTCCATTTTTTAATATCAACAACAGAAACATCATATTTTGAAGCTATTTCACCAAGGTTATCTCCTTTTTTAACTTTATGCGTTTTAATTACCTCTTTAAAAGTAACTACTTTATCATTTTTGAAAACTTTATCGGTTTTAACCTCTTTGGAAGCTAACGCAGTATTTTTTTCAGATATTGCTGCAGTATCTATATTAGGCTTAGTACCTTCGGATTTGTTTTTATAACTAACTCTTTCGGTTGAAATTATTTTTAACCTTCTACCTTTAGAAATCATATTGCTTTTAAGATGATTCCATTTTTTTAAATCTTCAACAGAAATATCATTTTCATCTGCAATTTGTTTTAGATTATCGCCATGACGCACCTTGTAAAATTTAGTTTTAGAAATTACATCTCTATCTGCAATTGCAGAGTCTTTTTGTTTTAATGGTATAAATTTTTGATTAGGACGTTCTCGTTTACTATCTTCATAATCAACATAAGCATAAATTTTATTTTCGTTTGAAGTGAAAATAGCTATTTTATCCTTAGGCAACCTTAAAAAATTAGATTGTCCGGTGATATGAGGAATTTCATTTCTCTTAAAAGAAGGATTAAAAAATTGAATTTCTGCAACAGGAATATCTAATAAATTAGAGATTTGTTTAAAGGTCATGTGCTTTTTAATCATTACCGTGTCAGTATCCATAAGATTTGCAACTGCTTTGTTTGGAACAATTCCATGTTCTTTATGATACTCAAAAATATACATGGTAGCTAAAAAAGCGGGTAAATATCCTTGTGTTTCTTTTGGCAAATTCTTTCTAATATTCCAATAATTTTGTTGCCCTCCGGAACGTCGAATAGCTTTGGCGACATTTCCTGGTCCTGAATTATAAGCCGCAAGCACTAAATCCCAATCGCCAAAAATTTTATACATGTTGCTCATGTATTGCGAAGCGACTTGACTTGATTTTAATGGATCATTTCTTTCATCTATATAGGAATCAATGTTTAAACCATATTGTTTGCCTGTTTGAAACATAAATTGCCATAACCCTGTTGCACCTACGCGTGATACTGCTCTTGGATTTAATGCCGATTCGATTACTGCAAGATATTTTATTTCAAGGGGAATGTTGTTTTTAGCTAATTCTTCTTCAAAAAGAGGGAAGTAATATTGAGAAACTCCTAGTAATTTTTCAAATGTCTTTTTTCTATTTTTTAGAAATGATTTAATGACATTTTCCAAACCAACATTATACTCAATATTAAATGGCGATTTCTCGTCCATCTTCTTTAAGCGTTCTTTTAGTAATTCTGTTGACAATTCATAATCTACTTTTTGGTCAACATCAACATTTTTAATGTCTAAAATCATTTCATTATAACCTTCTAATGATGCTAGATTTTGCATCCAAAGACTATCAATACTAGAAGCCACTTTATACTTAACAAAAGTAGATTTTATGGAATCTAAATAAGAAATTTTTACTGCTCTTTTACTAATTGAATCGTTGTGATTACTTATCTCCTGTCCATAAAATGAAAAGGAAATAACTAAAAGAATTAAGGTGATTTTATTTTGTAAATTCATACTTGTTTTTTCAATGATTGACAATCAATAAGATTGTAAAAAACAAACTTACTGATATATAACGTATTAAATGTTTAATTATTGTTAAAGTCTATATTTTAGTCTAATATTGCTTGAATTCCTGGTAAAATTTTTCCCTCTAACATTTCCAACATAGCGCCGCCACCTGTTGAAACATAGCTCATTTTATCTTCCAAACCGAATTGTTTCACTGCCGAAACAGAATCGCCTCCACCTACTAATGAAAAAGCCCCATTGGCCGTAGATTCGGCAATATATTCACCAAGAGTGATAGTTCCATGAGCAAATTTTTCCATTTCAAAAACACCTAATGGTCCATTCCAAAGAATTGTTTTTGATTCCATTATTATCTTTTTGAAGTTTTCTAACGATTTTGGACCCGCATCTAATCCTTGCCATCCATCTGGGATTTCACGAACATCAACAATTTGTGTTTCCGCATCGTTTGAAAAGGCATTTGCAGCAACCACATCAACTGGAATGTGAATGTGAACATTCTTCAATTTTGCTTGATGTAGAATTTCAATTGCTAAATCCAATTTATCGTCTTCGCATATTGAATTTCCAATTTTACCACCCAAAGCTTTTATAAAGGTAAAGGTCATTCCGCCACCAATAATCATGTGGTCTACTTTATCTAATATATTTTCAATAACTGTGATTTTTGAGGAAACTTTTGACCCTCCAAGCACTGCTGTTACGGGCTTTACAGAGTTTTTTAATACTCTATTTAAACTGTCAATCTCTTTGGCAAGAAGCAATCCAAAACATTTGTGATTTGGAAAAAATTGGGCAATAATGGTTGTAGAAGCATGTGCTCTATGAGCGGTTCCAAATGCATCATTCACATAAATATCTCCAAGAGAAGACAATTCTTTTGCAAAAGCAATATCTCCTGCTTCTTCCTCTGGATAAAAACGTAAATTTTCTAAAAGTAATACTTGCCCTGATTGTAAATTAGCTGCAGCTTTTTGAGCTAATTCTCCTTTACAATCTGTGGCAAACTGTACTGAAACTCCAAGAACTTCAGAAACCGTTGAAACGATATGTTTAAGTGAATATTTTTCTTCTTTCCCTTTTGGTCTTCCTAGATGCGACATTAAAATCACACTTCCACCATCAGCAAGAATTTTATCTATTGTAGGTTTTGCTCCTTCAATTCTATTAACATCTGTTACGTTAAAATTTTCATCTAGCGGAACATTAAAATCTACTCTAATTAAGGCTTTTTTATTATGGAAATTGAAGTTGTTTATGGTTTTCATTAATCTACAGTATTAATTGATATTAATCTGCAAATATAATCATTTTAGTTTTTAATAAAAATGAGATAAATCAGGTATTCTCTTACCGTTCTTTTTCTGCTTACTTATTATTCACAGATAATACCCATAATTTACTTTTATACTTATTATTAAACTTAGAGACTAAAAGACTTTTTGCCTCTTCTTCTGTGGCAACCTTTTTTAAATAAATGTATTTGTAGTTATTAAGTGTATTTACTAATGTTTGTGGTTGAAATCCCTTTTCTTTTAAGGCAGCTATGAAATTATTTGAATTTTCATTACTGTCATAAATGTTTACTACCAAATAATATCCTTTGGGTTCGTTAGGAATGTCTGCAATATGAAAATCAACAGGGTTTATAGCGTTTTTTAAATTCTGAGTTGCTTTTTCTTTTTTCTCGGTTTTGATTTCAGCTACTTTATTTTCGGGTTGAGTCGGAGTGTCTTTTTTAATAAGCTCATTACTAATAGGTTTTTCTTCTATTTGGTTTTTAATTTTATTGTTTATTAATAAAATTTGTATTCTTTCTTTGTATGAATTATTTAATTTAGAATTATATAAATCAATAGCCTCTTGTTGATTAGCCGCTCTTTTAATAAAAACATAATAATAATTATTTAACGGATTAATAAAAAATTCTCCTATGATTCCTTTTGATTTTAAATAATAAATAAACTCTTGTGTTTTTTGCTCTATTTTAAAAATATTTGCCAAAATATAATATCCCGAAGCTTGACTAGAACTAGTAAGCGTTTGAATCTCTATGACATCATTTCCTAAAGTTGTGTTTCTATTAATTCTATTAATTACAGAGGCCGTTTTAATATCATCTACCAATAAATCATTATTTAAGGGCGAAAATTTTATCATTTGCTTTTGACCAGTTACTTTATTAATAACACTGTTTTCTGTTGCAGCATTAGTTGTTTTATTTTCTATTGATGGATTTAATTCCAATGCAAAGGCACTAAAAAACATAAAATAATTATCTCCTATTGATTTAAGTTTCAAAACCGACTGCGAACTTCCATTTCCAATCAATACATTATTATCATTAGGGATAGTAAAGACAAATGAATCGTAGCCTAAGGTGTTTTTACTGTCGGGAAATCTATTTACAAAATAGTGATCGTCAATAGTAACACAACTGTTGAAAAAATTATTTTCTTTTCTTATCGAATTGTTTAATGCGGTAAATCCTTTACTTGGATTGGTGGTGAAAAGCAATTGATCACCAGTAATATTGTTGTCGCCTTCAAGAGCAGCACCGGCAATTTTTGCTTTTATGTTTCCTATAGCAGGAGCTACAAATCCGTCAAAAACGATGTTAGTTTCGTTATTTGAAACTCTAGCAAATCCATCTTGACTGGTTATTAATTTTTCACTCGAATTGGCATCTTCATATACAAAAAAGATAGTCCATCCTCCAGCAACACCTCCTCTAATTTTGCCTTGTGTAGCTCTAATATTCGCAACTGTATACACCCCATCTGCTCCTCCTTTTATTTTTTTTACATACTCGGTTATATCTGCATAAACCGCGTAGGGAGCTATGTCTTTATCCTCACTTTGAGAAATTCCATCAAAAATTGTTTGACCAATAACATCAATATATTCTTGCTCATCGGGAAGTTTTAACTTAATCAAATTAATAGCTTCTCTATTAGAGTCCTCGGCAACATATTTATTTTTCTTGGTACTATTAGAAGAATTATATCTATAAGTAGCCGACCAATATAAACCTGCATAAATCACTTTTTTGTCTGAAGAATTATCAAAAATTAACTCCGCACTACTTGACGAAAAAGTAGATTCGTCTTGGTCTATATCAATGTAGGCCATATCAAACTCATCGTTCAAATTGGCAGAAATAGTATGATTATAATAAGACTCGTTGGCACTATTGTTATAATCTACTCGATTAACAATGTTATTAGCAATAACTGTCATATCCCCTTTAACTTTCTGTTGAAACCGTAATTTAAACGGGACTTCTTGAGAGAAGGTTATAGAATAACCCAATAGGGTAACAATTGTAATTAACTTTAGTTTCATATCTTTTGTTTCTTAACAAAAATGTTTAATCCAAATTATGTTTTATAATTTCAAAAACACAAAATTAGAATAAAAATCAGACAAAACACTATTTTTAATCGATAAAGTGCTTTTTTATAGTTTTTGTTTGACTTTTTTCCTATATTTTATATTTATATATTACATGATTTTAATATCTTTTACTAATTAAAATCGTTTTTCTGCTATCTTTGCTCATGCTTTTTTCACAAATTTTAGGTCACGAACATATAAAAAATCACCTGATTAGAAGTGCTCAATTGGGGAGAATTCCACATGCTCAATTATTTATTGGCCCGGAAGGAACAGGGACTTTACCTATGGCTATAGCCTATGCACAATATATAGTTTGTCAAAATTCTAAAGATGAAAACTTTGGAGAAAACGAATCTTGTAATTTAAAATTCAATCATTTACAACACCCCGATTTGCATTTTGTTTACCCAACAGTTACCACAGAAGAAGTAAAATCGAAACCAAAAAGTTTAGATTTTCTGCAAGAATGGAGGCAATTTATAACTGAAAACCCTTATGGTGAATTGAGTGACTGGTATAAAATTTTGGGTGTTCAAAATAAACAAGGAGAAATTCGTGTAGACGATGCTCAAGAAATTTTGAAGGCCTTAGCTTTAAAATCACTAGAGGGAAGTTATAAAATTATGATTATTTGGATGGCCGATAAAATGAATATTGCAGCTTCCAATAAACTTTTGAAACTGTTAGAAGAGCCAACAGACAAGACAGTGTTTATCTTAATTTCTGAAAATGAAGAAGATATAATACAAACTATTCGGTCCCGTTGTCAAGTTTTACATTTCAATGGTTTGCCCGAAAGCAGTATTACCGAAGCCTTGGTTTCACGTGAAAATATTGATGAAAAATTAGCTTATAAAATTGCTCATCAGGCTCAAGGAAATTACAGTAAAGCCTTGCACATTCTAAAGGAAGATAATGATGAATTACCTTTTGAAAAATGGTTTGTTGATTGGGTTCGTGCCGCTTTCAGAGCCAAAGGAAATGCGGCAGCAATTCATGACTTAATTAGCTGGAGTGATCAGATTGCAGGTTTAGGCCGTGAAGCACAAAAAAAGTTTTTGAACTATTGTATAGATATGTTCCGTCAAGCTTTATTGCTCAATTATCAAGCGGATAAATTAGTTTATATGGAGCCTTCCGTTGAAAATTTTAAATTAGAAAAATTTGCTCCATTTGTAACAGGAAACAATATTACCGATATTTTCAAAGAGCTTTCAGATGCTTCTTACCACATTGAACGCAACGGAAATGCCAAAATTATTTTGACTGATTTGTCCATTAAATTAACTCGTTTGATTCACAAAAATTAAAATAATAACATTATGAATAATACTGCTTCTATCTTGGTTTTAGTTTTTCTTGCCATAACTTTTATTATGTCTACACACGAGAAGTTTTTTCATTGGAATGATACAATGGCTTGGATGAAACCTCATTTTGAAAAAACAATTCTAAAAAATCACGTGCCAATAGCAACGGGAATATTGGTTTTTTTTGAAATCATAACCAGTATTTTATCTTTAGTGGGTATTATAGAACTCTATTTAAACGGCGGTAGAATGTTTGGCTTTTATGGGGCCGTATTTTCATGTATTACCTTGCTCCTCATGCTTTTCGGACAACGATTAGCAAAAGATTTTGACGGAGCCAGAACTATTACTATCTATTTTATGGTAGCAGTTTTGGGTGTTTTTTGGTTGAGTTAAGCCACTTTAAACATTCAAACTTGCTTTAAACATTCGTAATTCTTCCCAAGAAAACGCATCACCTAATTGCTCTTTCATTGGCGTTAAAGACTCTTCTTTATAACCATAAAAAGCTTCTGTGAGAATTTCAATTTTATTTTTTGGCATAATATCGGTTATACTGACAGATTTGTCTTGTATAAGTTTGGTAAAGTGTGACAAAATAGTTCCAACTGTTAATTTTCTCAAATTAGCTATGTCTTGAATTGTATTTCTTTCCATCCAAAGCTCATATGTAATTTGAGAGGTTGCCTTTTTGGGTGTTTTTTCAGATTTCTTTCTCTTTGGTTCATAATAACTTAAATCTTCCTCTTCTTTAATTAAGTTTTGGTTGTTACGTTTAAAATCCTCAATAACTTTTTCCATTTTATCCGTTTTGTAATTCTTTATTTCTTTTGAATCTAGGCTTTCTTTACTGATAGTTTTTTGGTTCACAATCGTTTCCATCAATAATTTTGATTTCATTAACTGCATCACTGCTTTGGTCTGAAGTTCTTCTAAAGTCAATAATTCATCATAAAATTGCTTTACCTGTTTTACTCTTTTAATTTCTTCTATTTTGTATAAAATCTCAAATTCTAACTGGTCTAATTTATCAAAGAAATAATTATATGCTGCTTGAATTCTTTGGTTTAAGTACAGATAATCTACCGTTTCGGCCAAAAACAAATTATCCAATTGAATGATAAATTTTCTAGCAGGATCTAGCAATTGTTCGCAATTTTCCATCTGTTTTGTAGCCCAACCATTATGTTTCGATTTCACGGATCTATCGCTATCTAAATAACTAAATTTATGATTACGCCATTCTTGTGCTAAAGCAATCCAATTGAAACTATTAGTCAAATACTTATGAATAAAAGATTTGGTTTCATTTTTTAGTTCTTTTTCTAAAATTTCTTGAGAAGCTTTATTTGTAGCATAATCCATAACGTCATCATCATTGGATATACCGTTCATTTGAACTTGCGAAAGTAAAATTAAGCCATTTAACGAGCGCAAACGAGACAAAGCCACATAGGCTTGTCCTGGAACAAAAACTTGTGATACATCAAGCGCTGCTTTGTCAAAAGTTAGACCTTGGCTTTTATGCACCGTAATTGCCCAAGCTAATTTTATTGGATAATGAACAAATGTTCCTAAAACCTCTTCTTCTATTTCCTTTGTGTTTTCATTTACAAAATAGCGAATGTTTTGCCATTCTTGTTTTTCAACCTCTATTGACTTATTTTCATCTTCAAAATGCACCCATATTTCATCTTTTGAAATTGCTTTTACGACTCCCATTTTTCCGTTAAAATAATTTTTATCAAAAGACTGATCGTTTTTTATAAACATAATTTGAGCCCCCACTTTCAATTCTAAAATTTCATCTAATGGGAAAATTTTTTCGGGGAAATCACCTGTAACAGAAGCCTTATACTGTGTTGTTTTACCTTTTAAATCAGCAAGTGATTGGCTATTGATTGCATCAGCTTTAGCATTGTGTGTAGTTAAAGCAATATACCCTTTATTGGCTTTTAAGTCAAAGTTGGGTTGCACATATTGATTTAAAAAAGATAGGTTTTCTTTAGTAATTTTATTATTTCTTAAATTATTAAGCAAATCAATAAAAGTGGCATCCGATTGCCTAAATATTTTGGATAATTCAATATACAAAGGCGGATTAGCCTGAATAACATGGGAATGAAAAAAGAATTTTCCTTTATAATATTGACGTAAGGTACGCCATTCCTCCTCCCGAATTACTGGAGGAAGTTGTAATAAGTCTCCAATAAAAAGTACTTGCACACCACCAAAAGCGACTTTTTTTTTGCGGACACTTTGCAACATAAAATCAATTGCGTCCATCAAATCACAGCGCAACATACTGACTTCATCAATGATAAGCAATTCCATGTTTTGAATCACTTTTCGTTTTATAGCACTCATTTTAAAGTGATGCCTAAGACTGTCCTTGGTTTCAAACTTTATAGATTCTGAAAATTGTTGTGATACACTATTGGCAGGAATAAAACCTCCAAAAGGCAATTGAAACATCGAATGAATGGTCACTCCTCCAGCATTTAAAGCAGCAATACCCGTTGGGGCTACCACAACTGTGGATTTGTGAGTGGATTTAATTATTTCTTTAAGAAGGGTGGTCTTACCTGTTCCTGCTTTTCCAGTAAGAAAAATGGATTTATTGGTTTGATTGATAAATTGCAACACATAGTTAGCTTCGGCTGAGATAGTTTCCATTTGGCTTATATTTAAAAAGCAAATATAAAAGTTTGTTAATCAATATACAAACAAAAAAAACGCCTTCTTTTACAGAAGGCGTTAGAGTAGTAAGTATTAGTTAGGTTTATTTTTTGGTTGTTTCTTTTTTATCAGCGCTTTTTTCTTCCTTTTTTCCTTCTGACTTATATTTATCATTTACCATTTTGATGATTTCTTTTGTGATATCATATTGATTTTTAGCATATAAAACTGTTGCTGCTTCTCCAGTTCCAAAAACATAATCATAGCCTTTATCTTTTCCATATTGTTTGAAAAGTTTTCTATATTTAGAAACCACTGAGTCCATTTCAACCCCATGTTTCCCTTGAATATCTTGAGCTAATGCTTGTTGCGTGTATTGTAACTGCTGTTCTTTTTGTTGCAATTCTCCGTATTTTTGTTGTGCCCAAGCTTGCCCATTTTTTTGAGCATTGGATTGAAATGCTTTTTTTTCAGCTTCTAATTTTTCTACTTCCACTTTCAATCTTCCTCCTTTTTCATCTGCAATAGCTTCATATTTAGCTTTTATGTCTTTGGCTTCTGTAGATTCTTCTAATAATTTATTAGTGTCGATATAAGCTGTTTTAAATTCTTTCGCTTCTGTTGTTTTATTACAAGAAACAATTGCAACTGCCATTGCAACACATACTATAATTTTTTTCATTTTTAATTTGTTAATTTTTACTATTTGCCAAAAGTATAAAATTTTAATCTGAAAAGACAAAAAGTTACAAATTTGGGTGTTTTTTAATACTATAAAGCATGTATATTGATTACCGTATTTTAATAGCTAACCTTTATTGTGTTTGACTTCAAATAAAGCCGTTTAAAAGAACTTCTGTTTTTTGATGTGCCAAACTGTGTTTTAATAAAATTGAATTGAAAAATGCTTTTATTTTAGTTTTTAGCGTTTTTTAGGAGATAAATGTGAGAGGAATATTCCGAATTTTGATTTCCTTTCCAATTTGACTTCAATCCTATATAAAAAGCTTTAATAAAATTCATTTTTCCAGTTTTGTATTTTTCAGATAATAAACTGACATAAAAACTATCAAATTTCATTGGAATCACTTTTATTAATTCTAAATTCTGACGAGCAAATAACTTTTGGATTGCTGTTTTAGAAAAGTGCCACAAATGAATAGGCACATCATAAGCCGCCCAATATTTATCATAGTGTTTAGCATCAAACGATTTAAAATTTGGTACAGCAACAATTATGATTCCTGTTGGTTTTACCAATCGCTTTAATTCTTGGATTTGTTTTTCTAAATCAGGAACATGTTCTAAAACATGCCACATAGTAATTACATCAAATGAATTACTTTCCAATTCTAAAAGATTTTCTACAAAACTAACACCTTTTGTTTTGGCAATTGTTTTTGCTTTTTCACTTGGTTCAATTCCTATGGTATCCCAACCCTCTTTTTTAGCCACTGACAAAAAATCACCTACTCCTGCACCTATATCTAAAATTCTTCCTTTTTGTGATTGGGAATTGATGAGTTTTAATTTATTTTTTAAGGCAATCCCTTTAATGAATTGATACATTTTTTCAAATAAAGATGTATTTCCATCCGTATGCGAAATGTAATCTACACTTTCATAATAGCTTGGAAGTTTTTCTAATGAGGGTTGTGGATGAGTAATCAACATATCTAATTCTTCGCTATAAAGCAGCTCAAATGTTTCTTGGGAAACGGAAAAATCCTTAACGCTTAAAAAATGTTTTGTGTTTTCAATATTCATTAAATTCTCTTTATTTATAGGTGTTGACAAAGTTAGTTTCACGTGGAACAAATTTTAAATTCTACTATCTTCCCATGTAAATTAACAACACCGAAACATCACTAGGTGAAACTCCGCTTATTCTAGATGCTTGCGAAATGGTAACTGGGCGTATTTTACTTAATTTTTGTTTGGCTTCAATTGACATTGATTTTATTTTATAATAATCAAAATCAATTGGGATTTTCATATCTTCCAATCGTGTCAGTTTATCCGCATTATTGCGTTCTTTTTCAATATAACCCGAATACTTCACGTTAATTTCTGCTTGTTCGATAATTTCCTTGTCTAAATCATGTTCATTAATATATTTTTGAACTTTTTCAAATTTAATAAAATCATCTAAATCAATTTGAGGACGCGAAAATACTTTATACATTTTATCGCTTTGAATCATTGGAGAACTTCCTTTTTCTTCCAAAATGGGATTTGCCTCTTCCACTGTCACGCTTGTTTCCTTAAAAAAGGAGACCATGGCATCGCTTTTTGAAAATTTTTCTTCCATTCGTTTCATTCTCTTTTCAGAAGCTAATCCGATCTCAAATGATTTAGGGGTTAAGCGATGGTCTGCGTTGTCTTGACGCAAAAGAGTTCTGTACTCCGCCCGCGAAGTAAACATTCTATAAGGTTCTTCTGTTCCTTTAGTGATTAAATCATCTATTAAAACGCCTATATAAGCTTCATCTCGTTTTAAAATTAATGGTTCCTGTTCTTTCACTAGCAATGCAGCATTAATCCCTGCCATCATTCCTTGTGATGCCGCTTCTTCATAACCTGTAGTTCCATTTATTTGACCAGCAAAATACAATCCTACAACTAATTTGGTTTCTAAAGTGTGTTTTAATTGTGTCGGTGGGAAATAATCATATTCTATAGCATATCCTGGACGAAAAAACTTTACCTTTTCAAAACCAGCTACAGAACGTAAAGCTTTAAATTGAACATCTTCGGGTAAAGAAGTAGAAAATCCGTTTACATATACTTCAACGGTGTCCCATCCTTCTGGCTCTACAAAAAGTTGATGTCTTTCTTTATCTGCGAACCTATTAATCTTATCTTCAATTGACGGACAATATCTTGGTCCGATGGATTTAATTCTCCCATTAAACATGGGTGAACGATCAAATCCTTCTCTTAAAATATCATGAACATCTAATGAGGTGTATGTCATATGACAAAGCCTTTGTTTCATTAATGGTTTGGTTTCATCTGAATACGAAAACTTATCTGGATTTTCATCACCCGGTTCTTCTCTCATTTTAGAATAATCTAAAGACCTACCATCCACACGAGGTGGCGTTCCTGTTTTCATTCTACCAGATTCAAAACCTGCATTAACTAAATCTTCAGTGATTCCATAGGCCGCACTTTCTCCAGCTCTACCTCCTCCAAATTGCTTTTCGCCAATATGAATTAACCCATTTAAAAAAGTGCCATTTGTCAAAACAACCGTTTTGGCTTTTATTTCAATTCCTAATGATGTTTTTACCCCTTCAATTTTACCGTTTCTTATAATTAATCCAGAAACCATTTCTTGGTAAAAATCAACATTGCGTGTTCTCTCCAACATCAAGCGCCACTCTTCAGAAAACCGCATACGGTCTGACTGCACACGAGGCGACCACATTGCAGGCCCTTTTGATTTATTCAACATTTTAAATTGAATAGCTGTCTTATCAGACACAATTCCAGAATATCCGCCAAGAGCATCAATCTCCCGAACAATTTGTCCTTTTGCAATACCACCCATAGCAGGATTACAAGACATCTGCGCAATATTCTGCAGACTCATTGTAACCAACAAGGTAGAACATCCCAAATTGGCAGCTGCGGCTGCAGCCTCACACCCCGCATGACCTGCACCAACCACAATAACATCGTATCTTTCTAAAAACATGGTGTTTGATAATAAGGGAGCTAACCCCATTTTGTTTTGTTCCACGTGGAACAGTTATCGTTTTGATTTCCCTAAAGCGCATCCTAACGTTCCACGTGGAACATTTCTATCGCATTGTTTTCTTTGGAGCGCATTAGCAGCCCCTCGTCTTCCGTTTTATCTTTATACCCACAGTAATGCAAGACTCCGTGAATTAGTACTCTTTTTAATTCCTCCTCAAAAGAAACATTGTAATCTGCAGCATTTTCACGGACTCTATCAATAGAAATGAAAATATCTCCGTGTAATTCGTTTCCTACACAATAATCGAAACTGATAATATCAGTATAATAGTCGTGATTCAGATACTGTTGGTTGATCTGCAAAATATAATCGTCATCACAAAAGACATAATTAATATCTCCTTCTTTTTTGCTTTCTGATTGAATTACTTGAGAAATCCATTCTGCATAGAGCGATTCATCTTGAAGTATAAACTCCAATTCGTAATTAAAACTAATCATTGGTTTTAAAATATTCTTGCACTTTTTGGCTATAATTAGAGCGCAAAGGTAATGTTTGTCTGTTTAAAATTTCAACACTATTTAAATATTCTTGTAAACGTGTTGGTAGTGCATTTGTGGTATTAGTAAACTCTTTCTTGTTTGTTTCTGATTGACGTTTCTTTTCTTCACCTTGTTGTTGAATTGCTTTATCCAACTTCAATAATTCATATTTCAAATTCAACATCTTTTGCAGCACATCATTATTGAAACCTTTGTTCAGTAATTGTTTTTCAATTTGTTTCATTTGATCTAAAGCGTTTTGACCTTGACCTCCTAATCCTTGTTTATTCAATTCGTTTTGCAACGCCTCGCGCAGTTGCTGTTGTTCTTTATAAATCTCCATAATTGCCTTGGCATCTCCTTCACCATCTTGTCCATTTTCTCCTTGTTTGTTGCCTTGACCGCTACCACCAGAACCCTGTCCATTCTTACCTTCTTTTCCATTTCCCTCTTTGCCGTCCTTACCCTCTTTACCTTTGCCCTCTTTACCTCCTTCTTTTTCACCCTCTTTACCACCTTGACCTTCTCCAGGCTTTTGGCCAGGTTTCATTCCTTTTTTGGCTTTTTGGCCGAGACCTTCCTGCTTTTTGATAATATCAGGTAATTGCATTCCGCTCCCTTGTCCTGGTTTTGGTTTCCCTTTTCCTGTTCCGGACATTGACATTTGCATTTGCATACTATTTAAAGTAGATGCTAACATATCTGCTAATTTATTTGCCGCACTAGTAGCAAATTGTTGATGAGAAACTCCTTTTGGAACATTTGCATCTGCCAATGTTTCAATAGATTTATCAACATTGTATTCGACATTTCCTATCTCCGTCGTCACCTCTTCAGCAATCTTAGGATTACGAAGTGATAAGGCAAATAACGAATCATCAACGTGCTTAAATTGTTGCTTTAAATCTTGTTGAATTTTAAGGTTCTTATTGAACGATGGCGACCCCCTTTTTAATCCTTTAAATTGTTTCATTACCTCTTCTTGTGAAAATGAATAGGCTAAAAGATTATCCAAAATTTGACGCAACATAGCAACATCTTCATCCATTTGTTCTTTCTCGCCCATTTCCATACTTGACTGCATATCCTGACTCATTTGCTTCATTTTTTTAGAAGCACTTTTTTGCTTTGGTTTAGCACCCGCTTTGGAGTCTTTTTTTAACTGATCGGATGCGTTTTTTAAATCCTCATCAATGCTTTTCTGTTTTGGCGCAGTATCGGGAAGATCAACAGGCGTTTTTAATTCCTTATTGTCTTTTTGCAACTCTTTTAATTCTTCTTGAATCTTATCGAATTCTTTATTAATTTCCTCTTGTTTTGCAGTAGAATTTTCTTTTTCATTTTCAGAAAGTTTGTCTTGTTTTTCAGAAAGTTTTTCTAACTTATCAGCAATTTGTTCCGCTTTCTTTTCAACATAGTATTTCTTAGTGAGTTCGACTAATTGTTGCAAACTCTTAGTTTGGTTTTTACTATCTTGTTTAACCTTGTCCATTTTTTCGAACAATTCTTCTTTTTGTAATTTTTCATTTAACTTTTGAAGTTCCTCTAAAAGCTTTTTATTTTTGTCTAAATCCTTATCGACTTTATCCAAACGTTCTTTCAGAAGCTCTTTTACTTCATCTTTCTTTTCTGTTTTAACTTTATCGAGATTGTCTTTCATTTTTTCAGCAAAATTCTTCATCACTTCATCTTGCTGCTTTTGTTTATTCAAGAAATCGTTTACTTTTTGTTGTTCTTTAAACTCCAGATTGTCTTTCTCCTTGCCCATTTTTTGCAACTTTTCCATTTCATTAAGTTGTTTATCTTGGGTTTTAAGTGACTTTTCTAAAGAATTAATATTATCATTTTGTTGTTGTAATACTTGATCTTCTTTTTCAGTTTCAGTTGCTATTCTATTAGAGAAAACCGATGATTTTGTACTCTTGAAATTATGAATGGCATCATTATCAAAAACTTCGAAATAATATTCATAAGAAACCCCTTGTTCAACAGGAAGATTACTTGGGAATGAAAAGACAAACTGATCATAAACATCTCGTTTCACAGCAATTGTTCCACGTTTAGCTAAATTAGGCTTGTCTTTTGGATAATATACTACCTGTAATTTAGAAAGTCCGTAATCATCAGAAACCTGTCCTAAAACATAATTTTTTTCAATTTTAAGGCTGTCTGGAGCGTTTCCAACAGAAATAGTAGGATATTGATCTTTAACTACAGAAATCTGATAATTTAATTTCTCGTAATTCTGAACTTTATTATTAGAAGTAACAATCTGGTAATCGGTATTTTGAACAATATTTTTAGACAATAAAAACTGATTCTCTTGCTTTACAAAACCATATTTTGTTGTGGCGTCTATCCATTCCACTCTTTGCGTAGCCAACGTATTCATTCTCCAAGTTACGCGAGTCCCTTCCGGCATAACAGCATTGCCAGTTCCTTTAATTATTTCTGCTTTTTTATTTAAATATCCAGGGAAATTTAACACCATTTCAAAATTAGCAATAGAAGGAACAGTAACCACATTTAACTCATATTGGTGCGAAGAAACTTCGTTGGCTTCAATATGAAAGGCTATATTTTCTTTTGGTTTAGGAATCACAAATTGAAACTCACCCGCTTTATTGCTTTCCATATAATAACTTTCGTTACCTATCAAAATCATGGCATTTTCTGGAACAACTTTACCAACGGTTTTCACCTTTAAAAGAAAATCTTGGTTTTGTTCTGTTTGCAAATTCTTATTCAATACTTGAAATTCAAATGGTGCTGGTGGCAAAAATTGCTCTTTATAATGCACCACACGATTAAAACTTTGTGAAATAAAATTACTGTTTCCGGATAAATAGAAAAAAGCAAAGAATAAAATTGGAATAATAGCCAAAGGCAAAAACTTCTTGTTCTTACCAAAATTAATTGCATTTCCAAACGGAATAGGTTGTAAAGTATTGGCCTTTTGATCTATGGAAGCCAGTAATAATTCTGATGTATTGGTGTCTTGCGATAATTGCAAAAAGTTCGTCAGCTTATCCCCCACTTCGCTGAAATGGTTTCCTATGATTTTAGAAGCATCGTCATAATTGATTCCTTTTTGAAGTTTGAATAACTTAAATATTGGAAATAATATAAATCGAAGCAAGAGAAAAAGTTCCACCACAATGAATGTCCAAAACAAAACGGTTCTTGCTGCAGGTTTTAACCAAAGAAAGTATTCTATAAAAAGAGTAAAAAGAAAATAAATCAATCCAATTCCTACGAAGAAAATAGTTCCTCGTAGCAATTCGTTGGTGTAAAACTTCTTAATAAACTGTTCAAGTTTACTATAAATTATGTTCTGATTTTCCAAAATTGTTAATCATTTGTTTATAACCGATAAAAGTAATAAAATTTAGGTATTAAGCAATAGCTAAAAGTTTGTTAAGATTTTTATAGTGCACATTTCTATTGCTGATGTCTTTTAACTTCTCACTTATGCCTAAAATTGTATCTTTGCTCCATACTTCGACAGGCTTGGAGTTAAATTGAATTAATTATAATTACAAAAAATGTCTAAACAAGTTCGTGTGCGTTTTGCACCAAGTCCAACTGGACCTTTGCATATTGGTGGGGTTAGAACTGCCTTATTTAATTATTTATTTGCTAAAAAAAATAACGGCGTTTTCTATTTGCGTATAGAAGACACTGACCAGAATCGCTTTGTTTCTGGAGCAGAAGAATATATTTTTGAAGCTTTAGAATGGCTAGGAATTGCACCTAGTGAAACTGTTGGAAAGAACGAAAAATTTGGACCTTACAGACAATCGGAACGCAAATATATATATAAACAATATGCTGACCAATTGATAAATTCGGGTTGGGCCTATTATGCTTTTGATACTGCAGAAGTTTTGGATGCCCACAGAAAACAGCACGAAGCCGAAGGAAAAACATTCATTTACAATTGGCACAATCGGGAGAAATTAGATACTTCATTAGTTATTTCAAAAGAAGAAACTGATAAACGAATTGCTGCTGGCGAAGATTATGTCATCCGATTTAAAACTCCTGTAAATGAAACGTTGCATTTGCATGACATCATTCGAGGAGATATTAAATTTGAAACAAACTTGTTAGACGATAAAGTTTTGTTCAAATCAGACGGGATGCCAACTTATCATTTAGCGAATATTGTTGATGATCATTTGATGGAAACCTCGCATGTTATTCGTGGAGAAGAATGGTTGCCATCTATGCCTTTGCACAGTTTATTGTATAAAGCATTTGGCTGGGAAGCACCTGAATTTGCCCATTTACCATTGATTTTAAAACCAATAGGAAACGGAAAATTATCAAAACGTGATGGCGATAAAATGGGGTTTCCAGTATTTCCTTTAGAATGGAAAACCGAGGAAGGGATTTCATCTGGGTATAGAGAAAAAGGATTTTTCCCGGAAGCTGTGGTTAACTTTCTAGCCTTATTGGGATGGAATGACGGTACCGATCAAGAATTATTTTCTTTGGAAGAATTAGCAGAAAAATTTGATTTAA
>TBL_comb47_HYPODRAFT_10002275_pt1 | contig 23799 bp, 26 predicted proteins | sample TroBogypolimnion_40_FD_10682 | JGI IMG/M metagenome (IMG submission 10682)
GCAGTGAGAGATTGTGACTTTTTGAGCATATCGCGGCGATTGTAAATAGGGGAGTAATTCTGGTGTCTATGAATAAGCCAATGAGCATTCCGCCAAAGCCTAGGGAGAGCATCACGTGAGGTGGAGATAGTCCAAGGCCTTGAGGCCTTAGCTTTGCAAGCGCAAAGCAGCCTAAGGCAATGCCTATCAACGAGAGCCATTGCAAAGACCATAAATTCTCATCGGAATCTATGCTTACAAGCATCAAGGTAAAGCCAACCAAAGCTATCAGACCCAATGCAACTAAGGTATTGATATTTCTTTTTAGGACGCTATTGTTCAAGATCTGTCTTTGCATTAATTTTATTTATGGAAATGATTATGTGGCAATTGGATAAATCTTGCTCAGCTCCAGAATTTGCAATGATTCGGGTAAACACTATATTTCTAATGAAGAAATTCATACTGCATTGCATCAAATACGCAAGTCTTTTTTTTGAGTTATAACATTAGTCAGATTTAAAGTCGCACATTAAATAACAAGAACTTTAAGGAGACAAAATGATTCCTCCAGAATTTGATTACCATGCGCCAACTACTCTGAGCGATGCGATTGCATTACTTGATCAGTTGGGTGACGATGCCAAAATTTTGGCTGGCGGACATAGTCTGTTGCCAATGATGAAGTTGCGTTTTGCAGAGCCTGCGCATTTAGTGGATCTCAATTTGATTCCGCAATTGAGGGGCATTCGCGAAGAAGATGGCCTCATCAAGATTGGGGCGATGACAGTCGAGAACGATATTTTGGATTCGGCTCTGCTCAAAGAAAAAGCTTCACTACTTCCCAAGGCTGTCAAATGGATTGCTGATCCACAAGTACGTAATCGTGGAACTATTGGTGGAGATATTGCCCACGGCGATCCTGCTAATGATCATCCCGCTATCGCTATGGCCTTAGATGCAACCTTTGTATTGCATGGTCCTGGTGGCGAAAGAAAAGTAAAAGCAGTAGATTTTTTCCATGGCACCTACATGACTGATATGGCTGCCAATGAAATCATGACCGAGATTCAATTTGCTCCATTGGCTGGCAATACAGGTGTGCATATGTAAAGCTCAAACGGAAGACTGGTGACTGGGCGACAGCTGCAGCCGCTGTAGTACTGCAAATGGCTAACGGAAAAGTAAGTATGGTGCGCATTGGCTTAACGAATGTGGCTGATACCGCTATTAGGGCAACGAAAGCCGAAGAGCTGCTCTTGGGTAAAGAGCTCAATGAAGAAACATTGAGAGAGGTAGTAAGCGCCGTAGCCGAGGCTTGCAACCCTGCCGAAGATCTTCGCGGTGATATTGAGTACAAGACAGCAATGGCTGGTGAGATGACTAAGCGTGCATTGCTTGATGCCGCTTCACAAATCAGTTAATTCAAGACCTAATACGGAGCAATAGACCATGAGCAAAAAATTAGTAAGCATGACCATCAATGGTAAAAAAGTTGAAGAGGCTGTTGAGCCGAGAACGCTTTTAATCCACTTCTTACGTGAGAATCTCAATCTTACTGGTGCGCACATTGGTTGTGAAACCAGTCATTGCGGTGCATGTACGGTTGATATCGATGGTAAGTCAGTTAAATCTTGTACGCATCTTGCGGTTCAGTGTGAAGGTGCGGATATTTTGACTGTCGAAGGTTTGGCAAAAAATGGCGTACTGAGCGCGGTTCAGGAAGGCTTTCATATGGAGCATGGTCTTCAATGTGGCTTTTGTACTCCAGGAATGCTAGTAAGGTCTTATCGCTTATTGCAAGAAAACCCCAACCCTACTGAAGCAGAAATTCGTGCAGGAATATCCGGAAATTTATGTCGTTGCACTGGATATCAAAACATTGTTAAGGCAGTGCAATACGCTGCTAAAAAGTTACAAGAAACTGCTCAAGCATAAAAACCCAATTTTAAAGTTGTGGGCTTTTTTTAAAGCCACATAACTCAACAGGAGATAAAGATGAATGCACCGTTGAAAGATCGTGAAGCAGCGTTAATGGGTATGGGTGATTCCCGTCTTCGTAAAGAAGATGCGCGATTTATCCAAGGTAAAGGAAATTATGTAGACGATATCAAGTTGCCTAATATGGTCTACATGGATATTGTCCGTTCGCCACTGGCACATGCTCGCATTAAAAAGATCAATAAAGAAGAAGCGTTAAAAATTCCAGGCGTTTTAGCTGTTCTCACTGCCGAGGATTTAAAGCCCCTCAAATTGCATTGGATGCCAACCCTAGCTGGCGATGTGGCGGCGGTTTTAGCCGATGAGAAGGTGCATTTTCAGATGCAAGAAGTTGCAGTCGTTTTGGCTGAAACCCGTTATGCCGCTGCTGATGGCAAAGAAGCTGTACAGGTTGAGTACGAAGAATTGCCTGTAGTCATCAATCCTTTTGATGCTTTAAAGGATGACGCTCCTATTTTGCGTGAAGACCTCATTGAGAAAATGGAAGGAGCGCACGGTAAGCGCCACCATCCCAATGACATCTTTACTTGGGAAGCTGGTGATGCGGCAGCAGCAGACGCTGCTTTTGTAAATGCAGAAGTAGTTGTCAAAGAAGATTTGCTGTATCCGCGTGTACACCCATGTCCGCTTGAAACTTGCGGCTGTGTTGCATCTTTTGACCCTATTCGCGGTGATTTAACCACTTACATTACAAGTCAAGCTCCACACGTAGTGCGTACCGTTGTTTCCATGCTTTCTGGTATTCCAGAATCAAAAGTGCGAATCATTTCTCCAGATATTGGTGGCGGCTTTGGTAACAAAGTGGGCATCTATCCTGGTTATGTTTGCGCTATTGTTTCTTCCATCGTTTTAGGCCGTCCGGTTAAATGGATTGAAGACCGTATTGAAAATCTTTCATCTACCGCTTTTGCTCGCGACTATCACATGACTGGTGAGCTTGCGGCAACAAAGGATGGAAAAATCCAAGGCTTGCGTGTCAATGTGTTGGCTGACCACGGTGCGTTTGATGCCTGTGCTGATCCATCAAAATTTCCAGCAGGAATGTTTCATATCTGTTCTGGTTCCTATGACATTCCAGCCGCGCATTGCACGGTAAGAGGGGTTTATACAAATAAAGCCCCTGGTGGTGTGGCCTATCGTTGTTCCTTCCGGGTTACTGAAGCTGTTTATTTAATTGAGCGCATGGTTGACGTCCTCGCGCAAAAGCTCAATATGGATAAATCGGAAATTCGTAAGAAGAACTTCATTCGTAAGGATCAGTTCCCTTATAAATCTGCTTTTGGTTTTGAATACGACTCTGGCGACTATCTCACTGCTTTAGATCAGGTCTTAGATGCCGTGGACTATAAAGGTCTTAGAGCAGAACAGGCTGCTAAACGTGCTGACCCGAATAGCAAGACTCTGATGGGTATTGGTTTAGTAACTTTTACCGAGATTGTGGGCGCAGGTCCAAGCAAGATTTGCGACATTCTGGGTATTGGTATGTTTGACTCTTGCGAAATTCGTGTTGACCCAACTGGTAGTGCTATTGCCAGAATGGGAACGATCTCCCAAGGTCAGGGTCATCAAACAACTTATGCGCAAATTATCGCAACTGAGTTGGGTATTGCTTCCGATTTGATTAAGGTTGAAGAAGGGGATACCGATACTGCTCCTTATGGACTGGGTACTTATGGTTCACGTTCTACCCCGGTTGCTGGTGCTGCTATTGCCATGGCCGCCCGTAAGATTCATGCAAAAGCTAAAAAGATCGCAGCCTCATTACTCGAGGTTAGTGAGAACGACTTAGAGTGGGAAGTGGACCGCTTTAAAGTGCGCGGAAATGATGATAAGTTCAAGACAATGAAGGATATTTCTTGGGCTGCATACCATCAACCACCTGATGGCTTAGAGCCAGGNTTGGAGGCTGTTCATTACTATGATCCGCCAAACTTCACTTTCCCGTTCGGAATTTATTTAGCTGTAGTGGATATTGATCGCGCAACTGGTGAAACCAAGGTAAGACGCTTTTANGCATTGGACGATTGCGGTACTCGAATTAATCCGATGATTATTGATGGCCAGATTCATGGTGGTTTGACAGAAGGTTTTGCCGTAGCAATGGGTCAGCTTTTATCATTTGATGCTCAGGGCAATATTCAAGGCAATTCTTTGATGGATTATTTCTTGCCAACTGCCGTTGAGACACCACATTGGGAAACCGATTACACAGTTACTCCATCTCCACATCATCCACTTGGAGCCAAGGGAGTTGCCGAATCACCACACGTTGGTAGTATTCCAACATTTACCTCTGCCATAGTCGATGCATTTGCACATACAGGCGTTACGCATATTGACATGCCACACACCTCGTTTCGCATCTGGAAAGAGCTGAAAAAACACGGACTAAACCTCAATTAATTAAAGTTAGGATTTTTGGAATGGAAGTAATAATTGATAAGCAGTATCCAATTCCTGCCAGCGTAGAAAGTTGCTGGCAGGTTTTATCTAACGTCAATGATTTGGCTACCTGTATGCCTGGCGCATCTATTACTGAGCAACTTGACGATACCCACTACAAGGGGAGCGTCAAGCTCAAAGTAGGTCCTGCCACCGCTGCATTTGCTGGGGATATTGAGCTGCAAGGTATCGATCCCGCATTAAAAGAAATTCGCATGCTGGGCAAAGGCGCTGATCGTGGCGGTTCTTCAGCTTCAATGCAGTTGACGGCGAGTTTGCTGGCTCAAGCTGATGGGACAACCAATTTAGTGGGTAAGGCCGAAGTGATTGTGAACGGTAAGTTTGCTCAATTTGGTGGTCGCATGATGACGTCTGTTTCAGATATGATCTTGCAGCAGTTTGCGGATAATTTTTCTGTAAAGGCGCAAGCTGTAGGCGGCACTGTGTCACCAACTCAAACTGGCAGTTCAAATGCTACATCTTCAGCTTCTGCCCCTGCTGCGGCGGCAACGCCTGCAGCTAAAGCCCCCCATACTGAATTAAATGGTTTGGCCATTGCTTGGATGTTGATTAAGAATTTCTTCAAAGGCCTGGTAGGTATTAAAAGCTAATGAATGTTAAAGAGATATCGAGTCTCCTCTCCAAGGCATCTTATGTAGCTGACGATAGTCTCTCAGAGATGGTTTGGATGGGTCTTACGATTGATCGGCCGCTATTATTAGAAGGTGAAGCTGGAGTCGGAAAAACGGCTATTGCCCATGCTTGTTCTGTCGGTTTGGGTAGACCCTTGTTTCGACTTCAGTGTCATGAAAGCCTTGATCTTAATCAGGCGGTTTATGAGTGGAACTATAGCCGTCAGTTATTAGAAATCCGCCTTAGGGAGGCTGAGGGTGGCGATAAATCACATCTAAGAGATGATTTATTTAGTGAGCAGTTTTTGCTCCAGCGCCCCTTAATGCAGGCAATCACTTCACCCAAGCCTTCAGTATTATTGATAGATGAAATAGATCGTGCTGATGAGGCGTTTGAAGCTTATCTACTAGAAGTGCTTGGTGAGTTTCAGATTACAGTACCTGAGCTAGGAACTATTAAGGCTGTTAGCCGCCCATTGGTAATTCTGACGAGCAATGGCACGCGTGATTTATCCGATGCTCTGCGTCGTCGATGTTTATATCACTATGTTGATTACCCATCTATTCCTCGTGAGCTCACGATTGTTCAAACGCTAATACCTGAAGCGAATTTAGAGCTTTTACAGCAAGCCGTGATGTTTGTTCATCAATTGCGTAAAGAAGATTTAGATAAGACGCCTGGTATTGCTGAAACTTTGGATTGGATTCGCATTCTATGTGCCAAGAACTTGCAGAAGTTGCCCGATGATCCTGTTGAATTCATGGGTACGCTTTCAGCTTTGCTCAAGACTCGTAATGATCAATGGCAAATATCCAACCAGGTATTAACTAAATTGATGGGCACAGGGCAGCGTGTCGGGATTGATGCTGGGGTTGTGGAATCCCGCAAGTAAGCAGAATCCTTGCCTGATTGATATGCTAGATTCGCCCACCCCAACCGAAGAGATCCGTCATTTTGTAGCGTATCTTAGGGAAAGCGGTTTCGTTATTGGCTTATCTGAATTTAAGGCGATGGTGCACATCGCACTTTCAGCAGGAATTCAAGATAACGCTCGTATCGAAAAGTGCTGGCGTGGGATTGCTTCTTCATCTCATCAGCAGTGGGATCAATTTCCTGCTTTGTTTGAGGCTTTTTGGTATCCCAAGAAGGTTAAGGGCAAAACTAAATCTTCAGGACAAAAGAAGCAGGGGAAATCCCTGCCCCAACTGATTCAAGAATTACAAAGCGAATCTGGATCAACTAAACCCTCAAATAATGGCCGTTCAGTAGGTTTAGGCTCGAGTGAATCTGAAGCAGAACAGGCCGTACAAGAAAAAGGTCAGGGCGGTGCGAGTAAGGTTGAGCCGTTAGCTGAAAAGCCTTTAGGTGATTGGTTACCGCAAGATAGTCAACAACTCGATGCATTGATTGCTCCCTTGCAGGCCAGATTAAAGCGCAAGCTAGTGCGTCACTATCGACGTCATCCCCAAGCAAGAAGATTGGATTTAAGGGCCTCTATTCGGAAGGCGATGGGTACTGGTGGGGAGTTAATTCGTTTGAGTATGAAAGAGCCAAAAACTACCCCTCCCAAAATCTTTATTTTGGTAGATGTCAGTAAGTCTATGGAATCTCATGCTCAATTCTTTTTAAGAATGGCTAGATCATTTTGCCAAATCCTTAATGCGCGTGTATTTGTTTTTCATACAAGCCTCATCGAGGTTAGCGCATTAATGCGACGCAATAGTGGGCGAGTTCAAGAAAAGATTAATGCTGTTGCATTTGGTTTTGGAGGGGGGACTCGGATTGCCACTAACTTACAGGCATTTTTAGCGCAAAGCAAATTAGGACCTTCGGGGAGTCAAATAAAAGGTCTGGGTAAGCGTGATATTGTTTACGTATTAAGTGATGGATATGACACTGATCCTCCGCAGCAAACCTTAGAAGCTATTTCGGCAATTCGTAATAAAGGGGCAGATATCTTCTGGCTCCATCCAACTGTTGATCGCCCGCAGTCAGAGGCGATACTCTTAAGTCAAGATGCTATTTCTGGATTTATGGCGGTAAGTCATTTAGGCAGTCTTGAGGGCTTGGTAGACTTAACTCTAAAGCGTAAAAAAATTAGCAATGAAACTCACATGAGATTGGGGTTGTAATGGGATGCATTATGAAGCAGGGTGGTGGCCTTTACTCTAGAGTTAGAGTCGGGGCTATCTTATTAGCTGCTGGTGAAGGAAAGCGAATGGGGGGCGTTCCTAAGGCCCTCATAGAGCTTCAAGGAGTTCCTTTAATCAATCGCCAAATGATTGCATTAAGCGGTGCTGGTGTTGATGAGGTTGTAGTTGTTACTGGCCATTACCATGAGCTCGTTGAGCCAATGGTTGAGCAATTTCCAGTGCGAGTTGTTCGCAATCTTCATCCTGCTGATGGACAGGCGTCATCTGTGAGAATGGGGCTTGAAGCATTGGGTGGCAATTTCGATGCCGTCATTATGGCTCTATGCGATCAGCCTTTAATTAACGCCGAAGATATCACCCAGCTTATTGCGGCATTTAAAAAACGCCAGTCTGGAGAAATTCTGATGCCAATGGTTGATGGACAGCGAGGTAATCCTATTGTTCTCAGTGGAACGGCTATTAATCAAATATTGGCATCCGGTCAAAATATGGTTTGTCGAAAATTTATGGATGAAAATCCAGAAGTTGTAAATGTCTTTCATACTGATAATGAGCATTTCATCCTTGATGTAGATTCCCTAGAAGATCTGGATGCTTTTCAAGCTAAAACGGGCTGGAGCTTAACTGTGCCCAAGGCGTCTAATAAGGCCGCCATAATTGAGCCAGAATCAGAGCCCGCATATTTGTCCTTGCAAAAATTGAGACCCTAATGCTTACCTCTAACTGGCCTGTGCCTATTGCCATACATGTGTGCCCGAGTGCATCGGAAATTAATCCGGTACTATCACGGGTTTTTCAGGCAATGAGGGCGGCAGCATTTCTAGAAAAAGATCCTACCGATACCACTCTTCATAAAAAGTTTTACGCCAGCGATGATCAACTTTTGCAACGTATTGATCTTCCTGAATTTACACAATTGATTCAGTTTTTTGCCGATGCCATTCAAAAACCGTTGGCGCTGCAAACGCAGGGATTTGGCCTCAAGGCAAAATGTCTTTGCAGTTAGAGATCATGGGCTGCTGGTTCCAAATTCAAAATGGCATGGCGTTTCATGATGTGCATACGCATGGTAATTGCTCTTGGTCTGGCGTATATTACGTTCAAATTGATGATGCGAAAAAACGAATAGATCATCCAGAAATGGCTGAGGTTAATGGAGTTACCCGTTTCTATGGCCCATATAGTCAATGGCAAGGCGGTGCTCATATGGATATTGGTAATGCTTATTTACAAAAAAATAGCTTAGACATCCAACCCGAGGAAGGGAAATTGGTGTTATTTCCTTCCTATCTTCCTCATATGGCGATGCCTTATGAGGGCGAGAAGGATCGAATTATTATTTCTTTTAATGTGCAAATACATTCAACACAGGGTGATCAAATCTTTGGTTTTGATTCTAAATAAATCGCTCAATATTGAAAATTTAGTTCTATGGAAAATTTAGATCTCGTAGTGTTAAGAGCCTTGTTAGATTGGAGAAAATCTGGCAAAAAAGCCCTGCTAGCCACCGTGGTGAGAACCTGGGGTTCTTCGCCTAGGCCTATTGGCTCAATCATGGGTCTTTGTGAGGATGGCAGCGTGATTGGCAGTGTTTCAGGTGGATGTATTGAAGATGATCTCATTCGAACACATAGCACTGCAAAAGAATTTCCATCGGGCCCGCCTAAGCTGATTAAATATGGCGTCAGCGCCGATGAGGCGCATCGCTTTGGTCTTCCTTGTGGCGGCACCTTAGAAATCTTGCTGGAATTTGAAGTAAATGAAAATGTTTTAGGTGATCTCGTAGAGCAGCTTTCTCTGGGTAAATTAGTCCAGCGCATCACTAAATTAGATGATGGCACCGTTAGTTTACTTACGGTGCAAGCTCCTGAAGAGTTGGTTCTGAGTGATCTGGAATTGATCAATACTTTTGGCCCTGAATACCGCATGCTCATCATTGGAGCAGGGCAGTTATCGGAATATTTGGCAATTATGGCCTTATTTAATGGGTTTAATGTCACGGTCTGTGATCCGCGTGAAGAGTACCGAGCTAACTGGAAGGTGGGTGGCGTTACATTGACCCATGACATGCCTGATGACGTAGTGATGAATATGAAGTTGGATAGCCGGAGTTGTGTAGTGGCGCTGACTCATGACCCTAAATTGGATGATCTCGCATTATTAGATGCGTTGCAAACAAATGCTTTTTATATAGGGGCTATCGGATCCCGTAGAAATAGTGAGGCACGTCGCCAAAGGCTTATTGAGTATTTTGAATACACAGAAGAATCGCTCTCTGATCTAAGGGGTCCGATTGGAATCTATATCGGTAGTAAAACACCTTCAGAAATTGCTGTGAGTGTGATGGCAGAGATCCTTGCGGTGAAAAATGGAGTGGCTTTACCTAGAGATATGCAGGTAGGATTTGCTAAAAATGAATCCTTAAGTACTCACAATGATTCGGGAAGTATTGTTTGTGGAATTTAGTCTTTTGCTAGAGATATATATTATTGGCATCTTTGAGCATTAAGACAATATGACTATTAGACCTTCATTTAGATTTCGGATTTATGCTGGGGATACTCCTGCCATTGGTCCTGGCAAGATTGCTCTGCTTGAAGCCATTATTGAGCACGGTAGTATTCGTTCTGCTGCTAAGGGCATGGGCATGTCTTATAACCGTGCATGGTTATTAATAGAAGATATGAATAAATCTTTTAAAAAGCCTGTTGTAGAAGCTATTGCTGGCGGGTCTAGAGGTGGTGGTTCTCATATCACCGAAGTCGGGCATTTGCTAATTAAGGAATACCGCGCCATCGAGAGTGATGCCTTACAAGCTACCAATAAGAGAATCAAGGTACTCACCTCTTTACTGAAATGAAGTATGCAAACATAAGGAGCGCGGTGTCAGTTTTTTTTCCACTATCGTTATACTTAAGAAAATATCACGTAATAGCATCGAAAGACTGAGTATGAAAAAAATAAGTGTTTCATTGTTATTAAATTTACTTTTGCCAATTCAGGTATTTGCTGCCGATTTGACTGTTTCCGCGGCTGCCAGTCTCACTAATGCATTTAAAGAGATGGCCCCTATATTTGAAAAACAAAATCCGGGCACTAAGGTGCGCTTAAATTTTGCCGCGTCTGGCCCTTTATTGCAGCAAATCATTAGGGGTGCGCCTGTGGATGTCTTTGCTAGCGCAGACCAAGAGACAATGACCCAGGCTCAGCAAGCTGGTTTTGTTAAAGCAGATGACCAAAAGATATTTGCATCCAATACCTTAGTGGTTATTGTCCCTAAGGGTGGAAAGCAAAACCCTACCGAGCTAAGTGATTTAACAAAATCACAATTTCAAAAAATTGCTATTGGCTTGCCCGCAATTGTGCCTGTTGGGCGTTACACCAAATCGGCTTTGGAAAAGCAAAACTTGTGGACCACATTGGAGCCAAAAATGATTGGTACTCAAAGCGTACGTCAGGCACTCGACTATGTAGCAAGAGGAGAAGTGGATGCTGGTTTTGTATATTCAACAGATGCGGCTATCACGCCCAATGAAGTCAAAAAAGCATTTATAGTGCCAACAGAAATGCCTATTTTGTATCCAATAGCGCCCATTAAAGGCAGTCAAAATGACGTCATTGCCAGCAAATTTATTGCATTTGTTGGTTCAACTCAAGGCAGTGAGATATTGAAGTCATACGGATTTGGAAAGCCTTAAGCATATGGATGAGGCTTGGATTGCATTAAGACTCACGTTAAAAGTAGCGGGAGTAGCAACTGTTATCAATATGCTATTGGGAGTGGGCATTGCCTATCTCTTTGCTCGTAAGCAGTTTGTTGGAAAAAATGTAGGCGATGCCATCTTAACTTTACCCATGGTATTGCCGCCAACAGTATTGGGTTATTACTTATTAGTTCTTCTTGGTAAGCATGGACCAATAGGATATTTTCTTAAAAAGTACTTTGATATCAATTTAATTTTTACTTGGCAAGGTGCAGTAATTGCGGCTTCAATGGTTTCTTTTCCACTTGTTTTTAAGGCTGCTCGCGCCGCGTTTGAATCCTTGGAGCCTCAATATGAGCAAGCAGCTCGAGTGTTGGGGGTAAGTGATGCTGCCATCTTCTTTAGGGTAACCTTGCCTCTGGCTTGGCGCGGAATTTTGGCTGGCGTACTTTTATCATTTGCGAGATCAGCTGGTGAGTTTGGGGCAACACTTATGGTTGCCGGAAGTATCCCGGGGAAGACGCAAACTTTATCTGTAGCGGTATATGAGGCTGTTCAAGCCGGGCAAGATGAGATGGCAAACTTTTTGGTCCTTCTGATCTCAGTTGTCTGTATGACTGTCTTATTGGTGTCTGGAAAGCTTGTCCCTGGTAGGGTGGCTAGTGGAGTGCATGATCATGGCTAACCTTTGGAATATTGCTGTCAGCAAGGAATACGCTGGCAAAAATCGAACTTTTAATCTGGATGTCAAGATTCAGAGCAGTGCAGAACGTTTAGTGCTATTTGGAGTATCGGGCTCAGGAAAAACCCAATTACTTAGAATGCTCTCTGGGTTGGTAAAGCCCGATCAGGGAAGTATTGAATTTGAAGGTAAGACCTTATTTAATCGAAATGCAGCGGTGAATCTGAGTCCTCAAGAGCGCTCATTGGGCTACGTATTTCAAGAATATGCACTTTTTCCGCACTTAACTGTCATACAAAACATTGCCTTTTCTTCTAATAAAGGTTGGTTTAATAAAGGCCAAAGTTTTACAGATGAAAATGTTGAAAACTGGTTAGAGAAGTTTGAATTAAAAAATCTTGCATATCAATATCCACATCAATTATCTGGCGGTCAATCTCAAAGGGTGGCGCTAGCTAGAGCATTAGTTTGTCAGCCCAAGGCATTGCTACTTGATGAGCCTTTTTCTGCCTTGGATGACGGCTTAAGAAAAGCCTTGCGCATGGAACTCTATGAATTGCAAAAACAACTATCAATCCCCATGATTCTGATCAGTCATAACCTGGATGACGTGCGCAGTTTTAGTGACGAGGTGATTCAAATTCGGGAAGGTCGCACTATTTGAGAGTAGTTGGGTAATACATTAGATCTACGAGCAATTAAATCCGTCTAGGTGTTCTCTGGGCATCTTTGTTGGAATGGATAAATCCACCCCAATATTCTTCGTCGTCATATTCGGAAACAACCAAAGCTATAGCAATGGCTTGAGTTGCTGCTTTAAGCCAATTGGAGTCGGTAAAGTATTTTGCTGCTTCTAATTCTTTGGTTTCCCAAGATGCAACTACACCATATTCGGCAATTAAATATTTTTCAGCTTCAAGAATCAAAGAGCGCGTGGCTTCTTGATGACCTTCATAACCTCGGCTGAGTTTAAGATCAAGCTTTTCAAGCTTTCCTAATAGTTCATTAAACATAGTTACTTTCATGGTGAGTTTTTAGGGCAATATTCCCAATGCATTCTAATTGAATCATCTTAAAATTAGAGAAACCAGCGTGGGTGATGCAGCTTTGCCTTATAGAACCATTAAGTGGAGATTGGCACCGTAGGGGTGCGCAAATTATTTATACATGATTGAATTACGCGAAACCGCTCTTGAAATACTTCTGATTAAAGATGCGGAGGTTAAGGTTGGTCGTCTTTATGGGTTACACGACGAATATCACCATCAAAAGGTTTCGTTAGATCTTTCTCGAAATTTCGACTCTCAAAATCTTGAGCTTCCGGGCCGTCCGGATAAGCCTGAGCTGGTACCCCCTTTAAATGTTCCTAGAAGAAAAATGGATACGGCACAGGGGAGGGTGTCTTTGCTGCATTCGCTAGCTCATATTGAATTTAATGCCATGAATCTTGCATTAGATGCGATCTGGCGTTTCCCGGACATGCCTCAGCAATACTATGGGGACTGGTTGCAGGTTGCCAAAGAAGAGGCTTATCACTTCAGCCTAGTTCAAGGACATATTCAGTCTCTTGGGTTCTCCTATGGGGATTTTCCTGCGCACAATAGCTTGTGGGAGATGGTTGAGCGAACGACTGATGCTGTGATTGCGAGAATGGCTCTCGTTCCTCGAACGATGGAAGCAAGGGGTTTAGATGCAGTACCTATGATTCGTGATCGATTTAAGCAAATCAAGGATGTCAAAGCGGTTGAAATACTAGAGATCATTCTCAGGGATGAAATAGGACATGTCTTGATTGGTAATCGCTGGTTTAATTTCTTATGCGCTAAAGAGAATTTATCTCCTATTGCTACCTACAGGGAATTGGCTAAAAAGTACTGTGCTCCCGCATTAAGGGGGCCATTTAATATGGAGGCCCGTAAACAAGCAGGTTTTACTGAGGAAGAATTAAGTCTTCTTGAGGGTGGGCGGGCTTGATTAAGGAAAAGTTTCTGAACTTTTGTGGGTCAGGCGAGATCTCCCATTCAATAAAAAGCCTGATTTGACTAGATCTGGGTCCCATTTAATACCTAAATTGTTAATTAAGAGCTTTACGCTTAATACATATGGGCTAAATTGATATCGATCAAATTGGATCTGTCTTTACTGGGCATAATTTATTCAGAAACTTTTTGAGAGCGAATATGTTGAAGAATTTAATGGTTCATTTAGATGGTGGTGTGCGTTCTGGAGTAAGGCTGAAGATTGCAATTGATTTAGCCAAGTCCAGTAATGCGCGACTAGTGGGTGTATTTAGTCAGCGCGCGCTTGCTAAGCAAGTGGGTCCGAATTCTAGTTGGCCTCCTGAGGGCTATGCCTTAGCTGCCCAAGCCAGTAAAGAGGCTTTCGATTTAGCTACTGCGGGCCTAACTTCTGAATGGGTTGATATTAACCGGGGTAGCGATTCAGCAATTCTGGCCTTGGTATCTGAAAAGGCTCGATATTTTGATTTGGTAGTAATGGGTCAGCATAATAAAGATGCAGAAGAAGAGATTGTTTCTGAATTGGTGGAGGAGGTGCTCTCTAATTCAGGGCGTCCTGTTTTAATCATCCCTTATGTAGGTGAGTATTCCGCCAAATTTAAGCGACCACTATTGGCTTGGAATTCATCGCGTGAATCAGCCCATGCTTTGAATGATGCTATTCCGCTGATTCAAGGTTGTGATGAGGCGATTGTTCTTTCGTTTGATTCCACGATTGCTAGGGCCCAAGAATCCTGTCGTCAGGTTGCAACGCAGTTGTCCTGTCACGGCATTCCTTCAAAGTCTGAAGTCATGGTGATTGAAGATGTCGGTGTGATGGATATGTTACTCAACAATGCTTGTGATCAAGGCGCTGATCTTTTAGTCATGGGTGCACATAGTCACTTTGGATTCCCGTTCCTGAGCGGAGGCGCTGGTACCCGCCATATTTTGCGAACAATGGTGTTGCCGGTATTAATGTCTAGCTAATTTACTTGCGCCCAATATGTAAAGAGAAGGCCCTTTAACGAAAGTTCAAGGGCTTTTAAATTGCTGGTGGGTCGAGTAAGATTCGAACTCGCGACCAATGGTGTAACTCCTCCTTAATAAACCTCTATAACTTAGCTTTAAAATTGCTATGGCCTTGTTGGGCTAGTATAAAAATAAACCTAATTTGCGAATCCGCTAGAAGGTCATATCAAAATTGTAAAGCGCTGTAAATTTACAAAGTCGGCTCCAATGTTTCTTGAGGTCCCTGAACACGGCGAGAAACGACCGGTCTAACTGCAACTAGAGCTTCATTTTGCGCGCTTTGATTTGACAACTTTTGTCGTTTTGATAATTTATGTTTTGGAGATTTAGTAATGAATATGACTCACTATATGCAGTTATTGGCAGACAACCAGCCGTGGAACCTGCTCATCTTTATGGCTATACCCATAGTGCTTGCTGAAACATTGGCAATTACCGAACTGTATATCCTATTTACTCGTAAGTTTGATGGCTTTGTCTATCACCTTAACCGCTTTTCAGGAACGACTGTAGGCCTTTACTTCATCGGCATCATCATCTATTTAATGACAACTGCAGTTGTTCCAATTACCAAAGGTGGCGAATGGAGAACTGCAATTGATGTGATAGCCGTTGGTAGTTATCTGATTGGGGGCTTGCCTTTGATTTGGATTGCCCTGCAAGAGTTTGGCTTTGTAAATAACTCTCTAGACCAAATGGGTAAGCTGAGGGTGCATGCGACCTGTGTCGCATTGTTCCTGATATTTGGACATATTGCCATGATTTCAGGAATGCTTGACCCATCTTTGCTTGGTTATAAAGGTGTCGATATGCATCAAATGGGTAGTAACGCTGGGTACGAGCAATGTGACCCAGCAACACACTCGCAAATGATGCAAATGCACCAGCAGATGATGGGTAATATGGCACCCCAGCAAATACAACAAAATATGCCGATGGGTATGGCAGGGCATCAGCACTAAGAAATCAAGCTTTAAATTAGCCTTTGAGTGGTTTTTTTGTCAAATAGCTACTAGCCCAAAGCAATCCCCCTTAATGCTCTATTGAAATCGAATCAATTTAACAAAGGCAGGGCAGCTCTTAAGGGGGAAGGTCATAGAGCAAAATCCCATGGTCGATGTCATTTTGTCAATGAACTGAAATTTCTCAGGTGTAGAATGAATTGATGCATCTTTTGAGATCAAAGCCTCTTCTTGTTGCTGCGTTGTTCCTGGCTATTATTTTGCAGGTATTGACGCCATTTCTACATGCGCATACTGGGGCTTCAAGCCAGTTTGGCCTGCATCTGCACGTTGTTAATACTGGATTTGAGTCTGCCAATGCCTCTGAAACGGGGAAAGTATTTTTAACAAGTAGTACTGAAGAGTCACCAGAGGTTGGGGTGCCTGCCTCACGTCAAAGTGACGAATTTGATCTACTCATCTTAAATTTTTATGTCTTGGCTTTATACGCCTTGGTCTATTTAGCGGGTGGCGTAGGTAAAGTTAGCTCTTTTTATAGTGTTGATCGGTTTGCTTATCAAAGATATGCTCAAAGTTCGCCCCCTCTCTCCTTAGCTCCGCCTCAATACCTCTAAATTATTCTTGCGTGATTTATTCACGTCTCCTGAATTTATTTTGAAGTATTTTTAGAGGTTGTTATGTTTCGATTTCATCTGGTTGGTCCATTACTTTTATCGCTCGCATTAAGTGGGACCCTCCATGCTCAGGAATTTACACCTAAGCCATTAAAGCTGACCACAAATCAACAGGCAGCCATGGGTGTGAATTTTTCACAGGCAATTTCTGTTGATGCGGGTTCGGTATTAATCACTGCATCGGTCACCGTTCCTCCAGAAAAGCAGGCGATCTTATCGGCACCTTACCCTGGTCAACTCAGTCAGATGGTTGTTGGGATTGGTGACCCTGTAAAAGTAGGTTCACCACTTGCTTACTTCACAAGCCCCCAGATGGGTGACTCTAGAAGGATGTTGCTCGAAGCAACTTCTGACGCTCGCCTGGCTAAAGAGGCTTTAGCGCGGGATAACGAGTTATTTAAGGAGGGGATCATTCCTCAATCTCGACTCAATATCACTAAAGCAAAAGCGGAGAACGCTAATGCCATGTTGATGGCAAGGCAATCAGAATTAAAGGCGGCCGGTATTAATTTCGATGACCCTAAAAATGCAGAAGCATTTAATTCTTACGCTACCGGCGCATTAAAGTCACCTATCCAAGGAACGATAGTTGAGGCTCACAATTTAATCGGTCAGCGTGTTGAAACGGGAACGTTGCTTTTCCGAATTGCCGATATCTCCACTTTAAATTTAGAAATCAATACCTCTGGATTTAAGGCCCTTGGTATTCAGTCTGGTGATGAGATTGTGATTGCTTCACGCAATGCAAAAGCAAAAGTTACTGGAGTATCTCAAGCTGTGAGCGCCTCACAGTCCGCAAGAATAAGGGCTGTTGTCCAAGAGCGTGGCACCTTACAGATGGGTGAGGTTGTTACTGCAACCATTAGGGCCAAGATGAAGTCTAAGGGACAGGACAATACCTTGTGGCAAGTTCCCTCAAGAGCACTTACCAGCTGGAAAGGGCAAAGTGCCATATTTATCCAATCAACCACCGGGGTTGTTCTGCAGCCGGTATCGGTGATCTCTAGCGATGATGACTTAGCCTCAATTCAGGCACCACTGTCTAGTGGAGCCAAAGTCGCAATAACTGGCATTGCCTCTCTGAAGGCCCTAGCGCAGAAGGACGAGTAATGTTTGCTAAATTAATCGATACCAGTTTGCATTTTCGCAAGCTCGTATTAGCAATGGCAATTGCTTTAGTGCTCTTTGGCTTTCATGCCTGGATGACCTTACCAATTGATGCCTTTCCCGATATTTCCCCTACTCAAGTCAAGATTATTCTGAAGATTCCCGGAATGACTCCTGAAGAGGTTGAGCAGAGGGTGGTGCGCCCAATTGAAATTGAAATGCTTAGCATTCCCAAAAAGAGGATTGTGAGATCAGTGTCCAAATACGGCATTGCTGATATCACATTGGATTTTGACGATGGCACAGATATTTATTGGGCTCGCCAACAAATCTCTGAAAGATTGAATGCCTTTACTAAAGACCTTCCACCCGGTGCAACTGGTGGGTTGGCACCTATCACCACTCCTTTAAGTGAAGTCTATATGTTCACGCTTGAGGGTGAAGGTTTTAGCTTAAGGGATAAGCGTACGGTATTGGATTGGACTATTCGACCTGAGCTGAGAACCATTCCTGGGGTGGCGGAAGTTAATGTCTTGGGCGGTGAAATTTTGACCTATGAAGTTATTCCTGATCCATCTCGATTGGCTGCGCGCGGTATCACAATGGCTGATCTTCGAAAAGCGGTGATGACTAATAACAGTAATGATGGCGCTGGACGTATTGACCAGGGTGAAGAAACTTTGGTTGTTCGTATTGAAGGAGCAGTAAAAAAACTTGATGACGTGAAAAAGATCCAAGTCCCCAAAGCAAATGGCGGCTCAGTCATGCTTGATGAGGTAGCTACAGTGCATCTAGGATCGGCTACCCGGTATGGAGCGGTTACTAAGGATGGTGAAGGGGAGGCAGTCGAAGGATTGGTTCTTGCACTCCGCGGTGCTAATGCCCGTCTACTAGTTGATTTCATTGAGCAGAAGCTCGTGGAGATAGCTCCAAGACTACCTAAGGGAATGACTGTAAGCACTTTTTATAACCGAGGTGAGTTAGTATCCCGTGCGGCTGGAACGGTTACTAAGGCTTTGCTTGAGGCAACGGTACTGGTTTGTATTACCTTATATTTATTCTTGGGCGGCTATCGCGCAGCTTTGGTTGTTGCCTCTGTGCTGCCATTATCCATTCTTTCTACTTTTATCTTAATGAAGATGTTTGGGTTAACGGCCAATCTGATGAGCTTGGGTGGATTGGCCATTGCGATCGGTATGCTAGTGGATGCGGCAGTGGTAGTTGTAGAGAATGTGGAAACTGCTTTTGCGGATCCAAATACATCAAAGGCATTAAGCAAGACAGAAATCATTTCTATTGCTACGCATGAGGTAGTTAAGCCAGTGGTTGCCGGTGTATTGATTATTGCAGTGGTGTTTCTGCCTTTATTAAGTCTAGAGGGCTTAGAGGGAAAGCTCTTTTCTCCAGTGGCGCTCACAATTGTGATGGCGTTAGCGACATCACTGTTAATTGCCTTTACAGTAATTCCAGCTTTAGCTTCTTTTGTACTTGAGCGTAAGGCTGATGAAGAAACAAAGTTTATGCGCAAGATATCAGGGAAATATATCGAGTGGCGCAATCAAGTTTGGCAGAACACTAGGTGGCTATATAGAGGTTCCCTCATTGGCCTTGCTGTGATGGTGGTACTTTATATGATCGTAGGCAAGACCTTTATGCCCACCTTGGATGAGGGCGATATTCTGGTGCAACTCCAAAAACTCCCATCGATCTCTTTGCAAGAATCCCTCATCATTGACTCACGGGTAGAGCAGCTATTACTCAAGGATGTGTCAGAGATCAAATCCATTGTTGCCAGAGCTGGATCGGATGATTTGGGATTGGATCCGATGGGCTTAAATGAATCGGATATGTTCTTGGTGCTCAAGCCCAAAAGCGAATGGTCTGGAAATAAGGAAGACATTACCAATAAGCTCAGAGTTGCATTAGATAATTTCCCGGGTTTGGTATACGGCTTTACGCAGCCTATTGAAATGCGCGTTTCAGAGATGCTAACTGGAACCCGTGGCGATGTTGCAATCAAGATATTTGGTGGAGATTTGGCGGAAATGAATAAGGCGGCTCAAGCTATTGCTGGAGCAGTGCGGAACGTTAAAGGTGCTGCTGAAGTCATTGCACCGCGTGCTGAGGGTATGCAATACCTGAGTTTGAAGATCAATCGAACTGTTGCTGGTCAAGCTGGGTTCTCGGTTGAGGATTTGCAGCAACGCTTACGCAATCAAATTGAGGGCGAGAATCTTGGAGTGGTTCTAGACGGCATCATTAGGACGCCACTAGTTTTGCGAGGCAATGACTATATTCGGACAAGTCCTGAAGCCTTTAATGACCTATTAATTTCGGCTCCCGATGGCAAAGCATGGCCACTTTCTGCTTTGGCTGAGATCAAGCAAATAGATGGTCCTATTCGGATCGACCATGAGCAATCCAATCGTTTTTCCAGCATTCAAGTATCGGTTGATGGTAGAGATTTGGCGGGATTTGTGCAAGATGCTCAAGCCGCGGTCAGCTCATTAAATCTACCTAAGTCATTGAATATTGTTTGGGGCGGTCAATTTGAGAATCAACAAAGGGCTGCCGCTAGATTGGCCATCGTGATTCCAATAGCATTGGGCCTTATTTTTGCCATCCTCATGGTGACTTTTGGTTCTGCGATCCAAGCAGGAATCATTTTTCTCAATATTCCTTTTGCCTTGGTTGGTGGTGTAGTAGCCCTCACTATTACTGGTCAATATCTCTCTGTTCCCGCTTCCGTAGGCTTTATTGCATTACTGGGAATTGCTGTGCTCAATGGCGTGGTGATGGTGACGCACTTTAATGAACGCTTAGCTAAAGGCGACTCTATGTCTGATGTCATTCACTTTGGTACTGAAAGACGATTGCGTCCGGTTCTGATGACAGCAGTGATAACTGCTCTTGGGATGATTCCGCTTCTCTTTGCAACCGGCCCTGGATCAGAGATACAGAGACCGCTGGCAATTGTGGTTATTGGCGGGTTGATTACCTCCACACTATTGACCTTACTACTTTTACCTAAGCTCTATGAGAGATTTGGCGCTTTAAAAAATTGGAGTGGGCTAAAGCAAGAAATTCACTTTGACCGATTAATCGATTTCATTAAAAGGATCAAAAAATGAAAAAATTGATTCTACCCATCATATTTTTTGGAGTCTGCTCTTCAGTTTTTGCTACTAACCTGCTACCGACTGATGACCAGGTAAAAAATGCTTTATATGCCAGCCCAAGGATTGGTGCTGCAGATGCTAGAAAAAGCTCTTTAAACTACAAAGCAGATGCGATTGCCGCAGGATCCCAAGAGTTTGTAGTCAGAGGAACTCGTCAGAATCGAAATGTTACTAATATTCCTGTTGCAACCAATTATCAGGAATATTGGGCGGGAATTGAGCGACCCATTCGATTCTGGGGCAAAAGCGGAGTGGATGAGAAGATTTCCGATGCAACTAAAACCTTTGCAGGCATCGAATTTTCTGATGCGATGCACGAGACCAGCAAGGATTTATTGGCTACCTGGTTTGCTTATCTCAAAGCGCTTCAGTCAAGAATTGTTGCTGAAAAAAATAGTCAACTAGGCGATCAAATCGGACGCATTGCTCAAGTGCGTTACAAGGTTGGGGATGTTGCTAGGTTAGATGCTCAATTAGCAACGGCTGAGCAGGGCAGGTTAAAGGCATTTTTAGAACTTGCTAAAGCCAATGAAAGCGCCAGCGGCGAATCTGTTACGCAAAGATACTCTGGCATTGCGCTGATTAAGAATTTTAAGTGGGATGCTATTCCCAATCTGCAAACGCGGAAAGAGTTGCTACGTCAGCAATTTTTAGAGCGAAGCCATGAATTAAAGTTAGTCAAATCAGATGCCGATCGATTTGATTTGCAAGCCAAACGCAGCGGCTTGGATAGATTTCCGGATCCAACGGTGGGTTTGTATACCGCCAATGAGTTTGGTGGGGCCGAACGAATTAATGGGGTCAGTTTATCCTTTCCAATATCAGGTAGCGCCCGTTTTTCTAATGCATCAGCAGCCGCCTCTGAAGCAGAGATGGCTCGTCAAAGAATTATTGAGACTGAGCAACGTATAAGTGTTGAATTTGAGCGCTTATGGTCACAAATGATGAGCAGAAAAGTGGCGGCAGAAACATTACTCGATTCAGCAAAAAGCCAAAATGATGCCGCTCAAGCCGCAGAAAAAGCCTATGTACTGGGCGAAGGGACTATCTCAGATTTGATCGCCGCAAGAAAGGCGGCTAATGAGAATCAGCTATCGGCTGACTTGATGCGCCTAGACGCCTTGGAGTCATACTATCGCATGCGCCTAGATCTTCATGAGATCTGGGACTTTGATTAATATGTACAGGCTAGTTATCTTTTTAGCAGTCTTTGCGCTTTCTTTTGCTGTTAAGGCTGAATTAATCATGGTTGATGAGATTGGTGATTTAGCGCTTTCATCTGATTCTATTGAAATCAAGTCCAAAGATGGGCGCAAAGTCGTTCAAGGGGTGGTTTATGGTTTTAGCAATGGGGTTAAAAAAAGCATGGTTCAGTTCGTGACTACCTGTGGTGAGCTCGGTGGTTCATTGCAAATACAGGGGTATGCGCATGAAAGTATTTGGGTAGTAGGTGGGAATACAAGGGAGGACATGATTGCTAGGGTAGCTTGCAGCCTGCCAAAGCCAGAGCTTGTTAAGATTCCTAAGTAGAATCTCAATTTAACTTTTGAATAATCACCCAAACTACCCACCGATGAAATCTTTTAGGCAGCGAGCAGCACTCAGGATTATTGTGGTGGCATTTGGCCTGGCTACATTATTTGGCATTACCACTTATTGGATTACTCAGATTGCATTTGAGAAGGCCATTGTCAAGCAAGTTGTAGAGACTTCAAATTCGCTAAAGTGGGCCTTAAGTTCCAGCGCAATAAAGGGCTTTAGAAAAGACAACTCAGAGCTTATTTCTCAACTAAACAATATTATCAAGTTTGGTTCTTTCGATGCAGTTGAGCTGTATGACGCCGACTGGAATAAGCTTGCAGAGGCTGATAACGATGTCGTTGAAGAGCATGCTGAACTTGCTCGGACAGACCATTTTATTCAATACACTCAGCCAATTTATAGGGCAAAAAAAATTAAAGATGGAAGATTGGCCATCAATGTATTTGTGCCTTATTTAGAGGTTCCCGATGATCTCAGTAGTAAGCCTCTAGGGTATTTTGAGGGGCTGTACATCACGCCTGAATGGCGGGTTGAGCAAATGCGAAATCTCTCATATGGAAGCGTTTTATTTGTCATGCTTGCCGTATTGATCAGCGGGATGGCGCTCTACCCAATAATGCTGGATCTATACAGGGAAAGGGAGAAGAAGGCAGAAAATCTCTTTCAATCAAATGTACTAGTGATGAAGTCTTTGGGCGAGGCCATTGCCAGGCGAGATAGCGAGACTGGTGCTCACAACACTCGTGTAACGTTGCTCGCAATTGCTATTGCAGAGGCCATGAAGTTTCCTTCTCAAAGTATGGAATCTTTAATCGTTGGCGCTCTTTTGCACGATATTGGAAAGATTGCAATTTCCGATAATATTTTGCTAAAACCAGGACGGTTAACGGATGCAGAATTTGAGATTATGAAAGACCATGTCAAATATGGCGAAGATATTATTGAAGATAAGGGATGGCTGCATGATGCATTTGATGTGATCAGCGGACACCATGAGCGGTGGGATGGTAGCGGTTATCCAAGGGGTTTAAAGGGTGAATCTATTCCATTAGCGGCACGAATTTTTACCGTAGCAGATGTTTTTGATGCCTTAATTTCTAAAAGACCATACAAAGAGCCTTTTGATTATCAAATATCACTAGCAGTCATTGATGATGGCACTGGTACTCATTTTGACCCGCAGGTTGTGGAAGCGTTCAAGCCAATTTCTAAAGCCTTGTATGAGGATTTAATGGCCCTTAACGAAGTGGATTTAGAAAAGCGCTTAGATGAAGCGATAGATCATTATTTGAAAATAAGTTTGAGTTAACTTATCCGCTTTAGCACTTCATGCCGGCAAGATATTAATTGGGGTGACTTGAATGCCAAATTTATATTTTCGTCAACTTGATGAACAAGCCATCTTCGGGTGGTTTTTTATTGCTGTTGGGTCGGGCGAGATTTGAACTCATAACAAGCTATTTACTCAAATGGGGTCAGAAAGAAGTGGACATCAACACCTTCTCTGGCGGATTTCATGGTCAATCAGTTTCGCCGATTCTGATAATGCTATTAGATAGTTTATTGGGTAGGTAGTTTTAAAGTGGCCCAAGAGAGTCTCTGTTAACGCCCACATGAATTCTTTCGGAATTTAACGCTCGGCAAAAGTAATCGTTGTTCAAAAAGTCCATTCCAATATTAAATAAGATTTCACTGGTAGGGTATTTAATAAT
>TBL_comb47_HYPODRAFT_10002277_pt1 | contig 23790 bp, 16 predicted proteins | sample TroBogypolimnion_40_FD_10682 | JGI IMG/M metagenome (IMG submission 10682)
GAAAGGGCCGAACTGGTTAAGCCGTGACTGGAGAGCCGGATGCGGGAGATCCGCCCGTCCGGTTCGGAGGGGGGGGCGGCGCAAATCAATGCGCCGTCCCTACCTCTATCGGTGGAGCGGGATCCTGCCCGCCGCCAAGAAATATCCGGGAAATTGCTTGGCACTGCGGGCGGGGCGGCTACGGTCGCGCCCGCGGGGGCGACCCAATGCTCCCGCCCAAGCACCCATATCTAACATCCATGACCGTCGTTCGCAACCTCCAGCTCAAGTTTCTCGTCGCCGGTGTTTTTCTCGCGTCCCTCACCAGTCCGCTGCGGGCATGGCAGCCCACGGCCGGGGAGGTGGACGCAGCCGTTGGCAGTGGCGAGTTTGGCGGCTATCTAACTAATGTTTCGGGCTGGCTCAGCCAGCAGGCGCCGGCGGACCCGCAGCAGGTCACGCCGGCGGCGCTGGCGACGCTGCTTGGCAAGCCGGGGGTGGCCCTCGCGCTGGCGCAGCGCCAGTTCATCGCCAAGGTGGAACCCGGCAAGCTGGGGGCGTTCGCGAAGGCCGACGCGACGCATAAGCCGTTTCTAACATGGCTGCTGAAGAACCCCGACGCGTTGCAGCTCTATTTGCTAGGAGCCACGCCGCTGTCGCTAGCCGCGCGCGAAGATAACAGTTATGGTCTGGCGACCGGGGTCCTGGACAACTGGGCGAAGATCTTCACGGCCGATCCGGCGTCACGCGACGGCATCTACCTGCGGCTGGCGATCGCCACCGCGCTGCGTCCGCCCGGCACCGGTTCGCCGGGCTCCGGCCAGCAGAAGACGCCGAGCACTCCGCTGGTGCGCTACACCTATTTCAAGACGGCCCATGCGAACAAGGAATTGTTTCCGAGCTTCGACAATCTAACGGTCTGGGAGATGCAGTTTGTGGTGTGCTCGGGTGCCTCCGAAACCGACCTGTCGTGGGGCCGGGAAATGGTCAACACGTATCGGCCGGACCTGCTGGCGGGCGAGAAGGTCGTTGACACGACGTCGCTGGTTTGGCGTAGGAACTCGCCGATTTCGCACGTCGATTACAAGACCGTGTTAGATGGCGGCGGCAAGTGCGGACCGCGCTCGTCGTGGTCGGTGTTCATCTGTCAGGCCTGGGGCATCCCGGCCATCGGGGTCGGCCAACCGGCGCATGCGAGTGTGGCCTACAAGGCACCCAATGGCTGGCAGGTGGCGTACGGCAGGGGTTGGGACGCCTCGCGGCTGGAGGGGATGGGCGGGCGCGAATTCGTCGCCGCGGTGGCGGCGCGCGAGCAAACGGCGGTGTTCTCCACAGTCGAGCGGCTGCGGTGGTTTGCCGCCACCCTTTCCACCAAGGAGCAGGCTGCGGCGGTGCGGGCGATTGCGCAGACGCAGGCCGAGGCCCCGGCGCTCACCGACAAGGAATTGAAAGCCACGGAGAAGCCCGACGACGGGGATGGGGAACCCGCGGTTCCGGCGGTGGCAAAGGGTGCGGCCAAACCCGATGTTAGGCCGGAGCCGCCGGTGGTGGTGCCGCCTGGTGTGATTCATGTGGAAGCCCCGAGTTTCGCCGAGACGGGCGGCATCACCGTGTGGGGCGGCGAACCGAAGGTGGCCGTGCTGGATTCCCACAACGGCGGCAAGCAGTTGTTGTTCGCGCAGGGCATGGCGTCGTGTTGGGTGGGTTACAAGGTGCATCTGCCGGAGACCGGGATCTATCAACTGGTGGCGAAGGTGGCCACCGTCAACAGCGGCCAGGCCATGTATGTTAGGTCGTTCGGCGCCATGGCCACCGTCAAGAGCGCCACCGCCTCGGCCGTCTATCGCAATCAGGTGAAGGACCTCGGCCCGCAGTTTGCCGTGGATAACAATCCGGGCACCCGCTGGGCGGTCAACATGGGAGTGGATCAGGCGTGGATCGACCTCGACCTGGGCAAGCCGACGCCGATCAGCACCATCATGATCGATGAGCGGGCCTATGAGAAGGTGTCGAAATTCAAGCTCGAATACAAGGTCGGCAACGACTGGAAACCGATCCTTGAGGATACGACCATCGGCAACAGTTATGCCAAGGATTTCCCCCTGGTGACCGCGGAGCACGTCCGTCTAACGACCCTGGATTGCAGCGGCAAGACCGGCGGGCCTACGTTCTGGGAAATCAGTGTGGGCACCGTGCAGGACGGGCATGGCTGGATCAGCCTGCCGTGGACCGCCGGAGTGTGGGAGACGACCAAGCCGATGGATATCCGCCTGGTCAAGGGGGATCGGATGCTGTGGTTCTTCACTCCCTATCAACGCGGCGTGGCGTTCAAGTCGTTTGATCTCAAATTCAAGGGCGGGAAATAGGGGGGAGAGGTTGAAGCCTGCGACCTCCTGAGTTCGGAGGAAATGACATGACACCAGGTGCAACTTGGCGGCGGGCAAGATGCCCGCGCCACGGCGGTCCGGGCATCCTGCCCGGATCCAAATGCGTCCATTCAATTCCCCTGAAATACGACCATTTCCGCGCCGGGGTCGGGGATGTATGAGCCTGCGAATTGATTTCGCGTTTTCTGACACGACACTTGGCAAGTGGCGTTCCGCTTACGGCGCGGGCTTGGCGAGCTTGAGGTCCTGGGCGCTGTCGATGGTGGAGCCGGGGACGGGGCCCAGGCCCAACAACGAGAGCGCGAGGTTGGCGGCGTCGCCGTTGCGCACCGGCTGGGGGCCGGTGTAGGGCGGGTTGGCCGAGGCTGCGGGGGCGCTGCGGCTGGTGGGGTTCAAGGCATACAAGTCGCCGCCGGCGGCGACGCCCGCGCCCCAGACGTAGAACGGGATGGTGTAATCCAAGGGGTTTTTGGTGTCGCCGTGGGTCTTGTCGTGGCCGCCGTGATCGGATGTTAGAATGATTGTGGTGTGGCCGTTGAGGGTGGGATTGGCGCGCACCATGTCGAGGATCTTGCCGATCTGGGTGTCCACGCTCTTGAGCGAGGTGGCGTAGGGGCTGGCGGGATCGGCGGACCACCCGAGGGCGTGGCCGGTGGCGTCGGGATCCTGATAGTGGAAGAACGCGAAGTTGAACGGTTTGGCGGCCATCTGGCGGGCGAACTCGGCTGTTAGATCCGCGGCTTTCGCGACAGGGACGATTTTTTCGTAATCAATCTTGTCGCGGCCGTTGTCCGGGCCGGTGATGTCTGGCGCGCCGCTGGTGGCGCTGTACGACTGGTGATAGAGACTGAACTTCGACTTGCCCGACCAGATGCCGGTGCGCAGGCCGTGGTCGTGCACGACATCGAAGATGCTGGCGACGTAGCTTCCTTTGTTAGATGCGATGGTGACCCCGGCTGTCGGATCGGTGTTGGTGGTCCAGTTGTGGCCGGCAGGGCCGACCACGCCGCGCCCGGTGACCATGGTGGTGTGGTTGGGCAGGGTGATGGCATAGTTGGCATCATCGCGGGCGTTGAGCGTGCCGGACCCTTCGGCTTGAATCCGCTCGAAGGTGGCCAGCTCGTTGGTTAGGCCGGGTTTGAGCAGCGGCTTGACGTACTCCGAGCCCATGCCATCGACGCTGATGAGGATGACATACTGCGCCGGCGGCGCATTGGCGGCGGCAGTCGTAATAGTGGTGGTTGTGGTGGCGGCGATGGTGATGGCGGTCGTCGTTGGAGCCGCGGCGGTGGAGAAATGGCGCGCGGCAGTGGTGTCGCTGCCAAGTGCGTCGGCGGTGGACGCCAGCCACTCATAGCGCGCGCCGGCTTCCAAGCCGCTCCAAGCCAGGCTTGCCGTCGTCGCGTTGGCAGCGACGCTGACCTTGCCGAGGGGCGCCCAGTCGCTTAGGGCGGAGTGCATGTCGTAGGCCAGGGTGAACTGGCTGTTGGCATGGGTCTCGAAGCGGGCGGAGTTGGGCGTGAGCGGGTTGGCGACCTGATAGGTCAAGGCCGTGATCGTGTTGTTAGCCGGAGAGAAGACAAAGTAGCGCAGCCAGCCGTCACCGCCGTTGGCGCGGCCCTGATAGTCCTGGAGGATGGAATAGACGGTGTGACCCTGATAGGTGTCGGTGCGCCGGCCTTCGCCGGAGACGTGCCCGCCTAACAATAGGAACAGGTTGGGATTGGCCTTGAGCCTGTCGTAGATCGCCTGGCCCTGGGGGCTGAAGCTCGCGGGGTAGCCGGTATTGACCATCCAATGGCTGGTGACGATGGCGCGGCGGTTCGGATGGGCTTTGAGCAAGGCATCGGCCCAATCGAGCACGGGCTGATAGTTGGCTGGCTCGCGGCTGTCGTAATTGAGATGGAGGATGATGAAATCCAGGCCGCTGGCGCTGAAGAATTGATAGTTGTTGGAGTTATCGGTGCCGAAGTGGCCGCCGTAGTAACTGCGGCCCGCAAAGCGGCTGGCGCCGAAGGTTTTCTCAAAGGTGGCGGTGCCCGTCGCATCGCCGTATGGATCGAGGTCGTGATTGCCGGGGGCGCCACCCCATGGGATGCCAAAGGCGCGCGACGTCGTGGCCGGATCTTCGATGATGCGCATGGCCGCGTCGGCCACCTGCCATTCCGCCAGGTTGCGAGCGGTGTTGACCACGTCGCCCATGTGGCTGACGAAGGCGATGTTGAGGGAGTCCCGCTGCTCGACGATCCACTGGGTTTGTGCGGAAAAAGTCGCGGCTCGCTGGCCGCCAGCGTTTTCAGAATAAAACTGTGTGTCCGGCAAGGTGACCAGCGTGAAGTCCGGGCCGGCCGCCACCGGAGTGACCTTGCGGCCATAGAACGTCACTGGGGTGGCGTCACGTTGCGGGGCGGTGAGATTCGCGCTCAAGGTCGTGGCCGCGCCGATGCCGGTGGCATCCTCGGCGGGAGTGCCGAGCGCCAGCACCGGTCCGGCTTGCGCGGCGAGGCCCGCGGCGAGGCCCGCGGCGAGCACCCACAGGGCGGTTAGGAAAAGCCGCCACCAGGTGGTGGAGGGTTGTGCCAACGGCGCTGTGCCAGGGCAGCGGCGGGGGTTCCATTGGGTGGAGCGGGCGGGTTGGTGGTGCATGGCGTTTGGCTTCAAGGGTGAGGAGCCAAAGCGTGGCGAGCGGAGCTGTCAACCCTGATTTCGGTGTTGCAAAGGTTACAGGGCGTGGGGCTTCGCCGGGCTTGGCGTTCACTCAACCGGCTCATCGAGGCGCAAGCGCAAGGGCCGCGCCAGGGCGGTTTGGTCGCGGTTCCAAGCGGTGATGATGGCCTGGATTTCCTGCATCAGCATCTCGCAACCCTTGTTCCAATGCTGCGCGCCACGCAGGATGAGAATGCACTGGCGCAGCCCGACAAAGCGGATTTCCTCGGCCCCGGCGCTGCGCAGATTGGCCAGTTCGCTGCGCAATGTTTCAACAAACCCCAGCTCGAAGCCATTGCCGGCTTCCATCGCCACGCGCACCAACGACACCGTCACCGGCGGTGCCAGCGGCTCAAGTTTCTCGGCGATGGGCGTGCAGCCGATTTTGACTAACATCTTGCGCAGGCGCGCAAACAGGTCGTCCAACTGAAGCAGTCGCAGCGGACACTTGGTTTCCAGGTATTCGACAATCCCGTCGCAGATTTCCTCAACGAAGGGGAAGTCCTCATGATCCGCCGCCAGCGCGGCGCGGCGCAAGGCGTCATCCAGCCACGCGGTATCGTAGTCGATGACTTGATAGCGGCCGATTTGCAGCGCGGGACGGTTGCCGATGAAGGAAATCATTTTGGGGGGAGGGGTTTGTTGTTAGTGCCGGGGAAGTCCGCGGTGGGAATGCTCGCGGCTGGTGAAGTGGGATCAGTCTTTGAACAGTTTGCGTTGGAGATGGTCGCGCGCGGCGCGACGGGAGAGGGATTGGATTTCCTGGATGAACTCGTTGACGTCCTCGAACTGGCGATACACCGACACATAGCGGACGTAAGCCACCGGGTCGATCTGATGGAGCTTGTCCATCACCTTGGTGCCAATGATGGCGGAGGGCACCTCGGAGAGATGGTCCTTGTGCAGTTCTGCCAGAATCTCCTCCACCGCGCGGTCGAGCCGATCCATCGGCACGGGCCGTTTCTCGCAGGCCTTGACCAGCCCGCTCATGATCTTTTCGCGATTGAGAGGTTCGCGGGCACCGTTGCGTTTGACGACCCGCAGTTCGGTGCGCTCGATTTGTTCGTAGGTGGTGTAGCGATAGCCGCAGCTCAAACACTCGCGCCGCCGCCGAATCGACGTCCCATCCTTCGATGACCGCGAATCGAGGACTTTGTCGTTGAGAGAACCACATTGAACGCAACGCATGGGCAGGTAGTATTTAACAGATAGAACGGGCGACGCGCAAAGCTTAGATCTACATCTGGTAGCGTCAATAGAAAACCATGCCACATTTGGGAGAATGCGCCAGAGCCATTGAGAAATCAAGGAAAAAAGCCCGGACCCGGGCGTCCGTAAAAATACGGAACTATTGATGTTTTCGCAAAATCCGCCTCATAGACCGTCTGTTCGCCGGCTTCTAACGTCTATCTTCCAACCTCTATCTTCGACGGTCTGTCGTCCGGTCTTGGTGCCTGTGTCTTGCAGTCTTGGGTCTTTTTTTAATACACCCGTTTGAGCAGGTAATCGGCGATTTCGCGGAGTCGTTTGGCTTTGCCACCGAGGGGCGCGAGCGCGAGCATGGCATCGCGGGTGAGGCGGGCGGCCTCGCGGCGCGAGGCGGCGAGGCCGAGGATTGCCGGATAGGTGGCCTTCTGGGCGGCTTGGTCCTTACCGGCGGTTTTGCCGAGGACCTCGGTGCTTTGGGTCACATCGAGGATGTCATCAATGACTTGGAAGGCGAGGCCGAGAGCGTGGCCGAAGCTGCTGAGAGCGGCGAGTTTGGCGGGGGTGGCGTTGGCGCTCATCGCACCGAGGCGCAGCGACACGCTGAGCAAGGCGGCGGTTTTCGCCTCGTGGATGCGCACCAGTTCGCGGCGGGTGAGTTTTTTCCCCTCGCCTTCGAGGTCCATGACCTGGCCACCGATGAGGTGCGTGCTGTCGCCGGCCTGGGCCAGTGCGGCGACGAATTCGCCGGTGGAGTAGCGGCGGGTGGCTGGGATTTGGGCCAGCGCCACGAAGGCGTGGGTGAGCAGGGCGTCGCCACACAACACGGCCATGCCCTCGCCATATACCTTGTGACAGGTGGGCCTGCCGCGGCGCAGGTCGTCGTCGTCCATGCACGGCAAATCATCGTGAACCAACGAGTACGTGTGCAGCAGTTCAAGCGCGCAGGCGGAGGCCAGCGCGTTGGCGCTTGCGCCGCCGCAGGCCTCGGCGGCGGCCAGGCACAGGACCGGACGCAGGCGTTTGCCGCCGGCAAACACGGCGTAGCGCATCGCCGCGTGCAGCGTGGTGGGGCGCTGCTTGGCTGGCGGCAGGAACGCGTCCAGCGCGGCGTCCACTTCAGCAACGCGGGCGGCGATGTAACTTTTGAGGGGCATGGGGAGCAGAGAGTGGTGAAGCGCGGGAGAGCGACCGCGGGCGCGACAGGGATATCACAGCGCGGGGGATTGGTATAGGGCGATGGGGTGGATATTGGCAAGGACAGAGAGCAGGGTACCCACTGCGCCGGCGGTCCAATACCAGAGGGGCACGGGCGGCTCGCCCGTGATTTTGTTCCATCCGCGTCCCTCCTCCAAGCCTTTCCCGCGAAATTCACGCTTTCCCGCCCGGATTGAATTAGCAATCCACTATCCTATCCATCAACGGATGTACGAAGCCATAGGTAGCAGTGAAATCTTCATTGCGGATCTCAGGGGGCTCCGACCAAACGTGACGATTGAGTTGGGCTACGCGCTCAATCATATGCACAAAGGCAGGCTGGACTGGCATGACCTTCCACTGAAACCGCGATCTTCGGTTCCCCCGCTGCAAGCGGTCGGTTGTCGGGTGCGAATTTCGGAGTTTTTTCGCTTGGAACTTTTTGCCCGTCGTCGGTGGGACTCAGAGTGCGCCGTAGGATGCCGCCATTGCGGCGAGAGTGATTTCCCCGTTTCAACGGTCATCGTCGGAAAGTCCCTTGCGGGCGTCCAGCCATGGGCGCTCCTTGTGGGGGGCCATTTCCCGGCACGGATCAGGATGTCTGAGGCTTGCAGTCGCGCAGCAGAGGCACGGGCGGCGAGACGCCGCCATCACGGACTGCCGCGAGACGCGGCAGCCAGGCGCTCTACGATCCTCTATCTCGTCACAGGAGCTCGGCGATTTGGACGGCGTTGAGGGCGGCGCCCTTGCGGATTTGATCGCCCACGACCCACAGGTCCAGCGCGTTGTCCAGCACCAGATTGCGGCGGATGCGACCGACGAGGCAAGCGTCCTTGCCGGTGGTGTCAAGCGGCACCGGGAACACGCGCGCGGCCGGATCATCGACGACTTGGATGCCGGGCCTGCCGGCGTACGCGGCGCGCGCGGCGTCGGCATCCACGGGGCGGGCGAACTGGGCGGTGATGGAGACGGAGTGCGAGCGATAGACCGGCACGCGCACACAGGTGCAGGAAACCTTGAGGGTGGGCAGGCCGAGGATTTTTCGACCTTCGTTGCGCATTTTCATTTCCTCCTTGGTGTAGCCGTTGTCGGTGAAGACATCCACTTGCGGAATGACGTTGAAGGCGATTTGCCGTGGATAGACTTTCGGCGTGAAGGGCAGCCCGGCGGTTATGGCTTTGACCTGTTCCTCAAGCTCGCGGATGCCCTGGGCGCCCGAGCCGGATACCGCCTGATAGCTCGAGGCAATGACCGCTTCGAGCCCGAAGGCGTCGTGCAGAGGCGCCAGCGCCATGAGCGAAATGATGGTGGTGCAATTCGGATTGGCGATGATGCCGCGCGGGGGATTCTTGGCGGCCTGCGGGTTGATCTCGGGCACCACCAGCGGCACGTCGGGGTCCATGCGGAAGGCGGAGGAATTGTCAATGACCACCGCGCCGGCCGCCGCCGCGGTGGGGCCGAATTCCAACGAAATCGAGCCTCCGGCACTGAACAGCGCGATATCCACTCCCGCGAACGAATCGTGGGTGAGTTCCTGCACGGCGATTTCCTCGCCGCGAAACGGGCAGCGTTTGCCCACCGAACGGGCGGAGGCGAGCAGCGTGAGTTTTCCCACCGGGAAATTCCGCTGTTCGAGACAAAGCCGCATTTCTTCGCCGACGGCACCCGTCGCACCTACAATGGCCACATGAGGAGGATTCATAGTCAAAACCGGCCATTTCGCGGCCGGGATGGGCACCTTAGCCGCTTTCCGCAAGCTGGCAACCGAATCGTTGCGGCGGGCGGCAATTCGTCCCCTGATCCCCGGCCATGGGTGCCGCTGGAGGAAGAACGGGTTGGCCCAAGGTGCCGGCAAGGCCCACCTCGAATCATTTCCGCAGGTCAAGCAAATTTGAATTGTTTTTCTGACCTATCACGGGCTTGCGGGCGCCCACGACGCCCTGCGCGAGGTGCCCGATCAACGGAAAATCAATCACATGAAAAGACCGTGCCAGCCGCTTGGGAAATGATCCGTGTTGGGCATTGACGGAATCGGATTTCTCATGCAAACTGCCCGCCGAACCTTCCACCTGGAACCAATATCCCCCACCCAATGACCATGATTCGCCGTTTTCTCACCGTCGCAATGGCCGCTGCTTTCACCTGCAGTCTTGCCGCCGCCGCCCCAGACAGCAAGCTCAAGATCGCCACCGTCGATATGCAGGAGCTGTTCAAGCAATACTACCGGACCAACGAGGCGCAAAAGCAGATCAACGTGGAACGCGCCCGCATCCAGAAGGACAACAACGAGCGCATGGCCAAGATTCGCGACATTGAGACGTCGCTGGGCAATCTGCGCAAGCAACTGGATGATCCGGCCATCAATGACTCCAAGAAGCAGGCGCTGTTCAAGGACTGGCAGATGCAGCAACAGGAAGGCATCGCCCTGGACCGCGAGCGCCGCGAGTTCCTGCAACGCCGCAACCAGATGCTCAACGAGAAGATGATGCAACGCATGAAGGGCATCCTCGAGGAAATCCGCAAGCTCGTCGAGGAGCATGCCAAGACCGAGGACTTCGACTACGTGTTCGACAAGTCGGGCCAGAGCACCTCGCAGGTGCCCTTCCTGCTCTACACCAAGGACGCGACCGACATCACCGCCTCGCTGCTCAAGGATCTGAACAAGGATGCGCCGCCCGAGTCGCTGCGTGCCGAAGGCGATCCGGCCCCCGAGCTGCCCGGGCCCACGCCGGCGGGTGGCACGCCGTGAGACGCGTTGATTGACCCGTTCCCACCCCCCTTTCCTGCGGTGGCATTTGCCCTCACGCTTTCCGAGCTGGTCCGCCTGGTCGATGGTGACATCGTCCGCGGCGGGCCGGATGTGGCCCTGACCGGGGTGGCGGCGCTGGATGTGGCCGGGGCGCAGGACATCAGTTTTCTGGGCAATGAAAAATACCGCGGCCAGTTCTTGGCGACCCAGGCCGGGGCGGTCATCGTGGCCCGCGGTGAGACCGACGGCCCTCCTGCCTGTGCGCTGGTAGCGGTGGACAACCCGTCGATGGCGTTTTCCGAGGTGATCCGGCATTTTACTGCCAAGGCGGCCGTGCTGGTTCCCGGCATTCACCCGCGGGCGGTGGTCGATCCGACCGCAGTGCTCGATCCGCAAACCGTGCGGGTTCATGCCGGTGCCGTGATCATGGCCGGTGCCCGCATCGGCGACGGCTCCCAAATCGGCCCCAACGCGGTGATCGGCGAACACGTCGTCATCGGCCGCGATTGCCGGATCATGGCCAACGTCACGGTCTGCGAGCGCTGCGTTTTGGGCGACCGCGTGATTCTCCAACCCGGCTGTGTGATTGGCTCGGACGGCTACGGCTTCGCATTCCACGAGGGCCGCCATGTGAAGATCGAGCAGGTCGGCATCGTGGAAATCGGCGACGATGTGGAAATCGGCTCTAACACCACCATCGACCGCGCCCGCTTCGGCAAGACGCTCGTCGGCGAAGGTACCAAGATTGACAACCTGGTCCAAATCGCCCACAACGTCGTCATTGGCAAGCACTGCCTCATCATTTCGCTCACCGGCATTTCCGGCAGCTCGCAACTCGGCAATTACGTCACGGCGGCCGGCCAGGTCGGCATTGTCGGCCATGTCAACATTGGCGATCATTCCATCCTCACCGCACGCACCGGTGTCACCTCGGATCTCGCCGGCCACGAAACCTACGCGGGCAGAGGGGCCGCGCCGCTGCGCGACGTCATGAAACTGCGCGCCCACATCCGCCGCCTGCCCAAGCTCGTCGAACGCGTCAAGGCGCTCGAAACCCTCCTCCAGCAGCGCCCGATATAGACCCGATGTTTCGTTGGACAACCCTCGTCGTTCACGCTTGGAAACTTGGGAACCGCAATGATATAACCTTTGTGTTAGAGATGTGAAGGGAAGATTGAAGAGTTACGGTAAAATCATGATGAGGTAAAATGATGGTAACTGCTCAGGTAGAACTCCCGTGCCGGGAGGCTAGGATGCTCTTGGTGTGGTCCCGAAAACGATCCAGCAGGTTGCGGGCTTTGCTCTGCTTGCGGCGGCCCCGGCGCTTGGGTACGGGGCGCAACTTCGCCCGCCGGGTTCTGGGCATAGCCGATGTTGACGATCCCCTCATAGCGATGGTGGAACCTGTCGAGTTCGGCGGAGGGGAGTGCGGTAAGATCCTCGTTGCGGGCGGTGTCCACTGCGGTTTTGATGGCGGCTTGCTGCTGGCACCCTCATTGCCACCGATGGCCAACGTCTGGCCGGAGCACCAGCGCGCTTTGGCGGGCTGGAGTTCATCCTGCCCAACGCCGCCGTGCATGTGCTCGGCTTCCCGGACTTCACCGCCCGCGATGCGGCGATCCGGCAGCCGGAGGAGGGCAAGGAGCCGCACATCCAGGTCCGCTCCGGGCCGCACACGTTCATCGCCAGAGCCATCGAGGGAAACTATCCGAATTACCGGCAGGTGATTCCCCATGAGTTTCTGGCGAACGCCACCATCCCGGAAAGCCAGCGGCCTGCGCTCATCACGTGGCTGCGTTCCATGGAAAGCAAGGGCGACTCCGTGCGGCTCACCTGGAAAAATCCAGGCCACCTCACGCTGACGCTGACGCTCCGGGACTCCGACACGACAGGCGCACAAATCCATGTGCCTGTCAGCATCACGGGCCAGCCGCCGGCGATCTCGTTCAAGCCGAAGGTTCTGGCGGACGCCCTCGCCATCGGCTCCACCCTGCGCCTCATCGACGGCATGAGCCCGATCAAGGCAACCGATCCCTCCGGCAGCTTCTGCGGGCTCATGCCGTGGCGCTGCGTCGCGGAGGATGCGGCGGAATCTGCCGCTGGACATGCTTCGGCCCCAGGCGTCGCCGCGTGAAAGCCGACCATAGACTGGATTTGGATCCAAACCCTCCCGCCAGTCCCATCGAGGATCGGCGGGAGGACAGGCCGCGAAGGAACACGCAGCCATTTTTTAGCTCAGGCATGGGACCCGAAGCATCCACCGACCTCGTTTTCGAGATTTGCCCCCCGATCCGACCAAGGGCGGCAGAGTCCCGCGGGCCTCTCGTCCGGGTGCCCGCCTTCCCACCCATTCCTACGCGCGTCCCGAAAAGCCCAACTTTCTCGTTGAACTGTTCTTTAGAGCATCGCCATGGTCGATGCATGCCCCCCCTCCATCAGACGCCCCGTCGAACGGTCAGCCTGCCAGCCGCCGGGATGTCCGGTGCATTACGACATTGGACAGGCCGCCATTCCAGCGTTATGGCTGGGAATGCATCGGAGGCAAAGGCTACCGCCGTGCACCAACCAAGTAAACCACCATGAAAACCTACCTGATACCTGCCCTCGTGGCTCCGCTGTTTTTTGGTTCCTGCGAGGAGAAACACGTCACGGTCAAGCCGCGCGACGAGAAAAAGGAGACCACCATCATCAAGGAGGCTCCCAGCACCACCGAGAAAAAAACCGAGACAGAGACGAAAACCGGTCCTGGAGGAACGACCACCGAGAAGAAAGAAACCACCGAGAAGAAATAAGTTCCGCCCATCCCCGCGGGGCGGAGGCCCAGAAGCCGGTCGCGTCTGAAAACCGGGCCCGTCGATTTGCCTTTGCTACAGCCTGCTCGGCAATTGCGTTCTAGCAGCCTGTCGGGCTTAGAAAGCCCAATAGACGGCTCTTTCGGCCGCCTCCGACACAGCGGGTCGTGGTAGCAATGTGTCAAACTAACTGATAAACCGCGAGGGGCGGACCGATCCCAAAAATTCGCAAAAAATGACTGCCACATGGCGTATTGGCTGGAACCCGAAACGCCATCAATTGATTTTGAGTGAAATTTCAAGTCCGACAAACTGCTAGATGTTGCGTTTGCCGACCCTGAGATAGGCGCAGGTGGAAGTGGTCTGGCAGCGGTGGTTGGACGGCGGCGTTGAATACGGGGATGCGTGGCTTTGCGTTCGATTCACGGCTCCTTGATCCACACCAGCGAGCGGCCGCCGCGGTTGAGACGGGCGTAGTTGGGGATGGCCAGCAGCGGTTTGCCGTCACTGAAGCTGCCCTTGATGACATTCACCCCGCCTAACAGATCGGCCTGCCACGCGCTGCTCAGCGGTGCGTCGGGGGCGAGCACCGAGTCGACGTTTTGGTCGGTGCTTTCGATGTTATAGACCAGCGGGCCGCGGCGCAGGGCGACCCGGCCGCTGGTGGCGGCGATCTTGTCGCTGGGCCTGACCCGCTGCAAGGTCAGGGGCAGGTCCAGTTCGACGCGGTCGCCGGCCTGCCACTCGCGGGTGAGGATGGCATAGCCGTGGTCGATGAGCGGGGTCACGGGTTGGCCGTTGAGTGCGAGCGAGGTCAGTCCGGAAACCTCGGGGATGTTGGTATAGAGGGGGCTGGTCTGGCGGTTGGGAATGCGCAGCTTGAGCGCGAAGGTGGCGGGCTTGGCGGGGTTGAGGGTGACGGCCACCTTGCCTTTGGACGGGTAATCGGTGGTTTGGACGACTTGCACCGAGGTGCCGCCGAGCTTGTCGATGTTCACGCTGGTGCCGGCGTAGAGGTTGACAAACAAGCTGTCGGCGTTGCGGGTGTACATCCAGGTGGGCAAATTGAGCAGGGTGCGCGGGATGTTGCCGACGCAGCAGGGGCAGCCGTGCCAGAGGTAGCGTTTCTCGGTGGAATCGAGCGGGTTGGTGTAGGTGAAATTCCTGCCTTCGAGATCGACGCTGCCGAGCACCGCGTTGTAGAGGGTTTCCTCGAAGAGGTCGGCGTAGCGGGCGTCCTGCCAGGTCATTTGCAGGCGCTGCTGGAAGAACACCTCGCCGCAACCCGAACAGGATTCGCAGTAGGCGTTGTTAGGCAGGGAGTAGTCCTTGCCGAAACCCTCCGACGTTTCGCCGCTGCCGACGCCGCCGGTGACATAGTACTTGCGGTTGACCAGGTTGGCCCAAATCGATTGCACGGCGCTGCGGTAGTCGGGGTTGCCGGTTTCCATCGCGATGTCGGCCAGGCCGGTATAGAAGTAAACGGCACGCACCGCGTGGCCGACGGCTGCATATTGTTGGGCGAGGGGCAGGTGGGACTGGTCGTACTCGCTGCCGCCGTGGCGCGAGTCCAACAGAAACTTCGACAGCGCGATGTAATCCTTGGCCTTGGCCGGCTCGCCCATGGCCACGAGATGGCGGGCGAGTTGGACCAGCGCCATTTCCAGCTCCTCGTGGCCGTCGTACCAAGCCTGCTTGGGGGCCGGGCCGATATTGCGCACCCAGCAGTCGGCGAGGCGGATGGCGGCGTCGAGCAGGCGGCGGTCCTTGCCGCCGCTCATCCGGTGGTGGGCCATGGCCAGGTCGATGAAATAGCCTGCCTGATAGCCCTCGTGATCGTTGACGTTGTGCCAGCGGGGCTGGCCTTGGATGATGTATTGGGTGTGCAAGTATCCATCCGGGGCCTGGGCGCCGAGGATTTTGGGAATCCAGTCCTCGAGGGTTTGGCGCAGGGAGGTTTGGGAGGCGATGATTTCCTGGTCGCCTTGCGGATCGATGAGTTGGGCGAGACACATCGATTCGACGATGTTATAGAACCAGCCGTCGGCAAACACCGGGCCAACGTGGACCGCGTCGGTGTTGCCGGCGAGCTTGCGGCCGGCCTGGACGAAATTTCCAATGCCGCCCTCGGGTGTCTTCGGATCGCTCATCTTGCGCACACAGTGCGGGATCCAGTTGACGATGAGGCTTTTGATGCGGGGGCTCCAGAACGGGCTGCTGACCTGATAGGGCGTGCTCCACAGCGGTTCGAGGTGCTTGGCGGGCGGCGGGGCAACCACCGTGACGCCGACCGTGTCAGAAGCCTTGAGCGCGCCGTCGTCGGCGGTGAACCGCAGGACATAATCGCCGGCGGCCGCAAAGCTGGCGGTGGTGGCCGCGGCGGCGGGATTGGCGAAGGTGACATCGCCGGGGCCGGACAGCTTGGACCAAGCGAGGGTGAGGGATTGATTAGGTTTGCCGTCATCCTTGGCTTCGCCTGATAGATAAGTGATTCCCGGCAGCACCACGGTGCGGGCGACCCCGGCGAATGCCGTCGGGGCGAAATTGGGTGAGCTGCCCGAGTCATAGACGCGCCATTCGAGCACGCCGGTGGAGCTTTGGCCGGCTGCATCCATTTCAAGGCGCAGCTTCGAGGTTTTGAGTTCGGGAAAGACGGTTAGATTGAAGCGGTTGCCCTCGATGCCAAGCCCCTTGGCAGCGGGAACATCGGCGAACTTGCTGCCGTCCCAATACTTCAAGCGGCACTCCTTGGGCAGGCGCACGCCGCCGCCGTCGCTGAACCAATAGACGCCGGACGAGCTGATAGACACGGCTTGCGGCCACTCGTATTGGAGCCACTGGGTGCCGTGCTGCGGCCAGTTGCCGTAGGCGCCGTGGCTCTTGTCGCCCGAATCGCGGGGGGTGGCGCCGTCATTGATTGCGGCGAGCGATTCGTGGCCCGAGACGAAGGAAGTCGAGGCGGTGGCTACCAGCGCGAGGTTGGCGCCGGTGGGTTCGGGAGCGGCCGATTGCGCGGCGGCATGGTGGGTGATGAGGGCCGCCAAGAGCAGGCCAAGGGATGGTGAGTTCACGCAATTGTTGTTAGGTTGAGCTAGAGGTTGAATCAGGGCGCCAGGTGGCGCTGTCCTCGGGCAAACCGAGCACGAGTTGTTTGCTAGCAGTTTGCCAGGTTGGTTTCATGGGTGATTGGTGAAATGGAAATGAATGGGCGAAGTCTTCAATGGATGAGGTTACGTCGTTCCGGAAGCCTCGATTTCGTTTGTTCGCAACATGGACAAACCGTTTCGCAAAATGAACAGAATGGGGATCGGCGACCGGGGGAGCGAGGGGCCATGCCGCAGTGGTTTCGGGGATCCAGTTGAACTGTTGAAAGGTTTCCCGCTTTGTGATTGTTCTCTCCAGCCACCATGCAGCCCACCCACTTCCTCACGCTCTTCGGCACTCTCGGCATGTCTTCGATTCTGGCCATGGATGTGCGGCAGGAATTGGAACGTGCGGAACGCATCGGACGCGATGCGTCCGCACTCGTGCTGCGCAACCAGATCCGTGCCTACTGGTCGGCGGACAATCCGAAGTTGATCTATCGGGTGAACAGCCGGGCCAAGGGTCATGAGTTCGTGCAGGTGGATCTGAGCAGCGGAGCCAAGTCCCCGGCCTTCGATCATGAGGCGCTGGCCATGGCGCTGGCCAAGGCCGCGTGCCGGGACGTCCAAGCCGACAACCTGCCCCTTGATGATTTGCAAGGTTGCAAGGAACCCGGCAACGTCCGCTTTCGCGCATTCGGCAAGACATGGCGCTTCGCTGCGGCGACAGCGGAGATTGCTCCCGATGCCATGCCGCCCGCCCCCCCCGTGGCGTTGTCACCGCGTCATGCCGGCAAAATCAAGTCCGAGCCAGTGCCACCAAGACCGCAGGGCAACCTCTCACCGGACGGCAAGTGGCTTGCCCTTATCCGCCACCACAACCTGGCCATTGAACCCGCTTCCTCCCCTGATGACGCCGGTGCCACCATCCAACTCTCCACCGATGGCTCGGAACCGGACGCGTATTGCGAACCGGTTCATTGGTCGCCCGATTCCCAAAAGCTCGTGTGTTTCCGGGCCAAACCGGTCAAGGACCGCCAGATCCACATCGTCCAGTCCTCACCACCGGACCAACTCCAACCGAAGCTGCTGACCATCGACTATCCGAAACCCGGAGATCCGATCCGCCAGCCCAAGCCCCGCTTGTTCGACGTCGCCAGCCGCAGGGAGATAGCCATCGACGAGACCCTCTTCAACAACCCGTGGGAGATATCCGCAAGCACCTGGCGCGAGGATTCGTCGGAGTTTTCCTTCGTTTACAACCAGCGGGGCCATCAGGTGATGCGCATCGTCGGAGTCCGCGCCGACTCGGGGGCCGCCCGCCTCATCGTGGAGGAAACCAGCCATACCTTCATCAATTACTCCGACAAATTCTATCTCCGCCGCCTGCCCGCCACCCACGAACTCATCTGGGCGTCCGAACGGGACGGCCACAACCATATCTATCTGTTGGATGATGCCTCCGGACAGGTCAAGAGCCGCATCACCCAGGGGGACTGGAACGTGCGCGAGGTGCTGGAAGTCGATGAAGCACACCGCCAACTCCTGCTCAAAACCATCGGCTCCGACAGCAAGAACCCGTATTACACCCATTTCGTCAGGGTCAACTTCGACGGCAGCGGCTTGACCCCGCTCACCGAGGGCGCCGGCCAGCATCAGATCGAATTCTCGCCGGACCACCAATGGATCATCGACACTTGGTCGCGCGTTGACCAGCCACCGGTGACCGAACTGCGGCACGCGGGCGACGGCAAGCTTCTAACGGAACTGGCGCGGGCCGATGACTCCGCCCTGCTGCAGACCGGCTGGAGCCGCCCCGAGCGTTTCGCCGCCAAGGGCCGGGACGGCAGCACGGACATCCACGGCATCATCATTCGCCCGTCGCGTTTCGACCCTGACAAGAAGTATCCTGTCGTCGAGTGCATATACGCCGGGCCGCAGGATTTTTTCGTTCCTCAGACGCACCGGGCGTGGTCTAACATGAACAGCATGGCGGAACTCGGTTTCATCGTGGTGAGCATCGATGGCATGGGCACCAACTGGCGCAGCAAGGCGTTCCACGATGTCTGTTGGAAAAACCTGGCCGACTCCGGATTTCCGGACCGCATCCCTTGGATCAAGGCGGCCGCCACCACGCGGCCGTGGATGGACCTGACACGGGTTGGGATTTTCGGCGGCAGCGCCGGCGGCCAGAGCGCTCTGGCCGCACTGCTGCATCACGGGGATTTTTACAAGGTGGGCGTTGCGGATTGCGGCTGCCACGACAACCGGATGGATAAGATCTGGTGGAACGAGGCCTGGATGGGCTGGCCGGTCGATGACAGTTATGCCATCAATTCCAACGTCGTCAACGCCGCCAAACTCACCGGCAAACTGCTGCTTATCGTCGGTGAAATCGACCACAACGTGGACCCGGCGTCCACCGCCCAGGTGGTGGCGGCTCTGGAACAGGCCGGCAAGGATTTTGATTTCCTGCCAATCATCAACTCCAATCACGGCGCGGCCGAAAGTCCCTACGGCAACTACCGCCGCGCGGATTTCCTAGTGCGCCATCTCGGCGGCCCGCTCCCGCCGGAGCGCTGAGCCTGGCCGAAGCTCCACCGGTTAGTGCTCGCCTTCGCGCCGGTCCATGATGACTCGCGGCATCAGCGGCACCAACATCACCAGGGCCATTGCCCCCGCCACGTTGATCCAAATCAGCCCCCCCAGGGTGACCTCGAAGTTTTGGTTGAGCGCGGCACCAAACCACGGGGCGAATTGCTGCACGTTGCTCCACACCGCCATGATCAGGCCGTATCCCAACGCCTCGCTGCCCCTGGGGGTGGAGCGTGCCGCCAGATCGAAGAGCGGGGCCTGGATCAGGGTGATGACCAGCCCGCTCATCGCTTCGATGCAAAAGGCTGCGGGCAAGCTGTTGTAGAAGAAATAGGCCATGTTGCTGAGCGAGAGGATGACCAGCCCGACGGTGAGGGTCCAACGCAGCGAGAATCTGCCACACATGACGCGGAAGAGGATCGCTCCGAGCAGGCCGAAGATACCGTAGATGAGGCGCAGGTAACCGATTTGCTCGAAGCTGAGGCCCATCTGGTTGCGCTGTTTGAAGGTCATCAGCGTGGCAAAGCTGGGGATGGCGAGCACCAGCGAGATGAATCCAATCGCGATCCAGAGCGTTGGATGATTGAATAAACCGATGAGGTTTCGCCCGGCGTTGCGCGCGGTCTGGGCGACGGGCACGCCGGGGAGGCGACTTTCCCGCAGATAGAAATAGCTGGCGACCCAAAGGGCCAAGAAGGTCAGTGCCCCGCAGCCCGCGGCGAGGCGCAAGCCGCCGGTGGGTCCGAAACGGGTGGCGAGAAAACCGCTTGCCGGACCGCCCACCAGATAACTGATATTGATAATGACCGCGCGCAGCGAGGTGAGTCTGCCGGTGGCGGCGCTGCGGCGTCCTTCCTCCACGATGAGCGCTCCGATGACCGTGCTGCACAACATGAACGCCGCATACAGCAGCATCGCCGCGGCCAGCATGATCCAATAGCCGGCGGTGACCCAGGCCAGGACAAACCACAGACCTGCTGCGACGGCCGATGCTAACAGAATGTAATGGCGCCGCCGTGTGCCGCACAGCGGGATGCTGTCGGAGAGCAGTCCGGCCAGTGGCTTGAATACCCAGGGCACGGTCATGAGCCAGAAAAACCGCGAGACCTGCTCGGCGTTGCAGCCGAGTTGAGTCATGAGCACATTGGTGAGTGGCAACTCGCCGATGCTGGTGACCGTGCCCAGTGTGGTGGCGATCAGACCGACGCTGATGAGGGTCATGCCACGGCGCAATTCCGCCTGCGAGCGGGTGGCGGGTGGCGGGGACTCCTTGGCGAACACTGGAGACACAGATTGATTGGATGGTGGCAGATGCCGGTCAGTTCTCCCCAGCTTGATGATAGGACAGTCATCCGTGTGCCGGCCCCATTCGCCTAGGCGATGACCATGGTATCGAGGGCTGTGGGCAGTTCGCCGAGGCGTTCGTTGCCGTCCGGGCTCACCCGATAGACGTTTTCGATGCGGATGCCGCCGATGTCTGTCAGATAGATGCCGGGCTCGATGGTGGTCAGCATGTCAGCCGCGCACACGTCGGTGGAGTGGGCGCGCAGCCACGGGGCTTCGTGGATGGCCAGGCCCAAACCATGACCCACCCCGTAATGAAATTCGGGATAGCCCGCGTCGGTGATGGTTTCGCGCGCGGCGCGGTCCACCTCGCCCATGAGGGCGCCGGGGTGGAGGCGGGCTGCGGCGCGATGCAAGGCTTGCTCGACGATGGGATAGGCTTGGCGCGCGAACTCCGGCACGCGGCAAGGGAAGACGGTGCGGGTGATGTCGCTGCGGTAACCTGCGAGTTCGGCACCCCAGTCGAACAACAGGGCTTCACCGGCGGCGATGCGGCGGCTGCCGGGCGAATGGTGGGGGCAGGCGCTGTTGGGTCCGCTGGCGACGATGATGCCGGTTTCCGGAAAGCCCTGGCGGTCGGCACCCAGCGCCCACATGCGTGCCTCCAATTCGTCGGCCAAGTCGCGCTCGCTGCGTCCGAGCAAGGCGGCAGTGCCTTGCCCGATGAGTTCGCTGAAGGCCAGTTCGGCAATTCCGACGCAACGCCGGGTGAGGGCGATTTCGGTGAGGTCCTTCACCGCGCGCAGGTTGGCGATGCATTCGGGCAGGCAGCACACGCTGATACCGGCGGCCTGCATGTGGCGGGTAAGCCGCAGATAGGATTGGGCGGTGAGTCTGGCGGGGTCGATGGCCGCGCTGGCAAGCCCGCGTCTGGCCACCTCCGCGATGACGAATTGTTCGAGTTCGGGCCGCTCGGTCGAGCGGGTGGAGGCAAGCAGGACCTCGCAATCGACCGCCTCGGCCCTGACCTCGCGCACCAGCATGTGGCGCGAGACGGCAAACGCGGCCCGGTCCGACAGCACCAGCCAGGAAATACCGTGGCGCGCGCCGGAAAGATAATGGATGTCATGCGGATCGCACAGAATCAAGGCGTCCGCCGGGCCGTCAAGCCCGCGGGTCATGGCGAGGGCGCGTTGCCGGCGCAGGGTGAAATCCGGGGTGGTGAGGATGCCATTGACGAGTGGGTCGGCGGAGGATTTTTGATCCGCCCGGCGGCGCTGGCTGGATGGGAGGGTGAGCATGATGGGGAGCGGGAGTGGAGCGGCAGCGGCAGGCGTCCCGCCGTCTTGTTAGGATGGGGAGCAGGCGCGGGTGCCCGGGAGATTGCTTGAGCCGGTTGAGTGCGAGGTGTTGCTTGAGCCACCATGATTGGCGGCGTTTACCCCCGGCTTGCAATTCCAAACTTCAAGGTTTCGCAACAAGAGCAATGGGTTTCGCGAAATGAACAATCCGTTGCGGGCTACGCCTGGCTATCCTTGGGCTGGCCCTTGCGCAGGGCGGAAGGGCTGCTGTCGTGGAGCATGCGTACGGCGCGTTCCAACTGATGGTGGCAGGAAAACCCGCAATCCTCGATGATTTGCTTCATCGGCAGGGTGGTTTTGCGGATGAGTTCCACCGCGCGGTAGGTGCGGTGCTCGCGGATGATTTCCGCCACGCCGCGTCGCAGCGCCTTGTGGAAACGGATCTGGATCATGCGCAGCGAACAGCCATAGGCCTGGGCCAGCGCATCGGGCGTGTAGGCGATGTCAAAGGCATGCTTGCGCACGTGTTCGAGCATTTTGCCGACCAGCGCATCGGAGGTGACGATCTGGTTGGAACTCTCGCGCAGCACCAGCTCGCATTCGGCGATATAGGTGCGCTGGTCCGGCGCGACGGCTCTGCCGGCCAGAATGCGCTCGAGCACGCGGGCGGCAGCGAAGCCCTGGGCTTCGTAAGCGGGCACCAGGCAGGTCATGGGCACCTTGGTGACCAAGCCGTTGAGGGCGTCCTCGGTTTCGGCGGCCATGCCGATTTGGGCGGGGATGGCGAGTTTGCGTTCATCGACCATCTCCATGAATTGCATGGCCGGTTCGCCATAAGCCACAAACAGCGCTACGGGTTCGGGATCCTGCGTCAAGTAGTCGATCAAGGCCGGGCCCATTTCCCAGAAGCGGTCCCAGTAGTTGGAGGCGCGGCGCCGATAGACCAGGCGCAGCGCTTTCCAGGTGGCGGCTTGGTCGGGGAAAAAGCATTCGAGCGGCAGCCCGTGGGCGTCGGCCACCTGCTGCATGCCGCCGAAATGGGTGCGGCCGGCGTTGGCAATTTCGTCGGACTTGGAGCCCAGATAACAGAGGCGGCGGTAGTTGCGGGCCACAAAGTGGGTGGCAATCTGGTGGCCAAACGCAGCGAGATCGGGGAGCACCAACGGGGTGGTGGCGCCGGCTTCTGGCAGCGCCCGCAGCCCGACTTTCGGCAGTTTGCAGTTGCGGATGTAGTCGAGCATCGGGGTGTCGAACTCGTCGATTTGGAATACCACGCCGTCAGGATTCCAGGTGTTGAGTCGCGACAAGCTATCGCGATCAATGCGCTGGCAGATCCAGCCGGCCTGTTGGCCATAGCGCATGATGCCGCGCCACTGGCCGAGGCGGGTGAAGCTGGAGATGATCGCGACTCTTCGGCGTTTCATGAGGATCGTGGCTTGAGGATCGTGGATAGAAGGCGCGGGACGTGGTCAGGCTTTGGCGCGGCTGGTGCCGGATTCAATACACCGGCTGATCCGGGGGTCAAGCGACATCAAGAATGATGCTTCGCGAAATGGACATTCGATTCGCGAAATGGGCAGCAAATCGGCTTGCCGAGCCACCCGCTGCCGCGAACATTTCGGAGCGCCGTTGCGGCCTGCCGCCGCCCCGATTCAAACGTTCTGCGCCGGGGCGGCTTCACCGCAGGCCGAACTGAATTAACAAAACTCATGACCCTCCCACGCTTCCTCCTGACGTTCATGCTGTTGGGCGCCGCCTTGCCGCGGGCCGGCGCCGCCGTTGCGCTGGCACCGCTGTTTGGCAGCAATATGGTGCTGCAGCGCGGCAAGCCGGTTCCCGTGACCGGAACCGCTTCGCCTAACAAATCTATCAGCGTCATTTTCAATGGTCAGACCAAAATCACCACCTCGGACGCGTCGGGCAACTGGCAGGTGGTGCTCGATGCCATGGTTGTGCTGGTCACTGGCGCGGACCTGACCGCCACGGAAACCGGGACCACTCCCGTGACCTTGACCAACGTCGTGGTTGGCGACGTGTGGCTCTGCAGCGGCCAGTCGAACATGGCTTTCGGCTTGAGCGGCTGCAATCGCCAGAGCGACATCGACAGCGCCAACTATCCGGCATTGCGCCAGTTCAGCGCGCCGCTGGCGAACGTCGGCCAACCCACCAAGTCCATCACCGGGAATTGGATGGTCTGCAACCCCGGCAACGCCGCCAGCTTCTCCGCCGTCGCCTTTTATTTCGGCCGCAAGATCTGCCAGGATCAAAGTTCGGCGATTCCCATCGGCTTGTTTGTCACATCGGTGGGCGGCACTTGCATCGATCCGTGGCTGGCACCCGAAGGCTGCACCGACATTCCGGTGTTGGCGCCGATCTATAGCCAGAGCATCTTGCCGTGGGGACCGTTCTGCCTTTTCAACGGCATGGTCTATCCCTATGCGCCGCTTCCCGCCAAGGGCGCGATCTGGTATCAAGGCGAGAACCGCGAGACCACCAGCCAATCCACTGACA
>TBL_comb47_HYPODRAFT_10002279_pt1 | contig 23787 bp, 24 predicted proteins | sample TroBogypolimnion_40_FD_10682 | JGI IMG/M metagenome (IMG submission 10682)
GGGTCCATTTTTTATCTAAAAGCTCAACCTGCTCGACCAGGGCGAGGAGGTTTCTTTCCAGGCACTCCAGGCGTTCATCGATTTTCTCAGCCATGTTCTGTTTATTCATCCCAGGCGTCTAAGCGGCGGTAACTACATCGGAGACCGGCATTTTTTTTTGTGAACTTGCCGACTGCAGCCTTTTAATGACCTCAATTTCCAGGCGAGAATCTAGTCTTACTTTTGCCATGATCGTATCCTTTTTTTGGCCACGGCTTAATCGTAAACAATTTCAATAAGTTACCTAAACTTTCCTCAAAAATCGTGGCCAGATAAATAGCTGAAAACACGGGTTTCTTCACTAGATGCAGCCCGCAGGGCTGCGTCTGGTGTGCCGAAAAATCAACAAATTCATTTGTCCGCCTTTTCTGACCTTGCTCCCTGCTCCCTGCACTTTGTTTTTGATTCCGGTTCTCCGGTCGCGGGACAGGACTTCAGGCCATATATGTCCTTGTCCCGCGGTCGGTCCCGCCTTTGATTCCTATTTTTCATCGTTGCAACTCCCGACCTGGATCAATCTTTTTCTCCGGTCGCAGCTGCGGTTTACTGAACGTTTTCACCGGTTGAACCGACGCGGTTATATCGCTTGCCAACTTCCCGGAACGCTCTGCCATCTTCCTATCCAGCGTGTTCTCGATGGTGCTGGTTTTCTCGTCCACGGAGAGCACGGCCTGCTTCAGACCTGCTACCGAATTGGTGTAGACAGCCGCCTGGTATCGTGGCCGGGTAAGGGCCACGTTTAAGGCGTTATAGGAAGCCCGGCAAAACTGCGCGGCCTCGGCGCTGGTGTCAATCTCGGCTTGTAGGTTTGCTTTGGTTTCACCCGGCTCGGCTGATCGGGCCGGGTAACGGGTGCCGGTCCATCAGCTTCATGGCTTGCTCGTTGGTGGCGGCGGTTACCCAGGATCTGGCGTCCTTGGACCAGTACCTGCCCGCCTCGCGCATCGGCATCCGGGTCGGCTCGTCCCCGATCATGGCAGGCCCGTTATGAAAGGTGATGGCGATTCCCTTCTGCACCTCCTCGGTCTTACGATCCTGGACCATGATGAAACTGATCTCCTCGGTGTGCTCCCCGATTTGCACCTGCGAGCGGTAAGCCTGACCGACCGGGCCTGCCTGTCGCGACGGTAGAGCCCCACTGGCTCCCTCGGGGTCAGGTTCAGCCAGAACCGTTTCCCGAAAAAAGTTGTCGCTACCTGCAGCAGCGCAAGGCAAACGAGAGCCAGGTGCATCTTCCTGATCGGCACAGGATTGAGCTTCATGCGGCACCCCACAAAGGCGCTGTTGAAGAGGAAAAGCCGAACCGGCAAACCGGGAAGGTGCTGGAGACCGCGGTGAAGCCGCGCTAGCAGCGGGAGCCAGGTCCGGTCTTTACGGCGACTCGCTCATAGGGAGCACCTGCACACCCGCCGTTTTCCTGCGCATCGAGGGCAAGGCTTGGTTCGCCCATCGTTTTCGTCATCCGGGTGGAGAAACAATTCCCCCTGCCCCTCGCACGTGGGGCATTCCGCCTTTCCCCGCTCCTCGACGTGCAAAGCAAACCAGGTCTTCCACAGTTCGCCGAAGGCCGCGCTGCCGTCTTTGATCAGTTGATGCGGTTCATGCCAGGTATCGTAACGCCCCCGAATGATCGTCATCGCTGTCTCGAAGTTACCGCGGTCGAGGTTTCCCATGCTGGCGAGATCGAGCTGAAATTCGCATCCGTTGTAGGCGCTCAGGAGCACCTGCGCCGCCACTCTGCCGCCTGAAGTTGGTTGACGTGCCAGGTCGACGAATTTGACCACGGCCGCCGCGTATTGCTCTATGGTCACTTTTTCCATTGGTATCTCCGGGGCAGGCGCAGATTCGACAGGAGCGCGAATTCTTGTAGATTAATTTCCTCTTCGGGACGCGGAGCATAACCTTTAGAGTTTTTTAACTTGAAAGGGATTGCGCGGCGACGGGCAGGGGGGCGGAACCGTTTTCCTGGGCTGGTGCCGCCGGTTTTGATGCTGGTTCTGCCGGGCTGTCCGGCGGTCTTTTCGCCAGTCAGTTTGGCGGTCCGGGATTTCCGACTGTCGGCTTAGCGAGATGTCCGGCAACCGGGCGGGCAGCGCTGGAGGGGACCTGCCCGTGCGGCGGCTGCCTAAAGGGAAGCGAAAGCGGTCGCTGGAGCTGGAGCGGTTCCTGGCGGAAGCGGAGGCGCTAGCGAAACACAGGGGGCCGTTCACGGGCGGGTTCGGGCCGGGAAAGCTGCTCGGAATGCTGTCGAGCGGCTTTGGCCCTACCTTGTGGGGTGCGGGTTGGGCGGCATTTCGGGGGGCTGCCCCGCAAGGGGGTAGCAGTAAAATGCCTGACATATGGCAGTGATCTGGAGGAGAGGGTGCTGCCTGAAAAGGAACCAGGAAAGGATACGGGAATTAAATATCTCAGCCTTATTGTCCAAGCCGCTCAGCTTCAGACAACTTTTCGCGGCCATAGAGAAGTGCTGTGCGGACAGGAAACAGCAATTGCCATGATCATACTGTATCTGGCCACCAAGGGATGACATAAGGGATAGTGGCACTTACGTGTTTTTCAGGATCAGGAACCTATCATCCCAAGGAGAAACATATGCTCTGGTTTTTTGTTGACTGACACTAACCAATGGTTTACAACAAAAACCAAGTCAGCAGGCTATGGCCCAGGGGCAAATACCAGGAATACAAAAGATACTATTTCGCTCCCCCCCCCCGATCGTGCCGAACACTGCTTAACAGGAGAAGCGCAGCATGACGGAATTCCAGGTGCAAAGCAGGCCGCTCATCCTTATCGTCGACGACGATAAGTTCATGCGCACGGCCTTCAGAAACACCCTGGAGCAGGAAGGCTTCCTGACCGCGACCGCGTCGGACGGGGTCGTGGCGCTCGCCAAGTTCCAGGAGCTGCAACCGGACCTGCTGCTGCTCGACCTCATCATGCCCAGATCTGACGGCTTCCAGGCCTGTCAGGATATCCGCTCCCTCCCCGAGGGGAGGCATGTCCCCATCCTGGTGATCACCGGTCTCGACAACAGTGCCCTGATACAGCGCGCCTTCGACGCCGGGGCCAGCGATTTCATCGCGAAATCGGCCAACCCGGAGCTCCTGATCCACAGGGTGCACTGCATGCTGCGCAACAGCAAGGTGCTGCGAAACCTGCAGCACAGCGAGGACCGGCTGGTCCGCACCCAGAGCATCGCCCATCTCGGCGACTGGGAGTGGAACCCGGCAAGCGGCAGGTTCTGGAAGTCGCAGGAGATGTTCCGCATCCTGGGGACGGAATTTGACCCAGATCCGGAGTCCCTGGACAGCCTGATCCGGGCCATCTCCCCAGGGGACAGGAAGCTGGTGCAGGAGCGCCTTGAGCTGTCGCTTGCCAACGGCGCCGACTGCGATTTCGAATGCCGCATTGCGCGAGGCGACGCCCCGGAGCGCGTGGCGCGGATTCACGTGCGCTGCGAAGCCGCGGACTCCGGCGGGCACCGGCGCCTGGTCGGCACCCTGCAGGAGGTAACCGAGTTGCGGCGGGTCGAAGACCGCAGCCGCATGCTGATAGAGGCCGTGGACAGCCTGCAGATCGGCATAACCTTCTGCGACGCGGAGGGCCGGATCGTGTATCTGAACCCTGCCGAGGCGCTCATGCACGGCTATGAGGTGGGGGAGCTGATCGGCCGGCGTGGGCAGGGTTTCGGGTCAAGCCCACAGGCAAGGCCGGCACTCCCCGAGGATCGTGACCGATGGTCGGCGTGGCGCCGGGAGAGCGTCAACCTGAAGCGGACCGGCGAGGAGTTCCCGGTTCTGCTTACCTCCATCCCGGTCAGGGACAGCGCCCAGCGTTACCTTGGGATCGTCACCACCTGCGAGGACATCTCCGAGCAGAAAAAGGCCGCGGAGGATTTAAACCGCCTGGCCTATTTCGACCAACTGACCGGCCTTCCCAACCGCAGCATGTTCCTTGATTGCCTGCACCAGTCACTGGCACTGGCCAAGCGCGACGAGCACCGGGTCGCCCTGGTCTTTCTCGACCTGGACAATTTCAAGGACATAAACGACACCCTGGGACACGCGGCCGGCGACCAGGTGCTCTGCGAGGCCGCCCGGCGGCTGGCGGGTGCCATCCGGGAATCGGACCTGCTCGCGAGGCTGGGCGGTGACGAGTTCGTCGTGCTGCTCACCGCAGTCACCAGCCAGGAGCGCATCTCCGCGGCCACCCAGCGCATGCTGGAGGTTTTCAGCGAACCCTTCCAGGTCGCCGAAAGCGCCATCTACTCCAGCGCCAGCATCGGCATCGCGCTCTACCCGGACGACAGCTCCGACGCCTCCACCCTGTTCCGCTGTGCGGATACCGCCATGTACCACGCCAAAAGGGAAGGCCGGGCCCAGTACCGCTTCTTCTCGAAGGAGATGAACCAGAGAATCGCCCGCCGGGTGGCGCTGGAGAACGGTCTGCGCCTGGGACTGGAATACAACGAATTTTCCCTTCATTACCAGCCGCAGTGGGACCTGAGGAGCAACAGGATGATCGGTGTCGAGGCCCTCTTGCGCTGGCAGAGCAAGGATTTCGGCAGCATCCCCCCCTCCGACTTCATTCCGCTCATTGAGGATAACGGCCTTATCTTCAAGATAGGCGAGTGGGTATTGAGAAACGCCTGCCTGCAGGCCAGGCGCTGGGCAGAGGCCGGGCACCCGGATCTCAGGGTTGCGGTTAATATTTCCGGAAAGCAGTTCAAGCAGCAGGAATTTGTCGCAATGCTGACCGGCATCATCGAGGAGACCGGGGTCAATCCCTGCAGTCTCGAGCTGGAGTTCACCGAAAGCGTCATCATGGAGAACGCCGAGCGGACCTTCAGCACGCTGGCCGCGCTCAGGGGGTTGGGGGTGCAGCTCTCCATCGACGATTTCGGCACCGGCTACTCCTCGCTCAATTACCTGAAGCACTTCCCGGTGGACCGCATCAAGATCGACCGCTCCTTCGTGTCCGATGTGGGCCGCAGCGGAGACGGTGCGGCGATCGTCGAGGCGATCATCACCATGGCGCAGTGCATGAACCTCAAAGTGCTGGCGGAGGGAGTGGAGAACAGCGATCAGCTGCATTGCCTGACGCAACTCGGCTGTGACGAGGTGCAGGGATTCTACCTCTGCAAGCCGGTGCCGGCCAGCGCCCTGGCCGAAACCCTGAGCGGCGTCCATGGCAGGAAGGTCGGCAAGCTCGCCGTCACCGAGTGGTTCGACGACCGTCAGAGTCCTGCAGAGGAGCCTCCCCTGCAAGCCGGGCACGATGAGGCTTTCAACGATTGAATGGAACTAAAACGAAAGACGGGCTTGGAGAACAGCCTTATTCACTCAGTTTATCCAGCCATGCAAGGCCTCCGCGAAGGCTTTGCCAAGGTCTAAGGAACCCCCTGGCTCCCAGCTGCAGCAGTGCTTCCCGGTTCGCCTCGTTGTGAAAACCCGAGCTGATCAGCACGATTACTTCGGGGTAATGCCTGACCAGGTGCAGCAACGCCTCCTTGCCTCCCATCTTGGGCATGATCATGTCAAGAATCACCAGGACTATACCTTCCCTCTCCCTTTGGTAGACCTCCAGCGCCTGTACGCCATCTTCCACCAGGAAGACCCGGTACCCCCAGATCCTCCGGTACCCAACGTGGTGACTATCCGAAAACATTTAAAATTAAAATCACTTGATTTGATTTATTTATACCATACAATTTAGCCGTTCTGTTCACCACGCAATGACAGAGACGGCAGAGGGTGCATCGGAGACCGCTGGGCGAGAGAAGGCCACTAAAGGAGGTCGACAGGATGGAACGGGTAATCCAGATCGAAACCCAGACAATTTCTGGAAAGTCCTATGCGGTGGTTGTCCCCAAAGCTTTGATTCATTCATTCAAACAGGGCATCTTTATGGAAGATATCCTCCCTGAATGCATGATATACGATTTGCCCTTATCCGACCCCAAGGCAGCAGCGGCACAGTTGGCAAGCCTGGCTCAGAAGTACGGCAACGCCGAACTGGCCGGCGTTCCGGACACCATACAACTGTTTATGGAAGAGCACAGAGAACCCAAATCCGGCTGTTCCACGCCATTGTCGAAAAGACGGCCTGTGACAATCTCGCCCAAAGCAAAACTTTCACTCTGCCGGTCTATTTATTGATCGCACCAGAAGCACCCAAGCACTTCTCAGACCAGATAAATGGACGAAATCCCAAGCTATCCTAGGGTCGCTGGTTTGGGCCACGGTTTCTGCCGGGCTGTCCGGCGGCTGCAGCGCCGGTCAGACCGGCGCTCCGGGTTTTCTGGCTGCCGGCTTGCCCTGGTTGACCGGCAGGAGGGCACGCGGTGCCGCATGAGACCTGCCCGTGAGCGCAAGCGGAGGCGCGGTTGGCCGTTCACGGGCGGGTTTTGGGCAGGGAAAGCAGCTCGGGACCCTGTCGAGCGGCTTTGGCCCTATCTGGTTTAGGCTTCCCATCAGAGCACCTAGCTGAATTCTGAACCGCATCTACAACGAGCTAAAGAGAGTTGCAAAGGCGCTAATGAAGATATTTCGGGATGATTGGGTTTTTTGGCAGAGGGTATGATAAGGGCTAAAAACTAAATGTTACTATTCAGAAGGGGGCATTCAAACAAACTTTCGCCACGACTTAGTATTAGGGAACCATTTCACGGTTCCTGTTGCCTGGTAGTTAAAACGCCTCAAAATCGGCCTACTAATTGCCAAGTGACCACTATCAGTATAATAACAACACCATTCACCAAATTCTTTCAGCATTCTGCATGCAGCGTCATTTTGATAAAGAACTCCATCTTTTCCAATTTCGTTTAGCATCCACATTGCAACTGATCTAATTTCAGTGGATCTTAGATTCGATGGCATATATATCTCGTTGGGAGTGCATTAATTTCATAAATTCACTAATTACCTCCGTTTGACACCAATACTGACCGTGCAGTTCTATACTAAAGTGTCTATCCATAGCTAGTGATGTACAATGTCCAACCTCATTTACGGGCAAAGTAGCCCATGACAGGCTCGACCAATTTGGTATGAAAGCTTCAATATCTGAAACTCTAGCTTCCTCTTGGTCAAAAGCAAAAAAAGGGTCAAAACGCTTATTGCCTACTCTTCTTATCGTGATATACCACGAGTGGCCGAGTATCTCGATAGAGATACTTTGTCCAGTAATTGTCGTATAACACCTTCCTTTCATATACCCTCATTCAATCTAAACTCAATTTGCCAAAATCGCTAAATTTTCCATTCTCAATGTTGTTGCAAGCAACAACAGACGGCCCCACTTTGCAGGATGCGGGCTTGGGCACGTTGCAGGGGCAGCGAGGGGGAGCCACCTCCACAGCGGCGTAATTGCAACAACAGGAAAACATCAAGAAAACCCGTTTTAGATGCACAATAGCCCAGGAGAAGAGACCCTGACTGGCCTGGTGGGTGACTGCTCAGCGGACAGTAGTGTCAGGAATCTCTTAGCATAACGAATAGCTTATCAAGGTAGGAGTAGGCTTCCTGGTAGATGCCCTCGGGAAATTTCGATTCCTTCGGGCCTGCCACATTGAGGGTCGTTATCTGCTGCCCATGGATCCACCTGACGACACCGGCCGCCGGGGTCACCCGTTCCGCATCCAGCTGTATGATGAGGCAGGGCATGAAATGCTTCACGGTGAAATCGTAGGAGAGCCTGGTGCCTCGGGTCAGCGGCCCCTTGTTGATGATCAGGGTGCCATCCGATACGACGACGTTGTTCTCAATCCTGACCCGGCACTGCTCTGTCTCCAATTCCTGGAACGGGTACTGCCCGGCGGCAAACACAGCCTCTGCCGGTCCGCCTTTGGTGCAATAAAGGTCCACCGGCACGCCGGTCCTGATAGCCGCATCGAAAACCGCCCTGTCCACACCTGTCTGTGCTCCCGATATGACTTTCTTGATGATCATTCCCGCAAGTCCTCATTCCGGACTACCCAGAGGCCTGATGATGTATCGGTTTGTTGCCTTGCTTTATTTAAACGCAAAAAAACCGGGGCCGTAATATCAATATGATATTTCGGCGACCCGGCTGTCTCAGGGAGACCCAATAGGCTTTCCGTCTCATCCTCGCGGATGATTTAGTATTGTCGTTTATCCCGCAGCGGCTGAAATTTTAAGGCATCATAGCGCCGAGGTCCGCTCAGGTCAAGACAAATCTAATGTGCGGGCACACACCACCGAGACGGCGAACGGACCCGGCCACCGGCAAAGAGGCAACCTATACTGTACGTCAGCAAAGAGCCGAATACCCGCCCCGTACTCTCCTGCCGCACCGCCTACTGTCAGATTGGCCACCTTGAGCCACTGTAAAAATTTTCACATGTCCAAAATGTTACAGTTGCAGCTAACACGCTGACACCACTTAACATAATTACTCGGCGGGATTTGTACTGTAAAAATTTTCACACTTCCGCCGGTTTTAGTCCCGCTCAATGCGCTGGTAACATGCCGGAATCACGCACAGTGAACGCCGTTTAATTCCGGCACATTTCTTGCGCGATGCTAATGTAACTACACGCCAGGAGGAACAGATGTTACGGCAATATAGAGTCCTGACCAGTTGCTTGTCGGAGTTGAAGGCTTCGAACCTGCCGGCCATAGACAAGCTGAAACTGGAGATACAAATAATCAGAATCAAGCGGGTCCTGCTGGACCAGGAAGTGGCGCACAGGGTGCTAGGTAACGCGAACAGTGAACGGGCATTCGACGACCTCCATGACCAGGTGCGGTCGGTCTGCTCCTCTGGTCTCAGTGATCGCGGGACGGAGGAACTATTCTCCCATCTGGAGGCCCTCAGGATTGGCCTGGAATACGGTACCACTACCGATGCCAGGGAGAGATTTCGTCAGCGGAAAGGCTTGGGCGGCAGGGTGCTGGGCGCTTTTGTGAAAGCGACATCATGACATTGAAAAACTGCAATCTGGGGAGGCAGCAATTGCTTGTCGGCCACGGGCAATGCTTGCTTTTTTATGAACCATTTAAAGGGGCCTGCGATGCTGAAGCCATACGACCTGGTGGAAAAATGCCAAAAAAAGATCTTGAATTGCGAATTGCCGACGGTAGACAGGCTACAGCTTGAGATGTGCCTGCTCAGTACGAAAATGGCATTGCTGGATCAAGACGTGGATATGACCAACAGCGAAAAGGAAATCAAGGATATCTATGACCAGATTTGTAATCTTTGCAGTCGAGACAGTAAGCCCAAGGACATAAAGAGCATTGTCACCCGGCTGCAAAGGGTAGCGGAAGGCAGGTAGAGGCCACCGGATCGCTTGGGGCAGACCTTTCGGATGTCAGTTACCAGCGCTTACAGCCGTGTTCGCGGTCAGCAGATAGATGCCCCAAAATAAAAACACCAAACCTTCAATGCCTGAACTGACACAGCAGGGAGGTCTGAACGGGCTTTCCAAGGCGCGCGGAGGCTTTGTCAGCCTGGTTGGTGCTGTGTAAAGCACACCTTACCTAAGGGAAATATTAGTTAACTTGATTTGAACAGATGCTGCTCAGCCTTTTAGCAGGTACGAGGCTCAGGAGGGAGTTATCAACATGGATGCGAATTTAATTAAGAACTTAGCAAGCGCAGGTTTTTTATGGGGGCCGTTCTTTTTCTCCATTTTTTTCATGCTGGTTATCACCCGCACAGCTCATTCTTACTACGCAAAAGTGATCGAACGCACATCTCCACCGGCTGATATTGAGGAAAAAAGGATATACGCCAACTATTTTAAACTTTCTATTGCTTGCGGCATAGTGTTGGTTTTCATCTCGGTCGTGTGGTGGATAATCGGCCAACTGCACCAATACAATACTTTTGAAGGTGCCATCATCGGCATGGATCCCGACAAGAACCTGGTTCCGGTAGAAGACGGGATTTATTTGCGGCCCTCCGAAACCCAGATCGGTGTTGGCCGGTATCTGCGCGATTACCATTTTGCCGTAGTAAGCGATAAGCCCTTTGTCGAAGGCCAAACGTTCAGACTGGATTATTATTCGGATACGGGCTCTATCGGAGACGAAAAACCGAAGCCGATTCCGCTTTATATTGAATACCGGGGAACTACCACTGCACCCATGAAGTACAAATTAACACCGGATGGAACTACGTTTAAGCTCACCGGTTTAAACGACCAAAGGGGTAATTGAATGCGATACATACCTCTAACTGTTTTGATCATGTTGTCATGGTTACTTGCCTCCGCTCAAGTATTAGCCTGCACCAGACAAGAAATGGACAAAATGCGTGAGAACGGCCTGTCGGAACCGCAGATCCGTCAAATATGCAGCAAATCTCCGGCTACCGGCAGAAATAAACAGCCACTGCCCGGCAGGGTTTTCCAAACGGAGGAATCGAACACCTGCGAAACCTCAAACATTACCTGCAGGTTGAACCGGAAAGGTCCTGTCGGTAAGACATGCTGGTGCAATACGCCGAATGGACCGATGAGGGGCGTGCTCATTGCACCCCGGTGAAGCGGCCCACAACAATTTACCTGGATGGTAAAAAGCGTGATGTCCTGACGCGCTACCCTAGGGTGAAGTAAAAGGTGGCCCCGCGGCCCGGCTGCGCCTCGGCGCGCACCTGGCCGCCGTGACGGCGGACGATTCTTTGCACGATGGCGAGCCCGACCCCGGTCCCCTCGAAATCCTCCTTCCGGTGCAGCCGCTGGAAGGCGTTGAAGAGCTTGTCCGCGTATTTCATGTCGAACCCCGCTCCGTTGTCGCGCACCAGGTAGAGCGGCCTCCCCTCCTCCTCCAGGGCGCAGAATTCGATCCTGGCCGCGGGCGTCTTCCCGGTATATTTGAAGGCGTTGCCCAGCAGGTTAGCAAGGGCGAGCCGGACCAGGGTCTCGTCACCCACGGCCTGGAGCCCCTCCTCGATAGAGAATTCCACCTCCCGCCCGGGGTCCGACATTTCCAGGTCGTCGGCGATTTCCTGCGCCATCAGGCTCAGGTCGAGCCGCTTCAGGCGCATCTCGGAGCGGCTGATGCGCGCCAGTTCCAGCAGATCCTGGATGAGCCGCGCCAGGGTGCTGCAGGACCTTTCGATGCGCGACAGATACTCCCGCCCAGTGGCATCCAGCTGCCCGGAGCAATCCTGCTGCAGCATGAGGGTGAAACCGCTGATGTGGCGCAGCGGCGCCCGCAGGTCGTGGGACACGGAGAAGCTGAAGACCTCAAGCTCGCGGTTCACCGCCTCAAGCTCGCTCTTTTGCCTGAGCAGATCGCTGTTCAGCCAGGAAATCTCCTCCTCCGCCTGCTGGCGCTGCTTTATCTCCTGCTTCAGCGAGGCGTTCGCCTGCGCGTACTGGGCAGTCCTCTCGGCCACCATCGCTTCCAGCTCGCCATAAAGCCTCTGCAGCTCAAGCTCCGCCCCGCGCTGCGCGGTCAGATCCGAGAGGACCATGGCGCAACGTCCAGGACCGGGGCTGTAGGCGTTCACCTGGAAATATTTCCCCAGTTCATGCAACTCCGCTTCGAAGCGGTCCGGCTGGCCGCTGAGCGCCACCCGCCCCAGCCTCTCGATCCAGACCGGCTCTATTCCCGGGAAAAGCTCGCGCCAGGTGGAACCGACGACGGCAGCGGCACCCAGTCCGGTGATCTGCTCAAAGCTGCGGTTAACCAGCAGGAACCGGCAGTCGACCGGTGCGCCGGACGCGGAGCAGACCACCTCCTGCAGGGAGAAGCCGTTCAGCATGCCGTCGAAGAGCTGGCGGTATTGCGCCTCGCTCAAGGCGATCTGCTCGTTCTTTGCCGCGACAATGGCAAGCCCCCTCCTGATCAGCAGGTGCAGCAGGCAGGAGGTCACCAGGAGGAAGAGCCACCCCTTGACAGTCTGCATGCGGGTCAGGAGCTCCGGGTCGTGCACCAGGCACCCGAGCAGCCAGTCCGAGCCAAGAATCCAGACTACGCCCATGCCAAGGTACCAGGTGATCACCCTGAGCGGCATCACTACCGCGTCTTTAATGGTCTCTTGGCTTTCCGACATTGTTCTTCCCTTCTGAAGGTATTGAGTAAACATCCTCCCAAGAGGCAAGAAGTGCACCAACCCGGACGAGAAACTGAGTCACGGGAAATCTGCATGTTACAGGACAGTCGATTGACGCTCTGAGTCCACGTTGGTGTCCGTTTTTTTACAGGTGGGCCGCACTCAGGGAAATAAGCACGCAGTACCTGCGGGTTAGCCCGGACTGTAAAAAAATGGACATGTGAATTATTTTACAGCTGGCGGGATGGTGATTTTGACATTAGGGAGGGGGTTTGACAGTAACGGAAGGTATCGATGCTGACCAATGACACATAGCCGGAAGCCTCAGCCACCTGTGAGACCAATGACACATAGCCGGAAGCCTCAGCCACCTGTGAGACCAGTGAGAAGGTTGGCGGGTGCGTCACCTGCAGGGCGGTTTACGGTATTGTATTTGTCGGTGGGTGTATGGACACTGCGCCACACCGGCAAAAATGAGCGATAAGCTGCCCTGCGCGTCGGACCTTTTTCCTCGTATTTGAGCTTTATTTGCCAAGTTATGAGAACGTTATCCACTTGGCTCGATTTGTTACGGTCTCCCCTGCCCCATGCGCTTCCCTACAAAATCGCATACACTTCAAAATAGATATTGACACGCAGTTACAGTCACTTACAGATCTGCACAATTGGAGGGCAAGACGCTAAAGTACCGGAGAACACATGACAATCACGATACATATCCACACAATCTGCCTGGTTATCCACAGGCGCCGTGGATAAGCAGAAATGCATTAACGAGATTAGCACATTGCCTGCCTCATGGGTGACACTCAGGCAAGGCATGCACCAGGCTGGCGGGGAAAAGGGGGAAATAAACCTAAGAATGTCCCGCAGGCGGGTTATGGGAAAAGGATGAGATTGTCGAACTAAGGTAGGGAAAGGAGCCCCGGCGCCCCGCACAGGGTCCAGGCCGGGCGTTTTGTGACGGGCGCCAGGTGATGACCTCAATCGACGTACGAGGTCATGGTCGCAGCGGCCAGGCGAATCTCGGAGTTTGAATAACCGGCGGCCACCAGGATCTTGACGAAGTGAGAACCGATCATCGGGGGCCGTTCATGCACCTCGACCGCCGCTTCCAACGCGCTCCAGTCCTCAGCCATTACCTTGAACATGTCGGACTCCTGCCACCGTTAATGGGCTCGACATTAGCACTCAGAGGCCTCAGCCGTCAATGGCGCTATGGATCGCAGATACGGACCGGCGTCCCGCTTCCCGGCGGGCAATGGCGGAAATGGACTGCACGGCGAAGCGGGTGTCCGTTGCCGGCGCCCGGCTTGCAGTGCGGCATGGGAGCGAAAGGGCCCGGCGCGGCTGAGGTCAGGACCGGGACTTCAAATGCGCGATTCTGGGTCATTGACGATGCAACAGCATGCGGTAATATGAAAGGTGGCTCACAGTGCCGGCACTACAGCCAAATGTATCTCACTAGATGGTACGGCGACACACATGGCAACAGGCACAAAGTGCAAAGGTGATGGGAAAATAGAATGCCCCAAATGTTGTGGATCAGGACGTCCGGCGGGTTTCGCAGCAACGGACTGCGCCAGAGGCAAGGGTTAGGGATTCATTAATTGCCCTAACTGCAGTGGCCGGGGAACATTTAACGGAGCCTAATCCCGCAGGTTTTACCAAGACCGCATAGTTCTTGGCTTGCGCCGCGAATGTCGACCAGTATCCCAGGTTTGCGCGTCAAACATTGCCACGCAGGAGGTAAAAAATGTCTGTTTGCCCACGCTGTGAAGGCCTCGGCACCATCACGTGTCATGCATGCAACCTTCAAAGGCCGGTCAATCTGTCGCTATTGTCCAGTATCGGAGATTCGGATTGCTTAAGGTGCACCGGATCGGGTGAAATCATCTGCCCAAGCTGCGAAGGAAGCGGCGATATTTCCACCAGCGAGTCATGCAATGTGGATTTTAGATTTAAAAAAAAGCCGTAATTGAACTATTCCCTGCGATGCCAGGAGGCTGGCAGGGACATAGCGGCCAATTCCTTGGTCACCGTACTACCCTCAAGATCCCCCGCCACCCTATGATCCTGGCAGACTCGTTCCTTGAAGTTTCGTAAAGGAAAAGAAGGACTTCTGCAGTCATCCTCGCACCGTATTTTGCATTGACATTCGCCGCTTTCAGGTGTACACACGTTAATAAGCCTTCACTTACCATGATTACAACTTCGTTTTGCCATGAAAGGTGCTTTTTATGTGATGGATTGAGTAATGGGGGTGTGAGCCGTGATAACGGACTCAAGTTATGATGCCTTGCTCAACGCTATTCCGATGCCGGTGTTTATTGTCGATGGCGACCTGGTGGTAACCAACACCAATGGCAATGCCAATGAGGTATTCGATATCGGCGACAGCCAGGTAGGGCATGAGCGATGGGGGGGAGTGGCGCAATGCATCAACTCGTTCGACCATTCCTTGGGATGCGGGCATGGCTCAAAATGCCACGCATGTCCGGTCCGGAATTTAATGGCCGACTGTTTCAACGGATCCAAAATCGTGCACGAAAAAATCAACATCGTAATCAGAAGCGCCGAGGGTCCGGTTTGCCATGAGTTCCTGGTCACCATCAGCCAGATCGTGATAGAAGGCAGTTTGCTGGCCTTGTTCATTGTCGAGAATGTCACCAAGTTGGTTCTCGGCAAGGAAACCATACCGATCTGCATGCACTGCAAAAGGCTGCGCGACCACGACAAACAGTGGTCCAAGATCGAAGACTACCTCGACAGCAATCTGCACATCAAATTCACCCATTGCATCTGCGAGTCGTGTCTATTCGAACATTACCCGGAGATCGCGCCTAAGAAGCTGGTTGACGGATAAATCCGCAATTTCGCCCTCCCCTCCCCCATCAATCGACGTAAGCTGCCATGGTCGCTGCGGCCAAGCGGATGTCGGAATCCGAATATCCGGCGGCGATCATGATCTTCACTATGTGCAGGCTGATGACGGGCGCCCGCTCGTGAACCTCGATCGCCACTTCCAACGCCTTTAAATCCTCGGCAAGCACCTTGATCAATGGTGCGGGCAGGGCGTTTTAACCGGTTTTGACCCGGGCTGTCCGGCGGTTGCAACGCCGGTCAGACTGGCGGTTTTGGTTTTCCGCCTGCCGACTTGCCAGGGTTCACCGGCGAGCGGACTGGCGGTGCCGAAGGGAACCTGCCCGTGAGGAGGCAGCCGGAGGCGAAGCAAAAGCGTAAGCGCAGGTGGCCGTTCCCGGCCCTACACTGTGATTTTTGACTGAAAGATATTTTGTGTACCAGGAGGAAAGCTGTTCGGCCCCCCATGGCAGGGCTATTCACCTTTGACTTGAGCCAGGAGACATACTATAGTAAAAATCATTGGGATACTCTTATACCCGAGGCGTCTGGGGTTCAAGCAGGACCTGAGCCCTGGTTGGATATCCAGCCAAACGACAGCTACACGAGAGAGGTATATAAATTCTCCCGATGGATAAGGTAATAATGTCGATCATATGGGATAACTGCTCGTATTAGTAGCCCAGGAAAACACCCGAATCGGGCGGATGAACAGACCTTGTCATCTACGATTTGGCCCGAAAACCATGGGACGTGACGAATCCGGCCGACCCAGATTTACGCGGACCAACCCGAAAGCATTGGAACAAACCACTGACCGGACACCCACCGAGGACATTAAACACCTCAAAGACGACTGCCGACGCCCTGGTTATCGTACCAACGCCAAGGAAGTCCCATAATTTCCAGGTGGCAAATATGATGGAAAAATTCGGCATAGCCCGTCTTAAAGGCGCCGCTCCCATAATTAAGCGATTAGGCATGGGTATTATTTTTCTGAATGTCCTCGTTGCCAGTATTATATGGATTTCCTTGATACAAAGTAAGCGACTCTATCAAAATAAGGCTGTGACAACCACCCAGAATCTCACGCAGGTGCTAGATGAGAACATTACTAACGCCTTTGAAAAAATAGACATAGCCCTTCTTGCTGTTTCAGACGATGCCGAGTTCTTGCTTGCCAACGGGACAAGGCAGAGCTCACTACTTAATGCCTCCATCGAACGAGAGCTTTCCCGGCTTCCAGAGGTCATGACGCTTCGAGCTACCGATGCCTCAGGAGACGCAGTCTACGGTCCCAAAGTCACGCCGGTAACCACGACAAGCCTTGCCCATCGGCATTATTTCAGATACCTACGGGATAACCCTCAGGCAGGGTTGGTAATTTCGGGACCTCTCACCGGGGGCATCTCCGGGAAAAGGATGCTCGTTCTTGCCCGCCGCCTGAATCGTCCCGGTGGTTCTTTTGTTGGTCTGGTCTATGCCGGCGTCGCTGTAGATTACCTGACAAAAAGCTTTGCGAGACTTGATGTCGGCCGCCACGGCTCTATCGCCCTGTTTGATGCGAACCTAACCCTGGTGGCGCGCTACCCTGAGCTGCCGGGGACCTGGGGGGATGCGGCGCCCAAGGCCAAAACACCGGCATTCCGCCGCCTCGTCGAGGCGGGTAAAACCGTCGGGACCTACAACGCTAAAAGCAGCCTTGACAATATTGAGCGCACCTTCTCCTTCCGCAAATTGCCCGTGTCCCCTCCCCTGTATGTAGTCGTCGGTGAAGCTACCACGGACTTCCTGGGCGGTTGGTGGGCCGAAGTAATCGAAATGCTCATTTTCATGGCGGCCTTCCTTGTGATAACCGTTATGTTAACCTGGCTCTTCTTTAGAGAGTGGAACAGGAAGCAGGAAGCTCAAACAGCTGTTTTGAGGGAAGAACAGCGCTTTCGCTCCTACGTGGAACAATCGAGCGACTATGTCTTTTCTATTACTAGAGCAGGGACCATCAGCTATGTAACGCCTAATATCCTGAACTTGTTCGGGTATGAACCTGGCGAAGTCCTCGGCCGGCCCTTTGCCCCCTTTCTCCATCCAGATGATGTCGCAACCTGTACGGATCTTTTTCACCAGGTACTGGAAACCGGTGAGAGCGGAAGTGATTTTCAGTACCGGATTCGGCACAAGAGCGGCACCTGGAGTTGGTATTCAGCCAATGTCTCCCTCCAGACCGATACGGAAACAGGTGAGGTCTTCTTCTCCGGGATCGGGCACGACATCGGCCAGCAGAAACAGGTGTTAGACGCACTCAAGGAGAGCGAGGCCCGCTTCAAGAATCTGCTGCACAATGTACCCTCGGTGTGCGTCCAGGGCTATGGTCCCGACGGCACGACACGATATTGGAACAAGGCTTCCGAACAACTCTACGGTTACAGTGTGCAGGAGGCCATCGGACGCAACCATTTGGACTTGATCATCCCTCCCGAGATGCGCGATGCTGTCGCGCGGGCGATACGCTCCATGGCCGAGACCGGGGAACCGATTCCAGCCTCCGAGTTATCCCTGATGCGCAAGGATGGCTCCCGCGTGTCCGTTTTTTCCAGCTGTATCATCGTCCAGATACCGGACCGCGAATGGGAACTATTCTGCATAGACGTCGACCTGACCGAGCAAAAGGAGTGGGCTAAGCGGGTCACAGAACTGAATGAAACACTAGACAAGCGGGTCGTGGAGCGCACCAGTCAGCTTGAGTTGGCACTGCGGGAACAGGAAGCCTTTAGTTACTCGGTCTCCCATGACCTGCGCAGTCCACTGAGGCACATCAACAGCTACCTGGCAATACTGGAGGAAGACTTCGGAACTGAACTTTCTCAGGAAGCCAAATCCTATATAGAGCGTGCCCGGTCCGCTAGCGCCATGATGGGAAAACTGATCGATGAACTGCTGAAGTTTTCCAGGATCGGCAGGACTGAACTGGTGAAAGAAACGGTCGATCTCAGTAAAATGGTTTCCGGCATCGTCGAGACCTTGAAGGAAAACGAGCCTGCACGCGATGTTAAAACCTTGATTGCAAAGGGACTTACTGCAAAAGGTGACAGGCTGCTACTCAATCTGGTCCTGGAGAATCTTTTGGGCAATGCCTGGAAGTATTCTTCGCGGGAGACACAATTCCGCTTGGAGTTCGGCAGGGATATCGTCAATGGAGAAAGCCTGTTCTACATCAAGGACAATGGATTAGGTTTTCCGATGGAGTACCATGACAAAATTTTTGGTGTATTTGAAAGACTGCACGGCAGGGAATATGACGGGACCGGTATCGGGCTGGCAACGGTCAAACGGATCATTGAGCGGCATGGCGGTACCGTTTGGGCTCGGGCAGAGTTGGACAAGGGATCAACCTTCTATTTCAACATTTCGCAGGACATGGAGTAGCCCGTTAACAGGGGGCGGAGCGGCAGGCTCCCTAAGGGTGGATTGTTTCAGGCCCCGGGAGGCTGCGAATCCTTGCCGGAAGCTTCGGACTTCCCCTGGGGAAAAGAAACAGAAGCTACGGCCGTTACGCTTTGCTCTATGCTGAGCACGAAAACACATCACCAGTAGCCAGGAACCGCCTTCAAGAATACTTCCATGAGCCTGTCCGTGAGGGCCGGTCGAGGCTGTAGCAAAGTAAAGACCGCCGCCGTAGATAGGCGGGATCGGGAAAGCCAGCCGGGCAGAGCTGCCCGGCTGCTTTGGCCTACTTGGGCTCAGTTCCACCGTAGGACTCTTTACGGGAACCTTTGGCCCTCTGATCGATGTCCATGCCCTGATGTCTTCACCAGCGGGCACACCGGCCAAGCTCAGAATTTGCAGTACGTCGTCTCGAATACACTCTTCCTGATCCGGAAGCACTTCTCGGGATCGAAGTTCTCAGTCTGCGAAGTAGCGATGTAGTCGCCTGCTTGCACCAGATGCTGTTCTCCCCAGGGAGTCCTTATGTGAAACGGAGGGCCGGCCGGCACCTGGACCGCCTTTACCACGCCTTTAGCCTGGTAAGTCCCCGGCTTGTCGGTTTCTTCATATAGCCTCTTGAACTTCGCACTTCCCACTACGTAATCTTCCCCATTGGGACCGGTCACCACCATGTCGCCCTCGTTTGCCACATAGTAGGTCTCTACCCTGTTAATCATGAAGATCACGGTTTCGCCAGCGGCGGCATGCCGGGCTTCCACGGTTCCGAACTTCTTGAACATCGGCGTGGCCGGGTAGGTCAGTTTCTTTTTAAGGTCATTTAGCATTTTCTTGCTCCTCTTTTCGGTTTTCCCGTGTTTTGCCCGATTCCAGACACCCTAGCCGCAGCCGTGAGAGGATCGGGACATAGTGGTTGCCAAAACAAGTCCAAAAAAGGCGGTGACTTCAGGGCCGTTGGCGGCACGGCAACCAGATTACCTGCGACCTGGTGCGGTGTATTTTCGCTTTCCCCGCCGTTGCGAATGGAGCTGGGAGACTCCGGCATTCACGTCATGGTATATTGGTACCATATTACCATTATAGCGTCAATGACTTTTCCCTCGCCAGAGTAAAAGCTGTGGGGGCTGATGTGCTGCGCATGATTATTTTGAACCTGGTGCACCTATTCCACCTTGACCGCTCTACCCGAAAAAGGGATACTAGGTTACACTAGGTATTACCAAGTTACACCTGGAGGCGACATGCAGAGCCAGCTAAAACCGATGGGAATCAAGCTAGCCAGCACCGAAAGGGAGCGGCTGAAAAAATTAGGGGAGCAGAAGCAGCGTTCTTCGCACTGGCTGGCGAAAGAGGCCATCAGCCAGTATCTTGACCGCGAGGAAGCTGCCGAGCGATTCAGGCAGGAAACCATGGACCGGTGGGAGGAGTACCAGGCGACCGGGAAGAGTGTGCCAAACGACGCCGTCATGGCATGGCTGGACTCCTGGGGGACCGACTACGAGCATAAGGCGCCGAAATGACCGTCGCATGGTTACCCGGAGCGATCAGCGACCTGCAGCGGTTACGCGAGTTCTTGCGCCCCCTCAACGTCGAGGCCGCCCACAAGGCCGTCAGCGCCATCAAGGGAGCGGTAAACCTCTTGGTTCCGCATCATTACGGCAAGCCGGTTGAGGATCTGCCTGGTTACTTCGACGCCATAATCCCGTTCGGTTCCGCCGGCTATGTCCTGCGCTACCGGGTCGAGGGCGAGGTCATTTTTATCGTGGCAGTGAAACACACCAAGGAGGCCGGTTTCTCCGACCGTCTTGGACAGCCGGCCGGAGCCATCGAGGGTTAAGAGAGCCGGTCTATTCCAGACACTTGCCGTCAAGCAAATTAACAGTAAACTCGAAACTCTAGAAACTGGTAGGGATGGGTGAAATCGAGAGGCGACATCGGTTACGCTGCGCTCTGTGCTCCGCACGAAACTACCATCGATGCCGAATTCTGGCTATTTGATTTCTTTTAAACGCCCTGGTTCATTCCTGATCTATGTGGTGGACTGGTTTAACCATGAATATAACGAATGCCTGCATTGAATATAAAAACCAACGTTTAAATCACAATCTTACTCCTAGCAAACTCACTGAGTCAGCAATACTTTTTATTTAGAATTTTCTTCAATAAAGCTTGTGAGCAATATACCGTATAGCATGCAATATGCACTATTTATTGTACTTGTTGTAAATCTGCCTCCTTGTTGGACAGGTACATATCTTTGAATTCCCATAGTCCAGCTTGTAGGTACAATATGGCTCATGACATTCGATGAAAATCACATCCCCGATCACACTTTGAGTAACACGACAGAGATCACTCCTGTCTCCCTCAAGACAAGAAAAACCCTTCATACAACGAGTGGTGGCTTTTAAGGTCTCCTCATTTATCTGGAATTTCATATCTTCCCCCTAGGACATTCACCAGAATGTCGGCGATGACATCGGCTTAGTAACAAGAGAGAATAGCGATATACCGGTGCCTGATACCACACTATCATATTTCACAATATTTTATAATCAGGAATGGGAGAATTCACTTTTGCAGCACGGTTTAAAACACATCAAAATTTTTAATGTGTATTGGCCTTAGGCTCATAATATTTTCTGCGCCGCATCGGTAGCGGAACGAGGATACCTTTGCGGCGAGCAGTTATTATCGGAATGGATGCAGAGAACTGCGCTCGTGTCATGGGTTGAAACCCTGCAGCCGTTTCGGCGGGGAAGGTCATCGCCAGATCATATTTGGCCCTCCCTTCGATGACGAACGGTACATCGACGCAAACCAAAGGCCGTCTAACCACGTCGCAATACCGACAATAGCCAAACTCAATGTCCGTTTGTGTCCTTGCGGGCAGTATTAATGGCCGACCTGACATCATCTCATTAATCGCTTATTACGAGTTGCCCCTTCGTGCGTCCAATGGTAAGATGCTGACACTCTTGGTGTAGTATAAACGAGTGGTGGTATTGTCAACCGGTCACCGTAGCTACCCTCTGCCCCCCTTTCAGCGAAAGGTCCCGACAGAGGAGACACCGTATTCTAGCGGAGAAGTTTGATGGAACATCTCATCAAGGACAATGCGAGAGAGCATAGGAAGATACTGGTCGTCGAGGACAGCCCCACCCAAGCCGTCAAGATACGGTACATGCTTGAAAAGTACGGTTTCACCGTTCTAGCCGCACGTTCAGGGAAAGAAGCACTGTCCATTCTCGCCGAGAAGATTCCTTCGCTCGTCATCAGTGACGTTATCATGCCTGAGATGGATGGTTTCGAGGTTTGCACTCGGATCAGGGATGATGAAAGGACGAGGAACGTTCCTCTCATCCTACTGACCTCGCTTTCCGACCCGTTGGATGTGATCAAAGGACTCCAGTGTGGCGCTGACCATTTAATTACCAAACCATGGGACGAATCGCGCATCATGTCGCGAATTAACTACATCTTTGCCAACCCGAACCTGAGAGAACGGGAGCATTCACAATTCGTAGGAGAGGTGATTCTCGCAGGCGAACGGCACGTCATAAAATCCGATCCGATCCGAATGTTCAGTTACCTTTTCTACTCTTATGAGACTGCAATACAGAAGAATCGGGAGCTTATGAAGACGCAGGAGGAACTCCGCCGCCTGAGTACTCACGATATCATGACGGGACTCTACAACCGAACTTTTTTCGAGGAAGAATTTAAACGGCTCTCGTTGGGAAGGCGGTTTCCGGTAAGCATCCTTGCCGCTGATGTTGATGGGCTCAAGGTTGTTAATGATAGTCTTGGACATGAAGCCGGTGACCGACTGCTGAAATTAGTTGCCGAGGTAATGTCTGGTGCATTTCGGGTTGGAGATGTTGTAGCTCGTGTTGGTGGTGATGAATTTTGTGTGCTTTTGCCTGACGCGGATATCCAAGTCGTGAGGGAATCAACGGAAAGGATCAGGCAAAGACTTGATGACGCCAATAACACCTGCAAGGAGTTCAAGGTCAGTATCTCTCTTGGGGCAGCCACCGCACTAACAGCAGAGGAACTCTCCGGAGCGTTAAAAACCAGTGATGAGCGGATGTATCAGGAAAAATTTGCTCGTAAACGAAAAGCCAGTGGTGCCGTGAAATAACACATCTCAGCCGACTCTCCTGATAGGATCCTCGGCTTCGATACGATAACCGTTTGCCTCTTACTTGAGCGTCGAAAACGCTGATCATATGCTACCAGCGAGATGTTGGGAGCGTAGACCGTCTTCATTTTCACTCCGAACCTTGGTGGTGCTACCCGTTCATCCGTTCCTTGAACATCGGCGAGGGCTTGAACGACACGACCCTGCGGGGATCGATCGTTATCTCCTCTCCCGTCTGCGGGTTCCTGCCCCGGCGCTCCTGCTTCCCCCTGACCTCAAACTTTCCGAAGCCCGAGATTTTGACGTCCTCTTCGGATTCCAGGGCACCCTTGATCAGCCCCAACAACTCCTCCAGGACATCGGAGGCTACATTCTTGGCAAGGTTTGCCTGCTCGGTGATTGCGTTTACCTGGTCGTTTTTTGTCATGCAGCCCCTCGGGTTCTTGGACAGTTGCGGCACTATAGCCCATTTTCCTGGCTGTCGCGAATGGAAAATTTTAATGGACAGTGGAGAACAGACATGCGCGGTTGGGCGGAGACTAATGCGCTGGCAACGAAAGCAAGATGGGGGTTTTCGACAGTTCACTCAGGCTAGCGGTTGAGAAAAATTGCTGAGCCTGGCCAGAAATTCAATAAGGACACGCCTATCAAGCTACCGTGGCAAGGTTGCCACCTTACAAAAGGATTAGCCGCGACTTACATTAGAAGCCGCCATAGCCATCCTTCTCCCTGCAAATTTTAGCCGCGCTCCACAAAGCATTTGCAAGACGGTTCCCCTGCTCTTCGGTTCCGACATCCACATTCCAGATGCTTATATCCACGAGCCTGCTGTCTTCAATCTTAACCTTCGGCCTTGCTTTATTCAGAGTTGATCTAATATGGAACTTCCACTCTTTCGAACCTGCCGATACGCTATAAACGGAATGACCTTCATAGGTGAGGTCCGTTTCCGGTTCAACACTAGTACCGGTCAAATCCTTCAGATTGAACGTGACCAGGAAATCCTCATCTTCGTCCTCCGACTTATTTGAGTACGTGAATGTTGCGTCACACCCAGAAGCGGTGAAGGATACGCCAGGTATTTCTATGCGTTTGCCGTGGTATATTTTGTACGGCACAGCGAACTCAGGCAGTTTATCATGAAGAAATGCGCATTCCGACGATGTCGGCCGCCTATTCCGACGCAAGTCGGCCGGTTGTTCCGGTTGATGTCGGCCGGGTATTCCGGCTGAAGTCGGCCACCCCCTGAGGGGTGCGCCGCTGGGTTTCGGTTA
>TBL_comb47_HYPODRAFT_10002281_pt1 | contig 23785 bp, 17 predicted proteins | sample TroBogypolimnion_40_FD_10682 | JGI IMG/M metagenome (IMG submission 10682)
TTGGCCGGTTTCTCCTGCGCCGCCTTCTTCTCCTCGCCCATGACTTCGGCGATCAGTTCCTTGATTTTGGGTATGCAGCCGCCGCAGGCCCCGCCGGCCTTGGTGAAGTGGGTCACCTGCTCGGCGGTGTGCAGCTTGTTGGAAAGGATGACCTTTTTCAGGAAAACATCCGTGAGGCCGAAGCATTTGCAGACGACTTCGCCTTCCGTCTCGACGTGATCGTGGCTGTGGTCATGCTTGGGGGCCGCAACGCCGCGGAACTTGGCGATGGCCACCTCCAGCGCTTCCTGCCCCATGACCGAGCAGTGCATCTTCTCTTCGGGGAGCCCGCCCAGGAAGTCAGCGATCTCCTGATTGGTGACCGCCATCGCCTCGTCAAGGGTCATCCCCTTCACCATCTCGGTGAGAGCCGAGGAGGAAGCGATGGCCGAGCCGCAGCCAAAGGTCTGGAACTTGGCGTCGACGATCCGCTCCTTCTGCTCATCAAGCTTTATGAAAAGTTTCAGGGCATCGCCGCAGGCCAGGCTTCCGACCTCGCCTACCGCATCTGCATCAGTTATCTCGCCCACGTTTCTCGGGTTGAGGAAATGTTCTTTTACCTTATCAGTATAGTCCCACATAGACCCTCCTGTAATATAGTGCGGTTATCATAGCGCAAAGAATGTAGAAAGAGAACCCCAAAACGCGCCACGAATCCCAGTGTAGCGCTCAGGTTTCACCCGCTCCTTGACCTATGTCAAAGATACGATGCAATTCCCGCTCCACTGCACTTTTCCCGTGATCGGAGTCCCCTCGCAAAGTTAAAAAAGGACTGAAAAACAGCTAGCTGGTGTGACCTGCAACTCACAACCCGTTGGGGCTGGAGCAGCGGCTCACATTGGTGCTGCGGCCAAACTCATAAGCATCTGGCCATGTCTGCCTACTTAACCGGCATCTGAGAGCTTATAGCGAGCAGAAAAGATTCTACCACGATCAGAACACTTTCCTGACCAATTTGCACTTTTTTAATCCATGGGAAATCGCTGGCGGCTGGGTTTGCTATTGCGGGGTTCAGAACGTTGCTGGGGAGAACTGTAGTTTGGAATGGAAGGCGCAGACAGTAGGTCTAAAATTGCCCGGTTGAGTCTTTGCATCATGCTCCCCCTCCCTGGACGGGAGGGGGGAGAGTAAAGCGGCAAACAAAGTCACAAATGGCGCCCGGAGATGGGCTAGGGAGGGGGACCCGACAGGTTCTGAGTAGCAGCGAGCACCCCCCTCCCGACCTCCCCCCTCCGGGAGGAGGAGGTAAGGCGCGACTCAACGACTCAACGACTCAACGACTCGACGACTTAACGACTCGACGACTTAACGACTTAACGACTCAACGCCTTCCGCCCTTCCTACGCCTTCCCCACGATGAACTCGCGTCCGGCGGCGATCAGGGCCTGCAGACGGTCCTCGCTGGACGCCTCGCAGTAGAGACGGACCACCGGCTCGGTGCCCGACTTGCGGAACAGCAGCCAACTGCCGTCCTCGAGGATGAACTTGTTGCCGTCGACCGTCACCAGCTGCTTGACCGCCACTCCCGCGAAACTCGTCGGCGTTGCCGCGATCCGCTCGGGGAAAACCTGCTCCAGTTCGGGTGACAGGGCGATGTTCACCCGCTTGGTGAGATAGCGACCAACCTTGGCATAAAGACGCTCCAAAAGGGCCGAGACCGACATACCCTCGTTGGCGACCATCTCTGCCACCAGCAGGCAGGCCAGAATACCGTCCTTCTCAGGCACATGCCCCTTGATGGTAAGTCCTGCACTCTCCTCACCGCCGATGATGATCTTGTCCTGGCTGATCAGCTCTCCGATGTATTTGAAACCTACCGGCGTTTCATAGACCTTGACGTCATGCAGCTTGGCTACCGCATCGACCAGGTGCGAAGTCGCGACGGAACGTCCCACTCCGCCCTTCAAACCTTTCACACGAACCAGGTAGTCGAGCAACAGCGCTATGATATAATTGGGCTCGATGAAGCTGCCGTCGGCGTCCACGATGCCAAAGCGATCGGCGTCGCCGTCGGTCGCGATCCCCAGCTTGATCTCCGGGTCCTGCTGCACAAGCTTGATGAAATCCTGGATATACTTCTCGGAAGGCTCGGGCGGGAAACCGCCGAAATAGGGGTCGCGATGGGCGTTCATCTGCACGACCTGTACGCCGTGCGCTTTCATGGGCTCCGCCAGGTAGCCGCGGGCGGTGCCGTAAAGCGGGTTGATCGCGATGGTGCCGAGCTTGGCAATGGCGGCGAAATCGACTTTCTGCGCAAGGTCGTCCAGATAGGCCTGCATCGGGTCGATCTCCACCAGGAGCCCGTTCTTGACCGCCTGGTCCAGCGGGCACTCCTGGTAGCACACTTCGCCGACCATCTCGTTGGCGCGCCGCTCGATGTCGTTGGTAGTTTCCGGGAGCGCAGGTCCGCCCCAAGACGGCGACCACTTGATGCCGTTGTATTCGGGAGGATTGTGGCTTGCGGTGAAGTTGATGGCACCCGCAGCGCCGCGCCTCAGGATCTCGAAAGCGATGACCGGGGTCGGCGTGTCGCGCACGCAGAGAAAGGTCCTGATCCCCGCTCCGGTCAGCACTCGTGCGGATTCGCGGGCGAAAGACTCACCCATGAAGCGCGAGTCGTAGCCGACGATCACCCCCTTGTCAGCCTCCCCCGAGGCCTTGACATTGTCAGCGATCGCCTGGGTGACGATCTTTACGTTCTCGAAGATGAAGTCTTCGCACATGATGCCACGCCAGCCCGAGGTGCCGAAGGTGATGCGCTGCATAAAAACCTCCTGGTATAGAATGAATGGCCGCTCGCCGGGGGTGCCGGCGCCACGAAAAATGCCTGAAGGCCGTGGAACCGCGCTCAGGGCAGCTTGAAATGAGAATTGCTAAAGGTTAATGCATCGGATTTGCAGAGTCAAGCATAACCCAAAAAGTTGCGAATTTTTACTGTTGACATTTTTCTTTCATAATTGGTAGAGTAACTTTCGTCAACGATTACCAGAAGAATTCGAGGAGGATTTATCATGCAGTGTCAAACAGTTATTCCAGGTGCCGAGTGTACTTTCTGGGGAAAACAAGGTTGCGTCTTTACTGAAGGCTCTTGCCAGCTCATCGTGGAGAATTGCGAAGGTTGTGAAAGGATAGTTACCGGCACCATCGGCCAGGTATGCTCCGCTTACCCGGCTCCTGAGAAGAAATGGTCCGCCGGCCTTTGCAACTTCGCTACCCACGTCAAGGTGGAGCTCAAGACGGACGACGCAAAGGTCAACCCGCTGAAGGCATCCAAGAAAGCTGCAGGGGCAAAGAAGAAGAAGTAAGCATCACCCGGCTATGCTCACTAAGGGAGGACATGTTCCTCCCTTTTTTTGTGTGCAGATTCCCATTTAGGAGGAAAGCCATGCCCTTCCATTATCTTGCCTGCCCCGCCTGCGGGGCCAAGGTCAAAGAGTACCGGAACCCGCTGCCGACGGTGGACGTCATCATTGAGCTCGCCGAAGGGATCGTCCTGATAGAGCGGCGCAACGAGCCGCTGGGCTGGGCCATCCCCGGTGGCTTTGTGGATTACGGCGAGTCCCTGGAGAGCGCGGCGGTGCGGGAGAGTCTCGAGGAGACCGGGCTCTCGGTCAGCGACCTGCGGCTGCTCGGCTGTTACTCCGACCCGGCCCGGGACACCCGCAGCCATAACATCTCAACCGTCTACGTGGCCCGGGGCACCGGCACGCCGCAAGCGGGAGACGACGCCGCTGGCCTCGCCGTGTTTCCGATAGACGCCCTGCCCCAACCCCTTTGCTTCGACCACGCCAAGATCCTGTCCGACTACGCCAAAAGAAAGCTGGCAGGCTCCATCTAGCGGGCAAGCGCCAAGATTTCTCGTCTGCTGAAGTTCTTCGCCTTATCCCCTCGCCCTCCGGGAGAGGGGGAGCTTCTGAAAGGTCGTATAAGCCAAAACAACTCCGCCAAACAGCGCCGCAATCTCTGTGCGTGGGCACGGGGTGCCCACCCTACGGGATTATCCTTACGCCTTACCCCCTCGCCCTCCGGGAGAGGGGGAGCTTTCGTCCCACCCGCCTCAGCTCCGCCGCTTGACCCCGCTCGCGGACGGTGCACCTCCGTCGCTCCCTGGCCCGCCCGCTCCGGGTTCGAGAACTCCGGGGTCGGCGTACCTCCGGTAACAACTTCTCCCCTGCTCCTTGGCGCTGTAAAGGGCAAGGTCCGCCTTCTTCAGGAGCTCGTCCAGCTCGAGACCATCCTCGGGATAGATGCTGATGCCGATACTGGAGCTCACCAGCAGCTCGTGGTCCTCGATCTTGTAGGGCGCGCTCAGCGCCTGCAGCACCTTGCGCGCCACGGTCTCGGCACCGCCAGGATCCCGCAGGTTGCCGAGGGCGATGACAAACTCGTCTCCGCCGAACCTCGCCACGGTGTCCATGCCCCGCACGTTCGCCTCGAGCCTCTGAGCCACCAGCTGCAGCAGCCGGTCGCCGACCCCGTGCCCCAGGGTGTCGTTGATGTTCTTGAAACGGTCCAGGTCGAGGAACAGCACAGCCATGCGCTGCTCCATCCGGTACGACATGGCGCGCAACTGCTGCAGCCGGTCCATGAAGAGCAGCCGGTTGGGCAGGTCGGTCAGCACGTCGTAGTGGGCCATCCGGTAGAGTTGCTCGTCGGCGCGCTTTCGTTTGGTGACGTCGCGGCAGACGGACCAGACGGCGACCGGCTCACCTGCCCGGAAACTGCAGGAAAGGTTCCCCTCCACGTCGATGGGGAAACCGTCCCGGGTGATAAAGACCGTCTCCAGCGTGCCACCCTCCCCTTCGTCCAGCACCCGCCGGAACTCGTCCTCGTAACGCTCCAGGCTCGCCGGCTGCACCACGTCGGGTAGGCTAAGCCCGGAGAGTTCGGCCTTCTGGTAGCCGAGCCCTCTGAGCCAGGCGCGGTTCGCGTAGAGGAAACGGCCGTCGGGGGCGTTCATCTGGATCAGGTCGTCGGTGTGCTCCAGGAAGGCAAAGAGCCGCTCCTCGCTCTCCCTGACCTGGTCGGCCTCGCTGCGCGACACCGACATCAGGTGGAAACCGATTGCCGAGACCGCGGCGTTCAGGATGACGACCCAAAACCAGATCAGCAACAGGTAAATGCTGTCATCGGAGAGCCCCGGCTCGACAAACGGCATGCGCACGCCGCGGATGACGCCGGCGTGCTCGCAGGCAAGGAGCGCCCCGTACAGGAAGGCGCTGGCGCCCCAGACGAGCCAGACCTCGGCCCGGCGCTGCAGCAGGTAGACAGCCTCGATGGCGACGATCAGGTAGAGCGGCCAGACCCAACTGGCGCCGCCGCCGCTGAAGTGGACCAGCACCGTCACGAGCCCGGTGTCCAGCAGCACCTGCAGGTGATTGGCGTAGCGGTAGCGGGAGAGCCGCCTGGAGGCGTTCTGGTAGGAAAGGTTGTAAAGGACGACGAAGCCGAGGCTTAAAAGTAGAAAGGCGCTCTGGTTCAGGGAAAGGAAGAAGCCGAAGCGGCTGAAGGAGTAGAAGGTCGTGGCGTAGAGGGCGTACACGCAAAGCAGCAGCAGGATCACCCAGCGGGCCCGCACCAGGAGCGCCACCGGCGCTGCGAGCCCTGGGGGCTCGTCTGCCGGGTGCGCCAGGAAGCGCCGGGTCAACCCGTCGGTCCAGCCCGGTTTCTGCGTGTCGTTGCTTGGCATAGGCCTGCTCGCTTAGGGAGCCAGTTGGTGCAGAAAGAGCATCTCGGGCTGAGTCGGGATCAGGCCCATCTCGAAGGCGTGCCGGAAAAAGCAGCGCGCCCCTTCGAGATGCGCCGGAGTAAGTTCGTACGAGATGGTCTGCCAGTAATCGACCAGCTCGTCGCTGCCCAGCCAGGCCCGCTCCCGGCAGGTGGCGGCGATTTCGGCATAGGAGCCGTAAGCAAGCTGTTTCGCCGCGACCAGGTCGCGGGCAAGGGCCTTGAGCGCGGCACCTTTTTGCTGCGCAGCCTCACGCCGGGCGATCCAGAGCGCAAAGACGAAAGGGAGCCCGGTAAACTGGTGCCAGAGCTCTCCCAGATCGTAGACCAGGCACTCCCCGGGGGCGGCGGCTCCCTTCAGTGCGGCGTCGCCGATCAATAGCAGCGCCGGGAACTGCTCCAGCGCCTGGGCCAGCGGCAGCGAGGTGCGCTCGAAGCTGTTGGAGAGACCGTACTTGCGGGCCAAAAGCACCTTCAAAAGGTTGACCGAGGTGTCCGACTCGGCGCTCAGACCGATGGCAGCGCCGTCCAGCTCCTCTACGGGGCGGGTGGCGAAGAGCAGCACGCTCTTCACCGGGCCGATCGCGCTGATGGAGAGCTCCGGAAGCAGGCAGTACTGATCGTGCGCCTGGGCGTATTCTATGGAGGAGGACGGGCTCAGGTCGAGCTCGCCGGAGCGCAGCATGGCGTTCAGACGGGCCGGGACCCCGTCCACGAACCGGTAGCCGGAGCAGTCGAAATGGGCGGAGAGGGCCGTGAAGATGGGCGTGCAGTTTGCGTACTCTATGTGGCCTATGTTGAGCATCAGGTAAACCCCGCGTACTGGCTATAAGTTTGCGGAGTCAGACTATACCAAGAACCGTTCAATATCAAGATGAAACCTGTTTGTCAAGCTCCCGTCGTGTATTCACATTCGCCTGACAGGTCAGATCAATCAGATTGCCCCAATCGGCTATATTGGACCTCGGAGGAAAAATTAGCAGTCTGCAATAGAAAAAGGCGAGAGAGTATCTCGCCTTTTCCGTACAGGTTGTTCCTTCGGCTACTTCAGTCAGCCACTGCTACGTAGTCTTCGTAGAACTCCGCGGACATGAGGAGGTTCATCTCCTCCGCGTCGGCGATCTCGATCACCACCAGCCAGCCGCCGTCGTACGGGTCGTCGTTCACGAACTCAGGGGCGTTGCCCAGTTCCGAGTTCACCTCCAGCACCGTGCCGGAGAGCGGCGCGTAGAGCTCCGCCACGGTCTTTCTTGCCTCGATGGAGCCGAAGGAGTCGTCCTGCTCCAGCTCGTCGCCCGGCTCGGGGAGCTCGACCGAAGTGATGTTCCCCAGCTCCGCCTGCGCGTAATCGGTGATGCCGATGACCGCCCGGTGCCCCTCGAGGCGCACCCAGAAATGTTCTTTGCTGTATTTGAGCTCTTCGGGAAAGTCCATAGTCTACTCCAGTACCAGCCTCTCGATGAAGCCGGTGTCTATGTTACCTTCAATGAAGTCCTTGTTGGCCATGATTCTCTTGTGGAACGGGATGGTGGTCCTGATCCCCTCGACGATGTACTCGTCCAGCGCCCGCGCCATCCGCTTGATCGCCTCATCCCTGGTGTCGGCGTGCACGATCAGCTTGGCGATCAGGGAGTCGTAGTGCGGCAGCACGGTGTAGTTGGTGTAGACAAAGGAGTCGACCCGCACCCCGAGGCCGCCGGGGGTGTGGTAGTCGGTGATCTTGCCGGGTGAAGGGGTGAACTTCACCGAGTCTTCCGCGTTGATGCGGCACTCGATGGCGTGCCCCTTGATGACGATGTCGTCCTGGGTGTAGCGCAGCGGCAGGCCGTAGGCGGAGCGGATCTGCTCCTTCACGACGTCCACCCCGGTGACCGCTTCGGTTACCGGATGCTCCACCTGCACGCGGGTGTTCATCTCCATGAAGAAGAAGTTGTTGTGCTTGTCGACCAGGAACTCCATGGTGCCGACCGAGTTGTAGTTGACCGCCTTGGCCGCCGCGACCGCCGCCTCGCCCATGCGGGCGCGCAGCTCGGGGGTGGTGACCGTGGAGGGTGCCTCCTCGATGACCTTCTGGTGGCGGCGCTGGATGGAGCAGTCGCGCTCGCCCAGGTGCACCACGTTGCCGTGCTTGTCGGCCAGTATCTGGATCTCGACGTGGCGCGGGCTCTCGCAGTAGCGCTCGATGTAGACCTCGGGGTTGCCGAAACCCGACTGGGCCTCGGCGCGCGCGGTGGCGAAGGCGTTGGGGAGCGCCGCGGGGGAGTGGACGATCTTCATGCCGCGTCCGCCGCCGCCGGCGGTGGCCTTGATGATCACCGGGAAGCCGATCTCCTTGGAGACGCGGATCGCCTCGGCGACGTCGTGCACCCCTTCCTTGGTCCCCGGCAGGATGGGTACCCCGACCTTGATGACGGCCTGGCGGGCGGAGATCTTGTCGCCCATGATGCGCATGCTCTCGGCGGTCGGTCCGATGAAGGTGATGCCGCACTTCTCGCAGATGTCGGCGAAGACCGGGTTTTCCGAGAGGAACCCGTAGCCCGGATGAATCGCCTCGGCATCGGTCAGCTCCGCCGCGGAAATGATGGCGTTTATGTTCAGGTAGCTGGAGAGGCTGGGAGCGGGGCCGATGCAGACACTCTCGTCGGCCAGCTTCACGTGCAGCGACTCGCTGTCGGCCGTGGAGTAGACGGCGACCGTCTTGATCCCCATTTCCTTGCAGGTCCTGATGATCCTGAGGGCGATCTCGCCCCTGTTGGCGATAAGCACTTTATGAAACATGTATGATCTCCCGGGCCAAGGGGTCACGGCAAGCGGCGTCTGGTGCGGAAAAACCAATCCGCGCCGGCTGCCGGTCACCAACGACCACTTCCCTGTAGCCTATCTTACCCTCGGCGCGCCGTCGGGCGCGGCTGGCATATAATGATTGCCGCCTCCGAATGGGCCTGCGGCACACCAATAACGTCCAGCTTCCTTAGCCGAGTTTTTCCACGATGAAGAGGGCATCGCCGTATTCCACCGGCTGGGCGTTTTCCTTGACGATGCGCACGATCTTGCAGCGGTATTCCGCCTCGATCTCGTTCATCAGCTTCATCGCCTCGACGATGCAGAGCACCTCGCCCTTCTCGACGACCTGGCCGACTTCCACGTAATGGGGCGCGTCGGGCGCCGGGGAGCGGTAGAAGGTGCCGACGATCGGGGAAGTGACGACCTCGCCCGCCTCGACCTCAACGGCGGCGGGGGCAGCGGCGGCGGCCGGAGCCTGCTGCACCGGAGCCTGGGGGGCATACTGGTAGGAGACCGGCTGCTGCATCTGATACTGGGGGGCGGCGGCAGCGTAGCCCCGCTTGATGACAACCTTGTCCTCGGCGTTTTCCAGTTCGAACTCGGTGATGTCCGTTTCGGTTACCATCTTTATCAGGGTCTTCAGGTCTTTTATATCCACGTCGTTCTCCTTTTCATTGCATTATTCGGCATTACACGATTATCAACGCCTTGGGTACCTGGGTGATCCGGCGGCAACCGTCACGCTCCACGACCACGCTGTCCTCTATCCTTACCCCGCCAAAGCCCGGTATGTAGATGCCCGGCTCCACGGTGAAAACCATTCCTTCTTCCACGACTCCGGCGCCGCGTGGGGACGCGGTCGGGTGCTCGTGCACGTCGAGCCCGATGCCGTGCCCCAGGCCGTGCCCGAAATACTGGCCGAACCCCTTGGAGGCGATGTAGTCGCGCGCCTTGGCGTCCACCTCCCGGAAGCTGATCCCGGGCCGCACCGCCTCGATGGCAAGTTCCTGCGCCACCCGCACCGTCTCGTACACCTCGCGCTGCCGGCTATCGGGTTCGCCCAGGCAGACCGTCACCGTCTCGTCCGAGCAGTACCCCTGGAGGAACGCGCCGTAATCGACCGTCACCAGCTCGCCTGCCGCGATGACCTTGTCCGACGCCTTGCCGTGCGGCAGGGCCCCCCGGACCCCGGAAGCGACGATGAAGTCGAAGGACTTACCTTCGGCCCCGCCCTGCCTCATGGCGACCTCGAGCGCCCAGGCCACCTCGCTCTCGACCGCTCCGGGCTTGATCTCCCCTACGATCTGCAGGAATGCGCGGGAAGCGATGGCGGCCACCTGCTGCAGGATTTCCAGCTCGGCGGCGTCCTTCACGGTCCGGATGGAGATCAGTTCCGAGTCAGCCGGTACGAACTGTACCCCCGGCACCCGTGCCAGCAGCTCCTGGTAGACCGCGACGCTGGTGTAGCCGGCCTCGAAGGCGATCTTGGCGGCACCCGACTCCTTGAGGATGGTGGTGAGCGTCTCCAGGCGGTTGGAGAATTCAACGACCCGAGCCCCGGTCACCTCGCTCCCAGCCTGGGAGGTGTAGCGGGAGTCGGTGAGGAACCAGCCCTCGGTCGGCGACAGCACCAGCAGCGCTTCGCTCCCGGTAAAGCCGGAAAGGTATCTGATATTGCTCAGGTTTGATACGATCAGCAGGTCGGCGCCGGTTCGTTCCAGGCACCCCCTGGCCTTTGAGATTCTGTTATTTACCATAGTACCGTCCGTATGACAATCTATTTCTCCAGCTGGCTCACCAGGGCGCGAAGCCCCAAAAGATAGCTATCCGGCCCGAAACCGCAGATCTGTCCGACCGCGACGGGAGCCAGGTAACTATGGGTGCGGAAGGCCTCCCGGGCGTGGATGTTGGAGAGATGAACCTCCACCGTCGGCAGGGCCGTGGCTGCAACGGCGTCGCGGATGGCGACGCTGGTGTGGGTGTAGGCCGCCGGGTTGATCAGGATGGCGTCGCAGTCGGCGAGCGCCCCCTGAATGGCGTCCACCAGGGCGCCTTCGCTGTTGGACTGCAGGGTCCTCAGTTCGACGCCAAGCTCGCGCGCCAGGGCGGCGAGGTTCGCGTTGATCCCCTCCAAGGTCGTCGTGCCGTACACCCCGGGCTCGCGGACCCCGAGCAAGTTCAGGTTGGGGCCGTGCAGGACGAGGACCCTGCGGGGTGCCGCGCTCATGGCGCTCATTGCAGCGCCTCCCGGAGCTGGGGCGCCTCGCGCTTTAACAGGTAGCGCGCCTTGCCGAAGTTCCCCTCCGAATTCAGCACGAGCGCCACGAAGAAGTCGTCGCTGACGCCGCGCACGATGACGGAGCACTGTTCGGATATGATGGAGACCTCCTGGAGCTCGCCCGTCTTCAGCACGCCGACGGTCCTCTTGATCTCCTTCAGCACGGAGGCGTACTCGATGGCCAGGGTCTGCACGTCGAGGCCAGTCGCGTCGGCCAGGTACTCCTCAATGGCGATGCCGTCGTATCCCATGATGACACCGCCGAGGGCGCCGCTGCACTGCCCGACCAGCGTCTTAAGTATAGCCTTAAACCCCATCTCGTCTTCTCCTTATGTTTTCCAACCAGCGGGACAGCTGAGCATCGACACTGGCGGCACCAGGGGGAGCCGCCGCCTCCTGCAGTTCATCCGCTACCAGGGGGGGAACCGGAGCAGCTGCGCCGGCCTCCATTTGGCGCTCCCGCACCGCCTTCAGCTCGGTGCTGCGCAGCCGGTAGCCGGGATTGTCGGGGTCCGCCCCGAGCAGTTCCTGGTAAATGGCGATGGCCTTATCCAGAAACCCCTGGGAGACATAGAGCTCGGCCAGGGTCGCCGTCGTGAGGGGATCCTTGAAGGGATGCGGGGAGCTGACCTCTGGCGCCGCGGCGCTCCTGAAGATATCAAATGCTTTAGTAACTTCGGGAGCTTTGGGAGCTTCTGTGTCTTCAAAGATTTCCGAGAATTCAGCGACTTCATCTGCTTCAGCGACTTCATCTGCTTCAGCGACAGCATCTGCTTCAGCGACAGCATATGCCTCAGCGACTTCATTAACTTTAGCGGCTTCATCTGCTGCAGGGAATGCAAATGGTTCGGGGACTATAGCGGCTTCAACCGCTGCAGGAGGTTCGGCAGTTGCAGCGACGTGCTCCGCCTTAGCCGCATCGAAGGCTCCGGGGACCCTGGCCGCTGCAGGGACGAATTGTTCTGCCACGGGCTCCGGGGACTCCTCGAAGATCTCCGTGAGGTCCTCGATGATCTCGGCGTCCTCCAGAAACTCCTCCTCGTTAGTGCTTACCTCGGCGGGTTTGTCAACCTGCACTACCGAGGCGATGGAGCGCAGCAGCAGCGCGGCCTCGGAGTCATCGGGGTTGTGCCGCAGCACCTCCCCCAGCGCCCTTTGCGCCAGCGCGGCCTCGCCGGCTTCGACGTACAGCTGCCCTAGCAGCTTCTGGGCGCGCAGGTTCTCCGGATTCAAAAGCACCACCCGCTCCAATGCCAGCCTGGCATCATCCCTAAGCCCCTTTTCGAAGCAGGCGGCTCCGAGGGCAAAGAACCCTCCCGGGTACTCGGGGTGCAGGTCGCTCCCTTTCTTGGCGACTGAGATCGCATCATCCAGCAAACCAAGCTTGCGGTACAGCTCTGAGAGCGGAGCGAAACTGAGGGAACGCGGGTCAGCCGCCAGCAGGTCCTCGTAGCGCTGTATCTCGGTCCAAAACGATATGGCTTCCTCTACCATGTCACTCTCCTATGCCGCAAATTTTCAGAAGTGCAGGCAGGTCTTTCATCCTCTCCGTCCGGTAGGCGCCGATGCCAAAGTTGCAGATGAACAGCAGACCGCTGTCGCGCACTTTTTTGTCGTGGGAGAGCGCCTCCGCGTAGGCACTCGCCGGGAATGCGGGGAGTTCCAGCGGCAGGCCGAAAAGCGCCAGCAACGACGTTATCCTTTCCAGGTCGGCCGCGGAGCAAAAGCCGAGCGACTGGGATACCCGGGCCGCCTGAACCATGCCGATCGCCACCGCCTCGCCGTGCAGGTAGCGGGTGTAGCCGGTCAGGGTTTCCACGGCGTGGCCCAGGGTGTGGCCGTAGTTGAGGATCGCGCGCACTCCGCCCTCCCTCTCGTCCGACTCGACGACGCGCGCCTTGATGGCGCAGGAGCGACCCACAGCCTGGATCAGCGCCGCCTTGTCGCGGGCCAGCAGACGGGTGGCGTTTTGCTCCAGGAAGCTGAAAAAATCGCCGTCCAGCACCGCGCCGTACTTGACGATCTCGCCCAGGCCGCTGACATACTCCCTTTCGGGGAGCGAGTCCAGGGTGGCGACGTCGATCAGCACCGCCCGGGGCTGGTAAAAAGCGCCGATCAGGTTCTTGCCTTTCGGATGATTGATGCCGGTCTTGCCTCCCACGCTGGAGTCGACCTGGGAGAGCAGCGTGGTCGGGACCTGGACAAAGGGGATGCCGCGCAGGTAGCTCGCCGCCGCGAAACCGGCCATGTCGCCGATCACCCCGCCACCCAGGGCCAGGATGAAGGAGCCCCTGTCGAGCGAGGCGTCGACCAGGGCATCGTAGATCAGGTTCAAGGTGGCGCCGTTTTTGTACCCTTCGCCGTCCGGGAGCTCCACCAGGAAAACCCGGTAACCGGCGGTCTCCAGCGAGGCGCGCACCCGCTGGTAATAAAGCGGCGCCACCGTGGTGTTGGAGACGACAGCAGCAGTCCCAGAGAGCCCGAGGCCGCGGCAGAGCGGGCCGACCGTGTCGAGGACCCCGGCGCCCAGGGTGATTTGGTAGCTCCGTTCGCCGAGCGCTACCTTGATGGTTTCTGCTGTCACTGGCACCTCTTTGAGAGAGTAAAGGATCTCGGCGGCCACGGCAGCGACCGATTTGGCGGTCGTGTCGATCCGCAGATCCGCATCGGCGTAACACGGTTCGCGTGTTTCCAGCATGGTCCGGATCCGCTCACAGGAAGCGTCCGCTGCCAGCAGGGGCCGCTCGCTGTCCCCGCAAAGCCGGGCGGCGATCGCCTCGACGCTTGCCGTCAGGTTCACGATGCAGCCGGCGCTCCGCATGACGGCGCGGTTAGACTCCGCGAGGACGGCTCCGCCGCCCGTGGAGACAATGACCCCTGTATCCGCCGCGACCCGGGCCAGCGCCTGCGACTCCAGGGTGCGAAAGCCCGGCTCGCCCTGGGAGGCGAAAATCTCCTTCACGCTGGCACCCGCCTCGCGCACGATGGCCTCGTCAAGGTCGACGAAACGGTAGCCGAGCTCTTCGGAAAGCACGCGCCCGACGCTGGTCTTGCCGCAGCCCATGAAACCGGTGAGAAAGATGTTTTTCAACAATTTGCGCCCTTTGTTATTTGCCTGATCGGTCTGATCGGTCTGATCCGAGGATCGGTCTGATCGGACTGATCATCGCATACAACCTAAAACTCCCGCAGGTACTCCAGGTACGAAGCATAGTTCCTGGCCGTCTCGGCGATGGAGTCGCCACCGAACTTCTCCATGAAGGCGCTCGCCACCTCGATGGCGACCACCGCCTCGGCGACGACGGAGGCGGCCGGCACGGCGCAGACGTCGGAGCGTTCCACGGTCGCATCGAAGGCCTCCTTGGTGACGATATCGACCGACAGCAGCGGCTTGTAGAGGGTCGGGATCGGCTTCATGGCCCCGCGCACGACAATTTCCTCGCCGTTCGTGATGCCCCCCTCCAGCCCTCCCGCGTTGTTGCTATTGCGGTAGAAACCGCTCTGCTCGCCGCGGGATACCCGCTTGGGGTCGAAAAAGATCTCGTCGTGCACCCGGGAGCCGGGTCTGCGCGCCGCCTCGAACCCGGCGCCGACCTCGACCCCCTTGAACGCCTGGATGCTCATGACGGCGCCGGCCAGGCGCGCGTCCAGCCTGCGGTCCCACTGCACGTGGCTGCCGAGCCCCACCGGAACCCCGGTCACCCGCACCTCCACCACCCCGCCTAGGCTGTCCCCGGTAATCTTGGCCTGGTCGATCAGGGCGATCATCTTAGCCTCGGCCTCACTGTCGAAGCTGTAGAGCGGCGAAGTGGCGATGAGCTGCTGCAACTGCTGCGCACCGAGGTCGGGACGGATTGCGGCCACACCGCCCAGTTCGACGACGCAGCCGGAGACGGCAACGCCAAAACGCCGCAGGTAGGCCTTGGCGACCGAGCCAACGGCGACCCGCACCGCGGTCTCGCGCGCGCTGGAGCGCTCCAGGATGTTTCTCACGTCATGATGGTTGTACTTCAGGGCGCCGGGCAGGTCCGCGTGACCGGGCCGGGCGCGCGTCACGGCGCTGCTGTCATCGCGGTGCTCCTCGAAGGGCGACATGCGCCGGCCCCAGTTCACCCAGTCGGAGTTCTCAACGACGAGCGTCACGGGGGACCCCAGGGTCTCGCCCCAGCGCACGCCGGAGAGCAGGCGCGCCTTGTCCGTCTCGATAAGCATCCTGCCGCCGCGGCCGTAGCCACCCTGGCGGCGGGCCAGGTCCAGGTTTATTTCCAGCTCGCTTAGCTTGAGACCGGAGGGAAGTCCTTCGACGATGGCTGTCAATTGCGGGCCATGGGACTCGCCTGCGGTTAGGTACCTAAACATGCATTCTCCTTGGGCTGCAACCGGCACCGGCCGGCTACAGCTTTATTTCTTGTTCTTCTGCCCGCAGTCCCTGGTCAGAGTCCCGGTTGCAGTACTGCCAGGTCAGGGATGCTTGCAAAGAAGCGCCACCGGCACCCGCTAAAACAGCAGCAGGGGGTGCGGATACTTGAGCGCAAGGCACCATTAAAAGCACTCTAGCAATTTCAAGCATCGAGGTCAAAAGGTAAGCACGATCAAATCGCCTTCCCGCCTGGCGCTTCCCGGGAAAATACACGAATGCCAGGGCGCGCCTGGCATTCGTGTACCACTTGGAGTTTACCTGTACGTCCTGATGCTGCCGGGCCTGCTAAGCTTTGGCCCGGGATTCTACGGCTAGCCGACCTGTATGTCAACCTTGCAAGGTTTACGCACCTGTACCAACTTCCTCATCAGGAAGCCGAGACCCACAAGGGCCAGCACGGCGAGTGCGGCCGGGTACCTGACGGCAACGATCAGCGGGGTGAGCGCCCAGCGGGTCAACAGCCTCAGGAACTCGTGTTCGCGGATGAAGTCGGCGACCGGCGGGCTGTTCCGGTAGTAGAACGCTACGAAGGCGGTGCCGGGGCGGCTCTGCAAAAGGACGTTGTCCCGGAAATGCCGCAGCACTACGACCTGCGGATCCAGATAGCTGCCATACGCGGCAGTTGCGATAAAGCAGCCGCTCTTCCCGCCGGAAGATGCCGGAGTAGTGGTGGTGCCGGCCCCGGGGGTAGGAGTTGTTCCGCCCCCCGTTACTGCCGTGCCGACGACGATTGGGTCCTGTACCACACCAAAGGTGGGATCCGAGTCAAAGGGACCGTTGTCGGTAATTGCGAAGGTGACCACGTTCCCCACCACGGATAGCGGTGTAACGAGGGTCCAGACGTTGTTGACCAGCTTGTAGAAGACCGGGCTCGTCGGTAAGGACTGGAAGGTGACGGCGACATTAACGGTGGCGCCGGCGGTTACGTTGTCAAGCCGGATGGCGATGGCGGACGACGTCTTGAAGTCCGTCGGCTTGGTCGAGGTGTTAAGGATGGGCGAAGTCGTATCCATTATGGAGGAGGAGATAGTGGTGGTCGCCGTAGTGCCGGGACTCGCGGGAGCAACTGCAGCTACCGCAAGGGCGCCGGTCCCGGAGAGCTGCAGCACGTAACTCCCGGTCTGCGAGGTAACCGTCAAGGTGCCGTTATAGGTCTTGGCAATCTGCGGAAGGAAGGAGATGCCGATCAGAACCGAGTTGCCGCTCTTCAGGGTCATCCCCGACTGGATAGTTGCGGAAAACGCCGGGTCGGAGAAGCTGGAGCCGGTGATCAGCACATCGGAGCTGCCGTTATTCTGCAGCAGGAAATTGTGCGTTGCGATCGTGCCGACCAGCGTGCTGCCGAAGCTGCCAAATGAGGTCTGGAGGGACGTGCTGTTATCGAGGTAGATGACGGAACCGGAACTCACCGTGCCGGAGATGACGGAAAGGGTGAGCAGTTTCGAGTTGGTCAACCCGTTGGCGTCGGCAACCTGCACGATGACGTCGTAATCGCCTCCTCCCCCCGCGGTACCGCTCAGTATGCCGGTTGCCGCATTAAGGCTGATTCCCGGCGGCAAAGTTCCCGAGGCAAGGGACCAGGTGTAGGGCTTACTGCCGCCCTGAGCGGCAAGAGTCTGGTTATAAGCGGCCCCGCTGTTAACCGAAAGCAGGCTCGTGGTTGCGATGGACAGGGACGCTGCCGGAGCAGTGCTGACGCTGAAACTCTGGGAGGCTGGCTGGCCGGCGGCATCCACCACCTTCAAGGTGAAAGTGAAGGTCCCAGCGGTGGTCGGAGTACCGCTGAGCGCTCCTGTCACGGGATTCAGGCTGACACCGCCAGGGAGCGCTCCCGCGCTGAGCGACCAGGACAAGGGCGCGAGCCCACCGGTTACCGAAGCGGTCGCCAGGTAGGGCGTGCCGACGGAGCCTGCCGGCAGAACAGCCGAGGTGAAGGCCAGGATCGAGCGGACCGTCACGTTGTAGAGCTGCTTCGCCGTGAGCCCGCTGGCGTCGGTAAGCTGCAGGGTAAAGCTGTAGCTGCCCGCTGCGCTCGGGGTGCCGGACAGGGTTCCCCCGCCGGAGTTGAGAGAGATGCCGGTCGGCAGCACGCCGTTAAAGAGCGACCAGGTGTAGGGCTTGAGTCCGCCGGTCCCCTGAAGCGTGTCGGTGACGACGGTGCCTACCTGCATGTCGGCAAGCGATTTGGTCGCAACGCTGAAATCTGTCGTGGATCCCTGCATGTTGACGGTCTGAACTCCGTTGGTGGCGTCGCTGGTCACCTGGAAGCTGGAATTGAAGGACCCCGTCGCCGAAGGATTGAAGGTGGCAAGGACTTGGATGCTGGTATTGGGCAGCAACTGGATCGGCAAGGCCCCGATGAAGCTGATGGAAAATCCGCTGGCCGGGCTCGATATTGCGCTGATACTAAGCGTCGAGGTGCCGGTATTTTTCAGCGTGATGGGGAGTGTTTTGGCGTTGTTAAGGGCGATCAGACCGAAGTCGAGGGCGGTGTTGTCGATGCTCAGCACTCCCCCGGCACCGGTTCCGGACAGGGTCACCACCTGGTTGCCGCCGTTACTCTGCACGGTGAGCGTTGCACTGGAGGTGGCCAGGGTCGTGGGTGCGTACTGCACCGTGACGGTCTGGGTGGCTCCCGGGTTGACCGTCAAGGGAAAGGCAATCGGACTCACCACAGAGAAGCCGGAGCCGGCAAGGGTGAGGGAGCTGACACTGAGGGCGACATTGCCGGTGTTCCCGACCGTAAAACTGAGATTCTTGGTTTGATTGATGGAGACCGACCCGAAATCCAGCGTCGTCGTAGAGACCGTTGAGTTCGGCTGGGTGCCGAGGCCGGTGAACTGCACGGTCAGGCCGGTGTTCAGGCTGGGCACATCCGTAATAATGGAGAGCTGCGAGTTCTGTCCGGCAAAGGTGCCGGGCAGGGTCGGTGCGAAGCGCAGCTGAAGGTTTACCGAACCTCCCGGCGCCAGCAACAGCGGCAGTGTGGGCGGAGAGACGATGCTGTAGGGAGCGGCAAATCCCGAAAGGTTGGTGATGTTGACCGAGGCGGACCCCGTGTTGGTGAGGGTCAGGAGCTTGTCGGTATTGCTGTTGACGGCGATACTGCCGAAATCGATCGAGGTGCTGCTCAGGTTCAGCCGGGGGGTGACTGCCACCCCGTTCAGGTTGATGGTCTTGGTCTCTGCATCCGAAGTGATGACGAAACCGGCGTTGAAGGTCTGGCTGTTCTGATTCGCCGGAATCGTGGTCGGATTGAAGCTCACCGTGTAGGTGATCTCGCCCCCGGGAGGCAGAGTGGCGCCGTTTTGCGGGGTGACGGTGAAGGGTGCACCCGGCGCGGAAACACTGCTGATGTTAAGGGTGCTGTCCCCGGTGTTTTTCACCTTGAAGGCCTTGGAGGAAAAGCTGTTGACCGTGACGGTGCCGAAATCGAGCAGCGGCGGGATCAGCGAGGTGTTGTCAAGGTTGAGGATGGTGAGCTGCGGCTGCCCCAGCGAGAAGCGCTGCCCGTAGATATCCGCGCCGCTGACGGCCTGATTGCGGGCATCCTTCCAAACCGCCAGGAACTCGTTGGTCAGCTGATTGTAGGCGACCGTGGGGTTCAGCTGGCTGCCGGCAGCGACCGAGATGGAGTAGTTGGCACCCCGCAGGGACCCCTCGGTATCGATGTACTGCCCGAAGATGTCGAGGTTTTCCAGGGAGGTCTGGCTGTTGCGCCCATCCTGCCAGGCGACGAAATGGCGCTGGTTGACGGAGTCGTAGCTGACCGCGGGGCTGGTTTGGTTGGTAATGGCGACGTTGGTGTCGAGTTTGCCGTCGCCGTCGAAATCCTGGAAGCCGGCGAAGATGTTGTTGCCGTACAGCCCGCCGCCCGAACTGATCAGCTGCCCGAATATCTTCTTGGTGCTGCCGTCGCGCATGTCTTCCCAGACCGTCAGGAACCTCTTGGCGATCGGGTCGAAACCAAGGGCCGGGTTGGAGGACTGCTGGGTGACGTTTCCGTTGTCTATGAATTTCGAGAAGACGACCGACTCATTGATCTCCTTGTCGAAAAGCCCGTAGATGTGGGTCTTGCCGTTTTCGTATGGTGTAACGGTAAATGTGGTGGTTGCGGACTCTCCTAAATCGCAATTCAGGTTCCCTTTGATCACGTTGTCATCGCAGGAAACGGTAAGAATCCCCTTATTGCGGACGCCGTCCCAGGTGATCAGGGCCTCCGGGGAGGTGCTGTCTACCGCAAGTGCCACGTTGGTGACGGAGGTGAAGAACTCATACTCGCTACCGATCTTGGTGGCAAGCCCGTTGCCGGTAGAGGTGATGAGCCGGTTCCCGTTGGTAAGGCTGTTCCTGATAATATCTGCGCCGACTACGCCGGTTTTAGAGACGTCGAAAGTAAGGTCGTCCCCCTTGAGGATGGCGTAACCCGGGAAGGAGTTGTCGCCAATATTCCAGCTGACAACCGCATTGGCGTTTAACGGCCCCGGGAAGAACAGCTCGTTGATGGAGTTGACCAGCCCTCTTGACTCCACCCAGGCCAGCCAGAAACGATTGCGCACGGGATCGTAGGCAATCTTGGGTCCCTTGCGGGCCAACAAAGAGTCACTCGGATTCGCAACGGTACTGGCCGCGAGCGTCGTGATGTTGTAGGTGTAGGCGACCGTCACCGTGTCGTTGAGCAGAGGGGCGCTATTTAAATTGATCGAGATGATACCCGTCAGATAATCTATCGAGCCGCTGCCACCCGCTCCAATCAGCAAGCCGAAAGTACCGTCGTCATGCAGTACGGTGCTCCCGTTCACACTGACAGTGAGCGAGGCTTTCTGCACGGGTGCCAACAGGGTGCCCGAGAAGGAGGTTTTCACAGCGTCGCCGATCCCCAGCAGCTTGTTATTAAGTGTCGGGGTTACCACCGGAGTGACCACATACATTTGCGTCAGGTTGAAGTTTACCGGCGTCCCGGCGCTTGGGACAAACGGGGTGGTGATGGCCCCGCAGGCGTTGCCGCTCGGGATACTGGCCTGGGGGATGCTGGTAAAGTAGACATAACCGGAGTTAGCAGTACCGCGCGAGTCCTGCCAGGTAACCACCAATTTGCTGTCCGTTCCCGCCGGATCCTGTCGGTAGGCCACCTGCGGCACGGTCTGGTTACCCGGTGCGTTGGTGATGGCAAATTCCGTTGAGCACATGGTGCCGTCGGGGTTGATGAACTGGCCGTAGATGTCGGCACCGGTGCTGGTCCTGTTGCGCCAGTCCTCCCACACGGTGAAGTAAAGATTGCGGTCTACCAGATAAATCACCTGGGGGTTTTGCTGATCGTCGGATTTGGTTGATACGGCGATCTCCGTGCCGCTCAGCTTTAGCGCCTTTCCTGGCAGACTACCCCGGGACTGGGAGTTGCCATCTGAAGAAGCAGAGCCGTTACAACCGGCGAAAACGAGTAACAGAGCCGCCGCAATGGCACATTTAACAAGAGCACGGATTTTCATACAACCTCCCCAACGTTCAAGCAAGATTCTAGGTTTCGAGTAATGGACTATTCCTGTCCGGATCATCTCAGCTCCGGTGCTGGTTGATACAAGCGGGCCACATCTTGAATCGCTGTACTGTTATTGCACGTGAGGATGGTTGATCAGGGAGGAGGCTCACGTTCACTTGGCCTGAGGTGCAGGCAATGCAGGGGTTGCGGAAGAGCCTTTCAGTGGGCCGGTGAAAGAGTTAATGGTTTCTGCTGTCAGGTTTTTCCTGGTTTCCAGATCCAAGATGCTTCCGGAGACGATGTACTTGGCCTTAAAATCCATGTAGATCACGACCGGCTGCTTGTTGATGCTGAGCACCACCTGTACCAGTCCGGGGACCTGCTTGAAAGGGGTCACGCTGGCTATGTCAAAATTTACCGGGATGACCTTCTTGACGGACTCGGCTACTTTATCCTTGGAAGGAAGCTGTGCGCTGCAGGCAAAAAGCGCGGGAAGGGCGGAAAGCACCATAATGAACTTGAGCGCACTCTTAAACATGAATCTGAAACCCCTTGAAATTGTCTGCACCGTTGAAACCGCGGTTATGGACCAAGCTGCCTGGCTGCACCGGCACCGCCTACGACTGCTCCGGAGCGGGCCCCCGGGCTGCCGGCCCGGCGCAAGTGCGCAAGCATCGGGAACCCGTTTAATCAGTTGGTGAAATTGACCACCAGGAATCCGGGCGCGGTTACCGTGGCGCTACGCCTGGTGTTCTGTTCCTGCATGTCGAAAGAGACATAGGCGCGGTAACTCACTGTCGTACCCGTCGGCACGTTGGCCTGCAGGAAGGTCTTCAGCGCGGCCTGCACGACCTCGACATTGATCAGGTTCGCGCCCGGAACCACCAGCGGCTGGCTTGCGGTCGGAAACTGCGTGGTGAGGGTCCCCAGATCCGGGTTGGAGGTGAGGGCCGGCACCAGCGTCACCGTTATCCTGTTGATGATCAGGTCGGAAACGACAATCGGCGAGGTGGATCCGGTACTGGGCACCGTGTAGGCGGTGCTGGTTATGGTGTAGGGCGCTACGACGGGAACCGCGGTAGCCGGGGTCAGGTCGATAGATGAAGCGGTGCCCGTGTAATTGGCGACGGCCTGCACGGTGGCGAACTCCCCGGTCCCGTTGGCCTTGGAATCTCCGCAGGAAGCCAGCACGAGGATGGCGCAGGTGGCGCAAAAAAGTCCTAACAGGTAACGGTACAGCATAGGTTCTCCTTAGTTCACCAGTTTAGGCGTGATGAAGATCAGCAGCTCGGTTTTCGTTTTGCTCTTGGTGTTGGACTTGAACAGCCATCCCAAGAGGGGAATATCGGCCAGGAACGGGATGCCGGTGTCGCTCTCGGTGTCGTTGTCGATGTAGATGCCGCCGATGACGGTGGTCTCCCCGTTGGCGACGACCAGCTCCGTGGTCGCCTCCTTCTTGTTGATGGGCGGAGGCGTCCCGGTTCCCGGTGAGTTGTTGCTCGCCTTGATCTTCATGCTTACGGCGCCGTCCGCGGTGATGTGCGGGGTGACCTCGAGGGTGAGCGCCGCTTCCACGAACTCGGTCTTGGTCCCTTCCGCCGAGGTGGTCTGGTACGGTATCGACTGCCCCTGGGAGATCTTGGCCGCCTTGTTGTTCAGGGTGACGACCTTCGGGGTGGAGATGATCTTCACCTGCCCGATGGTGGCGGCGGCCGAGAGCCTCATGTCCAGCTGGATGTTGCTGGTCAGCTTGCCGAAGGACATCCCGAGGCCGATGCCGCCGGCGCCGGTGGTCCCGGGCCCGCCGGAGACCACGCCGCCGAAGGTCGAGTCGAGCGAGTTAATGCCGAGCAGCGAGGCGGAGCCGTCCTTGTACGAGAGGCCCCACTGCACCCCGAGGTCGCGGGTGAAGGTGGAGGTCGCCTCGACGATACGCGCCTCGATCATGACCTGCTTTTCGGGGGAGTCCAGGGTCTTCAGCAGGACCCGCATCTCGTCGAGGGCGGTCTGGATATCCTTTACGATGACCCGGGAGGTGCGGTCGTCCTTGGTGATGGTCCCGCGGTCGCTCTTCAGGGCGGCGAACTGGGCGGCAACGTCGGCGGTGGAGGCGTAGTTCACCTCGAAAACGGCGGTCCTAAGCTCCATGCCGCGCTCGGCGGCCTTCTTGGCGGCGAGATCCTCGTCCGCCTGGCTCTGGATCTTCGCCTTCGGCTTGATCTGCACGATGTTCCCCTCGCGCTGCATGCCGAGCCCCTTGGCGTCCAGGATCACGTCCAGCGCCTGGTCCCAGGGTACGTTTACCAGCTTGATGCTGATGGTGCCGGTCACGTCGTCCGCGATCAGGAAGTTCAGGTTGCTCACCTCGGCGATCAGCTGGAAGATCTTCCTGACGTCGGCGTCGGAAAACTCGAGCGTGACCCGCCTCCCCTTGTAGACCTTCTTGGTGCTGTGCTGTACCGAGGGGATCTCCGTCACCATTTCTTCCGAGCGCGCAGGGACCAGTTCTTCGGCGACTCTCGGCTCGGGGGCGGCCTCCCTGACCCTGGGTGCGGCGGCCGGCAGCTTCGCGACCGGGAGCGGTCCCGGGTTGGTGATGTCCCAGATCAGCAGGTCACCCTCGCGCCGCAGCGTGAAGGCGGGGTTCCCCCGCAAGCGGACCTGCAGCTTGGTGAGGTTGATCCCCTTCGCCTTCACCTGGTACGGGGTGACCGAGAGCACCGGGGAGCCGAACTGCGCCGTGTCCAGGGCTCGCTGCAGCCGCTTGGGTACCTGGCAGTTGGTTATGGTGAGCGAGAGACCCTGCACCCCGCGTACCGCCTTGCCCGGCTCGCAGGTGCCGTAGAGTTTCATGGTGATCCGGGAAACACCGTCCACGACCTTGAAGTCCAGCGCTACCAGCGAACCCTTCACATGGGGCGCGGGGGGAACCTCGACCGCCACCTCCGAGGGCGCAGGCACCACCGGGACCAGCCGTGCGCGGGGCGCAGCGGCGGGCGCCGGTGCGGCGGGAGCTGCCGCGACGGGCGCTTCCGGAGCCGGGGCCGGGGCTGCGGCG
>TBL_comb47_HYPODRAFT_10002282_pt1 | contig 23780 bp, 21 predicted proteins | sample TroBogypolimnion_40_FD_10682 | JGI IMG/M metagenome (IMG submission 10682)
GGTGAAACAAGGGCCCTGCATCCGTGCCGTAATCCCTTCCGTCGATGCAGTTCGCGCCAGCGAACTGACAGCGACGACCCTGGAGCTGGGTCGGGACCCGAATGCTTACTTGGACGGGCTCCTAGGCCCGGTTAACCGGGCCTTTTGCTTGCCACAGTAATGCGGTGGTAAAAACCCGCTGCTCCCCTTGCCGGGTGGGACTGGCCCACCCACTGGTCCTGAAGATGAGGAAGTTCCCGTCTGCGACCCCCTCCATTGGAGGCGGGCCGAGGTGGCACATCCCCATAGCCGAAGCCCCCTGGAGGCTCCCAGGTCGCATTGCCTCACCTGCAATCAGGCTGAACGTGAGACGGTCCCCTGACGCACCTGGTGGGATCAGGCTTTGGTTTTACGTTCCGCTTGGCACGATTCGCAAAGCGTCAAGATCCAGCCATCGATGTACTGCCTGCCCACCCCGCCACAGCACTCGCAGGTCCTGCCGGAGGCGCTTTCAGCCTGCTCAATCAGTGCTTCCACTTCATGGTTGCCCCCATCGACATAGAAGCGGAGACGGCCGAATTTCTCCTTTATCTGGGCAACCCTTAGTTCAGGCAGGGCCAAGGTTGCGAGATTTTCGCATAGGCCGGTGACGATGCCGCTCCAACCGGGGCCACAGTCAAAATTAAAAGGATGAATGTCTCTGAAGAGCGTGGGGAACCGGGTTTTTGTCGCCTGGATCCAATCGGGTGGCACCTTCGTGCCTTCGGGGGTGGCCATGGAGTCTCCTGAGCGCCCTTTCGGGCGAATTTCCATTTGATGCCCCGCTCAAGGACACTATTCCATTCCGTCCCCGCCCATGGGTGCGAGGTTTTCGGCGGCTTGGAAGCATCCACGGCGTGCCTGAGGAATGTCTCACCGCCGAGGAAGGACTCCCCTCGGGTGGGTAAAATATTCGATCAGATCGTATATTTTTCACGAGACCGTTTTCAAGATTGTTCAACCCTTGCCCAAAGGAATCGCACCCGTTGGCGGGACTTGACCTACCTGTACCTGTGGCATGGCTGCCCGGACTTCCGCGCCCGCGCCTGAAGCCGCTCCATATTCACCGGCTGCTGTCCCTCTTCTCAGTCGAAATGATGGAGTCCACAGATCTCACCAATCCGATTTCTGATTTAAGTTTCCGTATTGTTAGCATGTTACATATTGGCATTGATCATGCTCCTTCCCTCTTTGGAGGGTGACATGTTTCGATCATTGATTATTTGCGGTTGCCTCGCTTTCGGTGCGACCGGCCTGGTAGCCCAGGAAACCCAGGAAGCGCAGGAAACGTCCAAACCGACGATCAAGCAGGATCTCAAGGCTGCCGGCAGGAATGTGGGCCACGCCGCCCGCAAGGTGGGCCACAGGGTCAAGCGCGGCGCCAAGGATGTGGGCCATGGGGTGAAGAAGGCCGTGGATCCAGATTGAGATGAACGCACCCCGGCAGCGGAAACCCCTCTCGATGGTCCGGCAGCTCCAGCTGGCTGACTGGTTCACGCTTGCGAACGCCGTCTGCGGCGCGGCGGCCATCTTCTCGATCATGAGCTACCTGGAAGGGCACGAGGTCAAGCATGTGTTCTACGCGTGCGGCCTGGTCCTGGCGGCGATGCTGTTCGATGTCCTGGACGGCCGCATCGCCCGGTGGCGGATGGTGACTTCCTTACTGGGCCGTGAACTCGACTCCCTCGCCGATGTCATATCCTTCGGAGTGGCACCCGCCCTGCTCGGGTACGCCTGCGGCATGGTGGGTCTCTATGACCGCGTCATCCTGGTCTTCTTCATCGCCTGCGGCGTATCGCGCCTTGCCCGATACAACATCACGGCGGAAACCTTGTCCGAGGGCACCGACAAGGTCAAGCACTTCGAAGGAACGCCCATTCCGACCTCGGTCTTCCTGGTGCTGCTCCTGGCCGTCGCCGCCTGGTTCGGGGCGCTGGGGCCGCACCTATGGTTCGGTGAAGCCACCCTGGCCGGCTTCACGCTCCATCCTCTGGCGCTGCTGTTTGCCCTTTCGGGCTCGCTCATGATCAGCCGGGTGCGAATCCCCAAGCCATAGGGCGCCGCATCCGGTCAGACATTGAAGCGGAAATTGATCACGTCGCCGTCGTGGACGACATACTCCTTGCCCTCGCTCCGGAGCTTGCCCGCCTCCCGGCATTTGGCCTCGCTGCCCAGGCGGGTCAGGTCGGCCCAGTGGGTCACTTCGGCCCGGATGAAGCCGCGCTCGATGTCGGAGTGGATCTTGCCGGCCGCCTTGGGGGCCGTGAGGCCCCGCCGGATGGGCCAGGCGCGGCACTCGTCCTCCCCGGCCGTGAGGAAGCTGATGAGTTCCAGCAGGGCGTAGGCTTCGCGGATGAACCTCACGATGGCCGGTTCGGCCAGGCCCAGGGACGCCACGAACTCCCGCTGGTCCTCGGGGGACATCTGGGCGATGTCCATCTCCACCAGGCCGGCCAGGACCACCAGGCCGAGCCCCGCCTCGCGGGCGTGGCGCGCCAGGTCCTCCGGCGCGGGAACGGCGGCCAGGTCCTCGGAGACGTTCAGGACGAGGAGCAGGGGCTTCTGGGAAAGGAAACGGTATCCCGCGAGCGTCGCCCAGGCTTCCGCGGAGATCCCTTCCAGCCGGCGCAAGGGCGTGCCGGCCTCCAGGGCGGCCTGGAGGGTGCCCAGGAGCTCGGCCTCGCCGGTCTTCGACTTCTCCTTGGCGAGCCGCTCCATGCGCTTCTCGATGAGGATGAGGTCGGCCAGGTTCATCTCGTCCTCGAGGCCCTTGGCCTCCCCAAGGGGATCGGGGGCCTCCCCGGCGGCGCCGGTGAAGCCCCGGACCACCTGGCAGAGGGCATCCACCTCGCGCATGGCCCGGAGGGTGGTCTCGTCCAGGCTCTGGCCATGGCTGCCTGCGGAGGCAGCGGCCACGTCGCAGAAGGTGATCTCGGCCAGGGTGCTCTTCTTCGGGTGGTAGAGGCTCGTCAGGGCCGCGACCCGGTCGTCGGGCACCTTGACGGTCCCCAGGTTGGTCTTGCCGCGCGCCGCGCCGAAGCCGGTCTCGGCCGAAAGGCCGGTGAGCGCGTTGAACACGGTGGTCTTGCCGCTGCCTGGGAAACCGACCAGCCCTACTTTCATGGATGACCTCGCAAAGGGCCGAACGTGTGATTCGGCGATGACGTGACCCTTCCCGTGATCCAGACCGGCAAGGGCGCGAACCTGCCCGCTTCCAAAGGACCCCGGCGCCGGCCGGGCCGGCCGCGGGAACATGGGTTTGAATGCCAGTATAGTGAATACTTCGGAATAGTGGGGATGGGTGGCTCCCTCCTTGGATCCTTTTTGATATTCCCCTCGATGGGATCCTGCCCCTGTCCGTTTCGCCCGCTTCGAGCGCATCTGAAATGAGCGCCCTGCGGCGCCAACGAACTGAAATCCATTGATGGATCCCGGTGTTCCCGAGCAGGTCCGGACGGAGCCAGCAGGCAAAGGTCAGCAGCAGTCTGCCCGGTAGGTTCCCAGGTTCAGATGGTCGCTCCCACCAAGGTGGGCTGATATGTCGTGGGGGACCGCCCGCGAGTATGGTGCGCTCTAGCCGAACGCATGCGTTCGGTCCCCAACCCCCAACTCCATGCCCGGGCGGAGCGCGGACATGGAGTCTAGGCTTCCCACCAAGGTACCGGGATCCAGGGTGATGGCTGGCTCCCCAGGCAATCCCGGCCACAAGACATGCAGAGGAACCCGGCGGGCCTGTTCGTCCCGTTCAGGGTCAGGCGATGGGGGCGCTTGGTATCGGGGGTGGGTAAGACGCAAGAGAAACCCGTGGCGAAATCCTTGATGGGCCGTTTCTTGCAAAGGGCTGTCCTTTGGAACCGGGTTTGGGTGGACAATCGACATTAACGGTTCAATCGGGGGGTATCGAGATGCGACCTATCAAGGATGCAGGATGGTCCAGGATCAAGGCGGCGCCCGAATTCGAGCGCGCCCCTTCGGAATCTCCCCAGGCCTTCTGGGCGTGGGTGCTGACCCAGGACGTGACCCTCCACCGGGTCGCCTGGTTCCTGCTCCGCATGGCGGACGCGCGGGAAGCCGAGGACGGCCTGGCGAACTACCAGCTGGTGGGCTCCTATTTCGATCCCGACCGGTTCTGGATCCTCAAGAAGGAGACCCGGGCCCTGATGGCCGACTTCATCCTGGATCCGTCGGCCTACATCGCCTGACGGAACGGCTCCAGCCAGGTTCCGAAGCGGGCCGCGGGCTCGGACGGGACCTGGCTGGAGGGTCGAACGGAATGCGTCAGTGCAGGACGATCTGGTCGTTGTCGGGGATGGCCACGTCGTTGAGCTGGCCGACGGGAGCGCTGAACCCGGAACTGGTGAACGGGATGGTGAGCAGGACGCCGTTGCCGAGCGTGAAGCTGCTGTCATCCGCCTGGACGCCGGCGATGACATACTTGCCGTCCAGGGTGATCCCCAGGGTGCTCGGAGCCAGGTCGGGGTAGCTGTTGCTGCCGACCGAGAAGGCGGGAGAATAGAGGCCCGATCCCACCTGGGTCAGCGTGCCTGTGTTCACGCCGGTGTACAGCGCGAGGCCGCTGCTGGTGCCGACGACCACCATGGTCCCGTCCGGGGAGACCGCCACCGACATGACTTCGCTGGCGACCGGGATGGTCAGGGGGGTGGTGGCGGCGGGGGTGGTGGGCAGGCCGGTGAGGAGGGTGATCTGGGGCAGGTTGGTGGAACGGTTCTGGCCGACGACCACCGCGCGGCTGGAGTCGACCGGGCTGAAGGCCATGCCGTCGCGGCCGTCTTCATTGCTGGGGTCGCCGACGGAAGCCAGGGCCGCGTTGGTGGCCGAATCCGCGGTCTGGGTGTAGCTGTGGGCGATCTGGCCGCCCAGGGATCCGGCTACGGGCGTGATGGGCTGGATGGAGAAGGCGGTGAGGCCATCGTAGCCCCTGGCGAGCATCACCAGTCCGTCATTGGAGATGACCAAGCCGTCGCGGGCTCCGGGGATCGGAATGGTTTCCGCGGTCGCGGGGGCGCCGGCCTTGATGCCGGAGACGACCAGCAGCACGCTGTCGGAATCGCCCGAGACCACGGCCTCCTTGCCGTCCGGCATGATCGCGATGGAATCGCCGTCGCCGCCATAGTTGCCGATGTCCAGGGTGTTGGTCGAAGCCATCGGAACGCCGGTCTGCACGGCGGAGAAGAACCGGACAGTGTTGCCGCCGTCCACCACGATGCCCTGGGAGCCGTCCGGGGTGAGGGCCTGGCCGTCCATGTCGCCGGCATCCTGGAAGGTCAGGTAGGAGATGGTCGGCGTGGCGAGGGGCTGGCCCTGGCCGTTGAACAGGTGGACGACCTGGAGGGAGCCGGCCGCAACGCCATTGCCGTTGCCGTCGTCGCCGATGAGGGCGATGCCCAGGTTGGACACCGTCGTGGTGTTGCCGGGGATGTAGAGCACATAGTCGCCCGAATGCCGGAGGCCGATCAGGGTGGAGGACAACAGGTTCTCGGTGATCGCTCCCCCGGCCGCGTCCACGAAGGTCGCCACATCCAGCCAGGTGGACATGGACGTATTCCACCAGGCCAGGTTGAGGGTCGTTCCAGCCGCGATGGTGCTTCCGACATTTCCGCTCACGGGGATCGGGACTTCGAAATCGGTGACGGTGGCGGGGTGCATCGTGACGCTGAAGCCCAGCACATAGGTATTGCCCGCATTCAGGGTGAAGGCTGGCTGGGGGCCCTTCACCAGCGGATGGGAAGCCGAACCGGTCGGGGTGATGTCCACGGTCGCCGCCTGGGTCACCGCATCGCCCGGGAAAGCGAAGGTCAGGCTGGTGCCGCCGCCGGTATCCACCGTGGCGGACGCCGGTGTGCCGGGCGTCAGGGCGACGGTGCCGGGTTCCGCCGGAACATGGGTGGGATTGCCGGTGGAACTGCATCCCAGCGCCAAGCCCAAGGCCACGGGAAGGATCCAGGTCCCAAGGCAGGACGCTACCTTGCGAGTTGTTGAACTCATGAAAATCTCCTTTCAAAATTGACGATTGGTGGACACAATAATAATGTTTTAAATAATTTTGACCAGCAGGAATGAAGGCCGAATTTGTTGTTGATTGAAAAATCTAAATAAGAAAAAATACATAATAAATAAGCGAAATGTCAGTTATTTTATTTTTTCAATATGAAGTTTAAAGTCTAACGATATTTTTTACGATTCAACCAGCCGGTGGCGGATTGAATCACTGCGGTATCCTGGGGCACCATCCCGGCCTGGAACGCCTGAACCCATGGGAAGCTGGCTCTTCGATCTGTTCTCCAAGGAACACCCGGCCCTGGTGCACGTGCCCCTGGGACTGGTGGTCTGCCTGCCGATCATGATGGTGGCCACCTACCGCTCCAGGTACCCCCAGACCTGGCGGCGCATGGCCTTCCGGGTGGCCATCATCGCCCTGGCCGGGAGCCTGCTGACCATGGGCAGCGGGTTCTTATGGGGGCGGATGCTCGCCCTCATCCCCGGGGACGGGTTGCTGCCGCGCATCACCGGCCCGGGGCAGGCGCTCCAGAGAACCCTGCGGCTGCATGCGCTCACGGCGGCGGGCGGGTTCGTCCTGGGCCTGGTCTGCCTGCTGATGCTGCGCAAGTCCTACCACGAACCCGAAAAGTGGGGCTGGACCACGGCCTGCCTGGCGGGGACCCTCGCCTGGGCCGGCGCCTGGGGTCTGGTGGGCAAGGAGGGCGGCATCATGGTGTTCGGCGATGCCGCGACCAACAGGGCCGCCGCGGCCGCCATCGACGCCAGGAAGAACGATGCCGAGGCCGAGCTGCCCATCCGCGCCCTGGACTACGCCAGCCTGGAACCGGTCCGGCCCGCCCCGTTCAGGAGCAGGGCCCACGGCAACCGGCTGGCCCGCACCTGGGTCACCGCCTCGGGGGCCGACGCCTTCGCGGCCGGCCATCCCCTGCCGACCGGGGCCTACGCGGTCATGAGCACCTTCGGGGACGCCTTGGGCACCCCCGGCCCGCTCTACATGCGCGAAGTGAAGGCGGACGGCTCCCAGGCCTTCGCCTTCTACTGGGCCCGGGTCCCGGAGGCCGACCGGAAGGATACCGGCGGGGAGGACTTCGTCTATTGGCGGAGTCCGAACCAGGCGCTGGCGGCCTGCGCCGCATGCCACGCGACGGCGGGGCCGGCCGGACCGTAGGCCGCAACGAATGAATTGCAGGAAGTTGAGATATTCAATAGACTTTGGCTACTCTAGGCGCGACGCCCTTGCGGAAGAGGGCCCCATGGCCTTGGACGAAGGCAGGCGATGGGAACACGGGAAGACCTCTTCAGATCGTTCAAGGCGCTGGCAGCCGCCTTCGGCGCGGTCCTGCTTCTGGGGTTTCCCGGCCTGGCGGCGGGGCCGGGCCAGCCGGCCCGGGCGTCCATCCGGGTCGTGATGGATGATGACTATCCGCCCTTCATTTTCCGGGCCCCCGATGGGGCCCTCAAGGGCATCCTGGTCGACCAGTGGGCGCTCTGGGAAAAGAAGACCGGGACCCGGGTCCAGCTCGAGGCCATGGCCTGGTCCGAGGCCCAGCGGCGCATGGAAGCGGGCGGCTACGACGTCATCGACACCATCTTCACCAGCGAACGCCGGAAGGCCCTCTATGATTTCACCCGGCCCTATGCGCGCTTGGACGTTCCGATCTTCTTCAGCCGGGACCTGTCGGGCATCAGGGGCGCCGGCGATCTTGCCGGGTTCATCGTCGGCGCCAAGCGGGGCGACAACTCCGTCGAGATCCTGAAGTCCCGCGGGGTGACGAACATCCTCCTGTTCGACGACTACGCCGCGGTCGTGGCCGCCGCCCGGGACGGCCGGGTCAAGGTCTTCACGGTCGACCGGCCGCCGGCCCTGTACTACCTCATCCGCATGGGGATCCAGGACCAGTTCCGGGAGACCGCGCCGCTGTACAGCGGCGACTGCAGTTTGGACATTTCGGCCCGTTCCGGCATTCCCTGCCGGTGGCCCTGAAATCTTTCGTCCAGGTCCCCAAGTTCGCGCCGACCCATTTCGGGTTCCGGTCCGTGGCGCCGACCCACCATGACCGCGATCAGTAGCAGCAAGCTGCTACTGCCCGCGGTTGTCGTGTCCCTGACCACAAGTAGTTGGACGTTGGGTTCGGGGCGATCTGCTTCCAGGGGGAACACCCAGTGATCTCGCCTGTTCACGCGGTGCTATCTCGACCGATACCTGAATCGCTGGAATTCAGATTTTTTTTTGATTTAGGTATTGACATACCTAAATTATGACCTACCTTTAACTTAGGAGGTCACCCATGTCCAATCCCACGACCGGCTCAGCCGGGGACGAAGTGCTATCCGTGCTCGAGGCAGCTTTCAGGGCAGGCTTGCTGGAGATCAAGCGCATCCGCGCTGCCAAGGAACCGGAGCCCCTGCCGACCCGCCCCAAACCGGGGCGCAAGGACGCACCCCAGTCCCGTACCAGCAATGCCATTGACATACTTACTCAAGCTACCCGGCCCCTGTATATCCAGGAAATCATGGAGCAGTTGGAACAACGCGGCCTGGCATCGACCCGGGACAGCCTGGTCTCGGCGCTGACCAAGGTGATCGCGCCGGCCGGGCCGGTGGTGCGCGTGGCGCCCAATACCTTCACGGTCAAAGGCCGGTAGTTCCCCCATGCTCCTCCAGACCTGGCTTGCCATGGCCGGTTGGTGGCGCTCCGCCTTTCTCCAGGATCGCTCCTTCCTGCGTGTCCTTTGGATCCTGCTGGGCCTCCTGGCCGTCCGAGGACGCGGTACCGTGACCTCCGCTCTGGCCATGTTCGGCCTGACCGGACGCTGGAGTTCTGATTTCCGCGTATTCTCCCGCAGCGACTGGGATGCCCGGAACTGCTTCCGTGGCGTGCTCCACCACGCCGCCCTTTATCTGCGCCACCAGCGCCAGATCGTCATGAGCCTGGATGACACCGGCCTGCCCAAGCGGAGCCGGATGATCAAAGCCTGTTCCTGGCTGCGGGATCCGCTTGGGCCTCGGTTCCAGACCAACTTCGTCTGGGGCCTTCGCTGCCTGCATGCCATCGTCCATCTGCCACCTCAGCAGGAGGGGCTGGGGGCGACCGGCATTTCGGTAGGTTTCGAACTGGCCCCGCCGCCCAAGAAACCCAAGGCCAAGGCCCCTGCGGAGGACTTTGCCGCCTACAAGGCGGCCAAGAAAATCCATGGCCTCCCGGCCCGCGGGGTGGAGATGCTCAAGGCCCTTCGACAGGAATGCGATGCGGAGGAGCTGACGCAGGACATCCTGGCCGTGGGCGATGGCGGCTACACCAACCGCACCCTGATCCTGGGGCTACCCGCGAGGGTGGAATTCATTGGCCGGGTGCGCAAGGACATCAAACTGTTTTCGCCGGCTCCGGAGAAGGGCCGGAAGGTCTATGGGGAGCGGCTTCCCACTCCGGAAGCGTTCCGGACCGACGCCACCCTGCTGGAACGAGCCACGACCTGTTTCTACGGTGGCAAGGATCGGGACATCCGTTTCAAGGAACTGAGCGGGATCCTTTGGCAGCAGGGGGGCCAGCGCCGCAAGCTGCGCCTCATCATTGTCATGCCCACGCCCTATCGACCTCCGGGCGCCCGGAAACTGAAATATGCTCAGCCCGCCTACCTCATCACCACGGACCAGATCACCAGCGCCCAGGCGCTCATCCAGGCCTATCTGGATCGCTGGGAAATCGAGGTCCTTCACCGCGAGTTGAAATCCCAGGTTGGCCTCGGCCAGGCCCAGGTGTGGTCGGACAAGAGCGTGCCCAGGCTCCATCCCGCCCTGGTGGCCGCCTATGCCCTGCTCAAGCTCGCCGCAATGAAGGCCTTCGGTCCAACACGGACTGCCGATTATCACGAACTACCCCCATGGCGGAGCCGACGGGACCGGGAAGGACTCCGGAAACCTTCCGCCAATGATCTGCTCACCCGCCTTCGAGCCGATTTGGCAGCCCAAATCCACACGAAACCCCCAGATGGGGCCCTACCTCCCCGGGAAACCTACGCGGCCGCCTGATATTTCCGAGCTGATCTGGTCGGAGCTATGCCTGGAAACGCTCAGGCCAAGCCGCTCACAGCCACGGGTTGCCCGTCGTTGCCGAATCCAATACACAGAGGTGAAGGCTGGGTGCAGGGCGACCCACATTCAACGCCCGGCCAACCATGGTCAGGGACACGGCAACTGCGGGCAGTAGCAGCTTGCTGCTACTGATCGCAGTCATGGTGGGTCGGCGCCATGCAACGGGACCCGAGTTGGGGCGGCGCCTCCCCAAGGAACCCGGACGAATAAGTCCGGAGCCACCGGCAGGAAAGGCTCGGACGGGATGGAATGTCCAAACTGCAGGCGCCGCTGTACAGCGGCGAGTTCCACCGGGCGGTGGCCAAGGGCGACGCGGCGCTGCTGGAGGCCGTGCAGCGCGGGTTCGACGCCATCTCCAAACGGGAGTACGCAGCCATCGAAGCCCGGTGGTACGGGTCCCCCGTCATCACCCGGTCGGGACTCAGCATCGTGGCGGTCGGGGCGGGCCTGGCGCTCTGCCTGCTGCTGGTCGTCATCGCCGTCCGGAACGTGGCGGAACGCAAGCGGGCGGAGGCGGCGCTCCGGGCGAGCGAGCTCACCTTCCGGAGCATCAGCAACAATTTCACCGGCGGCATGATCTACCAGGCGGTGGTGGACCGCGAAGGCCACCGGACCTTCACGTATCTGAGCGATTCCGTGAACGCCCTGTACGGCGTTTCAGCCAGGGAAGCCATCGCGGATGCTTCGCTCATCTACGACAGGATCCATAAGGACGATATCGCCACCTTGATCCAGGCCGAGGAGGAGGCGATCAGGAGCGTCAGGACGTTCAAGGCCGAGGCCAGGGTCCTGGGGCCCGACGGGCAGGTCCGGTGGTCGTCCTTCGTCTCGACCCCCAGGGTGATGCCGGATGGCTCGACCATCTGGGACGGGATCGAGTTCATCATCACCGAGCGCAAGCTGGGCGAGGAGGAACTGCGGGAAGCCCACCAGTTCAACGAGCAGATCCTGTCCAGCGCCCAGGAAGGCATCATCGTCTACGGCCTCGATCTTCGCTACCGGGTATGGAATCCCTACATGGAACGGCTCACCGGGATGCCGGCCCGGGAGGTCGTCGGCCGGCTGCCGCTGGAGGTGTTTCCCGGCCTCGAAGGCAGCGGGCTGCTGGAACGCCTGCAGGTCGCGCTCGCCGGCGGAGGCCCGTCGTCCCACGATTTCCGGTTCGCCATCCCGGGCACCGGCAAGAGCGGGTGGGTCAGCGACACCATCGCGCTGCTCCCGGATTCCAAGGGCGCGCCGGTGGGGGTGATCGCGATGGTCCGCGACATCACCGAGCGCGAGCTGGCCGGGGAGGAGAACGCCAAGCTCCTGGCCCAGTTGGCGCAGACCCAGAAGATGGAGAGCCTCGGCAGCCTGGCGGGCGGCATCGCCCATGACATGAACAACGTGCTCGGGGCCATCCTGGCGCTGGCCTCGGCCAACCTGGAGACCCAGCCGGCCGGCAGCTCCGGCCGCCGCGCCTTCGAAACGATCTCCGCGGCCGCGGTCCGGGGCGGCAAGATGGTCAAGGGCCTGCTCGGGTTCGCCCGGCAGCACCCGGCCGAGGAACGGGAACTCGATCTGAACGCGATCCTCCGCGACGAGGTCCACCTCCTGGAGCGCACCACCTTGTCCAAGGTCCGGCTGGAACTGGACCTGTTCCCGGGACTGCGGGCCCTGCGCGGGGATTCCGGCGCCTTGACCCACGCCATCATGAACCTGTGCGTCAACGCCGTGGACGCCATGCCCGACCAGGGCAGCCTCCTGCTCCGGACCCGGAACCTGGAGGACGGCCGGATCGAGGTGCTGGTGCGGGACACCGGCTGCGGCATGACCCGGGCGGTGCTCGAGCGGGCCCTGGACCCCTTCTTCACCACCAAGGCCATGGGCAAGGGCACCGGCCTGGGCCTGTCCCTGGTCTACAGCACGATCAAGGCCCACCATGGGCAGATGGAGATCAGGAGCGAGCCGGGGCTCGGAACCAGCGTCAGGCTGGTGTTCCCGTCCGCCCCCGCGGCGGCCCCGGACTGGGAGCCCGCCGGCGGATGGCCGGCGGAGCCGCTGAGCCGCGGCCTCGAGGTGCTGCTGGTGGACGACGACGAGCTGATCCGGAGCGGAACCCAGGGGCTGCTGGAAGTCCTGGGCCATGCGGTCAGGACCACCTCCTGCGGCGAGGAGGCGCTGGCGGAACTGGCGGAGGGCTGGCGCCCGGACGTGGTGATCCTGGACCTGAACATGCCGGGATGGGGCGGGGCGGGAACCCTGCCGCGGCTGCGGGCGCTGCTGCCGTCCGTGCCGGTGCTGTTGGCCACCGGGCGGGCGGATCAGACCGCCCTGGACCTGGTCAAGGCCCACCCGGGCGTCGTGCTGCTGCCCAAGCCCTACAGCATGGCCGACCTGAAGACCCACCTCAGCCACCTCGGGTAGGTCCGTCCGGCCGCGGGATGGCCGGGCCCGTCCTGGGGCATGGCGCTCCTCCCCTGGATGAAATCGTATTGGGTGGGGAAGCGCTGCTTTTCCTCCCGGACCAGCCTTCCCCGGGCGGACAGGCCGCCGCCAGGGTTCCGGATCCCGTCGGGATCGCCGGTCCCCTTCCAGATGCAGTAGTGCGTGGCGCCGATGCTTTCGGGAGCGTCCACGGTCTGGAACAGGATCATGCGGATTCTCGCGATGTCCTCGGCCGATTGGGGACGATAGTCCCTGGACAGGGATCCCCCCATCTCCGAGAACAGGACGGGCACCTTGTTGATCATGGAGCCGTACATGTATTTGATGTCGTTTTTGAACTTGAGAGGGTATTCATGAACATCGACCAGGTATGAATCCTTGGGGAGGGGGATCCTCGCGTCCCGGAAATCCCTGGACCAGTCCATGCCGGGAACCAGCAGCAGCGGCCTCGCCTGCCCGTCGGCGACGGTGGCCCAGATCTGGCTGGATATGGATCGCAGGGTGGCTTCGAACCCCTTCCAGGTGGTGCTTGCCGGTTCGTTCCAGATGCCGTAGATGACGTTGTTGAAGCCGCCCAGGCGCCTGGCCATGAGGCCCAGCACCGTTCCGTCCAGTTCCGAGGGGAGGTAGTAGTTGGCCGGCAGGGGCTGACCCTTGACGGTCATGGGAATGTAGTTGCCCAGGGCGTCGGTCTGGACGTTGTGGGGCGTGAGGGCGAGGTAGATGCCTTTCTGGTCCAGGAACTTTTCGATCCCGGCGAGCTGGCTGAAATCGTCCTCGGTGAACTGGTGGGAAAAGTAGGACAGCCGGATGAGGTTGGAGACGATGCCCAGCTGCTCGTTCTGTTCCACATTGGATTTGATCAAGGCGAAGAGGCCGGAGCCGGGTTGCACGGAGCTCTTGTTGTAAAAGAACGAAACGCCTTTGAAGATGATTCTGTCGTCCGTGTCCGCGCGCAGTATCCACTCGTTCTTGATCTTCAACGGAGGCAGGTGGTTGTAGTGCTCATCGGCTTCCAGGCGGCCTGAGGCGGGATCCATCCTGAAGTACTGGTTCCAGTCCGTTCCGGCCACGATGACGAAGGCCGGATCCAGCCGGTTCCCGTGCTGCCGGAGGAGGACATGGCGGAGCTTCGCCGGCAGCGACCTCATGGCCTTGTCCTTCCGGATCGAAGCCCTGAGCTTGACCAGCAGGGGGCGGTTCCTCCTGAGCAGGCCGGCGGCGCGGGCCTGGCCGGCCGGATCGAGCTCGCGCCCGGTGTCGATGATCAGGTCCAGACCCGCGGCGCGCATCTCGACGCAATGCCTGTTGAGCTGGCCGATCCCGCCCACGAGCCCGAACAGGCGGTTCCGGTCCGGCGGAAGGACGCCGGCCTGGGTCGCGCCCAGGGCCAGGGTCCAGCCGAGGAGGGCCAGGACGATGGGGAACCGGACCGGCCGGATCATCCGCGGACGGGCCGAAGCTGGACGACCTTCGACCACAGCTTCCGGAGGAGCAGCTGAAGCATCCTGGAATAGACCCGGTGGTCCCAGGGGCAGGCCCGGGCCGCCCGGCAGAGGAACCGGAGCGGCAGCCCGGTGGAACCGTCCTGGCGATGCTGCGCCTTGGCCAGTTCCCGGTAGGAGGAACAGACCGCCCGGTTCGCCGGGCCGAGGCATCCGGGCCGGTGCTCCCGGATCCAGCGTCGCCATCTGTTCATGGTCTTCAGTTCGGCCCGGGCGTTCGCCAGCCGGTGCCGGTGGCAGGTCAGCTGGCCGGAATGGACCCGGTACCGGACCAGCGGCGCCGGGTCGCACTGGAACCGGTGGCGCAGGGCGAGGCGGAGCCAGAGGTCGCGATCCTCGCCGTAACGCATGGCGGGATCGAAGCGGCATCCGTCCGGGAGCAGTTCCCGGCGCAGCATCACCGTGGAGGGCGTCTTGATGATCGGCGACCGCAGCAGGGCCCGGAACGGGTCGGGACCCGGCGGCCGGATCGGGCGGACGGCACCCAGGGCGTTGGCGTGCTGGTCGATCTCGGTGTGGTTGCAGTAGGTCAAGCCGATGTCCGGTTGGGTCCGGAACAGGAGGACCTGCCGGCGGAGCTTGTCCGGAAGCCAAAGGTCATCGGAATCCAGGAAGGCGATGAACTCGCCCCGGGCCGCGGCGATCCCCGCATTCCGGGCCGCCGAAGGCCCGCCGTTCACCGGGAGCCGGATGAGCCTGGCCTGGGCCGGAAGCCGGTACTGGCCGACGAAGTCCTCGCCGGACCCGTCGTCCACGATGATGATCTCGATCCGGGAATGGGTCTGGGCGAGCACGCTCTGGACGGCCTCCGCCAGGAAACCGGACCGCCTGAACACGGGGATGATGACGGACACCATGCCCTTCGGGAGGTCGAGGCTGGCGGATGGAGCGTCCTCGACTGGCACAGGCCGGTCTCCCGTGGTGGACATTCGAAATTCATCGGATTGAGGGGGATAATGAAGTTCAATCGTAGCTTGTAAAGTTCAGATATTCACCCAAGGAGACGATGTCATGACGATTCGCATCTGCGTGGCCGGGGTCACCGGCTGGGCCGGCAGCGCCGTGGCCCGCGCCGTGATCGCTTTCGAAACGATCTTCGGCCTGCCCCACGAGCGGCTGTCGATCCGGCACGACGCCGGCTCCGGCGCCGAGCCCTACGTGGCCGGCTCGCTTCTGGCGTTGCGCGAAGTGCTGAACTTAAAGGGGTTGATCCGAGGGCTGGACACCCTGCTGTTCAAGGGCGGGGCCTCGCCCGCTTTGTGAACTTCCGCACAGTGCCATCCCAGTGGGTTGTCAAATCCTGTACACTTGACGTTCATCCCAAAAGCAAAGCCTTTCCTTCCCGGTCCTACCTACAGGAGATGCACCGCCATGAACCTAAAATCCTTCAGGAACCTCGCGTTCGCCCTGGTCGCCGCGGGCACCCTCTCGAGCACCGCTCAGGCCACGACCACCATCCAGTGGTGGCACGCCATGACCGGCCCCCTGAACGACAAGGTGAACGAGATCGCCAACAAGTTCAACGCCAGCCAGACCGAGTACAAGGTCGTCCCGTCCTTCAAGGGCAACTACGACGAGACCCTGGCCGCGGGCATCGCCGCCTTCCGGGCCAAGGAGCCCCCCGCGATCCTGCAGGTGTTCGAAGTGGGCACCGCCACCATGCAGAACTCCAAGGGCGCGATCCGCTCGGTGACCCAGGTGATGAAGGAGGCCGGCGAGAAGTTCGACCCCAAGGCCTACATCCCGGCGGTGGCCGGCTACTACACCTCCTCCAAGGGGGAGATGCTGTCCTTCCCGTTCAACAGCTCCACCACGGTCTTCTACTACAACAAGGACGCCTTCAAGAAGGCCGGGCTGGATCCCGCCAAGCCGCCCAAAACCTGGCCCGAGCTGTTCGCCGACGCCAAGAAGATCAAGGACGTGGCCCACATGTCCGCCTTCACCACCGACTGGCAGGCCTGGGTCCAGCTTGAGAGCTTCTCCGCCTACCACAACGTGCTGTACGCGACCAAGGACAACGGCTTCGGCGGCCTCGACGCGCGGCTGGTGTTCAACGGCCCGATCCAGATCCAGCACATCGCCAACCTGCAGAAGATGGTCCAGGACGGGACGTTCAGCTACGGCGGCCGCAAGAGCGAATCCCAGGCCAAGTTCTTCACCGGCGAATGCGCCATGTGCATGGGCTCCTCCTCGTCCCTGGCCTCCATCCGCCAGAACGCCAAGTTCAGCTTCGGCGTGGCGCCGCTGCCCTACTATCCGGACGCCAAGGGCGCGCCCCAGAACACGATCATCGGCGGCGCCTCGCTGTGGGTCATGAACGGCCGTCCGGCCCCCGAATACAAGGGCGTGGCCAAGTTCTTCACCTTCCTCTCCAGCCCTGAGGTCCAGGCCGACTGGCACCAGGCGACCGGCTACCTGCCCGTCACCCTCGCCGCCTACGAACTGACCAAGAAGTCCGGCTACTACGAAAAGAACCCCGGCGCCGACGTGTCCGTGATCGCCATGGTGGTGAAGACCACCACCAAGTCCCGGGGCGTCCGGCTGGGCTACCTGCCCCAGATCCGCACGATCATCGACGAAGAGCTGGAAGGCGTCTGGGCCGGCAAGGTCACGCCCAAGGAGGCCCTGGACAAGGCGGTCGCCCGCGGCAACGAGCAGCTCGAACGGTTCCAGAAGATCGCTGCCAACTAGGACTGGATGGCCAAGGGAGCGCCGTCGCCCGGACGGGACGGCGCTTCGTTCCCCTTCCGGCCGGCGCGACCGGGGGAAGGTTCGACACGGATGGTGCGCCCCGATGGAAAAACGCGTGGTATTCAACGAACGCTGGTTGCCGCTGCTGCTGCTCCTGCCGCAGCTCTGCATCACCACGGTGTTCTTCTTCATTCCGGCGGGGGAGGCGCTCTACCAGTCGCTGTTCCGCCAGGACGCCTTCGGCATGAGCATGGAGTTCGCGGGACTGGACAACTTCAAGGTCCTGTTCACCGACCCCAGCTACCTGACGGCGTTCCGCACCACGGCCGTGTTCTCGGTGGGGGTCACCTTGCTGGGACTGTCCACCGCCCTGACCCTGGCCTGGTTCGCGGACCGGCTGATCCGGGGCAAGACCATGGTCCGGACCATCATCGTCTGGCCCTACGCCATCGCCCCGGCCATCGCCGGCGTGCTCTGGATGTTCCTGTTCAACCCGAGCCTGGGCCTGGTCTCGCACTGGCTGAAGGTCATGGGGGTCAACTGGAACTACCTGCTGAACGGGACCCAGGCGCTGATGCTGGTGACCGGGATCGCCGCCTGGAAGCAGATCAGCTACAACTTCCTGTTCTTCCTGGCCGGGCTGCAGAGCATCCCCAAGGCCCTGCTGGAGGCGGCGGCCATCGACGGCGCCCGCTCCTGGAAGCGGTTCTGGACCATCGTGTTCCCGCTGCTGACCCCCACCACCTTCTTCCTGCTGATCATCAACATGATCTACTCGTTCTTCGACACCTTCGCCATCATCGACGCGGTGACCCAGGGCGGTCCCGGCAAGTCCACCGAGATCCTGGTCTACAAGGTGTACAACGACGGCTTCAAGGGGCTGGACATCGGCGGCTCGGCGGCGCAGTCGGTCATCCTCATGGCGGTCGTCATCGTCCTGACCATCATCCAGTTCCGGCACGTGGAACGCCGAGTGTCCTATTGAGGTCCCCATGGTAGAGCAGAACCGACTTCTCGACGTGCTGACCTGGGTGGTCCTGATCGCCGGCATCGCCCTGGTGGGCTTCCCGATCTACGTGACCTTCGTGGCCTCCACCCTCACCGCCGACCAGGTGATGCAGGCGCCCATGACCATGATCCCGGGCTCGCACTTGGTCGACAACTACCGGATCGCGCTGCTGCACGGGGTGGGCGAAAGCGCCATCCCCGTGGGGCGCATGCTGTTCAACAGCCTGATGCTGGCCCTGGGGATATCGCTGGGCAAGATCTCGGTCTCGATCCTGTCGGCCTTCGCCGTCGTCTACTTCCGCTTCCCGTTCCGCAAGATCGCCTTCTGGATGATCTTCGTGACCCTGATGCTGCCGGTGGAAGTGCGCATCATGCCCACCTACAAGGTGGTGTCCGACCTGGGCCTGATCAACACCCGCGGCGGCATGATCCTGCCGATCATCGCCTCGGCCACGGCCACCTTCCTGTTCCGGCAGATGTTCCTCACGGTCCCGGAGGAGCTCGCCGAGGCGGCCCGGGTGGACGGCGCCCGGCCCATGCAGTTCTTCCGGCACATCCTGCTGCCGCTCTCCATGACCACCATCGCCGCGCTGTTCGTCATCCAGTTCATCTACGGCTGGAACCAGTACCTCTGGCCGCTGCTGATCACCACCGACCACAACCTCACCCCGATCGTGGTGGGCGTGACCCAGATGATCTCCCGCAGCGGGGACGCGGCCACCGCCTGGAACCTGGTCATGGCCACGGTGATCCTGGCCATGATCCCCCCGGCGTTCGTGGTGATGCTCATGCAGCGGTGGTTCGTCAAGGGCCTGATCGAGACCGAAAAATAGCAAAGGAAACAACCGGACATGGCCAAGCTGTCACTGCGCAATCTACGGAAGTCCTACGGCGATACTGAGGTTCTGCACGGTGTCGGCATGGAGATCGAGGACGGGGAGTTCGTGGTCATCGTCGGCCCGTCCGGGTGCGGCAAGTCGACCCTGCTGCGCATGGTCGCGGGGCTGGAGGGGATCACCTCCGGCGAGATCGCCATCGGCGAGCGGGTGGTGAACAAGCTGGAGCCGGCCCAGCGGGACATCGCCATGGTGTTCCAGAACTACGCGCTCTACCCGCACATGACCGTGCGGCAGAACATGAGCTACGGCCTGAAGATCCGGGGCATGAAGGCGGACAAGATCAAGGAGCGGGTGGACGCGGTGGCGGAGAGCCTCGGGCTGATCACCTACCTGGAGCGCAAGCCCAAGCAGCTGTCCGGCGGCCAGCGCCAGCGGGTGGCCATGGGCCGGGCGATCGTGCGCGAGCCGTCGGTGTTCCTGTTCGACGAGCCGCTGTCCAACCTGGACGCCAAGCTGCGGGTGCAGATGCGCCTGGAGCTGGAGCTGCTGCACCAGCGGCTGGGGACGACCTCGCTCTACGTCACCCACGACCAGGTGGAGGCCATCACCCTGGCGGACCGGATGATGGTGCTCAATGCCGGGGTCGTGGAGCAGATCGGCACCCCGGCGGAGGTGTACGGGCATCCGGCCAGCATCTTCGTGGCCAGTTTCATCGGCTCGCCCTCCATGAACCTGATCCACGCCCACCGCACCGGCACCGGGGCCATCCGGGTGGAGGCCGCGCCGGGCGGGGAGGAGGAGCCGCTCGGCCTGACCGGCCTCGAGTCCCAGCTGCCCGAACGGTTCGTGCTGGGGGTCCGGCCGGAGCACCTGGAGGTCTGCCCGGAGCAGGACGCGCTCCTGGTGGTGCAGGTGAACGTGGTGGAGAACCTGGGGGCCGACGCCTTCGCCTACGGCGTCATCGGCGGCCAGCCGATGGTGGTGCGCTTCCCCGGCGGGCATCCGGTCAAGGCCGGGGACCGGCTCGCGGTGCGGGCCGCCGAGGAGCACACCCACCTCTTCCACGCGGAGACCGGCAAGCGGATCGAGGTCACGGCCGGGGTCGCGGGCGTCCAGGCCTGAGCCTTCCGCAATCCAAGCTTTTCTCATAGAGGGTGTTTTTAACACAAATAGAATAATAATTAGACTTCTTATCTTTTCTCCGCGATTCTCAGCGAATCCTCCGCCCCCTCCGCGATTTATTATTTTCGATGGTATATGCCTTCGCATTGAATATTTGCGCCGACACACACGGGGAGAAATAAATTATCGCGGAGGAGGCGGAGGATTCGCTGAGGGTCGCGGAGAAAAGATTAAGTTGTCTTAATTACTATAGTTACATAATTCAAACACCCTCATAGACCTTGTCGTCCACTGACGGTGCTCGGATGACAAGGCTTTTTATCGGTGGGTTGACGGCAACGACCGCATGCAGCACCCCGGCCGGAAAGCAGCAGAATTCGCCGGCGCCGATCCGCTTCAGCTCACCCTCCACCTGGATCTCGATCGAGCCTTCAAGAATCAGGAAGCACTCGTCGCTTTGCCCATGCTTGTGGGGAACTTCCCCCGCGCCCACCCAGCTCTGATCCGTATTGTTGAACCAGATCTGCAGCTGATCCGACCGGAACCCCACGTCATCCGGAGGGACGCGGCCGGAGAGCAGGGTTGAATGGCTCGGGAGCCGCCGATGGTGGAAATTCGCCATATCTGAAGAACCTCCTTGAACCCTTCAGCGCCCTAGGCGTTCTCGGCCTCTCTTCGCAGCTGCTTGCCGTAATAGTCCCGGAAGTCGTCGGGGCTCATGGGGTAGCCGTAGAGGAAGCCCTGGGCCTTGTGGCAGCCGCGGGCCAGGAGGAAGTTGGCCTGGTCCAGGTGCTCCACGCCCTCGGCGATCACCTCCAGGCCCAGGCTCTTGCCCATGGCGATGATGGCGGCGGCGAGGCTGCGGCCCTGGGATTCGCCCGAAAGGGACTGGATGAAGGACTGGTCGATCTTGATGATGTCGAACGGATACTGGTGCAGGTAGCTCAGGGAGCTGAAGCCGGTTCCGAAGTCGTCCAGGGCCAGGGTGATGCCCAGGGCCTTCATGCGCAGGAGGATGGCCAGCGCCTGGCCGGAGCCCTCCAGCAGCACGCTTTCGGTGACCTCCACTTCCAGGTTGCGGGGGTCCGCGCCGGTCAGGGCGATGCAGTTCTCGATGCGCTCCAGGAGCTGGGGGTCGAGCATCTGGACGCTGCTCAGGTTCACCGCCACCCGGATGGTGGGGAACCCTTCGGCCAGCAGCGACTGGGAGAAGGCGAGCGCTTCGCGGAAGACGAACTCGCCCAGCTCGACGATCAGGCCGGTCTCTTCGGCCACCGGGATGAACCGGCTGGGGGCGATGGAGCCCATCTCCGGGTCGTCCCAGCGCAGCAGGGCCTCCATGCCCATGACCGTGAGGGTGCGGGCGTCGATCTGGGGCTGGAAGAAGACGTGGAAGGCCCCGTGGGCCAGGCCCCGGCGCATGCCCGCCTCCAGGGCGAAGCACTCCAGCAGCCGGGAGCTCATGGACGGGTCGAAGAACTGGAACTGGTTCCGCCCGCTTTCCTTGGCGGCGTACATGGCCCGGTCGGCGTTCTTGAGCAGGGTGTCCGGGTTCAGCCCGTCCTGGGGGATCAGGGCGATGCCGATGCTCGGGGTGACGACCAGCTCGTGGCCTTCCAGGAGGATGGGCTGGCGCAGCACGTCCAGGATGCGCTGCGCCACCCGCCCGGCGTTCACCGGGCTGTTGATGCTCTTGAGGATCAGGCAGAATTCGTCTCCGCCGATGCGGGCCACGGATTCGTCGTCGCCGCTTTCGGCCCGGGCCAGCATGTCCGAAGGGCGCAGCACGTCGGAAATGCGGGCGGCGACCACCTTCAGCAGGCTGTCGCCCAGCGCGTGTCCCAGGGTGTCGTTGACCCGTTTGAAGTTGTCCAGGTCGAGGTAGAGCACGGCGGCCTTCATGGGGAACGGCGAGTTTTCGCTGCGGACCACTTCCGCCAGGACCCGCTCCAGCGTGGTGCTGAAGGCGTGGCGGTTCCAGAGGCCGGTGAGCACGTCGTGGTAGGCCAGGTGCTTGATCTGCTGCTCGAACGACTTGCGCTGGGTGATGTCGCGCACCATCACCAGCACCCGGTCCTCCGCGGAGGCGATGAAACGGGCTTCCCAGAACCGGGGCTCGCTGCCCAGCGGGTGGGTGAACTCCAGGCTGACCACGGACGCCGGGGCGCCCAGGGCTTCCCGGCAGCGTTCCCGCACCAGGGCCGGCAGGTCCCCGGGCAGGAGCTCCTCGAGGGAGCCCAGGGGGGGGCGGAAGTGGTTGTCCTCGCCGTGGATGCCGGAATGGACCAGGGTGACGACGCCCTGGGTGTCCACCGTGAAGATGGAATCGGGGTGCACGGCGAAGATGGAGCGCAGCGTGCCCAGGCTCTCCTGGAGCGCGTTGGAGGACCGGTTGGCCTGCAGGACGTGCTGGATCCGGTAGGGCAGGTGCTTCCAGTGCAGGGGCTTGGAAAGGAAGTCGTTGGCGCCCGCCTGGTACGCCGCGTCGATGGAGGCGATGTCCTCCAGGCCGGTCACCATGACCACCGGGAGTTCCTCGGCGGACCAGGTCCGCCGGATGTCCCGGCAGATGGTGAAGCCGTCCTCGCCGACCAGGAGGATGTCCAGGAGCACCAGGTCGGGGTTGTGCTCGCGGATGAGCCGGATGCCGGCTTCCCCCGTGGTGGCCGTGTGGCAGACCATGCCCGCGGCGGAGAGGGTCTTGCGGATCATGAGCAGGACCATGGCATCGTCGTCGATGGCCACGACCGTGGGGCGCGGGCCATGGGACGCCGGAACGCCTCCCGCCGCCGCCCTTTCCAGGCTGTTCTCGCTGGGTCCTTGGTTCATTCCTTTGACTTTATATGAGTTGGCTTAATCTGGTGCACATTTGCGGTGCGATTAAGGCGGAAAGAGGTTCCCTTGGGCCTCCCTTGTGTAAAATTCAAGGGAGCCTCCGTCTGCCAGGGAGCAGCCTTCAGCGTCACTCCAGGAGAAAGACCATGCTCGGCGACCCCCAGGATGTGCAGTTCCTCAGCACTTTGACCGTCCTGTACGCGGAGGACGACACCGAGACCCGGACCCTGACCCTGACCGGCGTGTTCCTGGGCCGGCGGGCCGGAACCCTCCTCACCGCCGGGGACGGGGCGGAAGGGCTGGCGCTCTTCAAGGCGCGGGGGGCCCAGATCGTCATCACCGACATCCGGATGCCGCGGATGGACGGGCTGGAGATGGCCCAGGAGATCCGCCGGCTGGATCCTTCGGTCCTCATGATCGTCACCACCGCTTTCGAGGAGACCGCCTACCTGGCCCGGTCGATCACCATCGGCATCGACCAGTACGTGGTGAAGCCCATCCCGGCCGAACGCCTGGACTACGCCCTCCTGACCTGCGCGCGGCGCCTGCGGGTCGGGGCCTCCTCCCTGGGGGCCGAGGAGCGGGAGCGCCTGGCGCTGCTGACGGTCCGGGAGCGGGAAGTCCTGGTCAGCATCGGCCGGGGCCTGCCGTCCCATGCGATCGGCCAGGCCATGGGCATCAGCTCCAAGACCGTCAACACCCACGTGGCCCACCTGATGCTCAAGCTGGGACTGCACAAGGCCAGCGCCCTGGCGGCGTTCGCCGCCCGCGCCGGGTTGCTCTGAACCGGAGGGGACCGGCATCGGTAGAACTACCTAGGCAATACTTACGATAGTAACTCTTTTATTTTTAATCATTTACATGCACGGCAACAAACCATTAGCATGAAGGCATGGGCCTTCGGATACCTCGTATTCCAGTTCCGGTTTCCCCCCGACTTCCCATCGGGAACCTGACGGCCTGAACCCCGGCGCCAAGCCGGTTCGGAAAATGGGTACCCATGAACGCCCGGAAGAAAGGTGAACTGGTAGAGGGGGCCCTGCTCGTGCTGGGGCTGTCGCTCCTGGGCGGTGGCATGGCCTGGCGCCTCCACGGCGAGCACGCCCGGATCGACGCCGCGGAGCGGAACCGGCTGGCGGACCAGGCCAGGATCATCGACGACAACCTGGGACGTCAGCTGGATGCCGTCAACCATGCGCTGGCCTCGCTCCAGAAGGACCAC
>TBL_comb47_HYPODRAFT_10002284_pt1 | contig 23779 bp, 17 predicted proteins | sample TroBogypolimnion_40_FD_10682 | JGI IMG/M metagenome (IMG submission 10682)
AGGCGCAGCCGCTGCCGCAGGCACCCGCTTTCTTTGCCGCCAGCCGCTCCTCAATGGCCTTTGAGGTCGGCGTGATCGAAAGCCCGCCCAGCGCCGTGCAGCGCAATTCCCGCGGCATCTGGCCGGCGACGCGCTGAGCGGCTTCGATGACTTCATCGAGCGGAATGACCGGATCGTAGCCAGCCAGCGCCATGTTCGCACAAGCGAGGGCATTGCTGGCCGCCATGACGTTCTTGCCCAGACAAGGGGCTTCCACCCGGTTGGCAATCGGATCACAGATCAGTCCCAACATGCTCTGGAACGCCATCGAGGCGGCGGCGACGGATTGCGCCAGCGTGCCGCTGGCGAGGCCGACCAGCGCGGCCGCGGCCATGCTCGCTGCCGAGCCGCCCTCCGCCTGACAGCCGCCCACCTCCGCGGCAAAAGTCCACCGCGTGGCGATGAAGACGCCGATGATCCCGCTGGCCAGCATCGCCTTCGCCATGTCCTCCTCGCCCAGTTCCATCGCTTCGCCCATCGCGATCACCGCGCCCGGCAAGGCCGCGCAGGCGCCCGCCGTGGGCGCGGCCACAATCACGCCCATGGAACTCTTCACCTCCATCAGCGCGGTGACGTAAAGGATGATGCGGTTCAAAACGCCGCCGTCCAGCAGCCGGCCGGCTTTCATCAGATCGTTGAATTGGCCGCTTTGGTGCCCGAGCACACGATCTTCATAGCGCGTACCGGCAATCCCCTGCTGAATGGAACGTCGCAGGATCCGGACGATATCCGCCATGCGGCTGATGACCTCCAGCTCGGACAGATTGCCCCGCGCCATCTCGTATTCCACCGCCAGTTTCCACAACGGGGTGTTGCGCCCTTGGTCATGGCGTAGCATTTCCGCGCAGGTCGTGAAAGGCACACGCGTAGCTTGGCGCGAGAGAACCGGCAGCACCGGGGACAGTCGTCTGACGGCGTGAATCCTGAACATCTCGTTCAGTTTGCAGAGGATCGGCTCGCTCACGAATGCGTCCGCTTTCACCTCCACCAGTTGTTCGCCAGCGGTCTCATGGATCAGGATGCCATCTGCGGGCACCAACTTCGCGAGCTCTTGGGCGAGTTGGTGTGCCTCGCCGCGCACCCACAGCAGGGTTTCAAAGCAATCACCGAACAGGGACACCTCGAAGGCGTCCACGTTGAGCACCTCCATCATGCCACCACCGGTGGAGATCGCGCGGAGGAAGTGATGTTCCTGTCCGTGGCGCAACGTGAGGCGGTAGGTGTTCGGGTGCGGATCCCCGGCCTCCACCGTCTCGATGTGGATTTGCGCTCCCCGATCGCGCAAGGCCTGTGGCGAACCGGGCAGTCGCTCATCGGCGGCGTCCCAGCCCAGCAACCCGCCGAACAGCCCCATGTCCGAACCCTGCGACTCGTGAGTGGTGGGCAGCGACCCGTTGCGGTCGAACTCGACCAGTACCTGGTCGAACTGAGCGGCCATGAGGTCGCGGGCCAAGCGCCCGATGCGCAGCGCAGCGGCGCAATGGGAACTCGAGGGGCCACGCATCACCGGGCCGATTACATCGTTGAAGATACTGACGATCATAGTCGGCCGCTTCGCTTTCCTCCGCTGCTGTCGGCGGGAGATTCCAATTTATCACTCAACATCTGCGGACATGCTACGGGTTGCCGCCTGGGCTGTCTTGGTTTAGTTTCACATTCGAGCATGAAATTGAGCACAATCCGAGCCCGTGTCGCCAGGTCACGCCCCAGCCTTTCGACCTTGGAATCGCGGGTGCTGGCCGAACTGTTCGACCATGCCCCCGACATGGCTTTCTTTGTCAAGGACGCGGCTGGCCGCTACGTGGTGGTGAATGAATCGCTGGTTAAACGCCACGGATTAAGCCACAAGTCCCAAGTCATCGGCCGGCGCCCCTGCGAGTTCTGTGCCGGGGAGTTCGGCCGAATTCCTTCCGAGCAGGACGTGGAAGTGCTGCGGACGGGCCGGGCGCTATTAGACCATCTCGAACAGCAGTGGTATCTGCCCCAGAAACCCGTTTGGTGTCTGACCACGAAGCTGCCGCTGCGTGATGCGGAGGGGAACATCATTGGTCTCATCGGCTTCTCACGCGACGTGCGCGCCCCGGTTAATCCGGATGACATCCCACCGGGACTGGCCAGCGCGCTGGAGTCTTTCGAAAAGGCCCTGGCCGAGCCCATCTCACCATCGGGTCTGGCCCGACGGGCTAAACTGGCGCCGTCAAAGCTGGCCCGGCTCATCCGCCGGTTCTTCGATCTCACCCCTCGCCAGTTCATCACCCGAACACGTCTGGAGGTGGCCTCGCGTCGGTTGCGCGAATCCGACCGACCGGTCGCCGAGATCGCGCTGGAATGTGGTTTCTATGACCACAGCGCTTTCACCCGGGCCTTCCGCGCGGCCATGGGCGTGACGCCCAGCGAATTCCGCAGCGTTAAGGGAACCCGCGTAACATCAGTGGGGAATCGCCTGGAGCTTTGGAAAGGGTTTCCGACGATCGCGCGTTTGATAGTTCCCTACCGCGGCCGCGTGCTGTGGTCCTGCAGCCAAGACACGTCCCGGCTCCCCACGGCACTAATCGGCATTTGGCTGGACATCCAGTAGGCCTCTTGTCGGTGGATCGGCCACGTCGCCGGCGCATCCAGCCACCGATGAATCTCGGAATGTCCGTCTGCGAACGAGAAGCCCGCCGACAGGTTGTGATAATTGCCCGGCATATCCTGGTCGAAGGCGTATTGTGATCGCAGCGCGGGCGTATTCCCCGGAAACCCGTTCATGTCCGCCATGAAATTGCCCCAGTTGTAGCAGTCTTCGCGCTCGTCGAGGAACACAAAGGCCTTGGCCGGCCCGGGCGAATTGCCCCCCAAGAGGTCACTCATCTTGGTATAAATCATGAACTGAGTGTAGTAACCGGCGTCCGTTCCCGCGAACCCGCCAACGAAGCCGTTCATGGAGACTGTGCGCACCCTCGGCTTGTTGACACCGTTAACGGTGATATTGGAGCGGTCTGCCGGGCATTTGTACACGGCGGCGGCCTTGAGGTAAGGCCACAGCGGGCGCGTCATGATGTCCACTGCGGGGTCCCAGGCCGCTTGGTTGGCCGGGTTGAAGTCCATTTGAGTCAGCGTCCAGGCATACTTGTTGCCCTCGCTGGCGGCGATTTGCAGTTCCGTCGCCAGGTCCATGGCCACATTGGTGCCACTGGCATAAACCAGGTGGTCGCTGCTATCCTCGGCGTACAACCGCCAGCCAAGGGCCAATTGGCGGTGGTTGGACATGCACTGGATGCCCCAGGCCTTCTCTTTCGCTCTCCCGAGGGCAGGCAGGAGGAGTGCCGCAAGCATGGCGATGATCGCGATTACCACCAACAATTCGATGAGTGTGAAACCCTTCCCACCAGGGGGACCACCCTTCCAGGCCGCCTTCGTTTCCGTGGTGGCACTCATCGCCCGGCTGCAGGTCGCGAATAGCGATCTCAAAGTAAAATCCGCCGCCTAAGGAAAGCGTGTCGAATAGCGGGACGCCGCTGAAGGGTGCGACTCGGCTTACTTGGTTTCGGAAGGCATCGATTCAACCCGGTACAGGTCCGTCTTGGTTCTCAGGTAGAACGCTCTGCCGTCCACTGCCGGCGACGCCATGAAGCCGTTCGCCAACGTATTCGTCGCCAAAATCTCCAAGCTGCGACCGGGTTTGAGCACGGTGGTCGTGCCTTTCTGATCTAAGAAGTAGAGCCGGCCATCCGCGTATATCGGGGATGCCGCGAACTTGCTGCCCACCCGTCCCGTCCAGACCAACTGGCCCGTGGCCGCCTCGATGCAAGTGACGTAGTTCTCTTCGGCTGCCGTGTAAATCAGGCCATCCACCAAGAGTGGGGAGGCGTACTTGCCCACCCGGGTGCCGAACTTCCAAACTACCTTCGTGTCCGTGACATCGCCGGTGCCGTCAGTCTTCACCGCCCAAAGCTCCCGTTTCGAGTTGCCCGTGACAATGAAGGCCATCCCGTGGTCGAACAAGGGGCGGGGTGCGACCGAATAATCGGGGTGTTGAACTCTCCAAAGCTCCCGCCCGGTCCGGGGGTCGTAGCCATAGGCCGCCTTGGCTCCGGCGCTGATCATCTGAGGCTTTCCCCCGTCGGTGACGATCAAGGGCGTGCTGTGGGCTTTGCGCAAATCCCCGTCCCTCGCCATCGGTCCCGGCACGTTTTCATCGTTCCACGCGACCGAGCGATCGGTTTTCCAGACGGTCTTGCCGGTCTGCTTGTCGAGCGCCGCATGATACTGGAGATCGACCCCGTCAAAGGTCAGGATGAGCAGGTTTTCGAAGGAGACCAGCGAAGAGGACGGGCCGCGGTAGTGACGGCAGCGCAGGTCTTCCCGTTTCCAAAGCACCTTGCCGGTGCTCGTGTCCAGGCAGGCCGTTCCAAAGCTGCCGAAGTGGACATACAGCCGGCCGGGCTCGATCACGGGCGAGGGCGTCGCGTAACAATTCATCGAAGCCCCGTTGCCGAGCGGTTCCGGGTTGTCGCTGTGGAACACCTTCTCATTGAAGCGAATCTTGCCGCTGTCGGCATCCACCCCAATCGCAAAGAAGTCATGGCCATCATCCGTCGCCGTGGTCAACCAAACCTGGCCAGCCATCACCACCGGCGTGGACCAACCGCGGAAGGGGATCTCCGTTTTCCACTTGATGTTGTTCGTCTCGCTCCATTGAAGCGGGAGGCCCAGGAGCTTGGTGTCACCCGGGGCCGACGCATGGCCGTCCCCCCAGGCTCCGCGGAACTCCGGCCAGTCGGCTCGCGCAGTCACCCCGACAGAGGTCAGCAGTACCAGCGCCAGCACGGCCAGCAAGCTGCCAGGGTTGACGCGGCATAACGTTGGGCCGGAAACAAACATCGTGCTTCTGTCATGACTCATGCCAAGAGGGTGCTACGGCCACGATGGCAAGTCAATCCTACGGGAAAGAACTGCGACCCCAATGCCGCTTGGATTCCGGTTCTCATGGCAGGGTGCCGGCGCGGGAAAACGGACCGTTGGCTTCCCCTCATTCCACGTTCAGGGGCGGGCACGGCTCGTCTCCGCCTCCCGGGCTGGCATAAAGTGGGGGCATGGTGTCCCCACCCCTTTGAGGGAAGCCCTCGAACCGGAGTTTGATGTAGCCCTGAGTCACCCCACCTCCCGCACGCTGCATGTTTCATCTTGAACCACCATCCTTCTGGAGCCAGGATCGGCTTATGGAACCCGTGCTAGTCGGTTACTTTCCCCGACATCCCGCGCCGGCTCCCCCGGGGCTTTCGCAGCGGGGTGTGGCGGAGATTGGCAACCTTGGACATTATGGCAGTGATGGCCCCAAGAACTGGGTTGATCAGTGGCGGCACAACCAGATGTGGTTCTATGACAGCGAAGAAGTGGTCCGCAAGGTTATCGCTGATGCCATCGAGATCCACATCGAACCGGATCCTGAACGGGATCCGCCCTGGCAAGTCCGGTTGACCCACGAAAACGGAGTGGGGTTTGACTTTTACGCCTACAAACTATTTCCGGTCAGTTTCACCGAGGGAAAACAGGAACCCTTTGAATTGCCNTTCCTGAACGTGACGCCGCTGGCGAGGGATTACGAGTGGTTNGGCTACGATGCCGTGAACAAGACCTGCTGNGCCCAATTTGAGTGTTCCCCTTTGTTCTGCAACGGNATGTGCGAGGAAATTCNCGTCAACCGCTGGTGCCTGATCGATGAACGAGAACGCGCCTTTGAAGTGGCCAACTACTTTTCGGTGCGCAAACCGGAGCCGGGCGCCTATTTTGTCGTCGAGGTGTGGCGGAAGACCCGGNCCCGGTCGCAACCCAAACCCCGAAAGGCATAACTGTGGAACCNATACTAACCGGCTATTTTCCCGGCTATCCCCTCCCACGCCGCCAATGGCTGGCGGCACCCGCTGTCGTGGAGTTTTGCTCCGTCAACCGGGGCCACTTCCCCTGGCCGGAGAACTGGATGCACCAGAAGCGGCACAATGCCTTGCTGCAATTTGACAGCCAGGAAATCGCTTGGACAGTCTTGCGGGACGAGATCGTCATCCAATTCGAACGCGACGACACGAGGAATCCTCCCTGGAAAGTGGAAATCTTGCGTTTGCCCTGCGAGGAGTTCAACCTTTACGCCTATAAAGTCTGGCCCGTCTGCTTCCAGGCAGGCGAACCCAAAGATCTGCGGCTTCCCACGCCGGCGGCCGAGTCCATTCCCGCCGACTATCGGACGCTGGGTTACGACGTCGTCAGTTGGCCTGGAGGAGGCTATCTCGGATGTTGCCCGCTCTTCTGCAACGAGGAGGCGCGCACCCAACCGGTGAACCCTTACTGCCTGCTGGATGAAATCACGCCGGCTCTCGATCTGGCCCGTTTCTGTTCGACCACCGACTGGAAACCCGGACCCCACTATTGTGGACGCGGGAACCCTGGCCCTTTTTGCGTGGTCGAGGTCTGGCGCAAAACCAAGCCCTTCGCGGATCTGAAGCGTTCAGAGGGTGTTTTCGAATGGCCTCCGGACCTGCTGCATCGCCTGGTCCAGCACAAACTGGGGCACGGGCGCGTGTTTGAGTAGGGGATCCGAGAAGGGGGCGGGAGGTTGGTTTACCTGGCGGCGGTAGCACCTGTGAAACGCCCCGCTTTTGAGACTAGTCCGTGATGCTCTATGGGGCGCGCACGCGGCCAGCCGAGTCAATATCCACGCATGACAACTCTCCGACGCACACGAAGCGGGTCTCGCCCTCTCTATGTCTCCAGTCGTGATGGTGGTGGCCGAACAGCCACAATCGGGGTTGGTGTTGTTCCAGCAACCGCGCCAGAAAGGCGCTGGTCCGCGACGAACAGAATGTCGCCCTCGACTTCGGCGGGCTCAATCGACGAGCGTGCTGCCAGGCCAGGCGGGCCGCGTCGGTGGGCGCGTCATGCGAGAGCATAATTCCCGGTCGAGCCAGCATGTATGCCTGCTCCGCCGCACGCATCTGTTCATCCGTCAGTTCTTCTTCTTTAAACCAGAGATGCTTGCCCTCCTTGTGCCCGAGCCGGACGAGTATTTCCCGGTCAATCGACGCCGCGCCCCGCACGAAGAAAAAGTCGACTCCGCCGCACCAAACCGAGCCAAAATCGCCGAGGCTGTGCGGGGGGAGTCGGTCATAGTGATCGTGATTTCCGGGGAAGAACCGGTGCCGGCTGGCATCGACCCGGGAGATCAACTCGTCGTACGTTTCGCCATCCCCCATGTCGCCCACTTGGACCGAGTAGGGGGCGTCACCGATAATCTCCAGATAAGGCCGGCCGTCGCGGGTAAACAGGTTGTTGCGGTCAACCTGACCGTGAACATCGCCGATGATTCGAAGGGTGGAAGCCATGCTGGGTGATGGAGTCAGACCAGCGTGAGCTACGGCAACAGGATGACCTGGTAGAACCGGGCTTGGCCCGGCTCGGCGGGAGCAGAAGCCTGGACGGTGGAGTTGGTGGCCGCGATCACGGCGCCCAGGTCGTGCCAGTCCGGTGGCGCCAGGCTGCTGCTGGACTGCAACTGGTAATTTCTCCCCTCGATCGCGTCCCAGGAAAGTGCCAGACCAGCACCCGGCGCCAGCGCCGCGCGCAGTCGCGGCGGGTTCGGGGTGAGGCTGAGGCGGAAAATGGTGCCTTGCTCGTACTCGCCGCCGAACATCGTGGCTCCATAAAAACTGCCGTCGGCAGCCTCCACCAATCCGGCGGCGGGCGCCGACCCATCGTTGGGGCCAAAGGAGACCAAAGTGGTGAGCACGCCGTTGGTGCTCATGCGAAACACCGTTCCGCGTTGGAAAGCGCCACCCCGATCGGTCGTGCCGTAGAAATACCCATCGGCCGCCAACAGCAGTCCGCTGAAGGAAGAAAGGGCGCCGTTGGTATTGTCGAACACCACCAGCGTGGTAAACGTGCCGTCCGGCGCGAGTCGATAAATGGTGCCGTTGCCGATGGGGGTGTTATCCGGGCCGGCGCCTCCCGCCGAGGTCGTGCCGTAGAGGCACCCGTCAGCTGTCCGCACCGGCGAAGCCAGTGGGGCCGATCCATTGGTGCCGGCGAAGCAGAACAGAGTCGTGAGCGTCCCGTCAGGTGCCAGCCTGAAAATGGTGCCCGCATCGCTGTTGGTCCCGCCGGCGACGGTCGTGCCGTAGAAGTTTCCGTCGCCGCCCCAACATAGCGGGCATTGGGGGTTGGCGCCATTCGTGCCTCCGAAGCTCACTAGTGGGGTGGGGGTGCCATCCGCCGCGATCTTGAAGGCGGCACCATACCCCCCGTTAGTGCCGCCCCAGTATCCGGTGCCGTAAAAGGCGCCCTCGGGGCCCTCCACCAGCCCGTTCGCGTAAACCGCCTCCGGCGAGGCGAAGGAATGGAAGGTCGAAAACGCCCCATCGGCTGAAAGCTTGAACACGATGCCGCAGTAGTTTGCACCACCGTACATTGCGGTGCCATAGAAGTTGCCGTCGCCGGCCAGCAATAGGCCGGCTTGGGGGTTGGAGCCGTTGGTGCTATCCAGAAACACGAGGGTGGTCAAAACCCCGGTGGTTGAAAAGCGGAACACGGTGCCGTCTCCTCCGGTGGCCAGGTTGTTGGTTCCTCCGCCAATCGTGGTGCCGTAAAGGCTGCCATCCGCGCCTTGGACCAACCTGCCCTCCGGCACCGCCCCGTTGGAGCCGTTGAACGAGAATAAGGTGGTCAGGGTCGCGCCACCGTGTGCTTGGGCCACGATCAGCCACAAACCCAGGATAACGCACGGCCTCCAGGCGAGGGTGGTTGGCCTGGTGTCGCGGTCCCACCGCTCCAACAGGATACTATGGGTCTTTCTCATCATACTATCGATCTTTCGCATAATTAGGTTTGCACGGAGACTATACGAGCCTCTTCGGCCGCGCCTTGGCGGGGGCTTTGGCCATAATTCCCAAAAACTCTCCGCTCTCAACCCTCCCGATTGCTTTACTGACCTGCTCCCAATCCGTCCTGATCGCTGGGCCGGCGAGTAAGCGATCAATGGGCGCTCTACGCTGCTGGTGATGCTGGCAAAGGTCAATCGCGACTTCCGGTTGAGCGGCCGTGAGAACCTGTGCGACGCCCTCGCCCATCTGCTCCATAAGACGATCGTGAATTGATCGCACTTCCCGAATGAACCCCGCCCGCGGCAGGTGATACGAGCCCAGAGTTGCGGTCCATGCTGGACCACCACCCAACAGCTTCTCTCGATTGTCCCATTCGATGTGAACGGCAGACTCATCCGACCACATGCGGATACCTGCCGAGGGCAACGAAGCGGGGATCGCAGCGGCGGATTGGTTAGGCTTTGCCGTCCGATTCAGAAATGCGTCCATAAATGATGGCGTCAAGGTAGACTCCTTGCTTGAAGTGGTAATCTCGGAGCAATCCTTCGCGCTGAAAGCCCGCCTTCTCCAGTGCGCGCTGAGAGGCAAGGTTGGTGGAGAAAGGCGTGGCATAAAGCCGGTGGACTCGGAGTTGCTGAAACGCATAGGCGGTGAATGTGCGGATGACCCGAGGCATGAGACCATGCCCGCGATAAGACTGCGCGAGCCAGTAACCAAACTCGGCACGATGAGCGCCGGCCGACCATGGGCCAACGAGACCAATACATCCGATGAGATAGCCCGATGGCGCGCGAAGAGCAAACGTCGTTGTTTGGGAGTTGCCAGGCTGCTCGCAGAGGTTGAGCCACCGATCGGCGTCCGCTTCAGTGTAAGGAAACGGAACGGCTAGCAGGTTTCGGGCAATTCCCGGGTCGGTGAAGTGCTCCAGGTAGGCAGCTTTGTCGCCTCGCTCGATGGGACTAAGATGGAACCCCTCGGCGACCTCAAGACGGATCACAGCGCTTTCGTTCATAGGAGACTATGGGTTTCACTGCGTTTGGAGTGACTCTTTCATTTTGTTGGAGTTGGTTTATCCGCAGGGGGCGGATCTCGGTGTTCGAGCCAATCCTTCGCTCGCCGTTTACCCTCGGCAATTTCCTCGGGTGAGAGCAGAAACTCCAGTAAAGACGCCTTGCGCTTGGCTTTGGTGTCCCCTTGTGCCGCCGCCAGCAGGTCCCACTTGTAGGCCTCCACCTCATACTTGGCCACGCCGTCTCCCCGTTCATAGCAGACGCCCAGGTTGGATTGGGCGGCGGCGAGATTCTGCGCGGCGGCTTGGCGAAACCACTGCACCGCCTCGACAGGATTCTCGGCTGCACCCTGCTTGCCCATATAGAGTGCCTCACCCAATTCATTTTGGGCTTGGGCACCTCCGGTTCTGGCTTTGGCGAGCACATCCGCTGGCAAGTTACTGATGGCCGGGTTAGGCCCACCATCGAGCGATGCCGGCTTTGTCGGCTTGAAATCACCGGCACATTTCTGCCCATTCTCCCCGTTGCTGCCGGGTCAATTGGCGTTCGGCTAGAGTGATGTTCTTCCTTGCAATCGTGATCCCCTGCGCCCCTGCCAAGAGCCACCACTTGTAGGCCTCCAGTTCATCCTTAACCACCCCCCGGCCATTGTAGTAGCAGAGGCCCAGATTGCACTGAGCCAGCGCGTAGCCCTGCTCAGCGGCTTTACGGTACCAGTTTGCGGCTTCGGCAGGGTCCTCCCGCACGCCCTCGCCTTTCTCGTAACACACGCCGAGGTTGTGTTGCGCACTAGCCAGATTCTGGCCTGCTGCTTTCCGATACCACATTACTGCTTCGGCATGATCCTGCCGCACCCCCGCACCTTGGGTATAACAGACTCCAAGGTTATATTGTGCTTCAGCATATCCCTGGTCCGCTGCCCGGCGATACCATTTCGCTGCTTCGGCAAGATCTTGCGGCACGCCCTCTCCTCTCTCGTAACATACGCCGAGGTTGTGTTGCGCGGCCGCCATGTTCTGGTCCGCTGCTCTGCGATACCATTTTGAGGCTTCGGCATGATCCTGCCGCACACCCGCACCTTGGGTGTAATACATTCCAAGGTTATGTTCTGCTTTGGCATCTCCCTGGTCCGCTGCTCTACGATACCATCTCGATGCTTCGAGAAGATCTTGCGGCACGCCCTGTCCTTTCTCGTAGCACACGCCGAGGTTGTATTGCGCGGCAGCAAAGTCCTGATCCGCGGCCTGATGAATCCACTTCGCCGCCTCCACCTCGTCCTCCACCACGCCTTGGCCGTCGCGGTAACAAATCCCCAAGTTGTACTGCGCAGCAGGGTAATTCTGCTCGGCGGCTTTGCGAAACCACTTAACGGATTCTACGTAGTTCGTCGCTACGCCTATGCCGTCGTGGTAACACATCCCCAAATTGTACTGCGCCTCGGGGTGATTCTGCTCGGCGGCTCGATAATACCATTTCACCGCCTCCATTTCATCTTTCTTCACCCCTTTGCCCTCGGCGTAACAAACTCCCAAGTTAGATTGGGCCGCCGGATGATTCTGCGCTGCCGCTTTGCGAAAGCACTTCACCGCCTCCGGGTAATTCTTCTCCGCGCCAAGCTTGCCCCAGTAAAATGCCAGACCCAGTTGCAACTGGGCTTGAGCATCACCGGTTTGCGCCTGGGCGCGGATTTGAGCCAGCGTCGGGAGATCGGTTTCGCTTTGCTGGGCGTGGGCACACGGAAAGAACATACTGGCGGCGCAGAGCAGTGCCCCAATTAAGGTGGTTTTCATCTGGGTTAGAAGTCCTTCACTTCGATTCGGTAAAGAGAGGGTTTATTCGCAGCCAGGAACTCCAAGCTGCCGTCAGACCGAAACACCGGACCGGCCGGGACCCGGTCGTATTCCCCGCGCTCCACACATTCTACCACGACTAAATTCTTGTCACCCTTCTTGGCCGTGAAGGCGGTGTGCTTCCCATCGGGACTGAATTCAAAGCACCCGAGGGCGTCGTAATCAGATCCTCGCTTGCCATCCACCAACAGGCACGCGGAACGATCGGGTTTGGCTACCGCGCAAGCGAGCCGCTTGCCATCGGGGCTAAAGGTAAGGGTTCCGTTCACGATGCCTTCGATGCTGGCTCCGACCTTCCCGTCCACTACCAGAAACCACTGCTGCCCGTTCTGTCCGGTGCAGGCCGCCCTCTTCCCGTCAAGGCTGAACACGAAATCAACTCCGATCCCGTCAAAAACCGGTTCATTTCTCATTGGTGGCCCCTGGCCCTTTCACCGGTTTGAATTCGTCCGCTCGCCGCCGGGCCTCCGCCATTTCTCCGGCGCTCAGAAACACCTTCATCTCCTTGATCAACCAGCGTGCTTCCCGGCTGCCGCCGGCTTCCGCAAGCAAAACCAATTTGGCGCCGTTCACATGGTCGGCGGGGATAAGCTTTCCCTCGTAGAGGATCAAGCCGAGGCGGTACTGGGCATCCTCGTTCCCTTGCGCGGCGGACAGGTTCAGCCACTTCACGATTTCCTCAGCCGCGGACGCTCCGCGGAGCACGAAGAGGTTCCGGGCGTATTGGAACTGGGCCTGATCGTTTCCCTGCTCCGCGGCCGCCAACTGCCAACGCAGGCCTTCCTCCGTCCGGGGTGGCTGATCCTCGAAACACATTTTCGCGAGCGCCATCTGCGCGGCCAGGTCCCCCTGAGCGGCCTGCCGCTGCAAGCCCTCGCGGGAACCTTGGCCACCTGATTTGACCAGGGAAAGCTGCTCCAGCATCGCAAAATTGAATTGGCTTGCCTCGCGAAATTCCTTCGTAATCTCGCCTCGGTCCAGACGCAAGGCGGCTTCCAGGTGCTCCTTGGCTTCGGCCGGTTCGTCCAAGGTCTGGTAAACGGACGCCAGTTGCGCATGCACCCCGGCGTTGTCCGGGTTGAGCGCCAGCGCGCGCTGTAATTCCGCCAGCGCGGGTTGCCACCGTGCGCGCGCCATTTCCAGTTGAGCCGCAACCTCGTGGAGCTCCCAGCCGTCGACGCCGGCCGCCTGGACTCTGCGGAGTTGCTCGGCGGCGGCCTCAAACTCCCCGGCGCGGACCATCCCCCGCACGAACTGCACGCGCGTCCAGCGATCCTCCGGGTTGAGCTTCAAACCCAGGCGCAAACGCCGGGGGTCCGGTTTGGCGCTTGGTTGCATGGCCTGGTGCGAAATGGCCTGAACATCATCCAAGACCATAAATGACTCGTGGAGAATGCCGAAGGCGCGCCACGTTGGGTCGATGAGCATCCCGTGTCCTTCCAGGAACAGGGCCGCGCAATCGTGGTTGCCGATCGAGCCGTCCGCGCAATGATCCACGTGAACCATCCACGCTTCCAGCCCGAGCGCTCGCGCCAGCGTCACAAACAGCTTGGCGTGCTCCTGGCAGGAGAGCCGTGTCTGCGAATCGTCCGATTCCTTCAAGGCCTCGCTGGCGGTGCGCTGCCCACCGTTGCCCGGGCCGTGCCCGCGATCGGCTACGTTGGCGAAAAGCGCGAAGGCACGCAAGGGGTCCTTGGGCAAGCCGACCGTCAACCGGCGAGCTTCGTCGGTAATTTCGGGCGTGATCTCGAGGGGATTGACCGCCAGCTTCCGCTCCTCGGGGGAGAGGCGGCGATCCAGTTCGTGGCTTAGTTCTTCCGCCGTGAAGGCACGGGGGCGCCGGACCAGTTCGTCGGAACGGATGGCGTTGGTACCACGGAAAGAGAAGGTGGCCGAGGCCAGGGTGTTACTTATCTCCTCGCTCTCGGCCGCCTGGGGACCGAGTCGTTGCAGTTCGCGGCCCGCGACTCCGGCCTCCCCCACGGAAAACGCGGCCTGGAGCAGAGCCAAATCTGCAGTCGTGTTGTCGTCGGGCAGCTCATCCACGAGGCGCAGTAGCTCGCTGGCTGCCTGGTTGTCGCCGGCGCGCACTCGGGCACACGCCAGGAAGATGATGGTTTTCGTGTCATCCGGGCGGTCCTTGCGAGCTTGTTCGAGAATCCGGGTCAAGTCAGTCCACCTCTCCGCCGCACAAAGGATGACGAAGGCGGCCTCGACCGCGCTCGAACAACCCGGATGCAGTTGCAGGGCCGTCTGTATCTCACGTCCGGCCCCGGGTACGTCCTGGTGTGCGAAGGACATCCCCGCCAGGGCCAGGTGAGCACCGCATAATTGAGGTTGCTGCGCGGCGAACTCTCGTACCAGGGGTTCGAGTTCGCCCTGGCGGCCCGCTTGGTCAATGACCTTGAGCAGCGCAGCATTAGCGGCGCCGCAGTGCGGGTCCATGGTGAGCACTTGGCGCCAGGCCTTTTCCTGCTCCGGCGTGGGCGCCTCCTGCATCTCCAATGCCAAAGCTCTGGCCAAAAGCCCGGCCGATGGCTCGGAATCGGTCATGTACATCCGCCAGTTTTGGCACTCCTGGTCGAGAAGGTGGCGGTCCAGCGTTTGTGCCAAACCCCGCGCTACCGACTCGGCCAAGTCGACGCACCGCCGTGAAGTGAACGCGCGTGTCACCGGCTCCGCTCCGGAATCGGGGTGCAGGGTCCTGACGTCCACCGCCCACCCATTGGTATCATGCCGGAAACTGCCCCAAACCACGACGTCCGCCTTCAACTCCCGCGCTATTTGGCGGGCCAGGGCCATGTTGCCCGCCCCCGCTGTGGCCCAGTCCGTGTGCGCAAGGGCCGGCTTGAGCGACTTCCGCCCCAATACCTGCGTGAACTCCGCCCCTTTCAGGCACGACCGCACCATCGCGGGGAACGCCTGCCTCCAGTCGTCCAAGGAGGGGTCGCCGACAGCGTTCTGGAAGGGGAGCACAGCCACGCGCAGGGTGGGGGGGCGACCGGGAGTCGGTGGGGTGGGTGAGTCGGCAGCGGACGCTGCGGTGGCCAGCGCAAGTGCCACCCAGATTGTAGCGATACCTATCCTCATTTCGTGCGCTAGGGACGATACCGTCCGGGCAGGCAGCTTGAATTTCATATTCTCGCTTCGTCAGGGAGTCGTCTGGCTCTCATCGCCCAGGCCAACTTTGCGAAAGCGGTCGGCCCAGTAGGTGGGGTGTTCCGCGAAAAGTGCTCCGGAGGTTCGGACGACGTCCGCGTGGTATTCGATTTGGGCGGGCTCCGGTGCCAGTTGGACCGGGTATTCCAGGCTGGGGTTGCGTTGCTGCAGTTCCTCCCAGACGCCAGCCAGACCCGGCATCGCCTGGATTTGCTGATCGAGGAAAACGCGCGTCGCTGACTCTTTCGCCGCGGGTTTGAAGAAGATCCATTTCGAAGCCTGTTGGAGCAATTCCAGAAACCAGGCTGATTTCACTGGCTCTCCGCGGGCGTTAAGGAGCGTGTCCAGGAATTCTTCGGCCCAGGTCTTGAGCGCCCGGAACCGCAGCAAGGCGTCCAGCGCCGTTTCGACCAACTGGCTGTTCTGAACGTAGTTGTAGTGGGCGCGTTTTCCGCACATCTCGGGGTTGGTCGCTTTGTCCCAGTGGCAAACCACGAATTCCCGCGTTGTTTCCGCCAGCAGGGCGCGGATTTGTTCCCGGCATTCCTCCAGCAGATCGTCCCGGCCCAACTGTTCCGCGTATTCGGAGATGAACCAAATAGCGTCGGCGATGCAGTTGACGCCGTCTTCTTTGGGGTTCCGGCAGAGAAACGCGAACGCCTCCGGAAGGAAGTAAACGCCTTCCTCGTAGCTCGCCGCAGCAACCCCCGCTCGGAAGAGCAGGTTGAAATCGTTCCACCCCAGCTCAGCTTCAGGTTTCCGGAGCACGCGCGTAATCACTTCAACGCTGCTTTCGTCGTAGCGGTCGGTGAGCGTTTTGGGCTTCCGGTAAAGTGTCTTGAAGCGGCTTTTCATTCTTTTGGCGAGCGTTCATTGCGCGCTTCGAGTGCGGCGGCCATGCGCTCCCCGATCTGTTCCATCTTCTGCATGTGTTGTTCGGAGCGCTCGTAGTACTCCATTGATCGGCGAATGTAGGGCGAACTGGTTCGCTGGGATTTCCGTAGGAACCACCAGAGGAGAAAGAAGATGATCAAGATCGGCAGGACCGCGTAAAGCAAGTCCACTGCCGGGCTATGTGGGGGCGCCGGTCCGTCGGCAGCCAGGGATTCCAGCGGGAAAGCCAGCGCGCAAGCCAGTGGCACAAGGATTAGGCATCGTAGTTTGTTCATATCAAGCAGCACTTCGTTGATTTATACTGGGTGGATGTTCCCCAAAACCGGAAGTCGTCGTTGAAGCTGAAAAAGGCCCATAGCCACCGGGATCCTTGGGAGCACGGGACAGCACTGCCAGACCGGGCTTCCCGGAAGCCGGTTAGACACACGACTCCGACGATCGGATCGACTTTCATGGTTTGGCCTCTTTCCGGGTTTCAGTGACGGCTTTGCGCAGGATTTCCGAGCACTCCTTGCGCCCGGTGGCCACCTCGGGTAGCAGCCGGGGCCCGGTCTTGTCCGTCGCAATATCCAGCGGGGTTCTCCCGCTGCCGTCGCACAAGCGCGGGTCAGCCTGAGCGGCGAGCAGCAGTTCGACCAAACGCGGATGCCCCAACTCCACGGCGCGGTGCAATGGGGTCATGTCCCGGGAGCTGCGGGCGTTTGGGTTGGCGCCATGCTTCAGCAGCAGTTTGACGACGGGCACATAAAACGACTCGTTCGTAAACGCGCCCGCAGCCGCGCAATGCAGGGGCGTGGAGTGGTAGAAAGTGCAGGTGGGGTCCACCTCCACACCCTGATCCAGAAGGTACTGGACGACCTCGGCGTGGCCGCGGTCCGCCGCCTCGTGGAGCGCGGTGAAGCCAACGTTGTTCTTGGCGTCGAGCGCCGCACCGTGGCCCCGCAGGAACTTCACCATTTCTAACCCGCCACCCTTGGCCGCAGCGATGAGTGGCGTGACGTCATTCACATCGGTGACCTCGAACCGGGCATCCTTCTCCAACAACAGGCGGGCCGCGTCGACTTTGCCGGCGTACGCGGCTTCCAGGAAGGCACACCAGCCTTGGGCGTTCATCTTATTGACTTTTGAGCCATGGGCAGTCAGCAGCCGGATCGTGTCCGGATCGCCGTTGTGGGCCGCTATCATGAGGGCCGTGCCGCCGTTGGTACTGCCAAAGTCCGGATCGGCGCCGCGTTTGAGCAGCAATTCCACAATTTCCTTGGCCTGGAGTTGGACCGCCTGCTGGAGGGCGGTGGTGCCATAGTCGTTCCGCCAGTCGAGGTCGGGGCTCCGGCGCAAGAGTAGCTCCACCACGTCGCGGCGGCCACGCTGGACGGCCAGTTGGAGCGGTGTGCAATTCATCGGGCCGATGGGGTTGGCGCGCGCCCCGGCCTCGAGTAACAAGGCCGCCATCACCGGCTTGCCCGCGTTGGCGGCGGCGTGCAGCGGTGTGCCGCGAAACTGATCGCGAGCTTCCTGGTCCGCGCCAGCCTGAAGCAGGCGCATGACGATGTTGGACACGACTTCTGCCGGCGCTTCCAGTTCACAGACCGCGTGCAACGGCGTCTGGCCTATGCGATCCTGCACCTTCAAGTCGGCGCCCGCGGCCACCAACGCGTCCACCGCCGCGACTTGGCCCTGATTGACCGCCGTGTAAAGCGGCGTGCGGTGATCGCGTGTGTCGCAGACGTTCACGTTGGCTTTGGCGTCGACCAAGACCCGGAGCACGGCCAGGTAGTCAGCGTCCGAACCCAGGTCCAGGTGCCTGAGTTTGGTGTTGGCGGGGAACTGGGCGTACAGCCCGGCGGTCATTTTGGTGGCCCCCGCTCGGCCGCCGGCGGCAAAGTGGAGCGGAGTGACTGGCCCGGGGGCACCGGGATCCGCGGTGGCGCCCGCGGCCAGCAGCAGCTTCACCATGTCCGGCCGGCCCAACGCCGCGGCCCAGTCCAGAGAAGTCATGCTGTTTTGCGGCGGAGCCACGTCAGATTTCGCGCCGAGTTGCAGGAGGAACTTGACCGCTTCGATCTGCCCGTATTGCACCGCCAGCGACAAAGGTGTGCCCGCGTTTTGGAGTGGATGCAATGCCGCGCCGTGGTCATGCAACAGGCGCAGCATCTCGACGTTGCCGTAACCGGCCGCGGTGTGCATGGGCGTCTGACCGCTGCGGGTCGGCAGATTCGGGTTGGCGCCTCGGGCCAAAAGAAGTTTCGCGACGTCGGTGTGATTCTGCTCGATAGCGGAGTTCAGCGGCGTGAAGCCTTCGTGGTCCGGCGAATCCCTTTGTGCGCCGGCTTTGAGCAAGAGTTCCGCCATCGGCACGCTATCTTTTAGCGCGACCAGGTTCAGTGGGGTAGAACCATCCTTGGCGTGGGCTTCGAGGTTGGCCTTGTGCGCCACCAGCACTTCCGCCACGGGCAGGTTGGTGAAGAATGCGGCCATCAACAAGGGTGTGGCCCACTCGCTATTCGTGGTTTCCAGGTCTGCCTGACGCGCCAGGAGCAACTCGGCGACCCGTCGGTGCTGGCCGCCGGCGTGCTGCACGGTTGGCGCCAGCATGATTGATTCCATGCGGGCAAGGTGGTTGGAAGCGTCCTGGATTGGCCCCGCCAAACCTTGGTTGTCGCGCGAGGATGTGGCCCGTGAACGGAGTTGCTCGAGCGACTCGCGGATGTTGCCCACCGCCGTCTTGCCGGTGGCCGCCGCGTGCAACGGCGTGTTGCCAGTGCTGTCTCGGACATCCGGACGGGCCCCTTTTGCCAGCAACAACTCCACGAAGTCCGCATAGCCCAACATTGCCGCCTGGTGCAAAGCGGTGACGTGTGTTGCCAGGCTTACGGCATCGAGTCGGGCGCCCTTGGCGATTAACGCCCGCCCCATTTCCACCGAGCCATACAGTGACGCCGCGTGAAGCGGCGCGACGCCTTGGGCATCGGCGTGGTTCGGGTCTGCGCCGGCTTCGAGCAGCATTATGACCGCCGCCGGTTGGTGGTTGCCGGCGGCGTTGTCGAGGGCGGTGAGCCCGGCGCGGTTCGTGGCCTCCACGTTGGCGCCGCGGGCGACCAGACATCGTAGTGTGTTGGTGGCGCCGGCACCGGCCGCCCAGGACAAAGGGGTAGAGCCATCGGCATCGCGTTCGTTCACGAGGCCCGGTTTGCCATCGAGTAGTCGGGCCAGCGCCTTGGCTTCGCCACTCCTGGCCACCGTGAAGATGGCGTTGGTCTCCGTTGACCGGAGCGCTTCCAGGTCCAATTTGGAGCTCCAGGCGAACTTCACACCGGCCACGGCCAGCAGGCCGACGACACCGGCCAGCGTGGCGAACGCCAGCCGTGTGCGGTTCCGTCGGGCGAACTTGCCGGCACGGTAGAACAGTGTCGGCGCCGCCGCGGACACCGGCTCCTGGCGAAGATGCCGGTCGACGTCCTGTGCCAGACTGTTGGCCGATTCGTACCGTCGTGCCCGGTCCTTTTCCAGCGCCTTCATCACGATCCAGTCCAGGTCGCCGCGCACCAGGCGATTCAGTTTGGCGGGATCGGCCTGGCGCTTGGCCGCCACTGCGTTGAGTTCCTCCTCCGCGAGCGTGCTCAGACGCGTGCTGGGTTTGGGCGGCTCCTCCTCGCGAATCATCCGCATCACCGCGTCGTAGCCCGCCGCTAGCAGTTTCCCGGTGTCAAAGGGCGTCCGGCCCGTCAGCAATTCGTAAAGCAGCACGCCCAGCGCATACAGATCGCTCCGCGTGTCCACGTCGAGGCTGCCCAGGCCCGCTTGTTCCGGACTCATGTAGGCGGGCGTGCCGATGCATTGGTTCAGGCGGGTGAACACGGTCTTCCCCGTCAGCACCGCCTGCGTCGCCTTGGCCACCCCAAAATCAATGACCTTCGGCAATGGTCGGTCGTCCTTCATCGTGACCAGGATGTTCGAGGGCTTGAGATCCCGATGGATAACCCCCTTGTGGTGGGCGTGCTGGACGGCCTGGCATACCTGGATGAACAGGTCCAGTCGCTCCCGGGTCGGCAGTTTGTTGGCGTCGCAATACTCGGTGATGGGCACACCCTTGACCAACTCCATCACGAAGTAGGGCCGGCCGGTCGCGGTCGCGCCGCCGTCGAACACGGTGGCGATGTTGGGATGGTCCATCATCGCCAGCGCCTGACGCTCGGCTTCGAACCGGGCCACCACCTCCTTGGTGTCCATGCCCAGCTTCACGATCTTGAGGGCGACCCGGCGGCGCACCGGTTCCTCCTGCTCGGCCATCCACACCACTCCGAAGCCGCCTTCGCCGATCTGCTCCAGCAACTTGTAGCGGCCAATGCGGTCGCCGCACTTCTCCGTCGGCAAGGACAGTGCGGTCGGCACTGCCTCAGTGTGCATGAACTGGCCCGCCTGCTCCTCCGCCGCCAACAATGACTCGACTTCCTCCCGCAGGGCAGGGGCCCCCGCACAGGCTTGGCCCAGGTAGGCCTGCCGCGCGGCGAGATCGGCGACCTCCCTCGCCTCGGCAAACACCTGCTGAGCTTGTTGATTTCCAGCGTTCATACGACGACCGATACCGGGGCACTCATTCGACACCGGCTCCCACCCTCCATCCGCCGGCCGTCCGCGCCCGTCAATCATGGATGCGAAATTCCCCCACGAAAGGGGCCATCAAAGTTGCTGTCAGGTCACGGGGTCTTGCTTTCCTTGCGCTGCCGGGCAATCTCTCGAAACAGCCATACTCGGGCGTAAGCCCAGTCCCGTTTGGTGGTGTGCTCGGATAAACCCAAGGCCGCGCCGGCCGCTTCCACGGTGAAGCCGGCGAAATGGCGCGGTTTAACCCACTCAGCCTTGTGTGGCTCATGAGGGGATTATCGCACGGGAACCGGCGAACCGGGAATAGAAAATAATCGAAAATAATCTGCCAGGCATCGAGAATCCTGACATTCAGGTTTCTTGGAAGCGCTCCGAACGATCTGGCCTCCCGTTAGCAGGCGGCTGTCCGGTTGCATCCCTAACGCGTGGAAAATCTCGTTGGTGCTGGCTTGGCCGGCCAAGCTGAGGCGGGGATTCCAAGCTCGAGGCGCCGCTGGATTCGCTTCCAAGGCGCCAGGATACGTGGTCGTTGGTCGGGCGCGTTATTCGAGGCTTTCTCGGCAGAATCGAGCCTCCCATTGGTCTGCCCATCCGCGAGACGGGTTTCCTCGCTGTGGGGACGTTCGGGGTCCCGGGTTGAATCTGCCCAGCGAGCTAATCGTTGCGCGGCTTAAACCAGGGAGCGGGGCGACCTCAAGAATTTCGATGGCATCAACAGAATTATCAATTACCCCGTGCCCGCAACCTGTGTTAAAAGACGTGCATGAATCCGAAGCTATCAAACACATCAACAACCCCCTCGTGGCCGATGATAGAAACCGCGGGATCGGGTAAGACCCCTTTGCCAGAAGGCCGAGACGACAGCGGCTTAGGGCTACACGACCGCATTGAGGACAGCCAAGCAACGGGCGCAAGCCCCGGCACCTATCGAAAGGCACTCCTTAGGGTCGTGCTGTGGGCGCTGGGGTTGGCGGCGTGTTTCGGAGCCGCGGGGATCATTTTTGCGGGGCACGACACGCTGTGGCGGATCGTAGGGACGTGCGGGGCCACCGCCGCCGGGGCTCTGGTACTGTTGGCAGCATCCCGCCAACTGGACCAGGGGGCCACCTGGGTGCCGGGCCTGATGGTAATTTCGCTAACGGTAGCCGAGTATTTGGCGGCGCTGGGCCTTATTTGGCGTTTTTTCACACACGCGGAGGAGCCGGTGGGTATGACGATGGTCTTCGTGGCCTTTACCTCGGTCCCGGCCATCGGTTTCGCGAGCGTCGTGAGGCGACCTGAGGCCAAGCTGTTGGCGCCAGTTGGGCTTCTCGCCAGTTCGATGGTTTTGGTGCTGGTTATGGTGGGAACATGGGGCGGGTGGCTTGGGAAGGTTCGGGCTGAGCACTGGTACGAAGTCGGGCTGTCCCTCGCTATCTTTTCGAGCATGGTGGTGGTATGCCTCGTGGGGGCAGGCACCGACCGGCGGCAATGGCGCTGGTTGGGGGTGGCAGCGGCGGCGGCCGCATTTCCGATCTCGACGTATGCGATTATCAAGGAGATTCATCAGACGTCCGCTTTCTTCGTCTGCATCGTCAGCGCGGCCGCGGTGGTGGGACACACCAACGTCATGGTCAGGTGCCCCTTGAAGCCAGCCCAGCGGTGGCTGTTGTGGGGTACCGTCGGGGCGGGGATCGTCACCGGCGCCTTCGCAGACCTGGCGAGCATCACCCGTCCGTGGCAGGAGGAGATGTTGGGGCGGCTCGCGGGGGCGGCGGCGATTATTACGGGCTGTGGAACGCTCGCGCTCTTGGTGCTCGCCAAGATCCACCAGCGACCCGTGTTGGTTCCTGTCACTGTGGCCGAGGTGCGCGAGATCACCTTGGTGTGCCCGCGGTGCCGAGCGAAGGGGACCCTCCCCATCGGATCCGGAAAGTGCGAAACGTGCGGGTTGATCATCCAGGTGCGAGTGCAGGAGCGCGAGCTCGAAGAACCGGACGCTCTATGATTGACGCTTCATCCAATGCGCGCCAGCGCTTGCCGCTGTGTGCATGACTTCCTGCCGCAGCGCCGTGGTACTCCCGGAGGTTTGGTTGAGGTAGGCCTGCCGCGCCGCGGGATCGGCTATCTCCCTCGCCTCGTCAAACACTCGTGGAGTGTGTTGATTTTCAGCGTTCATATTGCGGCCGATACCGAGACACCCATTCGACACCGGCTCCCACTCACCTTTCGCCCGCAGTCAGCTCCCGTCACTCAGGGATGCGGAAGCCACCCACGAAAGGGGCCATCGAAGTTGCTGCCCTGTCACGGGGTCTCGACTTCCTTGCGCTGCCGGGCAATCTCGCGAAACAGCCACGCACGGGCGTACGCCCAGTCGCGTTTGGCGGTGCGCTCCGATAGGCCCAAGGCGGCACCGGCCTCTTCCAAAGTAAAGCCGGCGAAATACCGCAGTTTTACCAACTCAGCCTTGCGGGGATCATGCGCCGCCAGTGCATTCAAGGCCTCGTCCACCTCCACCAATTCGTCCTCCGGCGCCCCGCCGGCGATGGCCAGATCATCCGGGGCCGATTCCGTGCGGTGCCAGCCGCCACCGTGCCGGGCGGCGAGTTTGCGCCGGGCGTTCTCGATGAGGATACGCCGCATAGCCTCCGCCGCGGCGGCGAAGAAATGCTGCTGGTTGGCCCAACCCGGGCCGGCGTCGCGCTCGAGGCGCAACCAGGCTTCATGCACCAGCGCGGTCGCTTGCAGCGTCTGCCCGGGACGCTCGCGGGCCAGCTTGCCGGCGGCCAAGCGCCGCAGTTGCTCGTAAACGAGCGGCAGGAGATCCTCAGCTTTTTCAGTGTCCGAAGCCGCCGCTGACCCAGCAGCAGGAGAACCTTCGCGCTGACAAACGGGTGGCTCCTCTGAAACCAGATCGTGGCCACTGGCCTCCGACGGCTCAATCGGCGCTTCTCCACCGCGAGGCCGAGGCAGCTCGCCAAAACCCTCACCATCGTCCATGTCAGCACTTTACCACGGCAGCCGGAGAGCTGGAAATCGAAAACAGGTTGCGGATCATCGAGAATCCTGACGGCCGGGCTGGTTGGCGCCGATTGTCCGCAGAAAATCGACCAGGTTGCAGACCGACACCCAGACCATTTGCGTGACGCGGACGCGCTACGTCCCTTGGAGGAGCCTCCGGCAGCCAATTCAGGGCTTCGATTCGGCGCTCGTAACGAGTTCGGGTGCGATGGGCGGCCGATGAGGCTTTCTGCCTTCTTACGTTCTAGCCCGACTTGGCGGATTGGAGGGGGCAAAAAGCGTAAGTAGTTGAAAATCAACGGTCGCATTTTCTAGGTCTTCACTACAGACCCGGATTCGCCGGTAGGTTTCGGCCCGGTGATTTTGGGAG